>Ga0099364_10000489_pt1 | contig 66808 bp, 62 predicted proteins | sample TergutTh196P3_FD_73070 | JGI IMG/M metagenome (GOLD analysis project Ga0099364, IMG submission 73070) | Microcerotermes parvus P3 segment gut microbial communities from Pointe-Noire, Republic of the Congo - Th196 P3 | ecosystem: Host-associated > Arthropoda: Insects > Digestive system > Gut ... | reverse complement strand
GTTTAGGTGGCGAACATAAAAAAGGAGTTATAATTACTGAATTTGAATTTAACGAATACGCCTACGAATATGAAAGTTTGAAAGTATTGAAGTTTGACGAGTATAACGAGCAATGGTTTGACTTTATTGTATTTAATCGCAGTAAACTAAACTCTACTCCTGACTTTGGCACCATAATTTACTGACATTTATAATATATTGATAATCAAAGATATATAAAATTTGCGACACTTTTTTAGGTGTCGCAAAAAAAATGAAGATACAAAATGGGATGGATTGAAAGGATACATTACAAATGCAGACTTGTCTGAAAGCGATGTTTACAAAAAGTACAGCGAGCTTTGGCAAATAGAACGTGCATTTTGGGTAACAAAAGGAGTATTGGAACTACGACAGATGTTCCATTTTACCCGCAAACGCATTGAAGCGCACGTTTGTATTTGTTTCGTGGCATACAAAATTTATAAAGAATTAGAAAGAATACTTAAAATTAGCGGTATTAATTTGAGTGTTGATAAAGTTTTGAGTATTGCAAAGACTATTACAACAATAAAAGTAAAGTTGCAGCAAAGTAATAAAACAATAATGAAAACTATGCTAATAACTGAAAAGCATAAATCAATCGCTCGTGTGTTCGATGCGGAGTTTTGGGAAAATTTTTAGTAAAGTGTCGCATTGACAAAGTCAGGAAAAAAATACCACAAGAATTGGTCGATGCAATTGAAAAGTTACGTCAGTCGGTTGAAAAGACGGCGTTAGAGTTGTGTTTTTGAGGGAATTAAAATGATATACCACAGGATTTTAAGATACGGATATCCGTAAAAATCAGTGTTGTACACAAGCAGGTGATAGCACTGTTCAAGAAAAACAATATGTTTTTTGTGAATACGAAAAAAAAGTGTAATTTTGTACTCTGAATATAGATGAAATATAATATGAATACCAATATAATAAAAGACAGCGAAAAGCGGAACAAATTAAGGTTTATTACCTATATAATTCCTAAATTTTCAGACACTTACAAAATGGACAGAAAAGAAGGTTACCTATATCTAAAAAAATATGGCGGACTTGATTTTTTGTTAGAACATTGGTGGGCTTTACATACTGACAGTCCGTTTTGGGCTGTACGTAGTTTATACAATATATGTTATCAAAATGGGGGTCTGAAATGAAACTCTATCACGGAAGTTATACGGAAATAAATGTTATAAATCTCAAAAAAGCAAAACCTTACAAAGATTTTGGTAGGGCGTTTTATTTGACAAAATATTACGAACAAGCAAAAATATGGGCAAATCGTTTAGGTGGCGAACATAAAAAAGGAGGTATAATTACTGAATTTGAATTTAACGAATACGCCTACGAAGATGAAAGTTTGAAAGTATTGAAGTTTGACGAGTATAACGAGCAATGGTTTGACTTTATTGTATTTAATCGCAGTAAACTAAACTCGACTCACGAATATGATATTGTGGAAGGTCCTGTAGCTGATGACGATGTTACAAGGCAAATTGACACATTTTTGGTAGGAAAAATTACAAAAGAAGAATTTTTAGAAGAATTGAAATTTCACAAACCAACACACCAAATTGCTTTTTGTACGTTGGAATCATTGCAGATGCTCGAAAAAGTCAAAAAGAAACAATTTGTGAACGACATTGACGATATTATTACCCAATTGATGGTAACTGAATTTAATTTGACAGAAGCACAAACAATAGACATCTATTTTCAATCCAAAACGTATGGTAAATTGATTGATGAAAACACTGAATTTTCCAAAAAAGATTGGCAAGAAGTATATGAACTTTTAAAAACCGAATTGAAATACAACTGAAAAATTTAACATTCTTAGCGTTCTCAACTTTGCGACTTTGCGATAAAATAAATATTATTAATAATGTAGGTTAACATAAACTCGAAAAATTAGGCATAAATAGATGATATTCACTCATATACTAAAAACTAAAAAACTGATAACTAAATACTGATAACTAAATACTAAATACCATGCAAGACTTTTTAAAACATCCCGTATTTAAGACTGTTTCAGATATTTGTTATGAATGTGGTTATAAGGCTTATACTATTGGCGGTTTTGTCAGAGATATTTTTTTACACCGCAAAAATAGTGATATTGACATTGTTATTATCGGAAATGGTATTGAAGTAGCTGAAAAAACTGCAAAAAAAATGGGTGGTTATAAAGTATCTGTGTATAAGGCATTTGGAACTGCAATGTTTCGCTGTGGCGATTCGGAAATCGAATTTGTTGGCGCACGTAAAGAATCATACAACCGATATAGCCGCAAGCCGATAGTGGAAATCGGAACACTTGAAGATGACCAAAATAGACGCGATTTTACAATTAACGCCCTCGCTATTAGCCTTAATAAAGAAAACTACGGCGAACTAATCGACCCCTTCGGCGGAATTAAAGACCTTGATAAAGGAATTATCAAAACACCATTAGACCCCATGATTACTTTTTCTGACGACCCACTCAGAATAATACGTGCCGTCAGATTTGCTACTCAATTAGGTTTCAATATCGAACAGAATACTTTTGATGGAATAATTTCTAACAGAGAAAGACTTTCGATAGTGTCTCCCGAACGTATTATTGATGAACTCAACAAAATTGTGCTTGCAGAGCGTCCTTCAATAGGTTTTATGTTTCTTGATAAAGCAGGATTATTGCAAGATATTTTACCCGAACTAAACGCCCTCAAAGGTGTCGAAACTGTTGATGGCAAAGGACATAAGGATAACTTTTACCATACATTAGAAGTACTTGACAATATTTCCCCGAAAACAGATGATTTATGGCTCCGATGGGCTGCTATTTTTCACGATATTGCTAAACCCGTTACAAAAAAATTCGACCCCCAATTAGGTTGGACATTTCATGCTCATAATTTTGTAGGAGAAAAAATGATACCAAACATTTTTAAAAGACTTAAATTTCCGCTTAATGAAAAAATGAAATTTGTCCAAAAAATGGTTTCACTACACCTCAGACCTATTGCATTAGTTGAAGAGGAAGTTACGGATTCCGCTTTGAGAAGGTTACTTTTTGAAGCAGGAGACGACTTAGAAAGCCTTATGACTTTATGTGAAGCAGACATTACATCTAAAAACAAAGAAAAAGTCGCTAAATTGCTCGCCAACTTTAAGGTTGTTAGGCAAAAACTTAAAGAAACAGAAGAAAAAGACCGACTAAGAAATTTCCAACCACCAATAACTGGCGAAATTATTATGGACACATTCAATTTGCCACCCTCGCATTTAGTTGGAGTTATTAAATCTGCAATAAAAGATGCTATTCTTGATGGTATTATTAGAAATGATTACACCGAAGCATACCAATTTATGTTGCTCAAAGGCAAAGAATTAGGCTTATGAAATTTGAGTGATTTGAGATAGGAGATACTCAAAAGGGAATGTTATAGTCCGAAATACAAAATAAAATTTATTTACATATTCCACTCAGTATCTGCTCGAATATTCTTTTGTATTGCCCAATGGATATATGATAACGAGGGTATTTAGGGTGCTTTTTGAAAATAAGGGTCTTTGGCAATATTATGTTCTCAACGCATTTGTTTTTGAATGATTTTAATGTTAATATGCTTTTGCAAAAACAACTCTTTTATTAGATGGTTTTCCTGTAACCATACATTTTCCGTTTTCGAGTGGTGCATCAAGCGGAATACAGCGGATAGTTGCTTTCGTATCTTCTTTAATTTTTGTTTCTGTTTCGGCTGTTCCGTCCCAGTGGCAAAGGAAAAATCCGCCTTTCGTTTCTAAAAGATGTTTAAATTCTTCGTAACTATCAACTTTTGTAGTATTTTGTTCACGAAAATTAAGTGCTTTATTGAAAATATTTTGTTGTATATCTTCCAATAAATCAACAATATATTGAACGATGGTTTCCATTGGAATAAGAGATTTTTCTAATGTATCTCGTCGGGCAACTTCAACTGTTCCGTTTTCTAAATCTCTTTGCCCTATTGCTAACCGAATTGGGACACCTTTGAGTTCATATTCGGCAAATTTCCAACCGGGTTTGCGCTTATCATCGTTGTCGTATTTAACAGAAATTCCCGCCGATTTAAGTCCTGATAAAATACTTTCTACCTTTTCTGATATTTTTTCTAACTCTTCGATTTTTTTGTAAATGGGAACGATAACGACCTGAATGGGAGCCAATTTTGGCGGAAGTACTAATCCATTATCATCAGAATGCGTCATTATTAACGCACCCATCAAACGTGTAGAAACTCCCCATGATGTTGCCCAAACGTAATCAAGTTTTCCTTCTTGATTTGTAAAAGTAACGTCAAATGCTTTTGCAAAATTTTGCCCAAGAAAATGAGATGTACCCGCTTGCAGCGCTTTACCGTCTTGCATTAATGCCTCAATAGCGATAGTTTCTAATGCTCCTGCAAAGCGCTCATTTTCAGATTTGTAGCCTTTTATCACAGGCATTGCCATCCATTTTTCAGCAAAATCGGCATAAATATTAATAATAGTTTCGGTTTCATTAATTGCTTCTTCGCTGGTGGCGTGTGCTGTGTGCCCTTCTTGCCAAAGAAATTCGGCAGTACGCAAAAACAATCTTGTCCGCATTTCCCACCGAACAACGTTTGCCCATTGATTTATCAACAGCGGTAAGTCACGATACGACTGAATCCAATTTTTATACGTATCCCAAATTATTGTTTCGGATGTTGGGCGGATAATGTATTCTTCTTCTAATTTTGCTTCAGGGTCGACAACTATTCCTTTTCCGTCTGGGGAATTTTTGAGACGATAGTGCGTAACCACCGCACACTCTTTTGCAAATCCTTCAACGTGAGAGGCTTCTTTGCTGAAAAATGATTTTGGAATAAAAATCGGAAAATAGGCATTTACGTGTCCTGTTTGCTTAAACATGTCATCTAATGCACGTTGCATTTTTTCCCAAATTGCATACCCGTAAGGTTTTATTACCATACAACCTCTAACAGCCGAATTTTCTGCCATATCAGCTTTGATAACCAAATCGTTGTACCATTGCGCGTAATTTTCTTCGCGACTTGTCAATACTTTCGACATAATAATTTTTATTTAAATAAAATACAAAAGTATAAAAATTTTATTAATCAAGTTATTTTTGGCGAATATTTTTATCCTGCATTATCAATATTTTTATTTTAACGCAAAGTCTCCTAGTGTTATGTTAATAATTGTAAAATTGCATATTTTCAGATTCCTCATTTCACTACGTTTCATTCGGAATGACGAATTATACTTTGGAGTAGTTCAGTTTCCGCTGCGGCAGCGCCGCAGCGGAAACATGCCACATTAAAGGAATGAGATGGTCATTCCGAGCGTAGCGAGGAATCTTGGTCTGCGTCATTTTACACATAACTTTACACTAGTTGAGAACGCAAAGAACACTAACTAAAGATTTAAAGTTGGCTGTTAAAATTGTTTCTTAAAAATTTATAGACAACCCTACCGAATAAGGATAAAGTTGAGGTCCTTTTTCTGTTTTAAATAGCGACACAGGCGAATATGTTGCATAAATTCCAAGCCAACTATAACCCGCCCTTACCATATAAGAATAGCGGAACATATTTATTCCTATATCTTTATTATATTTTTTCTTATAATCATCATTTTCGTAATAATAATTAATTTTTGTATGCGTATTGAGTTTCAGGCTTCCAATTACTCCGGCAGATAGATATAGGCATCTGTTTCTTTTTTTGGTAGCGTCTGGTATTTGAAATTCAAGCATCAGGGGTACATTTAGCGAAAGTAAAGTTAATTTAGATTTATAAATTTCCACATCGTTTTCTACTCTTGGAAACCATAATTTTGCTTTATCGGTTAGGTCGTTTGAATTTTCTAAACTAAATCGGTAATTGTTAAAATTAAAGCCAATTGCGGTTACTAATCCAATGTAAGAACTAAATAGTTTAGTGGAATGTTGTAACGGATAAACGGAAATTTCCCACGACCTCTCATAATTAATTTCCATAAACTCGTAACCCTTAGGTAATTTTTCTGTAAAATTTTCATTTACATAACTATTTATTCCCAAATTTACGCTTGAAAGATGCCCTTTAAAAGAATTACTTTTTTTGTTTGAAACTTTTTTGTCGGGATAATTATTTTCGTAAACAATGGGTGTTCTGGAAGGTTGTGTTTTCAGAGGTTGTTCGGCGAGAGTTTCAGCGGGGTCGTCTGTTAATTTTCCTGTTTTATCGATGTAATAGACCATATTTCCGATGACTGCTTTTGCTTTTCCGTTTTCAAAAGGAAAAATTCTGTCATAAATAGTAGGAATAACTTCGTTCCCTTGTCGGTCGACGTAACCTGTTTTTCCATTTTTAAGCACTCTTGCTATTTCATCTTCGAATGACCAAACTTGCTGATAATCAACAGGTAATATTATTTCTCCGTCTCTATTTAAAAAGCCAATTTTACCGTCTTTCATAACTTTAATCAACCCATCTTCTTCTGCCCAAATATGGTTGTATTCAACGGGAATAACCAAAAAACCGTCTCGATTGACGTAGCCAATTTTTTTATTTTTCATAACTTTTGCTGTTTCGCCTTCGAAGTGCCAAATCTGGTCATATTCGGCAGGTAAAATTATTCCTTTTTCTAAGTGATATAACCCAATTTTAAGATTTTTTAACACTTTGATGTAGTTGTCATCTGTAAGGTCGTAAATTTGGTCAAACATACAAGGAATCAATATGTTTCCTTCCATGTCGACAACTCCTGAATGTTCATTTTGCAATACTCTAAAATATCCTGATTTTATTTCCCATACGCGGTCCCAACTACCCGGAGGCTGCGCAAAAGTTAATAACGAAACTAAAATCATAATTGTGATTAAATTTACTTTTTTCATTATTGATAAATATTAATTGTTAAATTATGTGAAAAATTAAAAATCGACTAACATAATGCCAATTGACCACGAATAAATTTCAGGTGCGCGCCCCTTTTGAAAAAGTTGTGACAAATCACACGTTGCGTAAAGATTTAGCCACCGATATCCTGTCCGTACCATTGCTCCATATTTGAACAAGTTTACGTTATAATCTTCATGAAATTTTTGTTTTACATTGTCAATGTATTTAACTTTAACATGCGAACTGAAATTCAAACCACCATAAACACCCGCATTTATGTAGAACGGATTGTTATTATTATCGGGTGCTTGAATTTCTAACAGTAATGGAACGGTGATTGTACGTACCAACATCTTGTTTTTCTTTGCCTCAATGGTCCGAGGGAGTGGGATTGTGCCTAATTGTTTGGTTTCACTAATTCGTTTAATCCTTTGGTCAACCAAATCATTAAACCTGTAATTGCTTAACGTGAGTCCAACACCTGTAATTAAACCGAAATTGTTTCTGTTTTTTGAGAGTGAAATGTCATGTTGAAAAAGATTCAAAGCCACTTCGACCGATTTATTCATGTTTAATTCGAGGAAATCTGCGTCTTTTGGCAAAACTGTGTTAAAAGGTTCTGAAAAAAAGTTGTTGAAACCAATGCCAACCCCACCCCAGTGCCCTTTAAATTGATTTCTCGGCGAATGAACGACACGAACTTTTGTCGTACTCGGATTGTCGTAAACATTTTCAATTATTTCAAAACTTTTGTTTCCAATTGTAATTTTGGTAAGCGTATCACCAAAAGTATCGAAATCAAGATTTATGCCGCAAATACGGGTCTCAGTGCGGCTTGGAGTCTGTTCTACTGTGATAATCGTATACTCCTTTTGATTTTGCGCTACTAATAACATCGGCAAAATCATCATCGTAATTAAATAACTTCTTTTTATCATTTGTTTCTATTTTTAATAGGTGAATAATTTTTATGTATAAGACGAAATGAGGTTTGAAAAAGTTACAAATTAGATGTGAGATATGAGATGTGAGATGTGAGATATGAGATGTGAGATGTGAAATTTCACAAATTACTTAATACTCAAATCTCATTACTCACTACTCATTACTCATTACTCATTACTCACTACTCACTACTCTCACTACTCACTACTCATTACTCATTACTCATTACTCACTACTCATTACACACTACTCATTACACACTACTCACTACTCACTACTCATTACTCATTACTCACTACTCATTACTCATTACACACTACTCATTACACACTACTCACTACTCACTACTCATTACTCACTACTCATTACTCAAATCTCATTACTCACTACTCATTACTCACTACTCACTACTCATCACGTTCTCATTAAAAATCAAATATTGCAAACAATGCAGCCAAATAAAAAAAAATAATACCAAACCAAAAAAAAGCATTATCTTTGCGCCCGAAAAATAATACAAAATTTTGAAAATATGATATTGCAATTACTTCTGAATGCCGTGTCATTCTTTGCGTTCTCGACTTTGCGACTTTGCGTTAAAATAAATATTATGAATAATGCACTCAAAACTCAAAACTCTAATATCTAAACTCTATACTCTATACTAAATACTCTTTACTCAATACTAAATACTCAATACTAAATACTAAATACTAAATACTCAATACTATAAACTCTAAACTTTTAACGTATTTAACATTAATACATTATGACAGAATCGATTTTAAAATTAAGAAAAGCGGTTATTACGGCAACGATAGTGTTGCTTACAGCCGCAGGTGCTTATGCACAAGGATTAAATTGGAGTGGGACGCAGAACTTTAGTTCTAACCAGACCATTTCGCAGAACATCACCCTTACGGGGAACACAACAGTGTTCGTGAGTTCGGGTGTTGAAGTAATAGTTAGCGGTGTTATCAGCAGTAGCAGCGGTTACACTCTAACAAAGACAGGCTCGGGGTTGTTAATTTTCACCGGCGAGAACACCTATACCGGAACGACTACCATCAGTGCGGGTCAGTTGCGGATAGGAAATAGTACCGCAACGGGGAGAATTTTAAGCAGTAGCATTGTAAACAATGCTGAAATGGGCTTTTGGCGCAATAACGATTATACCATTGCAGCCGATATTTCGGGTACAGGAACGGTATATAAATCGAATCATAGCGGCGCCAAGTTAATTTATACAGGCAACAATACGTATGCGGGTGCTACAGGCGTTCACAACGGAACGTTGCAAATAGGAGACGGAACAAGCGGTAAGTTGACTAACTCCGATGTAACGCTGACCCTATCTACCGCCATACTCCGCTTTGAGCCGGGAGAATCGACGAACTTCACGAAGGCTATCAGTGGAGCGGGAAAGGTGGAATATAAAGGGAATAGCGGTATTAAACAATTAGATTTTTCCACGCCAAAAACCTACACCGGCACAACCACCATTGAAGCAGGTTGGTTTCATATTACATATTCGGGAACGGTGGCAATCGGTAATATAATTGTGGAAAGCGGTGGCGTTATAATATTTAATGCCGGCGATAATGACCAAACCTATTCAGGTGCCATTTCGGGCGACGGCAGCCTCACAAAATGGGGCGGCGGTAAATTGACGCTAACTGGATTTAATGACTATACCGGTAGTACAGGGCTGTACGGCACCCTGCAAGTAGGTAACGGCACAAGCGGTAGTATTTCATATACTTCAAATGTTACGCTTGGCGACGCAAACGCCATACTTCGTTTTGAGGTGGGCGGAGAAGAGTGGTTCGATGCAGTGATTTCAGGACCCGGAAAAGTGGAATATAAAGGTATCGATGAGGCAACAAGAACTCTATATCTTACAGCCGATAATACCTATACAGGTACAACAACCGTTGAATCGGACGGCATTTTATATTTAGGTTCTAATACAATAGCAGGGAGTGTGGCTGGGAATATAATATTGAATAATAACTCAGGTGTCTGTTTTTATCGCACAAACGAACATACCTATTCTGGCGTTATTTCAGGAGCAGGTGATGTATATAAAGTCCAAACAAATAAAACCATATTAACCGGCAACAATACCTATACGGGACAGACATACGTTACCGCCGGCACCCTGCAAATAGGTAACGGAACAAGCGGTACTATCAACTATACTTCGGGTGTATCAATAAACGCCAACGCCATACTCCGTTTTGAGGTGGGCGATGAAGAGTGGTTCGATAAAGTGATTTCAGGAGAGGGAAATGTGGAATATAAAGGTATCGAGGATGCTACAAGAACTCTATTTCTTACAGCAAATAATACCTATACAGGTACAACAACCGTTGAATCGGACGGCATTTTATATATAGGTTCTAATACAACAACAGGGAGTGTGGTAGGGAAAATAATATTAAATAATAATGCAGGCGTCTGTTTTTGGCGTTCAAACCTTTATTCCTATTCAGGAATTATTTCGGGAGAAGGATTCGTGCGCAAACAGGGTAGCAGTACGCTTTTTTTTGATAAAACGCATACTTATACAGGCTTTACAGAGATATATGGAGGTACTCTTACGCTTACGGGTGCAGGATATATTTCTCAATCAGCAGGGCTCTTTTTGAAAGGAGCAGGTACACTCAACATTGAGGCGGCTGACAAAACTATCCAAAGATTGACAAGCGAAAGTAGCGGAGACGGAAGCGTCGTTGATCTCGGATATCGCACTTTAACCATTAATACGCCTGCCGGTTTCACCGATTTCTACGGTGGTGATTTTACAGGTGCGGGCGGAGTTACTAAAACAGGTGGCGGCACATTGAATCTGGGCAACGACGTGCCTTATTCTGCCGCAGGTACATTATTATTAGGTGGTGGAACACTTGGTATGTCTCAAAATTGGCAAGGAAATTTCACACAAAACGAAGGCACAACATTTAACGTGAATGGAAATGTGCAGTTTGGAGGAGATTTAGAGTTAAATGGCGGCAACATAAATATGAATATAACGGGTTTAAACTCGAAAATTACAGCAGAAGGTGATTGTTTTGAATCAGGAATAACTACAATTAATATTTCGCCGGCTGTTGCGCCTGCAAATCAGGTGTTGATAGAGGCAGATTCAGGATTAGAAGTTCCATACTATTTTTCGCTTAATATGCCCGATTATAATGCAAAGTTGGTCGGTAATGGAACGCAGTTGTTATTATCGGAAGGAAATACGCCAATTATTGGCGCTGTTCTGTTATATTCAACCTCGCTTGATGCTCCGTACCCCGGACTATATATAACATCCTTAGATCAGCCCGAAGGATATCACCAGTTTATTACACCAATATCGCAATCTTACAGGGCTATGGAACTGATAAATGATGTAGGTTACGTTATTAGATACAATAATTATTCAGGATTTAATTTTGGTACTTTTAATGTTGAAACAGGTGATTTTTCACAAATATCTGAAATGATTAGCGCTTATAGTATGGCGTGGAATCCCATTAACAATGAAGTTTATATATCACGTGGTTCAACAGAAAACTCTTTTGGGAAATTAGATATTACGACAGGAGAATTTACCCCAATTGGAAACACTACTTACATCTATTTTATTACCATTGATAATGATGGCATTTGTTATGCAATTCGATGGAATTTAGGATATGATTTTGGTACTGTAGAGTTGTCAACGGGTGATTTTACAAAAATTGCTACAATTAGCAGCGGAAGTGACCAATACCTCGCTTCTGATTTGTCGGTAAACAGGGAGACTAACGAAATTTATCATTTCTTCAGACCTTTTGACACAAACCGTAATGATTATTCAATTTTACAAAAAATTGACAAAACAACGGGTGAAGTTACAATCATTGGAGATTTTGTTAATATAGTTGAATCGGGTGTTATTGGAGATACATATTATGCAAATGCGCCTGCTGCTGTTACTAATTTTACTGTTACTCCCGGCAACGAAGGCGCTTTAAACGCTACTCTTGAGTGGACAAATCCAACTGTTACTATTAGCGGAGACCCTTTAACATCAATTACGGCAGTTAAAGTTTATCATGGCAACAATTATATAACAACAATTTATAATCCAACGCCCGGAACTACAAGCAATTACAATTACAGTGCAGCGGCAGCGAGTAATTATACCTTTAAAGTTGTTCCCGAAAATGATGCAGGAAAAGGTATATCTACATCCAAAACTGTTTGGATAGGATTAGACGTTCCTGCTGCGCCCGAAAATGTTACGCTTTCTATTAATGAAAACGGAGATGCGACTCTTACGTGGGATGCGCCTGCAACAGGTTTACATGGCGCTTATTTTACGCAAACAGGGCTTGTGTATGATGTTTTTCGTATGTATGATAATGTTCAGGTTGCAACAAGTCAGTCGGGGTTAACTTTTTCGCAGACGCTTACTGAGATAGGAACTTATTCTTACAAAGTAGTTGCTAAAAATGCAAGCGGTGATGGCGGCTCACAAGTTTCTAATATAGCGGATTATTGTACGGTTATTAATTCTTTTCCGTGGAATTTTGGTTTTGAAGTAGTTGGAACTAATTTCCCCGGCTGCTGGGCGCAGGAGTATGTTAGCGGATATATAGATTGGGTAATCGTATCAGCAACAACAGGAACTCCCGCCACAGCGCACTCTGGTAATTACAAAATGCGTATGCAAAATAATCAAACTGCGGCACGTAAAACGATGTTGATAACGCCACCTGTTAATTTAACATCATTAACGGAGCCTGTTTTAACTTTTTGGCATACGCAAGCACAATGGGCAAACGACCAGGACGAATTGAGAATTTTTTATAAAACATGGGCAGACGACGAATGGACACAAATTGCTGAATATACGGCAAATGTTCCCGACTGGACAGAAAGAAAAATTCTACTACCCGAAAAATCTAACGACTATTATATTGCTTTTGAAGGTACGACAAGATATGGCTACGGCATTCAATTAGATGATATTTCTATTTCAGAAGCGCCAACAGTTCCAATTATTCGCGTAACTCCTCAACCCGTTAATATGGGTACAATTTATAACAATCTGCCTTATAATACTGTAAAAGTTCAGGCAATTGAAAATAACGGAGGCGGTACATTAAACGTAACAAGTTATAGTGCGCCTGAAAATCCTGAAATTTCTGTTTCGGAGTTGCCAATGTCTGTTGAGCAGTTATCATCGGAAGATATTACGATTTTGGTTGATGGAAATGGACTGCCCGTTGGACCTTATACAGGTGAAATTATATTAAGTTCGAACTGTTCGGAAAATCCTGAATATACAGTTAATATCAGCGGAAATGTTGCTCCTGCTATTATTTTGCAGCCTCTTTATGAAAATTGGAATGCAGGAAACCCACCCGGATGGATTAATACAAGATTTTCAAGACAAACAACAGGAGGAGTTGACGATTCGCCTTATATCAGGGCTAATATTGATGGTAGTGCTATTCTGGCAGTAGCGCAAACGCCATTTGTTATGATGGGTGATAATCCTACAATGTCTTTTGAATTTAAAGCATATAATTATTCGGCGCCTAATGATCCCACTGATGCAACTAACTTGTCGTATAGAGTAGATGTATCAAACGATAACGGATTTACATGGAATGAAGTTTATCGTGTTGAACAAGGCGACCATATAGAAAGCGATGAATATCAAACAATTACTGTTGATGTTAGCGAGTATGCAGGTGAACTGTGTCAATTCAGGTTAATTTTCAACAGGCACAATGGCGATTTTTACGTTTGCGTTGATGAGGTTTACATCGGAACACAATTGCAACACGACCTTGTAGCGGTTTCTATCGCTGGCGACAGTTATGTTGAAATTAATAATACAGGACAATATACTGTTACTGTTCGAAACAACGGTTCACAACCAATTAATGCTGACCAATATACCGTTAAATTATTTAAAGAAGGCGACATTGAAATTGGCAGTTTACAAGGTGTTACCCTTACTGAATTTGAAAATGCTGATTTTGTATTTACGTGGACACCTACGGTTGTTGAGCCTACGTTTCTCTACGGATTTGTGGACTATCCCAATGACGATAACCACTTAAATAACAGCACAGCCAATTTTTATGTCATCAGTGGTACTGAAATTCCGTTTACAGTTAATATAACTACAAATACGGGCGCTTCGGTAGTTGGCGCGGAAGTTTATTTATATAGCGGTCGTGACTATTACGAATTAATTGCTACTAATGAAAATGTTACCTTCCCTGCCGTATGGACAGGCACTTATAACATTGAGGTTTATTTAGATGGTTTTGAGCCTCATATTGCAGAAGATATCGGAATTTGGGAATCATTTACCTATTATGTTGTGTTACAAAATGTTCATATCACAACAAACTCATTATCTGAGGTGGTTGTTTATCCAAATCCTACGAGTGGGAAGTTTTCAGTACGTCATTGCGGGCTTGACCCGCAATCCCCCCAAAACAATGGGATGCTGAAACAAGTTCATCATGACTCGGCTTTGGAGATATTTGATATAGCCGGACGCCTTGTTCACCGTGAACCGTTTACCGTGAACCGTGAAACCCTTGAAATAGATATTTCACACTTGCCAAACGGGTTGTATTTTGTGAAGGTTGGGGGTGAGATGGTTAAGGTAGTTAAAAAGTAAATGAGTGAATGAGTAAATGAGAGAATGAGAGTAGGGGCGTACCCTTGCGGTCGCCCGATGTGTTGTTTGTATGAACATCCCTTTGGGGATGTAATATTGGAAGAAAATTAGTGATAACCTCTGTGACCCTCTGTCTCTGTGTGCCTCTGTGTAATAAAAAAATAGTTACACAGAGAAACACGGAGAACACACAGAGAAACACAGAGAAAAAAATGAGAATTAAAAACAAGTAATTTATAATATTGAAAGAATAAAAAAACTCTGTGACCCTCTGTCTCTGTGTGCCTCTGTGTAATAAAAAAATAGTTACACAGAGAGCCACAGAGAACCACAGAGAACACACAGAGAAAAAAATAATATAAAAAATATTTTTGATTTTTTTTGTTAAAAAATTTTTATATCAAAAATAAGTTGTAATTTTGCGCCCATCTCATTGACCATGTGTTAAAGGAGAAACGGGGTCGTTAACAGCGACCCTTGCTTTTTTATAGTTCTGATATTCAATAATTAACCTTCGCAATCGGCTATTGTCTTCAATCATATATGCAGTCCAAGGCAGGATGTATTCTTTACGGTCTTCCAAGACGACCAAATATCGCTCAAACTCGTGTAAGATTAATATTCTTTCTCTTGTACCACGTTTATTACGCCACACTTTAAGATTATTATCGTTTGAAAAATCTATCATTGGTTTTGGAAATCCTATTCTTTCCATTCTTCGTAAATCTGGAATTCGTTCCGTTTCAATATTGCCTGAGTGCGTAAAGTGGTAATAGGTGTATTCTTTGCCATCAATTAATGGGTGGGATTTCAACGCAAGTTTTTTGTTTTGAAAAACAGGTCTGTTTTTTACAAAATCCTTTTTGAAAATATCATAAACACCCTCGTTATATAAGGCAAAATTTCCTTTGTAATATTCCAAAACAATCAATTCGGGTAGAGTGAATTTCTTTTTCATTTCGATTTCCAAAAAAATAAATTTAATTTATCTTCTCGTAACAAGGTAGAATAGTTCAGCGAATAACCTGTACGGTGTTGAATGCGCTTTATTACTTCTAGTTTTGCTAAATTGCTCTGCAAACCCCTGCAATGATATCCAAGTGCGCCAGAAATCAAATCTGCTAAAGGCATAAGTTCTCCTTCTTGCGAACGTATTTGCTGAACGCGTTTAATTATATTTTTGTCAAAATCATAATGATTTATACGCAATATTTTAGAAAGTTTTTCTACTTTGCGTTGTGAACAGGTATCTTTGATATCAATGTAAATATTGTAACTATTTGAGGGAGTTAAAATTACTTTCAATAGCCCAAAATAGGTTTTATAAAAAAAATCGTCATATGATTGATTATAGAGGGTATGATTTAAAAGTGCCTTGTCAGGTACAATTAAAGCACGAAAATGAATATCATCATCATCAAAAAAGTAGTCAATCAGGCGTAAATAAAAGTCTTTTTTTGAAGGAGACACTTTGTTCCATTTTATCTCAAATGTGGATGGAAATCCAAACTCAAATTTTATTTCTCGGATACGATTCGATATTTTGCGTTTTTTTTCTTTTGCACACCAAACAGCACCAAACACCATTACATTGATATTATCATTTTCTAAATGGCAACTTTCATCGCAATAAATATTGTATTCCATACTCTATTTGCAAATTAATATTTTTGCAAAAATAGCATAAATTTTTCAATTATACACAAATGAATAAAAAATTTTTTGATTTCACAGAGAGCCACAGAGAAAAATAAACAAAAAAATATTTTTGATTGATTAATAAGAATAAATAATTATTTTTGCATCAGTTATTTACCAAAAAAATATCGCTATATGATTAGTAATTATCAAATTAGAATAAACGAAAGTATGCCGCTTGGACAAAGTATTATTGCCCTGCTTAGATCCGCACCCGAAGTAGTATCATTCACTGAAAACAGTAAAATCGAGAATAGTTTGAAAAGCGGTTTTAAAGATGTTAGAGAAATAATAGACGGTAAACAAAAAAAAACAACGATAGACGAGTTTATTAATGAATTACGAAATAATAATAACTGATACTTTTAAGCGGAATTTTAAGCCGTTGTTAAAAAAATATCATTCATTGATCAATGATTTGGAACAATTCAAATGTTATTCTTATTAAACCATTCCCACCCTTTGTTTGAAACACCATTAAATTTAAAAACTTTTTCAAATTCCTGAAAATTTACAATTTTTGTTTCTTCTATTTGATAAAAAAAATGGGATAATATTTTTTGGAGACTCATTACAAAAGTTTTTAGGTCTGCAATACGTTTATTAATGTTTAGTTCATTAATTTCCTTGGATACGTTTTATTTCTCTGTCAAAGTCAGATATATAATTTTCGTCTTGACTTTTACGGAAAACCTCGTATTCCTGCTCGGCTTTCAGTCGTGCTTCCAATACGCTAACTTTTCCTTTGTCCTGTAAAATAGGATATTGCGAAAGTTCTAAAAAATGATTTAAAAACAGAATCCATTCCTTCATATTAGTAGTAATTCCTTTTTCAGCACGATTTTCGGCAAGGTCGAGATAGGCTGAAACAATACGGTTTAATTCTCTAATGTGTGCCTCGCTCAAATAATTTTTAGCCACAATAGCATCCGATTTGAGAATTTTTCCATCAGGAATGTGTTTCCAGGTAGTTAGACCCATATAAAGTTTGGTGGCATCAGCCGAACTGTAAATAATTTCTGCGGCTGTTTTGCCTGTAATAGCCCAATGCAACTTGTTTTGAACGGTGGCAAAAAAATCTTTTGTAGCGGGCGAGTTTTTGTCATAATCAACCGCAAGTGCGTAAATATCAGTAATTTTCTGATAAAATCGCCGTTCGCTCGCGCGTATTTCCCGTATACGTTCTAATAATTCGTCAAAATAGTCCTTTCCAAAACTTTTACATTGTTTCAAACGTTCATCATCAATAATAAAACCCTTGATAATAAACTCTTTAAGCGTAGAAGTAGCCCAAATGCGAAACTGAGTTGCTTGATAACTATTTACTCGATACCCTACGGCAATAATAGCGTCAAGATTGTAGAAATCAAGTGTGCGGAAAATGTCTCGCTTTCCTTCCTTTTGAACTACTCGAATTTTTCGAGTAGTTGAATCTGTCTGTAATTCACCACTTTGATAAATTTCTTTCAGATGATAAGTGATTGTATGAGTTTCCACGCCAAACAACTCCGACATCCGTTTTTGTGTAAGCCAAAAACTACCGTCTTCATACTGTACATGAACACTTACCTGCCCGTTGGGTGTGGTGTAAATGATGAGATTGGATTCTAACATAATATTTTTTTCAATTCTATAATTTCGATACTACCAATTATTACGTACTTACTATTTGTTTCAAGAATGCGGGATTAATCGCTTGCTTAGGGGTTTTAATTTTGTAGAACATAATTATATTGTTGATTTTAATTTTGCAAAGGTAGAAAAAATTTTTGGAATTATATCCTCTATTGTCAATTTTTTTTTAACGCAATAGACGCAAAGATTTAGTGATAATCTTGTGCCTCTATGTAACTTATTTATTTCACAGAGAGCCACAGAGAAAAAAATAATAAAAAATATTTTTGATTGATTTATAAGAAGAATTAAAACAAGAAAATGGGTTGCTATAAATTAGTGATTAGTGCGGTTGGTTTTTAGTTTTTGTGCAATTTGGATAGTTGCTTACTATCTGAATTGCACAAAATTTTTGGGGGGATGTGTACGTTGGGGGTTTTCCCTTCTTTCGATGGTGTTACATTTGTATGTATCTTACGTCAACTGTAATAATTGCTTTAATCCTTTGTCTATTTCCCCTATTTCGGTATTAGACAATTCGCCCAATTCGCCGAGTACCAACGTAGAATCAATCGTTGCAATTTTACCGACGCGAATCAGAGATGGTACCTTAAGTCCGTTGGTTTCTGAAGGAAGAATGAAAATATCAGATTTTGTAATCCACTTAAGTTCCGAGGTAATAAAACAAATTGTAACATCTAATCCACTATTGTTCAATACAACGGCGGGTCTTATTTTGTTTCCTCTTAAATCAGTAAAAGGAAATGGTATCAATATAACACTTCCTTTTTTCATACATACTTCACCTTCAAATCGTTTACGGAATAAATTTCAGGCTCGTCGTTCAAAAAATCATTTGAGTGACTGATAGAAGTCAACTGTTGCAGCCCTTTTGTAATCATAGCATCACCGGTTCTTCGGGTTATAAACTCCACAAAATCGTTCACTTCTTGAACTCGTTTTGTAGGCAGTTGTCCTATCATACCCACTGTGTTTCTTACTAAAACTTCTCGTTCCATTCTATTTTGGTTTTAAATTCAGATTGCAAAATTACTATTATTTTTGGATTTATTTCCAAATTAGGATGTTATGTACTGCTGTTTTTGTCATTTATTGTTCAATTCTGTTTTCAAAAATTTGTAAACTTCTTGCCACCGTGATAAACTTTCATCGCAAACCTCCATTTTCATAACACACATTGTATAAATCTCTATGAGCATAAAATTTATTGTCGGTATGTAATGCCCACCAATGTTCGTTAATAAAATTCAAACCATCATATTTTTTTAGGTAACGATAAGCGTCTTGCATTCCCATTTTATATGCAAGAGCAAACTCAGTAATTAATAAAAGTAACAAAACTTATTTTATCACTCGTTTCTTTATCTAATTTTCCGTTTGTCATAATTGTTACATATAATTGTTTAAAGTACTAACGTGTAAAAATATGTTTTATTACATTCGATAGTTGGTTACTATTTGAATTACAAAGAATTTTTTTTTGGTGGCGGTTTGCGGGAAATAGTATGGGTTGTGTTCATGTGTTTTTTCAATCAACACAATTTTTCTTTATATTCTGATTTTGGAGTTAATTGTTTTACTGCTTTGTCAAAATCGCTCTCCAATTGTTTCATTTCACGTTGTCGGTAAATATCAAATTCTATTTCGGCTTTTTCTATTGCTTGCTTGTGTGAAATTTTGCCTTTATCGTTCAAGATGTTTTTGTTTAACATTTTAAGTTGCTGGTCTAAAAATTTTTTCCAATCATTCATTCTCATTGGTTTTTGCTCAAGTGCTTGCAATTCGGCGTAGCCCAAAAAACCTTGACGATTACCTTCGGTTTGAACTTGTAAGAATTTCTTACAAGTTCGATATTCAGTCAATTCACCCTCTTGAATAATGTTTTTTATGTGTTGAACTACATTTTCTCGTGTAGTATTGAAAATTTCAGACAACTGCTTTTGTGTTAACCAAACAGTTTCTTCTGCTAATCGTACCGATACTTTTGTTTCATTATCTTCTGTTTCGTAGATAATAAAATTGGGATTTGTGCGTTGTATATCGCTGTTTTTCATCTTTACAAAAAATTTTCTATTCACCAAGTTTTCATAACACCTCCTTTTTTCATACATACATCACCTTCAAATCGTTTACAGAATAAAGTTTAGGCTCGTCGTTCAAAAAATCATTTGAGTGACTGATAGAAGTCAACTGCCCTCTTGTAATCATGGCATCCTTTCATACCCACTGTGTTGCTTACTAAAACTTCTCGTTCCATTCTATTTAGGTTTTCAATTCATACTGCAAAATTACATTTTTTTTTGGATTTATTTCCAAATTAGGAATAAAGACAGAAGAAAAACCTAATCTTCACTCAATTTTTTTAGTAACTCTTCTGTAGTGCATACTTCAATCACTGAATGTTTGAAATCAGACTTGTTCATTGTAGCAATAATCTCAATACAATTCATATATGCAGTACAATATTGAACCGCATCTTCAAAATCTTTGAATTCAGTTTCTAAAGCATTAATGATTGTTTCTTTTGTCACGCTCAAAACGTCAAGAATATCAACCATTTCCCGAATGAACTCAAACGTTTTTTCACGTCCGCACTCTTTTTGCGACACATAATAAATATCTGTAACGGAAGACGCTGTAACAAATCCTTTTATTTTCCCTTCATCAATTTTACTGAATATTTGATAGGCAATTTCAAAAAAGGGTTCTCTTTGCAAAGCGATATCAAGTATGATATTGGTGTCTATTAATATTTGTTTCATTTGTACTTTTCGGATAAATAATTGTACTTGGCATCTTCAGTATCAATGTTCATACCCTTAAGAAAACCTGCCCATCGGGAAACAAAATTTTTTGCGCTAGTTTCCTTTGTTGCCTTCGACTTTTCTTCTTTATGTATAATGAAAAGTTCAACTTCCCTGCCATACAAATTAGGGATGAGATAAGGAAGAAAAATAGCTCCGTTTTCAGATACTTTAGTGTCAAATTTATACGCTTGCATAGATTACAAATTAAAATTTAATAATTTGCAAAAGTAGATAAAATTTTCTAAATGCCAAGCGTGTATAATGAAAAAAATTTTGTTTTTTTTATTTTTATTTTTTTTGCAACTAATTATTAAAAAAAACATTATATTTGCGCACTGATTTAAACCCGATTTTTGCAGTAGTTACTCAAAATTATTTGTATATTTAAAATTTAGAACGAGATGAAAGAACGTAGCATGGTATCTTTTGATTGGGCGATGAAACGTGTGCTTATACAAAAAGCCAACTATGAAATTTTAGAAGGTTTTTTAAGCGAATTGTTACGGCGCAAAATCAAAATCAAAAATATCACCGAAAGTGAATTTAACAAAACATCAAAGAAAGACAAATTTGGCAGGGCGGATGCATTGGTTATTGCGGACGACGGCGAACTTATAATCATCGAACTGCAATTTGATAGTCAGGACGACTATTTTCAGCGTATGCTTTATGGCGTAAGCAAAAGTATTGCTGAATATATGAACGAAGGCGACAAATATTCAAAAATACGTAAAGCATATTCAATTAACATAGTTTATTTTGAACTTGGCGAAGGCGATGACTATGTATTTCATGGTTTTACAAACTTTACGGGTCTTCATACACATAATGAGTTGAAATTAAGTGCTAAGCAACAGTCTCTTTACACAAAAGAGATACCGGGTGAACTTTATCCCGAATATTATATTATAAAGATTAGAGGTTTCAAAGATGTAGCGGTAGATACCCTTGACCAATGGATTTACTATTTGAAAAACAATAAAATACGAGATGAATTCACAGCGCAGGGTCTTGATAAAGCGCGAAAAATATTAGACTATGATAATCTTTCAGAAGAGGAAAAAATAATCTATAAGGGTGATGTAAGGCAAGAGCGTATACGCGAGAGCGAGATGGAAACAGCATATTCAGACGGAGAAATTAAAGGCGAGGCAAAAGGCGAAGCAAAAGGACTTGCCGAAGGACTTGCCAAAGGTTTAGAAAAAGGCGAAGCAATTGGTTTAGAAAAAGGCGAAGCAATTGGCTTGGAGAAATCTGTTATCAGAGGCTACAAGAAAGGACACTCAATAGAGATAATAGCCGACCTGACTAGCCTATCCAAGGAAAAAATTCTTAAAATTTTGAAACAAAACGGTTTGATATGAAAATAAACCTTTAGTGAAAATTAACATTATATGAAAAATTTATTAGAAAAATTAGAAAACATTGAAGCAGCAACTTTGAAAAAGCCTTTTTCGTTACTCGAAATGCTTTATAAACAAGTTCATGGCAAATAGGTCGCACAGAGCGAAATGCTCGCAGGACTGTTGAACCCCGATGAAAATCACGGACATGGGTCGTTACTTATAGAATCTTTTTTGAGGAAAATAGGTGTTTACGTCGTTTATAGCAAAGAGATAAACTTGAAAATAGAAACAGAACGAAATGCAAACGGAAGGCGGATAGACATTTTGGTTTCGTGGCTTGACGGCAACAAAAAACACGCCGTAATCATTGAAAACAAACTGAATAATGCTCCGAATCAGCCAAATCAACTCAATGATTATTACAATGCAATAGTTAGCGAGGGTTACGAGGTTGATAAAGTTGTGTATATGCCGCTTTCTAAAAAATGGCAAAAATCAGAAGACACCGATACCTGCAAAGAAATACTTAATAAGACAATTGACTTTGACGCACAAGACATTGTTGATTGGCTCGAAAGTTTAATAATCAATTTGGTATAATTTGGCAATACAGAGAATTTTTAAGATGTTTAATTTCAAATCAATATATTATGCAACGAGCAATAGAAATCCAAGAAAACCTTTCCAACGAAGAAATCAACAAATAACATTTCATTCACATCAGTTTGTTATGAAAATGGTTATTATTATTACCGAAATGAAAAAACATTTATTTTCGATGTTGCTGACAAAAACGGCATAATCGAAACGTTAAAACCCATTTTACAAGAACTTTCAGAATATAAAGAAAAATAAATTCACCATGCAAGAAAAAGATTTTATATGCCAAAAATGTAAGAAAGAGATAAAAGTAAATATTGATTCAAAATACAAACAAGTAAAATGTGAATATTGTGAATCGCAATTTGATGATGACATTGTTGAACAATTAGAAAATGTTAAATATCATTTAGAAAGCTACCGAATTTGTTTTCACGAAAAAGATATTAATTTTGTTGCAAATAAATTATTTTCGTCTGGTGCTGGTAGTAGGGATATTTACAGAATACTACAAGATAACATAGATGATCCCGATGATAGCCCTCTTATTCATAACAAACGTGAGCTAAAAAACATCAAAAAATCACGAACTATTTTATTATGTTTATGGTGGCTTTTGGGAATTCACAGGCTTATCACATTTACTTATTTACTCATTCCCTAAATTTAAATAACTGCAAAGATAGATGAAAATTTATATTTTCAATAATTTTTTTTGATATTTTTGCAATAAATTTAAAGACTTTGCGTTTTTAGAATAATAAATAATTTATTTATAGAGAAATGGATGATGAGGAATTTGAAAAATATCTAAAAGATATAGATAAAATTAAAATTGATTTTATTTCCGCATACAATCATGAAATACAATCAATAATCGGTCTTGATTTACAACAATTATTAGTTGTGTTGTTTTATCGAGGAGATACATTTGTGCAAAAAGAAATTCAAGAGTATTGTTATAAAATACTCAAAGAAAAAGATTTATTAGTAGAAGAGCATAAGGGAGATTATCGTAATATACATCTACTTGAAGATTCTAAATATTTGTAAATAATTATAGTTTATGAAATTTACGAATACAACACGAAAATTGCCCATTGGCATACAGGATTTTGAATATTTGCGAACAGATAATTGTTTGTACGTTGATAAAACGTTGTTTATTTATAAATTACTGCAACACGGCAAGCCTTATTTTCTTGGTCGTCCGCGTAGATTTGGAAAAAGTTTATTCCTTTCCACCCTCAAAGCCTATTTTGAAGGCAAAAAACAACTATTTGAGGGATTGAAAATCGCCGAATTAGAAACGGAATGGATAAAATTTCCTGTTCTTTATTTGGATTTTAATAAAGAAAGTTACAGCGATGTCCGTTCACTTGAAATAGTAATTGATGATTTTTTACAAAAACAAGAACAACAATACGGAGTATCTTCTATTTCTGAATCATTATCTGTCAGATTTGCCAATGTTATTGCACAAGCAAAAAAGAAAACAGGTCTGGGGGTTGTCGTACTCATCGATGAGTATGACAAAATGTTAATTAATACAATGGACAAACCTGATTTGAATAAAGATATACGTACAATGTTGAAAGGTTTTTACGGCGTTTTGAAAGCCGAAGATGCTAACCTGAAATTTGTTTTTCTTACAGGTGTTACAAAATTCTCACAAGTGAGCGTTTTTAGTGATTTAAATCATCTTACAGATATAAGTCTAAATAAACAATATGCAGAAGTATGCGGTATTTCAGAAACAGAACTATTACAAAACTTTCAACCTGAAATTCAGGCATTGGCAGAGGAAAATCATCTGACTTACGACGAAGCATTTGCAAAACTCAAAAAATTTTATGACGGCTACCATTTCGCAAAAGAAAGCGTAGACATTTATAACCCATTTAGCATAATAAAAACTTTTGGACATTTAGATTTTGCATATTATTGGTTTGAAACAGGGACACCTACTTTCTTGGTAAAACACCTTGCAAACACAGGGTTTGAGATACCAATTCTTGAAAATAACATTACAATTTTAGCAACTTCACTAATGGATTATCGTGCCGAAAATGAAGATTATACTCCTTTACTTTACCAAAGTGGATACTTGACAATTAAAGAATATGACCCCGAATTAGACGAATATACCCTCGGTTTCCCAAACGAAGAAGTTAAATATGGTTTTCTCAACCAACTTTTACAGCAATTCACTCCTTCTTTTGGTACTTCTTCCTCAAAATTTTCCGCAAATGGATTTATAAAATTGTTGCGTGTCGGTGATATTGAAAATACAATGATAATGTTGAAGGCATATTTTGCCACAATTGAATATGATGCCATTCCCCAAAAACTGCAAATAGAAAAGTTTTATCAATTTGTTTTTTGGCAACTTTTTACTTTAATGGGTCAATTTATTCGAACAGAAGTCAAAAACAACAAAGGACGTACTGATGCCGTAGTAAAAACTGCCGACTATATTTTCGTATTTGAGTTCAAAATGGACGACAAAGCAACCGCCGAAGATGCTCTAAAACAAATCAATAGCAATGATTATGCCATTCCCTACACCGCCGACCATCGAAAACTTGTAAAAATTGGAGTAGAATTTTCAAAAAAAGAAAAAGGTTTAAAACGATGGGTGATAGAGTAGTGGTTAGTGGTTAGTGATTAGTTTACAGTTTATAATTTATATAATTTATAGTTTATAACCTTATTTTCACCTTATTTTTCTTACAAAACAACCTTAGTAGCAAAATGAGTGAATGGGTGAATGAGTGAATAAGAGCATTGAATTTATTGAAATGAATGCATCGCTTGGTAGAAAAATGAGTTAATGAGAGAAAAAATCCGCAAAAAACCGCAAAATCCGCGAATCTCTTTTCTGGTTTGCAATAAATTTGTTGGTTTTGCGTTTGTTGAGTGTAAATAATTTATTAAACAAAATAAAAATAAAGTTGTATCTCATTTACTTATTTACTTATTCACTGACAACTAAATGCTCTCTTATTTCTTTATAGTCGGATACTCAATTCGTGTATGATAAATGTTTTTGAGTTTACTTTTAAAAGTATCTTTAATAATAGCAATATCTTTAAAAGTAATTGGGGAGTTAATAAATTGGTTATCAGCAATTTGGTCGTTTATTATTCTTTCTACTAAATTATCAATTTCTTCGTTTGTATATACTTTAATGCTTCTTGACGCTGCTTCGACTGAGTCTGCCATCATCAAAACGGCTGTTTCTTTTGTAAATGGGGAAGGACCGGGATATGTAAAAGCACTGATATCCTTTGGTTCGCAATTAAATTTGTTGATATAAGAGTTATAAAAGAATTTGGTTTTAGTGGTTCCGTGGTGTGTTTTTATAAAATCAATAATTTGTGTTGGAATATTAGATTTATTCGCCATTTTGGCACCACTTTCAACGTGATAAATAATTGCTTTAGAACTTTCTTCAAAAGAAATCTCTTTATGCGGGTTGATGCCACCAGCCTGATTTTCAGTAAAAAACATTGGAGTATCCATTTTGCCGATGTCGTGATACATTGCTCCTGCTCTAACGAGTAGCGGATTTGCACCGATTTTATATACTGCTTCCTGCGCTAAATTTGCTACTTGAATAGAGTGTTGGAACGTTCCGGGAGAATTTTCGGCTAATTTTCGCAAAAGCGGATGATTAGTGTCGGACAACTCTACTAATGTTACATCTGAAAGGAATCCGAAAGTTCTTTCAAAAATATATATCAAAGGATATACTAAAAGCATAAAACTGCCATTTATAGCAAAATGACCATACATTTTGAGGTTGATTCGTGTAATATCTCCTTCTTGCCACAAAGCTAATCCTGTGTATATCAACGAATAAGTGAGGATTATAAGGAATGCAGATTTAAGGAGTTGTGAGCGCCTTACCATCCTGTATAGGCTCACAATTGCGACTATTCCGATGGGTATTTGAAGGACGATAAACTCAAAACTATTGCTTGAAAATAGTGCGCACATAAGCATAATAACAACGTGAAAAAAGAAAGCGAGGCGAGAGTCCAAAAAAATGCGCACAATTAACGGAAGTATTGCAAATGGAATGATATAAAGGGACATTTTTTCAAATGTTTGCACAAACCACGCCAAAATAACCATCAAAACTGTAACAAGCATCAAGAAACAAACAGACGCAAAACTATCGTAAACTTTTTTTCGGAAAACGTAGATAAAGAAAAAAGTGAGTACAAACAAAACAACAATCAATGCCGTTTGTCCCAAAAGGATATAAACGGCTCCTCTACCCTTACCAAGTCGCGATTCATACTCCATTTTTAAAGAATCTAATATTTTACCCGTATCTTCATTAATTATTTCACCCGTATCAATAATGCGCTGACCTGCAATTATTAAGCCCGATGTTAAACTTATATTTTTTAAAATATTCTGTTTTTCACTTTCAGTGCGCTCTTCGTTATATAAAAGGTTTACTTTCAGATACTTATTAAGATGTAGTTGGCTGATAAATCCTTCGGCATCATCTTGTTTGATTTTTAAAATATTAGTAATGTAATCAATTAGAGCCGATGTAATTGATTTATAAGCGGTTTGATAATTAAACAAATTTTCGGCTTCATAAGGCATAGCAAAATTATTTTTTACTACCATTATCACTTCAAAAGAGTTAATATCAGGTATTTCGTCGGGTATTTCTATTAATCCTTGTTGGTAAATGTTTTGAAGCAGTTCCACGCACTTATTTTCAATAATGCTAATCTGCATTTTATTTTTACTCCGAATAAAATTTTCAATAAATGGAAATTGTTCGGACATTTTATCAATATTTAAATTAAAATCAGTGATAAAATTTTCTACTGCTTTTTGACCAATGGTTTCGTCATCAATAAAATAGGGCTTAAGGTTTTGTAAAATTAAATCTTTTTCAATTTTAAGTTCTGATTGACTTTTGTAAACAGGAAAATCGAAGGGTGCCATTAAAGTTTCGTGTCTCCAAAGTTTACCTTGCGAATATTCGTATCGGAACTTTCCTTGTCTGGGAAGTACATACAAAACCGTACCCGCCGCTAACAAAAAAAGAATAACCCTATAACCTACTTTAGAATATTTTTTAAAAATTTCTTTCATATATTTGTTTTTAGCCACTAATTACATTAATTATTGTATTTAAGTTATAACGGTTAATGGTATTCCGTTTGGAATGCAAGGCTTGGTAGAAAATGAGAACAACGTGATTCCCCCGCATCCCGTTAGGGATGCATCCTTAACGGAATGCAGAATTGTATGGTTTATATTTATTCTACCGAGCGATACATCCCTAACGGGATGTAAGTGCAGAAAATTGCAAACCGTAATATATTGTTTATTTTTCTTCACTTAGTATTGTTTATTTTCCGCTAACCGCTAACCACTAACCACTAATCACTAATTTTCAGGATATCTTTTATCAAAATAAAATGCAAAAATAACAATTTAATTTTAAAACAAAAATTTTTTATGAGGACAATATTTTTTACAAAAGATGTTCATAACCTATATAATTCATACAAGGAAATATGTCGTTTCGTTTAACGGCATCTGTAGCGGCGACCCTTGCTGTTGCCTAAAAATAGATTTGAGTTTCGTAGCCTCACCGCGACTCGAACGCGAATCTGAAGTTTAGGAAACTTCCGTTCTATCCCTTGAACTATAAGGCCATTTTTTTGTTCAAAATAAAATGCAAAAATAGGATTTAAAATTTAAATTCTTATAAAAAAAAACTTTTTTTTTGCATTTTAATCAATTTTTTTTGAAAATATAAAAAAAAGCTATACTTTTGCCGCGCTTTTGAGACCGGAAATTTTGTTGGATGGGGACATAAGTCCCCTATTTTGTTGATAAATTCTTAAAGTATGATTTTGCAATCGGCAATAATTCAACTTATTAACGATAAGTTACTTGCTGACGGATATTTCCTCGTAGGAGTGGAAGTCCGTCAGGCTAATAATATTATTGTACTGATAGATAGCGAAGTAGGAGTGAGTATTGATTATTGTGCCAAAATTTCGAGGCTGATTGAAGAAACATTTGATAGGGATAAAGAAGATTTTGCGCTTGAGGTGTCATCGCCCGGTGTTGGACAGCCCTTTAAAGTGTTGAAACAGTATCAAAAGCACAGTGGAAAAGAAGTTAAAGTGTTAACAAAAAGTAAAAAAAATGTAGTCGGAATTTTAAGCGATGTTACAGAGAAGGGATTTGCGATTAAAGAAGAGAAACATGTCAAAATTGAGGGAAATAAGAAAAAAGTTATTCAAGTAAACGAGCATCGTTTTGACTATGAAGACATTACAAGCGTAAAAGAAGTAATTAAATTTTAATATCATATTTTATTGTTACAATGGAACATATCACATTAATAGATACATTTTCGGAGTTCAAAGAACTAATGAACATTGACAGGGTAACAATGATTCGCGTTCTCGAAGATGCGTTTAGAGGAGTTTTGATAAAGCTTTTCGGGTCGGATGATAATTTTGACGTTATAATAAACACAGACAAAGGAGACTTTGAGATATGGCGAAATCGGACAATCGTTCCCGACGGAAGAGTGAAAAATCCACACTTCCAAATTTCTTTGTCAGAAGCCAAAAAAATCGACAACGACTATGAAGTTGGCGAAGAAGTTACAGACGAAGTAAAATTTTTAGACTTCGGACGTAGAGCAATTTTAGCATTGAGACAAAATTTGTCAAGCCGAATACTGGAACTCGAAAAAGATACAATTTACGGAAAATATAAAGAAAAAGTAGGGCAAATTGTGTTTGGAGAAGTTTATCAAGTATGGAAAAAAGAGATGTTAATTTTAGACGAGGAAGGTAACGAACTGATACTCCCTAAAACTGAAATGATACCGTCAGATTATTACAAAAAAGGCGATAACCTCAAAGCCGTTGTCCATAGCGTTGAAATTAAGAACAATACGCCTTTGATTATGTTATCCCGAACATCACCAGCATTTCTTGAGAGGCTATTCGAAATGGAAGTACCCGAAATATTTGACGGTCTGATAACTATCAAAAAGATTGTCCGAGCGCCCGGCGAACGTGCAAAAGTTGCAGTTGAATCTTATGACGACCGCATCGACCCTGTTGGCGCATGCGTGGGTATGAAAGGCTCGCGAATTCACGGTATAGTTAGAGAACTCAGAAATGAGAACATTGACATAATTAATTATACATCTAATCTGCAACTTTATATACAGAGAGCATTAAATCCCGCTAAAATTTCGACTACAAAAATATTTGAAGACATAAAAAGAGCTCACATTTACCTACGCCCCGAAGAAGTTTCCTTAGCAATTGGAAAAAACGGTATTAATATTCGTTTAGCAAGCCAACTTGTTGGATACGAATTAGATGTATATAGAGAAACAGGCAACGAAGAAGACGAAGAAGATGTGCCATTAGATGAATTTTCAGATGAAATAGAAGAATGGATACTCGACGAACTTAAAGCAATTGGTTGCGACACAGCAAAATCAGTTTTAGACCTTACTGCCGAAGATTTGGTCAACAGAACAGATTTAGAAGAAGAAACAATAAACGAAGTATTAACAATATTAAAATCAGAGTTTGAATAAATAAGATGGTTATCCGATTAAGCAAAGCAGCAATTGAATTGAACGTGGGAACGTCCACAATAGTGGAATTTCTACACAAGAAAGGGTTTGATCTACAAAATAATCCTAACTCAAAAGTTTCGGAAGAAATGTACGAACTTTTGAAAAAAGAGTATAAAATTGACCAAACCGTCAAAAAAGCATCGGAAGACCTTAGCGATAGAAAAAGAAAAGATAGAACAACTTTTTTAGATGACGAAGATATTGATAATAACAACGTTGAACCAATTAATCTAGTAGATAAAAATTTCCAAACTGATACGGATAAAATCGATAAACAAGAAGATAAATCGAAGAAAATAATAGAAGAAAAAATCGATAAACCAGAAGAAAAACCCGATGAAAAACCTGTTTCTACCAAAGCGCAAGAAACAAAAGAGGTAGAACACATTCCGACTCAAATAAAAGAAATTGAAGAAATTAAAGTTATCGGAAGGATTGATTTAGATTCATTAAATCCACAAAATCAGCAGAAAAAGAAACAAAAGCAAAAAGATTTTTCTGATACAAAAGTTGTTGAAAAACCTCAAAAAGATTTTTCCCAAAACAAACAAAATAATAATCAGGGTAAAAAGGAGTTTTCAGAACAAAAAAAACCGTTTCATAAAGATAAAAAGGAATTTACTGACAAAAAACAAGATGTTTCTAAACCCAAAAAAGATTTTAATGATGTAAAACAGCAACCCAAAAAAGGAAAGCAAGAGGTTTTGGATAATAAACAACAGTCAAACAAGCAAAAATCAGGTAAAAAAGAGAACGAAACAAAATTTGACCAAGGAACTCCCCAAAAAGAGAAAACTCCTTTTAAAGATGAGAAAAGAGAAAAAACTCATTTCAAAGACGAGAAAAGAGATAAAACACACTTTAAAGATGAGAAAAGAGATAAAACTCATTTTAAAGATGATAAAAGAGACAAATCCACGCAACACTCTGATAAGAAAGAAATAAATCAATTTCCAAAAGATAAAAAAGAGAAAACTCCTTTTCAACACGATAAAAAAGAGAAAGCACCTTTTCAACACGACAAAAAAGAGAAGGCATTCGTTCCAAAAGAGAAAGCTCCGTCAACTCCTGAAAAGCCTGCGCAGCCTAATTTACAAAAAGAGAAGAAAAAAACCGAAAATTTTGTACCTACGAAAGTCCAAAAACTTGCTGGACCGACCGTTATCGGCAAAATTGCACTGCCCGGAGAACCTAAAATTGTTGAACCTCAACCACCAATTGAAAAAAAGGATAAAAGAAAAAAGAAACGCAAAAGAATTAGAAAAGGTAATGAACGAGTCAATATCGTTGCACCTGCTCCCACTCCTCCAAAAGTTGAGCCACCGATAGACCCAGTAGAAAAAGAAAATAAAGAAAAAAAGGAATTCGCAAAAGCGTCTGATAAACTTGTAAATAAATTTGACCCAAAGAAACCTGCAAAATTAAAAAAACGCCCATTCAGACCCGAAATAAAAGATGAAGACGTTGCAAAACAAATTAAAGACACCCTCGCACGACTTACATCAAAAGGAAAATCAAGAACATCACAACACAAAAAAGATAAACGAGAACTACTGTCACAAAGGCAACAAGAAGAAATTGAAAGAAAAGACCAAGAAAAACGCACAATTCGAGTAACTGAATTTGTTACAGCAAACGAACTTTCAAATATGATTAATGTGCCTATTAATAAGGTCATTGAGTCCTTTATGAGTTTGGGACTTTTCGTTTCAATAAATCAAAGATTAGATGCTGAAACAATTGCATTAGTTGCAGAAGAATTTGGCTACAAAGTTGAATTTATTAGTATTTCAGTTGCAGAATCAATAAAAGAAGTAGCCGACAAACCCGAAGACTTAATTGAACGACCCCCAATTGTAACCGTTATGGGACACGTCGACCACGGAAAAACATCACTTTTAGACTATATCCGAAAAACATCAGTAATATCTGGCGAGGCAGGCGGAATTACGCAACATATCGGCGCATACATCGTAAAATTAGACACAGGTCGACAAATTACATTTTTGGATACACCCGGACACCAAGCATTTACGGCAATGCGCGCACGAGGAGCGCAAGTTACCGACATCGCTATTATCGTAATAGCCGCCGACGACAACATTATGCCTCAAACTGTTGAAGCAATTAATCACGCAGCAGCAGCAAGTGTTCCTATCGTTTTCGCTATTAATAAAATTGACAAACCTAACGCAAACCCAGATAAAGTCAAAGAAGAACTTGCTAATATGAACTATTTAGTTGAAGATTGGCAAGGAAAATATCAAAGTCAAGAAATTAGCGCCAAAAAAGGAATAAACGTAAAAGAACTACTTGAAAAAGTGTTGTTAGAAGCCGATATACTCGAACTAAAAGCAAATCCTAACAAATTAGCATCAGGGTCTGTCATAGAATCTTCACTTGACAAAGGACGTGGATATATCGCAACCGTTTTAATTCAATCGGGAACATTGAAAATCGGGGACTTAATATTAGCAGGAACAAACTACGGATACGTCAAAGCAATGTTCAACGAGCGAAATCAAAAAGTAACTACTGCGCTACCATCAGAGCCTGTCGTCGTACTCGGACTAAACGGCGCACCACAGGCTGGCGAAAAATTTAACGTCATGAAAAGTGAAAAAGAGACCAAAGAAATAGCCTCTAAAAGATTACAATTGCAACGAGAACAAGGTTTAAGAGCACAAAAACATATTACGTTAGACGAAATTGGTCGCCGTAGGGCAATAGGAAATTTCCAAGAATTAAACTTAATTGTCAAAGGTGATGTTGACGGCTCTGTTGAGGCATTGTCTGATTCATTAATTAAACTTTCTACCGAAGAAATTCAAGTTAACGTTATTCACAAAGCCGTTGGAGGTATTTCTGATTCTGATATAATGCTTGCAGCCGCCTCTAATGCTATTGTAATAGGATTCCAAGTTCGACCATCACTCACTGCACGTAAAATAGCCGAAAAAGAAGAGATAGAAATCCACCTCTATTCTATCATTTATGACGCAATAGAAGAAATTAAAGCCGCAATGGAAGGTATGTTATCACCCGAAATTAAAGAACAAATTCACGCAACAGTAGAAATTTTAGAACTTTTCAAAATTACAAAAGTAGGTACAATTGCGGGCTGTGTTGTTAAAGAAGGAAAAATAAAACGTACATCAAAAATTAGGCTTATCCGAGATGGAATCGTGGTTTATACGGGCGAATTAGGTTCGCTGAAAAGATTTAAAGACGAGGCAAAAGAAGTCACAACCGGATTAGAATGCGGACTTAATATACAGAATTTCAATGATATGAAAGTCGGGGACTTTATCGAGGCTTACGACGAAATCGAAGTTTTGAGAAAACTTTAGAAACCTTTAGTCTTAAATATAGTGTTATGTTAATTGTAAAATGGCATATTTTCAGATTCCTCATTTCACTGCGTTTCATTCGGAATGACGAATTATTATGTTGTGTAGTTCAGTTTCCGCTGAGCTGCCGCCGCAACGGAAACTTGCCACATCAAATAGAATGATATGGTCATTCCGAGCGTTGCGAGGAATCTTTGTCTGCGCTATTTAATACCTATTTGGACAGTGTAATGTTTTAAAAATATACCTTTAATGAAAATCCTTACATCTCAAAACGAAATTACAACCCAAATTGATACCCTAAAATCTTTAGGAAAAATAGTAGGTTTTGTACCCACCATGGGTGCTTTGCACGATGGACATCTATCTTTGGTCGAAATTGCCGGTTCTCAATCGGATATTGTTGTAGTAAGTATTTTTGTTAATCCTACTCAATTTAACAGTCCCATTGATTTAGAGCGATATCCACGTAATTTAGAACAAGACGCTGCTTTTTTGAAAAAATCAAAATGTGATTTTATTTTTGCGCCATCTGTTAAAGAAATTTATCCTAAACCCGACAATAGAATATTCGACTTCGGGCAATTGGACAAAATAATGGAAGGAAAATTTCGACCCGGACATTTTAACGGCGTTGCACAGGTTGTGAGCCGTTTGTTTGATATTATAAAACCGCATAAAGCATTTTTCGGTGAAAAAGATTTTCAACAATTAGTTATAATTCGAGAATTAGTTATTAAGTTTAATTACAATATTGAAATAGTTGCATGTCCGATTAAACGTGAGAAAGATGGATTAGCCATGAGCTCTCGAAATATACTTTTAACAGAAAATATTCGAAAAAAAGTTCCAATAATAGCTGATATTTTAAAAAAATCTACTACTTTTGCAAAATTAAATTCTCCCATAAATACAAAGAACTTTGTTGTTGAAAGCATTGAAAAGGTTGAATATTTGAGAGTTGAATATTTTGAAATCGTAAATGGAAATAGTTTACAAACAATTGAAAAATGGGACGAAACAACTTTTGTGGTCGGTTGTATCGCAGTATGGGCGGGAGATGTAAGAATTATTGACAATGTGTTTTACAAAAATAATATTACATGAACATTCATGTCGTAAAATCAAAGTTACATAACGTAACTGTTACAGAGGCAAATTTGAGTTATGTTGGCAGTATCACCATTGACGAGGATTTAATGGAGGTAGCCGATATTTTTGAGCACGAAAAAGTTCAAGTTGTTAACAACAACAACGGAGAACGCATCGAAACTTATGTGATTAAAGGCAAACGTGGTTCTGGAATTATTTGTCTAAATGGTGCTGCCGCACGAAAAGCCGTCGTGGGAGATGTCGTAATTATTATTACCTACGCAATTATTCCTTATAATGAAGCAAAAAATCACAAACCTACTTTCGTTTTCCCCGACACTTTGACTAATAAGTTGTTGAAATAATTTTTTCGATAATGACCAAAAGTAAAACAATTTTTGTTTGTCGAAACTGCGGCTCCGAATCGCCAAAATGGATTGGAAAATGTTACTCATGCAGCGAATGGAACACTTTCGTTGAAGAAGTTGTGATGACAGGTAAAATAAAAACTTCTTCTTCCACCAAAGATTTCTTTTCAGGAAACAGAAAAGCGGTGCAAATTTCAAAAGTTTCTGTTGAAGAACTACCGAGAATTAACACCGGAATAACCGAATTTAATCGTGTACTTGGCGGAGGATTGATACCCGGCTCATTAGTTTTGATTGGCGGCGAACCCGGAATAGGAAAATCTACTTTGGTTTTACAAATGGCGCTAAATTTAAAAAATCATTCAATTCTTTACATATCAGGCGAAGAAAGCCCACAACAAATAAAATTGAGAGCCGACAGATTGTGCGAAAATATAACCGACAACTGTTCTATTCTTGGCGAAACATCAATGGACAGAATTATTAACCACTTAGAAAACACTAATTATGACCTTTTAATTATTGATTCTGTTCAAACATTAGAGCGCGAAGATATGGAATCAGCACCGGGGAGCGTTTCGCAAATAAGGGAATGTACCGCAATGCTCATGCGTGTTGCAAAAGAAAAAGATTTACCCGTGATTTTAATTGGACACATTAATAAGGAAGGAAATCTTGCGGGACCCAAAATTTTAGAACATATCGTTGACGTTGTCTTACAGTTTGAGGGTGATAGACATTATATGTATCGTATTTTGCGTTCCTTAAAAAACCGATTTGGCTCTACATCAGAAATTGGAATTTTTGAGATGTTAAGTTCCGGGTTGCGTGAAGTTTCGAATCCAAGCGAAATGTTGCTCTCCCACCACGCCGAAAATTTAAGTGGAATTGCAATCGCCGCTGCCATCGAAGGCACGAGACCTCTTTTGATTGAAGTGCAAGCGCTTGTTAGCACCGCAGCCTACGGAATGCCGCAACGCTCATCAACAGGTTTTGACGCAAGAAGATTAAATATGCTATTAGCAGTTTTAGAAAAAAGAGCAGGTTTCAAACTTGCAGCAAAAGATGTTTTCTTAAATATTGCTGGCGGGCTAAAAATTGTAGACCCCGCAATTGATTTAGCAGTTACAACCGCTGTTTTGTCATCCAATACTGATTTGGCAGTTCCTCAAAATATCTGTTTAACAGGCGAAGTAGGACTATCCGGCGAAATAAGACCCGTAACAAGAATTGAACAAAGAATCGCCGAAGCCGAAAAACTTGGCTTTAAAACTATTATCATTCCAAAATATTTCAAAGGCATCGACTTTGATAAATTTCGAATAAAAATTTTTCAAGCAGGAAAATTGGACGAGGCTTTTAGATATTTGTTTAAAAAGGGGCAAGAATGATTGGGAGACACCCCGAATTGCGCTTACGGTCGACCGCAAGGGTTGCCCCTACTGGGTTATCTACGTTGCACTCGTACCGAGTGCTGCTGTGTGGGATGAATGGATATGGTGGGGGTTTGATTTGTTAGAGAACAATTAGGCTTAGAAGCAATAAAAACATAAAACGCAGCCCCTTATTTATTTGATATTCTATATTATAAGGGAATAAGGGAGGTGTTGAAAATTTCCTATTTCTACTAAGGGAGCTTTTAAAAATAAGGGAAAATTTGCGACAATGGTGTTTGTGATGAAGTTTTAGGTCAAGGTGCTTTTGACTTATGTCTTCTTTTTTAAAAGAATATTCCGCCCACTGTTTTTCAGTTGGTTTAGTAAATCCTTTTGTTCTCATAAAAGCGTTCCAGCGGCGATGTTCTAACAAGGCAAGTTGTCTGCATTTATCATCATTATCACTTTTTGCTAATTGTTCATATTCTTTTTCTTTTTGTGTATATTTTTTTCATCAGTTAAATCCGTTTCGTTTTTAAACATTTCAACAGAAAACATTTTATATTTGTGATGTAATACGCTTGCAACGACAGACCACCAGTCCCTTTAGGCTATGCAATGAGCCAGCCGAAATTGGATTTCCTTCTTATTAACTGCGGACAGTTATTTGGACTATAGTTAAAATGATAGGTTCAGAAATCCTGACTTGGTGCAACTGTCAATGGCGCAATTTCTCAAAAATATTTCAGACTTTAGACTTTATTCGCTCACCCCATCACCATGCTATTACAGCATACCGCACACGTGTACATTTCAGTAATCTGTCCCTATCCAATTTCCTGCTGTATCATAAATTCTATTACCTCTGAGTTCGTATCGCCAATTTCCTGAGGTATCATAGATGCGGTCGCCTCTCTGCTCAAATCTCCAATTACCCGCTGTATCGTAATAGCGGTCGCCACGCTTTTCGTATTGCCAATTGCCTGCGGTGTCGTAAATGCGATCGCCACGCTTTTCATTTATCCAATTGCCTGCGGTGTCTCTGATTCTGTTTAGCATAGTTTATTTTTGTAATAATGTAATCACATATTTTCAATTTGTTGTAAGGAATTACTTGTTCCATTACAATGTTTTGCTTATTATGCCCATAATCTTGTTTTTATGTTTTAACTTATTTAAATTTGAAAAAATAAGTTATTAATAAAGTTTTTTTCGTTGCGTTCTATTTAATTGTTTATTATTTTCTGTTTTAGCAATGATATCAGGATTGGAAAAATCGTTTATATTAGAAATGAAAAGTTTGGCATCTCTCACTTGTGTATCGGAAAAAAAAACCATTTCGCCTGTGTTATTATGCACCCCCCAAAGTCCAACATATATTTGATCACCACCATTAGTACCGCTAAAATCTAATGTTTGAGAATTTTTATTGTATGATATTTCATAATTTGGGACAACATAACCAACTAATCCGTTTGGAAAATGTTGAGTAAAATAGCATGCTTTGTAATATAGTTTATAATCCTCATAATCACCCACGGATGTATTGCCATCTAAAATAAGTTTCTCATTTTTAAGGTCAATCCAAATTGGGTAATTGCCAAAACTTGAATTTGCCCAATTTGTTATTGAATAATACAACCCGGTATCATCGTTGTACGAAAAAATATCACCACTCCAAGAAAGTGATTGATTATTAAACAACTCAAATCCTATTGCTGAATATTTTCTGGGGATTATTTCAAACTCAATCGGTCCCGTAAAATTAACACGAATATCCTCTACTCCATTTCCCAAATTTTCTCTTCCCGAAAAATTTGTTTCAATATTATAATAATAATTATTCCTACCGGAAGTAATTTCTACATTGAAACTTCCTCCTGTAATAATTAAAAATTTATTTGTATTTTCATTAAAAGCATAAGAAACTAGATCTTTATCAGAATGCAGGATAGTACCTACTTCCCTTGTATTTGAAATTAAGTATGATCTTGTTTCTAAATTAAAATCGGCATAATATGGCGGCAATGAAGTATATCCTTCGACCACTATTCCAACCTTTTCATCAACATCAGAATATAACCATAGCTGAAAATTTGCTGTACCCGAGCCCAAATAACCTCCCCAATAATATCCTTTTGCGTGGGTATATGTTACAAATGAATTAAATGTGTTAAATTCAACTACTTTGTCATCATTACAAGCAAATAAGATTGCCAATAATGTGCAAATAGTAAATATTTTTTTAATTTTTATTATCTTTTTTTTCATAATTTTATTTATTAAAAAATATACCTAAGGAAATGGCAAAAACACTATTTTTCCATTGTAAATTATTTGCCATGTCCGATAATCCACGATTGTAACGCACTCCTATGGACAGTATATCAAATTCAAAACCTGCCCCAACAGCAAACCCGATATCTTTTCCTTTTTTTAAATCAGAAAAATTAATATCAGCTCGTGTCGAATAAAAATCATATTCATCAACATTTATTTCCATTGAGTTTGGCGCTACTGCAAATAAATAACTGAAAAATGGTCCAAGTTCAATAATAAAATAATCATCGATGTAATACTTAAACATCAATGGAACAGTAATGTAATGGAAATTTATTTTACTACCCTCTATAACAAATCCTTGTTGAGAATATAATAGTTCGGGTTGGATGCCCCAAATAGGTTTTCGTATGTTGAACAAAAAACCAGAATGAAAACCTGTGTTTATTTTTGGTGAAAATTCAATATTAGGTGTTTTATTTGTAATATTAGAAAAGTTGGGTCCGCCTTTTATTCCAAAACATACATATTTTTTATATTTTGGTGGTTGCGGTGGTTTTTGCTCTCTTTTTGTTGTAGATGTTGACTGCGGATCTGCTGATTGTGGTGATTGTTGCTCTCTTTTGGGTTTTGTTTCCAACCTATTATTACACTCTGCAATACGTTTTTGGGCGTTGCTATCGCTTGGATTGAGTGCTATAAGTTCTTGATACTTTGCCTTCGCTTCGGAGTAATTTCTTGCATCGAACAAGACATTGGCATTACTTAACAATGTTTTGCATTTCTCGACTTTGGTAATAAAATCGACTCTACTAGGTCCACCCATAACTAGATAAGACTGATAATCTATTTTTGCCTTTTCGTAATCGCCATTCGCGAACGCCCTGGTGGCATCATTCCAATAATCTTGGTATGTCTTCTGCCCGTACGCAAAAAAAGAACTCGTACAAAAAATTAATAAAAGTATAAAATGTTTCATATTTTATTTATATCTATTGATTAAATCTCTGATTTCTTGCGTGTTGTTCAATTCTTTCGCTTTAAGAAGAAACGATTTTGCTGTATTGTCACACTCGCCGTTACGCGCTGCAATCAGTTGGAGGGCTTTATTTTGAAAAGCCCGCGCACCCTCTCTTTTACTTGATTCGTCAGAGGACAGGAATAGTGAATATGCCTTTGAATAATCGTTTGCATTGAACGCCACCCAAGCATTGTTGACAGTTCGCAAAATGGTTATTTCTCTTTGCTGTGACTTAACGATTGATTGTAAATTTTTGATAATCGCAAGTTGTTCATTGTTAAATTCGCCACTTCTTGCTTTTTGTAAATCTTTTTCTATCTCGGACAAAAGAAAATTAATTTGATCAACCTGCTTCATTTTCAAAGAACCAATCTCTGCACTATATCTCAAAGGATACATTTTTTCTGATATATCGGCAAGCCTGTTCGTTATTTCGTTTATCGTTTGCGATTGTTGACTGCTTTTTTCTACAAATGCCTGCAAATCACTCGCTACTTCTGCTAATTCTTCGTTTTCTCTTTGTAAATCTTCGAGTTGTCTTTTTAAGTCATCATACTTGTTAGTATTTCCACTACAACTTAAAAGAAAAAAAACAGAAATATAAATCCCAATTACCTTACTAATACTTTTGTAAATTCCCATAATTGATTATCTTTTTTGAATGTTATTTGTATTTGATGATTGTTTATATCTAATTTTATTTCTGGAATATCGGGTGCCGTTATGGTTTTTCCTACACAAGTAAACCTAAAAGTTACAGGACCATAATCGCTGTTTATCGTTAACTGATATTCGTTTTGCGATATTAAATCTATGTTGGCTGTCATAATTTCACATGATAACTCTCCATCTATTTGATATTTTGCTCTATAAGCGCCAATAAGCATTTGAGGGTCAAATGAAGATTCGATAATTTCTGTCTTTTCTTCTTTTGTTGAACCGTCAGAAAAATATAAGGATTTAGCTACAAAAAATGCGACAATAATCAAGCAAAGAGCGGCAATGGCGGCAAGAAAAAGTGACTGCCGTTTTTCTTTAATAAAGTTTATCCTTATTTCACAATCGGTAGTTGCCGTAACGATAAAGGTATTTCCTGTTTGCCAGACTGTTGCTATTCCGTTTGTTATTTCATAAGCAGGACTTGCGTAATTAACGCGATAATTTGGCGTGGCTATAATTACATTTCCTGAAATGCTGACTGTTCCCAATGTTGGATTGTTGGAAATGGAAGTAATGATAATAGGTGGCGATATTTGCTTTTCAAAGTTAATCCGTATTTCACAATCGGCCGTTGCCATTACAGTAAATTTATTTCCGTTTTGACTGACTTTTGCACTTCCTCGTGTTACTTCGTATGCAGGAGTTGCGTAACCAATGCTATAATTTAGTGTAGTTGTAATTACATTGCCTGAAACACTGACTGTTCCCAAAGTTGTATTGTTGGAAATGACAGTAATGATAGGGTTTGGTTGTCGTTGTCTTGCAGAAGTCGGCAATAACGGATCTATCAATTTAAACCACTGCTGGCTTGTTATTCGTGCTCCGCTGTTGATGCTGAAATAACCATTCTGAAAAGATTGTTTAAAAGCTTTAACAATTTTTTGCGGTAGCCTGTTTAAAATACTGATATAATTGTTATAACGTATTGTTTCATCTTTATTAAAATTTCTATCTTTTTCATTAATCTCTGGATATTGATTATTAGCAAAATATTCTTGCATCAACTTTTTACTTTGTCCGCTTAAATAAAAGAAAGGCTCATACGGAAAATAAAAGTAATGAACTGCCATTGCCACCGACCAATAATCCGTTAATAAATTGGCAGTGTATCTTTCTCCATTTGCTATTTCTGGTGCTTGCCAAGCACCAGGTTTTCCTATTGTTTCAGGTTCTTCATTCACACCACCCGAATCATAATCTATCAAACATAATTTTCTTGCCTGAATATTGATATAAAAGTTTTTTGGATTTAAGTCCGCATAAATAAACTTCATGCGTTCAAGTGCCACAAATCCTTCCAACAAATCATAAATGAATTTTACTCTTGATTCCGAAGATAACCTATAGAAAGTTTCTTGTAGTTTTAGTCGTTCTTTTTCTGTTTTTTCTGTTGAAAACATATCGTCAAAACTCATCCATTCTGCACTTAAAAAATGTGTTGAATAGCCCATAACCTCTTTGTTATCCAATTTCCCTTTAAATGAAAACAAGGGTAACGCCCATAAAGCATTTATATCTTCCAGTTTTTTACCTTCGCTTTTTAATTTTATATTGAAAGCAATAATCTCGTCCTGAAGTTTGCAAATAGTTTCATAGCCTTTTGCGTCTTTGCTTTTGTCTGAAGCACAAAAAACTTTTACAGCCTGGACAATACCACAAACAGTACATTTATAAACCTTTCCAAAAGCACCGCCTTCGTTAACAGGGTCATTCGGTAATTCTATAGATGAGATGTTAGAATTGAACGATGAATATAATTGAGACGACTTGAATTGGTTTAAAAATAGTAGTTGGCTCATAAAATTTTCGCTTATTCAGATTTCATAAAACTATCTGTTATTAGTATTGCCAACGTAGCATCGTCTCTAAATTTACTTTCATTGTTTTCCAAAAATAGTCTAATTTTTCTGTCCAAATCTTTTTTGAGTTCGAGATGATCATCTGCCCTTTTAAAATTTTTCAAAAGAACAAACAGTTTGCTCAAGTAGTCATTACACTTGTAAAGCCAGCCCTCAGTTTCATGTTTGTATTTTCGTTGGTCTTTATCTTGAGAAGCAATTCCATCTGTACAAATAATGAATGCATCGCCTTCGTCAATATCTTTTTCTATTCGGATAATTGCTGGTTTTATGTTTTCCTTATCGCTTTCATTGGAAAGCATTTTGTATAAAACGTCTTTTTTTTCGGGTTTGATGTGCGGATTAAGCAAATTAGTAAACCACGGATCCACATCTTTCCCACTAAAACAGCCTATTGTCCCTCGTATGTGAATAATAGAACCATCTCCAACATAAGCAAAAGTTACTTCTTTTTCGGTTTCTACCCCCAATATAAGAGTGGTACCCAATAATTTTTTATTGTTTTGGTCTTTGTATTTATCGGTCTTGGCAAACTCACATAAACTATCGTTTATATCCGAAAATAGTTGATTGAGAGAGTCGCTTACTGTATTAATCGAATTTGCATTGTTTTTAATATATTCAATCACGTGAGAAGAAGCATCAGCCGCAGCAGAATGTGAACTTATTCCATCTGCCACAGCAAAAATAGTCATCCCGTTACAAATAAAATTTATATGTGCATCTTCGTTTATTTCCTTATTCACATTCTTAATACTACCAGAAGAACAGATACTGCCACAAAGTTGCAACATCCGTTGTTTTTTCGTTTTTTTCATCTGAAGTAAAAATCATTTGTTTTCTTTCTTTTTGGTTGTACTTGATGATGCTTCGAACCATTTGCGCAATGTTTTGTTATCCCTGATAACACCATATAATCCCTCTTGGCTTTTAATGTCTTGTAAAAAGTTTTTAGCATCTTTATTGAAAAGGTATTTATCTTCCCTCTCTTTAGTAGTGAATAATCCACAACTAATTATAATATTACCGTTAGCATCCAACTCCCGTGCTATTTTTAACGTAGATTCAGGATGTTGACACATACCATCAGAAAGAATAGCAATAACGGCATCCCGTCTATATTCGTCAGGATTAGGTTCGGCTAAAAACTCATCAATAATTTTTTTCGCCTCTATTAGCCCCAAACCAATATTAGTACCTGGATCTTCTTTCCCAATATCTCTCGGATTATAGTTTTCAAAATCGGGAAATTCGGTAAGTGCAATTCGTGGTTGACGCACTACTGCCTCATAATCAAAATTTATGACTGCAATTTGAAAATCTTCTTTAATACTGCTTTCCTTAAAAAACGACATGAAGTCTTTAAATGTTCTACCGACATTTTCAGCCAGTGTGTTATTCATTTCACCTATGTCATCCATAGAACCACTGCCATCCAACAAGAATACACATAATTGCTCTTTTCTTTTTGCTGCGGTAAGTTTACCAGTAAGCATTAGATCATTTGTATTATCCATATTATTTTTATTTTTTTGCCCCAAATCCCCTAACAGGCTGTTAAACTTTTGTTTATAATTATCCAAAACATAGGGATTTAAAATGTTTTGGTTTACTTTTTCTTTTATAGTTTTAATTTTCTTGTTACACATATTTATTCCATCACTAATAAATTTTTCAGCTTCCAAGAACACATCATTCCAACCCAAACTCCCCCCAAAATTCTGCGTCAGTTTGAAATACAACGTCGAATATCCGTTTCCTTGTTTTTCATATTTTGCGCTGCCGCATCCTAAATACTCAAAATCAGGTTGTAAAATATTTGCTCTGTGTCCGGGCGAGTTCATCCAGCCATCTACTACATTTTTTGCCAATTCGTAATAAGTGTATGGCAATAACTCTTTTCCGTTCATCAAAAAGAAACGCGTTTGTCCATTTCGGTTTTCAACTGTAAAGGTTGTATTTGCCTCTATTACAGGGTAATCAAAAATATTTTCTGCATAACTCATAAAGCCATTGAAAGTACTGTCTTTTTGAGCATCTATGCGATTGGTAAGTGTTTTGTATCTTGCGTCAAAATTGTTTTCGTGGTCGAAAAAGTTATGAATTTTCATTTGTTCGGAGTGCAAAGTTGCCGCTTGCCTTAACTTTTCATGAAATTGAAACTGTTTAAGGTTGTACTTTTGGCGTTCTACGTTTGTAAACCAAAAGACAGCGGCATTTAGTAAGTCTGTGTCCACAAACAACTTTGTGATTTTGCTCTGCAAATTCACAATACTGAAAAAACTGTTCAAGTTGTAATCAGTATAATAGTTTTTATTAGGTTCAACTCTCATAACCTTCTGTTATTTAGGTTAATGTACTTACTATCGTTTTTGCATCCGCTTTATTGAATTCTATTAAAATTCTTTTTCACAGTCGTAACAATACCAAATTCCGTTTTGTTTATCGGTATTGGTACTTCCGCATCTTGGGCATTGTTTGCCTCTTTCTATTGTTCCACCTTCTAATGAGGTTTTTGTCTTGTTTAAATTACTTTGCTTTTTCATAAAAATGTGGTTATTAATTTGTTATTTATTCATTCTATAATTTCTGTATTTTCTTTGATTTCTTGTTCTTCAACTTCTTCAGTTAAAATTACTGTCCATCCTTTTGTTTCGGCGATGTCAGGTACGCAAGTGTCGGTTCCAATATTTCCACTTACATCAACGAGTTTTACATTGCTGTGTAAAGTTTCGAACAAATTATTTAACGCCGTGGTAGATAGTTTGTTATTTGCACACATTAAGCGTAACAATGCATCGTTTTTACTTAGGTCTATTTCCTCCAATTTATTATTCTCTATCCACAAGGCACTAAGATGACTATTATTGCTTACATCTAAAACTGTTAATTGATTATCATAGCATAACAAACTACTCAATAACTTATTGTTACTTAAATCTAACTCTGTTAATTGATTATTAGAGCATAATAACATATTCAAAAAATGATTATTGCTCACATTTAATTCCGTCAATTGATTTTTGTAACACCACAATGTTTCTAAAGCAGTTGCTCCATTAATATCCAAACTAGTTAAATGGTTATCTTCACATAATAACCATTTGAGTTTGTTACTTTTCACTTCTAGATTGATGAGCCCTATCCCATCACAATGTAGATATTCAATTCCTACACCATCAATGGTTATGGTCTTTATTGAAGCATCATTGTACGAATGATTGAAAGTAATAATCGATTTACCCTTTTCCTTTGGCGTACCATCTCCCCAATCAATTTTTACATCATAACCAGTTAAACTGATAGAAACTTCCCCTTCTGTTGCTAAAACCATAGTTATTTTACATGTTTCAGATTTATTACAACAAGAATTTGTGAATGAAATCACAATTGCGACTACCAAAAACTTTAGCATTTCTTTTTTTATTTTCAAAACCCAAAAGTTTTTGATTAAAAAAAGGTTTCCCTTTTTTTTCTTAAAAATTTTATTATTCTTTTCCATAAATTATTATATATTAATTAATTATTTATTCTATAATTGCTTTAATTTGTTAAGTTGTTCTTCAAGTTCTTCGACTAAACGCCATCCTTTTGCCCCGAATTTGTTATGTTGTTCTTCAACTTCTTCGACTAAAACTACTTGCCATCCTTTTGCCTCGGCTAAACTTTGGGAGCAATCAGCAGTTCCTGGGTTTCTATATACCCATATTGTTTTTGGGCTTTGCAAAATGTTACTATGCAAATTTTCAAATAAGACATTCAAAGCCATAACTGATAGTTGGTTGGCACCGCAATAAAACTCATATAATTGTATATTTTTGCTAACATCCAATTCAGTTAATTGATTATTGCTGCATCCGAATCTGGTAAGGTTTGTGTTTTGGGTGACATTCAATTCAGTTACTTGATTATCTCCGCATTCCAACGTATTCAATTTTGTATTGTTGCTTACAACCAAACTTGTTAATTGGTTATTGGAACAACTCAAAAAAGTCAGTTCGTTATTTTTGCTAACATCTAAACTTGTTAATTGGTTATTGGAACAACTCAAAAAAGTCAGTTCGTTATTTTTGCTAACATCTAAACTTGTTAGTTGGTTTTTACCACAATACAGCGACAGAAGCGCGGTATTTTTACTAACATCCAAACTTGTTAGTTGGTTTTTACCACAATCCAGCCACCGAAGCGCGGTATTTTTACTAACATCTAAATTCGTTAATTGATTTTCGGTACAAAACAATGTTTCAAGATTTGTGTTTTTGCTAACATCCAAATTTGTTAATTGATTATTGTAGCAAAACAACTGGGTCAGTGCGTTATTTTTGCTAACATCCAAAAAAGATAATTGATTTTCTTCACATTTTATTCTTCTCAATTTTGTGTTTTCACCAACATCCAAGCTTGGTAATTGATTTCCACCACAATACAATGTTTCAAGTTTTGTATTTTTGCTAACATCCAATTCTGTTAATTGATTCTTATCGCACCCCAACTCTTCTAATTTTGTGTTTTCACCAACAATCAAACTTGGCAATTGATTTCCATCACAATACAAAATTTCAAGTTTGATATTTTTGTTAACATCTAAGTTTGTTAATTGATTCTTATCGCACCTCAAGTATTTTAATTTTGTGTTTTCACCAACATCCAAACTTGGTAATTGATTTCCAAAACAATTCAAATTTTCAAGATTTTTGTTTTTGCTTACTTCCAAACTTGTCAATTGGTTAAAACTACAATATAACTCTATTAATGCGATATTTTTACTTACATCCAAACTTGTTAATTGATTTTCAAAACAATACAAAATTTCAAGGTTTGTGTTTTTGCTAACATCCAATTCTATTAATTGATTATTATAGCAACTTAAGTCTTCTAATTTTGTATTTTCACCAACAATCAAACTTGGCAATTGATTTCCATCACAATACAAAGTTTGAAGGTTTGTATTTTTGCTAACATCCAATTCTGTTAATTGGTTTGTATTACAATTTAAACGTTTCAATTTTGTATTTTTTCTTACATCCAAATTTGCTAATTGATTATCTTCACAATACAATGTTTTAAGTTTTATATTTTTGCTTAAACCTAAACTTGTTATTTGGTTGCTTGTACAATACAAGAAAGTAAGAGCAGTATTATTACTCACATCTAAATCCGTTAATTGATTTCCTTCACAATACAATTTTTCAAGTTTTGAGTTTTTGGTTATATTTAAACTTGCTAATTGGTTGCTTGTACAATTCAAGAAAGTAAGAGCAGTATTATTACTCACATCTAAATCCGTTAATTGATTACCGCCGAAACCTAATTCATTCAATTTGATATTTTTGCTAACATCTAAGTTTGTTAACTTATTTGTATGGCAAGTTAATACTTTAAGTTCAATATTTCTACTAACATCTAATTTATTTAATTGATTAGAGTAGCAACTTAACTCCTTCAATATATCATTATCACTCACATCCAAACTTGTTAATAGGTTTGAGCCGCAAAGCAATTTTGTGATGTTTTTGCCTGTTATATTAATTGTAATAGGTGTTGTTTCTTTCTTATAAAGGTGAGTGTATCCTTTGCCTTTTATTTTGTTATCTTTTCCATAAAGGTTTCTTTCCCAAAGTATTACTTTTGTACTTGTTCTATCTCCCCAATCTATTGTTGCCCTTCCAACTCCTGCAAGATATATTTTTACTTCTCCGTCTGTTTGTGTAGTGGTCATGGTAATGTTCTTTTTCTTTCCAAATAATCGAACAAGGATGGTAATTGGGGATTGATATAGCCACTCTACCCACAATATCCATAATCCAAATAGTAGCACATAAAACAACCCCACCATCTTCCAATCAATGGATGAATACCTCGCTTTTCTGATTTTCACATTTTCATCAACATCATAAAATGTCAACGCTTTATTTTTGCGTAAGTCTAATTTTTTTATTTGGTTATAAGTGCAATATAACTCTTTTAGGGCAGTATTTTTGCTTACATCCAAACTTGTTAATTGATTAAAGGAACAACACAATGTTTCAAGCTTTGTATTTTTGATTATATTCAAATCCATTAATTTGTTATTATGGCAATCCAATTCATTTATAGCAATATTTTTACTTATATCCAAACTCGTTATTTGATTAGTCCAACAATACAATTTAGTCAAGGAAATATTTTTACTTATATCCAAACTCGTTAATTGGTTATAACCACAATAAAGCCCTAATAGTGCAGTATTATTGCTTACATCCAAATCGGTTAATTCATTTTCACCGCAATAAAGCCATAGCAGTGCAGTATTATTGCTCACATCTAAATCGGTTATTTGATTTCCGCCACATGATAATTCAATCAATGCAATATTTTTGCTTACATCCAAACTTGTTAATTGATTAAAGAAACAATACAATGTTTCAAGCTTTGTATTTTTGATTAAATTCAAATCCATTAATTTGTTATTATGGCAATCCAATTCATTTAAAGCAATATTTTTACTTATATCCAAACTAGTTACTTGATTTCTCCAACAATACAATTTAGTCAAGGAAATATTTTTACTTATATCCAAACTCGTTAATTGGTTTTCACCACAATAAAGCCACAGCAGTGCAGAATTATTGCTCACATCTAAATCGGTTATTTGATTTCCGCCACATGATAATTCAATCAATGCAGTATTTTTGCTCACATCCAAATCCTTTAAATCGTTGTAATAACAATAAAGCTTCATCAGCCTGGTATTACGACTTACATCCAAATTTGTTAAAAAATTTTTTTCGCAATGCAAGCAAACCAAATTGGAATTATTGCTTACATCTAAACTCGTTAATTGATTATTGACGCTCTCTAATCCCGTAATGTTTTCGCCATTAATTTTTATTACCTTTTCAGCACCATCGGAATAGATATAGGCGAATTCATTCCATTTGTCATCAAACTCCTCAATTTCAATCGTTTGGATTGGAGTTCCATCACCCCAATCAATTGTAGCAGCGCCGGTTCCTGCCAAATAAATTGTTACTTCTTCGGCTGTTGTTGTCATAGTCATTTGCCCAGCGGCAATGCCAACGTTCATTGCAACCATTAAAATTGAGGTTGCCAAAAATTTAAATGAATTTCTCATAAGACACTGTTTATTAATTTATTATTATTATTTATTCTATTTCTTTCTTTTAACCTCCGTTCCGCTTCTATATCATTCTGTTTCATTACTTCGTACAAATCTTCTTTGAATTTTTCTATTATCTGCTTTTTTTGCTCTTCCAAAGATGTTGGTTCGCCGTTTTTTAAATTACTTTTCTTTTCCATAAAAAATATTTATATAATTCTGTTATTATTTTTTGGTTACATACACAGCAAGGACACCCCTCCGACCCAAATCGAAAAGCCGAAAGCATAAATAGAAAAAGTAAACTCCAAATAGAAGTATCAAACCGCCGTAAGTAACTGAAAACCAGCGAGTTACAGGGGGGGGGGTAAAGGTCTGATTATCAGCGAGTTACAAAGAAAAAATGACCCAAAAAGTTCTGGATAGAAAGCACAACGATTTTGATTGTGTGCCACAGAAATATTTTTTGAAAAACTTTTCATCTGCAGAAGATTATCAATTTTTTTATAATGTAAAACTATTTATCGCTTATAATCAATGATTTACGAAAAAATTATCTTTATTTTCAAAACCTTAAACGTAAGGTTTTATAAAATGTTTCATTTTTATTAAAAAAAATTGAAAAATTTTTTATTTTTTGATTAAGAATTTTTAACGCAAAGTCCCAAAGTTGAGAACGCAAAGAGTGGTGGTTAGTGGTTAGTGGTTAGCGGTTAGTGGTTAGTGATTAGTAGGGGCAGTCCTCGCAGTTGCCTAAACAGCGCAATTCGGGGTATCTCCCAAAAAAGGATGTATTATTTTAACGCAAAGTCGCAAAGTTGAGAACGCAAAGGAGCCCGTTCACCGTGAAACTTGTACCATTTTTGTTTTTCAATTAATAAATATCCCTGTATTTTGAATTTCGTCAATCATTCCTGCGAAGTCGTTATTTCTTGCAATAACGTGCGGTTCTATTCTGTAATCAATTTTTTCCCTTAACAACCAGATTGGTGGTATTATTTCAAAAAAATCACCTTCAAAATTATTGACAATTAGTGCAACATCGATATCACTATCCTGTTTTGGAATACCTTTGGCGTAAGAACCGAAAAGATATGCCGCTTCAATTTGCATTGGAAAATTGCTTTGTTTTACCAAATCTATATAGATTTTAACTATATTTATAATATCGTCTCTTTTGTCCATTTTTGTAATATTTTTGTTTTTTCAAAAATCTCTCTACAAATATCTTTTTTCAAAGTTTTAGCAACTTGTTCCTTATATTCCGGGTATCTTGCTTCAATATTAAGTGGAGTCAGGGTATTGACAAATAATTTTTGGTCATTCGACAACAAATGATAAAAATCAGCCAATTTTGCTAACCGGGATAAATCGTGTATGAAGGGTGGGGTTTGATTTTTCAATTTTTGGTAACAAGCTTTGAATATTTTTTCTATGGCTAAATGGCAAATAAAACCTGCATATAGATAGTGTTTGTTATTCAATAATGTTTCGGCAACATTCAAATCTTCATCTGAAATTTTAATCCAATGTCTTATTTTTTCATTTTGAGTCTTCATACCTATATGGTTTATTGCTTTTCTTATTAAATAATTAAATAATACGCAGCTATTTGTATAAATCTATCATTTTGAATATATTAACGCTATATATTTGGCAATTTTGTTGTCAAACGAGGTGCAAAGATGCAAAAAAAATTAAAAACCAAAAAAAATAAAATGTTTTTTTTGAAAAAGATTGCCACGAATTTCTGCTATTAAGGTTGTTTTGTAGAAAAAATAAGGTGAAAATAAGGTTTTTCAAGAACTCATTACTTGATACTCAAATCTCACTACTTTTTCTTTGTGTTCCTTTGTGTATTTCAATAAATTCAATAACCGAAACCTTTGTGTTCTTTGTGGTTAGATTTTTTACCACAAAGTCGCACAAAGGTTATAAATTATTTTTGCACCAAATCAAATTACTATTTTCCTTATTTCCAATAAATTAACAATCGAAATATTTTTTTAAGAAAATAATTGGTTAGATAATTGAAAAAATTTATCTAATTTTGCACCATGAAATTCATAAAAATTTCGACATATTATCGTGATTTCTTGAAGAATTATTACACCCGTTTCCCAGAGGTTGTGCAGTGGAACTATGCAAAACAGTACGCACATCTAATGGAACAGTATTTTTCGTGGTCGGACAACTATGGTCGTTTGATGGCACAAAAAGGAATGGAAACAATGGAAATAGTTTCTAATGCCGTTCCAATGCAAAGGGCGTGGGCAATTGAGAACGGTTTTTCTGATAAATTATCGTTGGATGAAATTGTCGCTAAACAAATTGAATTTTTTAAACCCGAAGTAGTTTATTTTCAGTATAGTATCTCTTTTAGAGATGGTTTTATTAGAGAAATAAGAAAAAACAATCCTTCTATCCGACTGATTATAGGCAATATATGCGCACCTTTTGCTAACTCGCAATTAGAACAATTTAAAGTATTTGATTATTTTACTGTTTGTTCGCCTGTTTTTGTGGATGCATTACGTAAATACGGCTTTAAGAGCATTTTGATTCCTCACGCATTTGATGGGCGTTTGCTTGATAAAATAAATATAGAAAATCATTATTCGTTGTCGGAGTTCTTTTTTACGGGTTCAATTATACCCGGCGAAGGTTTTCATAGTTTGAGACTTCAAATTCTTGAAAATTTAGTCAATGAAAATATTCCTTTTGATTTTTATGGTAACTTGCCTGATAATAGTTATTTAAGTCTACTGAAAAAAAGGACATCATATTTTACTGCGCAATTTTTAGATAGTGTAGGATTAAAATCGGTAACAGATTCAATTCCTTTGATACGAAAGGGTCGTGCGCATCAATCCATTCCAAAGAGAATGAAAATATCAAAAAAATTATATTCAGTTGCCAAACCGCCAATTTTCGGTTTAGAAATGTTTAAAGCACTATCGAAAGCAAAAATTGGTTTTAATATACATGGTGATTGTGCCGCTGATTATACGGCAAATATGCGCATTTTTGAAACAACAGGCGTTGCAACGTGCCTGCTTACTGATATGAAAAAAGATTTAAACAATTATTTTGATATTGATAATGAAATAGTAACTTATTCATCTGTCAATGAGTGCATTGAAAAAATAAAATGGTTGTTAAATAACCCAAATAAATGTCGTGAAATAGCACAAAATGGACAGTTGCGAACTTTAAGAAAGCATAATTTTGAATCGAGAGTAGATATGTTTTTAGAAAAATTAACTACAATAATGAAAAAAGAAAGTATATGATAATGATATTAATATTTTGTTTTGCAATAAGTTGCGAAGCCGGCGAAACATCGGGAACCAGTAGTGGTGATTGGAATTTTTTCAGAGGAAACGTTGCATTAAGCGGTTATTCTAATAACAGGTTGCCTGATAAGCCCGTTTTGTTATGGACATTCAAAAGTGAAGCACGAACCTCATCTTCGCCGATTGTTTACGATGGTACAGTTTTTTGGACAGACAAAAGAGGGATGATACGTGGAGTTGACAACAATGGTAAACTAATTTTTCAATATGACCTAAAAACAGCCGTCGAGGCAACCCCTCTAATTTATGATTCAACGCTTTATATTGGCAGAATCGATGGTTTCGTAACTGCGATTTCTCTTTCAAAAAGAAAAATTATTTGGAATTATGAAACTTATGGGCAAATTTCTGCAACTCCTAATATTGCCGATTTTGATGGCAAAAAAGGAGTTGTTATCGGAAGTTACGACAATTATCTTTATTGTATTGATGCCCGAAATGGTAACAAAATAAATCGTTTTGAATCAGGATATTATCTCAATGGCGCAGTTGCGATTCAGAATAATTACGCACTTTTTGGGGGGTGTGATGCGTGGCTTCGGATTATTAATTGCAAAACAGGAATTCAAACTGACTCGCTTCTGTTGGACAGTTATATACCCGCATCGCCCGCTATTTTTGCTAATACGTGCTACATTGGAGACCACTCAGGAAATATTTACGAAATAAAATTTGAAAAAGGAAAAATTGTTGGACATAAAAAAATAATGACCGCAAACAATGATAATAGCACTTTTGTATCAGTTCCTGCCGTTACTGAAAAAAATATTTATTTCATTTTAGACGATAGGAATCTTTATTCCGTTAATAGAGGTGATGGAACAATAAAATGGAAGTTTTTACTTAAAGGAAATGTTGGTGAAAGTTCCCCTGTTGTTTGTTTTGACAAAATTATTGTTTGTACTAAAACGGGGATAATTTCAATAATTGATAGAGATTCGGGTAAACTTATTTGGGAATATGATACGGGTGAACAAATTATTGGCTCGCCCGCAGTGATTAAAAACCGTTTTTTTGTGATTTCTACAAAAGGAACCGTTTTTTGTTTTGGAAAAAATTGATACGATTTTATTTTAGAATATGGCTAAAAGATTTGAAGATTTAGAAATATGGCAAAAAAGTAGAGACCTTTGTAAATTGATTTACAAAACTACTGATTCTGACTTGTTTAACGAAGATGTTAATCTTAGACATCTTTTAAGAAATACGTCTGGTCTGGTTATGGATAACATTACAGAAGGGTTTGAACGAAATTCTAATAAAGAATTTATTAATTTTTTAAATATTTCAATTGGTTCCTGCGGGAAAATTAAAAGCCAATTATACAGAGCATTAGATAATGAATATATTACAGACGAAGACATGAACACTGCCTTCAGTAAGATTTCTCAATTATCAAATACTATTACAGATTTTATTCAATTTTTAAAAAAATCTGAACTGTTAAATCTCTGAAAACTGAGTTAGGTAAAATGTGGCGGAAGTGAAGATGCAAAACAACTAGAGAAAAGCAATTTGAAAAAAAATAAGTACAGATATAATAAAAGTGTTACTTTTGCGTCCAAGTTAGCAACCAATAAAAATAAGCAGATATGTTAGTAGTCAGTACTAGAGAATTTAGGGCAAGACAGAGTAAGTACCTCGAAATGGTAAACGATGGGACCGAACTAGTTTTGAAATCAAGGGAACAGGGAAGTTTTGTTCTCACTCCTATCCTGCAATCTAATACTATTTTAGAAAAAGGGTATATACTTCCGCCCGATGAAGACCTTGCAAGATCTGTTACAGGCGAGCAAATTGTAGAAAGACTCATTCCCAGAATAGAAAATATTTTTCAATATCTACGAACATAACGAAGAGTTGATATATCTTGTTCGCTATATTAGCAACAATCACCTAATTGCACAATATTTATGACATGAACGCAAAAGAGATAAAGAATAAAAAAGATAAATACAAAAGTGCTGAAAGGCAGAAAACACATCATCTAACAAGCGGTTTGGCTGTTTTGCTAAGTAAAATGATATTTTAATATTATTGCATTTTTTATTTAATTTAATTAACAAAAATATGATAAGAAAAAACAAAAAATTTTTAATTGTTTTAGTTATAACGATTGCACTGTTTTGGGGATTATTAATGTTATCAGATTATTTTGAATTAGCGCGTGCTTTATGTGTGATTATTCTATTCCCTTTTGCCCCTTTGTGGATGGCATTTGAACATTATTGTCGTTCTTTCAACGATCCTCATTTTTCGTTACCAATTAATGATGAAATAACTCAAATGATTTTATTCTTATTCTCTTGTGTTGGACAATCTTTAATTTATTGTTGGCTTTATAAAAAAATTTATTCTTTTTTTAAAGATAATAAAAATAATTAAAATGAGATAATAGAGGTGAGATATTAGAGTGTAGATATTAGAGTGTAGATAACAAACTAAAAACTGATTTTCTACTAATGTTTTTTCGAAAAAATAAGGTTTATATTAAAAACAAAAATGAATTACGAATTACATATACTCATTCACTTTTTTATTACAAGGTGGGCGACCGCAAGGGTACGCCCCTACACTCATTCACTTTTTTATTACAAGGCTGGCGACCGCAAGGGTGCGCCCCTACACTCATTCACTTTTTTATTACAAGGTGGGCGACCGCAAGGGTACGCCCCTACACTCATTCACTTTTTTATTACAAGGTGGGCGACCGCAAGGGTACGCCCCTACACTCATTCACTTTTTTATTACAAGGCAGGCGACCGCAAGGGTACGCCCCTACACTCATTCACTTTTTTATTACAAGGTGGGCGACCGCAAGGGTACGCCCCTATACTCATTCACTTATAACTGATAACTAAAAAATGGTAAAATTAATAAAAATTGAAAAAAAGTTTCCTGATGGAAAAAACTCGTACAACCACGTTCTTTGTGGAATAGATTTAACAATCGAAAAAGGTGATTTTATTGCCATAAAAGGTGCATCTGGGTCAGGAAAAACTACACTTCTTTCCATTTTGGGAACTTTAATTCAGCCTGAGGATGGAAAATATCTATTTGAAAATAAGCAAATTAACGCTCCTAACACTGATTATTCTCAATTTCGGCATCGAAATGTAGGTTTTGTTTTCCAAGATAATCGCTTGTTACCTCAACTTACAGCAATAGAAAATATTTTGTTGCCTACAATTGTTTGTCAAAATAAATCAGAAGTAGCACAAATTGATTATGCAAAAAAGTTAATGGAACTTATAGGCATCACTTCTGTTGCGGAACAATATCCCGAAACACTTTCTGGCGGCGAAACAAGTCGTGTTGCACTCTGTAGGGCATTGATAATGAAACCGATGTTAATTCTTGCCGATGAACCAACAGGACAACTTGATGCAGATAATGCCCATAAAATAATGCTTTTATTAAATAAAATAAATAAAGAATTGAAAACCGCAATTGTAATGGTTACTCATTCCGACGAAACGGCAAAATATGCAAGCACTATTTATTTATTAAGCGATGGTGTTCTGAAATTAGATAATTAAATATAAAATCAAATACTTTTTATGAGAAATTCCTTATTTATATTGATATTAACGCTATTCTTAAATGGATGTGGTAATAACAACGCAGAATACATTTTCAACGAAGGTTTTATATTTGGAACGACCTATCATATTAAATATGAAAACAAAGAAGGCGATTTACATAACGAAATAAAAGAGTTGTTAATGTCTGTAAATCAATCTTTATCACCTTTTGACACAAATTCAATTATTGGCAGGTTTAATAGCGGTGCGGATAATGTTTTAGCCGATTCCTTTTTTATCGATGTTTTTAACAAAGCAAACGAAGTTTACAAATTATCTGACGGTGCTTTTGATATTACAATTGCCCCTTTGGTTAATCTTTGGGGTTTTGGTTTCGAGAAACATGAAGTTATTAATGACCAAATTATAGACTCTCTATTGCAATTTGTTGGTATGGAAAATATTTTTATTGAAAATGACACCATTTACCGACAAAAAGAAGGTATTATTCTTAATGCAAGCGCCATTGCAAAAGGTTACGGAGTTGATGTTGTTGCTTTTTTATTTAAAAGTAGGGGAATCAATAATTTTATGATTGAGATAGGAGGTGAAGTATTTGCTAAAGGCGTTAATCAGAAACGAAAAATTTGGCAAATTGCCGTTGAAAATCCAATAAATCAGGGAGAATTTGAAATAATTGTTCCATTAGATAACAAAGCATTGGCTACCAGCGGAAATTACCGAAATTTTAATACTATTGACGGACAAAAACAAGGACATATCATCGACCCTCGAACAGGTTATCCCGTTCAATCATCTCTTTTAAGCGCCTCTATAATTGCTAATAATTGTATGACGGCAGATGCTTTCGCAACAGCATGTATGGTATTAGGATTAGAAAAATCAATAGAACTGATAGAAAAAACAGAAAATGTTGAAGGGGCATTTATTTATCAGATTGACGAAAATGGTACTGTTGGTATAAAATTTACAAACGGATTTCCTACCGTGCAGAATGGTTTTCATTAAATAACGACAGTTAGGAAATCATAAAAGCGCACAAGATGACACCAACTAAATAGAATTCACCAGTCAATTACCTGTTCAGAATTTTTCATACTCTAAATCTTTGCTTTTATCATAAGTATCAAATTTTAAACTTTTAGCGTTCTTTTTGGCTTCTGCTTTTTGGTCTCTAAATAAAGTTTTAGGTTTAGTTTTAGTGCTACTTTTCTTTTGATATGTTTCACCAATGTTGAAATATTGGATAGTTTCTCTAAGGTTGTCTGCTTGACCGCTTAAACTAACAGCATTACTTGCTAATTGTTCGCTTGAGGCAGCATTTTGTTGAATAACCTGATTAAGTTGCTGTATTGCGTTGTTTATTTGAGATGCGCCAACATTTTGTTCAGAACTACTTGTAGAAATTTCTTGAACAAGTTTAGTTGTTTTTTCAATTTCGGGGATAAATTTTTCTACATGTTCTTTTGCTGCTGCTGCTGAGTTCAGATTAATGGTTGACATTTTAACTATTTCATCTGCTGCACTTTTGCTTCGTTCTGCAAGTTTTCTAACTTCGCTTGCTACAACTGAAAAACCTCTTCCCATATCTCCTGCGCGTGCTGCTTCAACGGCAGCATTTAATGCTAAAATATTTGTCTGCGCAGCAATTTCGTTAATAATGTTTATTTTATCTACAATTGCTTTCGCTGAAACATATCCCGCATCGGCACCATCGCCGATTTGTCTGATTGCAACGGCTATTTCATTAGAGGATTTTCCTGCCAATGATGCGTTCTCGTTGTTTTGTTCGATATTTGCTGCCATCTCTTCCATAGAACTAGAAACTTGTTCCGCTATTGATGCCTGCTCGCTTGCGCCTTGCGAAACTACATTTGATGCAGAACTTATTTCACTACCCGACGTGGCAATACTATCGGCACCTAAAAGAATTCTTTCAACAATTTCTCGTAACTTAACAACCATATCTCTGAGCGATTGTGATAACTCTCCTACCTCATCCTTTTGGAAAATATCTAATTCGGTAGTTAAATCGCCATCTGCAACTTGTTTGGCAAATTCGATGCTTTTCCGAAAAGAGCCAACTAAACGCCTGATAAAAGCATTGAAAATGACTAACATAATTAGAACTACAACAACGATAAAGATGTAAATGTAAATCATAATATCTGCTGCCTTTGGCAAGTCGCTTATTTCGATGGTCAAAAAAGCGAAAGATTTTATTTCACTTAAATACTGAAAATAAGTGATTTTTTTTGCTCCTTCAAAGAAATGTTCATAATCCAAAATTTGTTCAGATTTGTTTTGACGAGCGTATTGATAAATAACCTCGTCGGTAACTGATTTTCCGTGCGGAATTGTTGGATGAATAAGCATTATCCCATCTTCTGAAATTACATAAGGATAACCATGCGCAAATACTTTGAAACTTAAAAGATTTTGTCCCACTACTTCTTCCAATGAGATACTATCTTTTACACAAACACGACCCGCCATAAGCAACATATCTGATATGCCGTGCAAGGTCTCATACATACAGACTTTTGTTATCAAGTCTAGTTGCCTTTGAACTCTAACGTTTACATAAATTGCAACGCTTAAAAACGCCACTAAAGTCAATACGCTGATTACCAGCCTAAAACGACTTCCGATTCTTAAATTATTGATCCAATTCATAAATTATATATTAAAAGTTATTACTAATCATCATCTAAAAAAACGTGAACATATTTCTGATTATTGCTTATTGAGGTCTTCTACTACCTTTCTACCAAACATTATGAAAAAGTTCACGTGAAATTACACGACCTCTTTTTTTGATGGTAGAATTTAATTTGTAGAAGATATCAATAAACCATAATCAAAGATTCAAACGTTTTATTTTTTTCAAATATTATTTCTTTTTTTCTACTAAAATTTTATAAAAATATGATGCAAAAATAGAAATTTTTTTTTCAAAAAAAAAATGCAAAAAAATTTTTTTTTCAAAGATTAAAGATTCAAACGTTTTATTTTTTTCAAATATTATTTCTTTTTTTCCACTAAAATTTTATAAAAATATGATGCAAAAATAGAAAATTTTTTTCAATAAAAATAAAATGCAAAAAAAAATAAAAAATTTCCTCGAATTAACACATTTTCTTGGCGTTCTTTGCGAAAAATCTTTGCGTCTTTGCGTTTAGATTATTTGTAAGCTCAAAGTCGCAAAGTTGAGAACGCAAAGATAGTAGTGAGGTAGTAAAGAAGAGGTTTGGCGTATGCTTTGCGCGACAAAACATCTCAAACACCGCATTCTAATAGCAATGCTTTACGGCTGCGGTTTACGTTGTTTTGAGGTGTGTAATCTGGTTCACATAAGCGTTGGGAGTAAACCATTTTAATGCTGAAAGTTTTACAAGTTTGTCCCATTTTGAATCTGAGGAGCAGATATTTGCTCGATACAAAATGTCACTCCTTGAACAACTCATTATTATATCCTCAAAATCAGGAAAAAGCGTCTTGCTTTTCTTGTTAATAGAATTCCACAATCCATAATCGCTACGAGTTAAAATATGCTTATCCAAAAGGTATTGCTCATTAGCAATGTCCGAATTATATATATAGCCATTTTCCGTTTTTTCCAACGTCCCTAATAAGTAACCTCGATAATAATAACCAATTCTCATCTATTGCCGCCTCCTGTCGATATTATAAGTAATCTGCTTATTGATAATTCTAGTATTCTTTCATATTTTTCTGTGGTCAAGTTACACTTTACGCTTTATTTTATCAAAATAAATCCTTTCGGAGCTTTTTTCGAAATACTCAAATGATATGAAGAAATATAGATATTGGCTATTTTATTTTTCTTTGCATCATAAATATCATAGTTATCAACTGGTTGAAAAATAGTTTCTAATTCAATACAACCAACTCTGTCCCAATAGATTGGCATTCCATTGAGAGTTCGTAATCTTCCTAAATATACATCATTGTTAGGAACCCCAAAAACAGGGACGGGATTTGTCGGCTCTAAACCAAATTCGCCGGACGTATCTGAAATTTCGTCTTCATTCGTAGCCTGTGGATTTGATTTTACAATATCCAAAAACCACGCAAGATAATCCTTTGGTAAAACGGACTTCAAATCAATATCTTTCGGCTTGTGGTATTTTCTTAACAAAGCGTAAAATTCCTGTAATTTTTGTTTATTGAAATATTTCAAACAACCTTTACCTGCAAGGTGCTGTTGCAAACGTTCCAGACAAAAGCGTGAAGAAAAGCCACCATCACTATATGCTGTTATTGCTGCTGCACACGACAAATGTTTTGCTTCTTCCTTACTAATAGCATTATTAATAATTATTAGAAGATTGTTTGTCAGTTCAATCAAATCTGTATCTCCGTTGGGAAAAATTTTGAGAAACAACTCATCTATGAATGGATCGTTGTTATTGTCAATTTCTGTAACTACTGCATGTTTTGCTTTAAAAAAATTAAAAATTTTCATATTTTTGTGAAATTATTTTGTTTGGGCAACGTACTCAACGAAAATCTATCAACACTAAACAATATCATCTTCGTAAAAGTTATCTATTGTAGATTTTTTATCCCTTATTTTTTTGCTGTACATTTGCCGGGCATATCTCTCTTTTTCAAACATGTAATCAATACCTTTGGCGTTCTTTTCAAATTGCATTATGTTTGTAATAGATATTGAATGTGCAAACTTTTCAACGTCATGGTCTGCTCCGATGTAGGTAAATGTCCAAAAATTCTGTTTCAATTCTTCTATCAGTTTTTTTATTGTTTGCCCCGAATGTTCTTTTGAAGCATTTTCTTCGCCATCGGTCATTATTGTTACAAGAACATTATAATCTTTAACATTTTCTAATGATTTTCTCATTTTTGCAAAAGAAAAACCCATTGCGTCATACAGAGGTGTTGAAGCATCTGGTCTATATTTTGAGGCATCAATTTGTTCTAGTTTTTCTACTGGCTCTAAAAAATGTACCTCTTTTTGTCCAAGCCCATTGAAGGTTACTAATGAAATAAGATGCTCTTGTTCGGGATATTGTTTTGCTATTCCCTTTACTGTTTGTACTGTTTCGTTAAACCCTTGAATTATAGAGTTCTTAATGGTTTCCATCGAACCACTCTCATCTAATATTATTAGATTGTGTACTTGATGTTTTGGTGTCATAATTTTATCCCTTATTCGTGTCGGGCGCAACTTCTAGTATTTATTAATTTGAATATTTTTGAAAGTTATGTTTTGCAAAACACAACACATTAAATAATGTTGTGCGATTTCAAACCGCAAAATTACAAATAATTATATTAATAACAAGCAAAAAAGAGAAAAAATATTGTTCCTTTTGATAAAAAAATTCTTTTATTCTTTTCAATAATTGGTTGCTATCCAATTTCCTGCAGTATCGTAAATTCTGTCGCCGCGTTTTTCGTAACGCCAGTTACCTGCGGTATCATAGAGTCGGTCACCACGCTGCTCGAAACGCCAATTTCCTGCGGTGTCGTAGAAACGGTCGCCACGTTTTTCAAATTGCCAATTGCCCGCTGTGTCGTAGATGCGGTTGCCGCGGGTTTCGTTTATCCAATTGCCCGCAGGGTCTTTGATTCTGTTTAACATAGTTTTTATTGGTTATTAATGGGTTGTTCCTAATTTATATGGGTTACTTTTGTGGAATTTGTTACTTTGCAGGTCTATATATATGAGAAAATATTAGGCTGTTATTTTTTATTGCATTGAGGTCGAGAAAAAGATAGTAGACATTAATGAATTATCGGAATTATAACTCTTTTAACCCCATTCTTATTAGGAAAAATGATTGTCTTATTTTGCTATTGTTAAAAATTTACTGAACAACTAAGACCAAATGAATTTATTTTTTCAACATATTCTTGCCTTGAACCTGTTAACCAATTATTTCGTAATCCTAAATGAATGGATCTTTTATGGTTGATTTTATGTTCTATACCAGCTCCTATCGAATATCCGTATAGAAAATTAATTATTGACTTATCATCTAAAAGATTATTTTTATTATGGGTTTGAATAACATCGTCTTTATATTTTTCACCTTTGAATGCATAATCGAAACATGGTCCTATTTGAAAATAAGGGACATTTTTCCATGCTTTGAAATTAAATGAATACCTTACAAGTATAGGAATTTGAACGGATTGTCTTACATACCGAGCGGTCTCATTTTTAGATTTTTGCATTTTATCAACAATTCCTGTATTATTGTCTATGTGAGAATAAACTACTTCTGTTCTTAATGCAATACATTCATCAAAGGGTAACTGAAAAAAGGCACCAATGGAGAAAGCGAAATCCTGTTTATATGTATATGATGGAGTTTCTTGTAATTTGGGATTACTCATACATACATTAACTATAGGACCAAACTGAAATTTTGGAAATAAATTGGGGTTGCAGTCTTTATATGCATTAAAAAAAACAAAAACACGCTTTCGTGTTAGTTTATTAGGAAATTTATCCATTCCCAAAACGTCATTGCAATTATAAATGGTTTTTAATTTGTCCCATACTTCTTCGGGAGAATTGGTGTCAATTTTTTTTAACTTATTTTCACTATTTTCAAGTATAAAAAATACATCTGAATTGTTATCAGTACAATAAATAAAAAGAAATATGGAGTCTTTTATGTTGGCAATTTCTTCTAAAAATACGTTTTTTTCTTCTCCGTTGAAATTTAGAGTTGCGCTAACATATTTTATCCCATTCAAAAACCCGTATTCTTCAATATCTTCGGGATAAAAGGTTTTGGCTTCATGTTTCTTTTGTTGAGGTATAATTACCCTTTTTGCCCTATCCTTTCTGTTATCTTTGGAAAACCAAACACCATGGTAAACAACAGAATTGGATATATAATATCCTTCGTCTCCATTAATAAACTCTTGTTCTACTACTGCATCATGGAAACGAGACTGTGTATAAGCGAATAAGCCGCCATACAAAAAAATTACAAAAATTACTATAATTTGTTTCATCTGTTTATTTTTGTATGATAACGAAGTGATGTTATTTTTTATTGTATTAAGGTCGAAATAAAGAAAGATGCGATGCTAAGTTTTGCACAATTGTTCTGCGGGCACACACCCCCGTGTATGGCAAATTGCAGCAAAAGGGAGGAGATTTGATATGTTTTTTACAAACTTTCATTTATTTTTTTTAAGTTTTTGCTTAAATATATTGATACAAGTTTCCCTTGTATTTGCCCTCTTTGTACGAAACCTATAAATCGACTGTCGTATGAAAAATTTCGATTGTCTCCCATTAGAAAATAAGAATCATTTGGAACAATTATTTCTTCTATTGGGTCATTTTCTTGAAAAGGGGGTGATTTAATTCTCACGAATTTATATTCAATCCCATTCGGTAAAATTTCATCAAATTCCTCCATCTCATATTTATCATAAAACATTGTTGATATAAACTTAGAAGACAATTCTTTGCCATAATACTTAACTAATTGGTTTTCTATTCCCAATGTATCATTGGGCATTCCAATAATTCGATAATTATAGAACCCACCATCAGGCATTGAAAATATGACCAAATCTCCGTAAGTTGGTTCTTGTGAATTGTAAAAACTATAATCGCCCAAAATATAATCTCCTGCAACAATGGTTGGAAATCCTGAGTCAGAACGAACAATTGATATTATGTATCGTGAATTACTTGAAATTTTTTCGGCTACGAAAATAGCTAAATATCCCACTATTGTGAATAGCAAATAAACATACCATTTATTATAAACTTTTAATATATATTCTTTCTGTTTTTTTGCTTTTAAATCGGCATCTGTTGCAATGAGGAACATCAATACAACATGCACAAGTAGTGCGTAAATGTATATCCAAAAACAACTTTTAAATCCAATTAAATTAATGCAAATTAGGGACATTAGAAAACCACCAAAAAACAAAAATGCTTTTTTAAGTTGTCCATTATAAAGTTGTCCTAATCCTGCCACTAATATTGAAAGCAAAAATGCAAGTATTGCTTTTCTTGGTTTATCCTTTTTTTCTTCTGAAATTACCATCTTATTTATTTTAAAAATATCCAAATACCCACAACGCTTTCACCGCTTACAGCCAACGTGTCTGGCGTACTGTCGACTTTGCTGCCAATCGCTTAGTTACTTACTGTCGTTTTGTTGTCATTTGTTTAATTTATTATATTTTCTTTCTCAAAATGAAATCCTTATGTTTAGTTATTTTCAATTATTTTCAAAATCTAATTTTTTTATAAGTTTTCCTGTCATAGTTGAATAGATTTTTCCTTGACTTGTTAATAAAAGTTTGCCTTGTTTTAGAAATTTTGTTATAATGGGTTCTCCAATCGCTTCATTTCTTTTGATTTTCTAAATGTACTTTTACTGTAAAATCATCTATTTCTATATCTGCAAGATTTATTAACCTGATATTTGTTAGTTTATTTTTTTTCAATATTTCTGACACTTTACTTGTTATTATTGTACCCAAGTATTGTTCAGGCAAGAAAAAATCACTGCCATCCCATTTATCTAACCCAACATGTAAACCTTTATAAAATTTACATAGCGGTCCATTTGGCACGCGCCTTTTTTCAATAATTTCCGATTTGCTATAATCAATATTGCCACACCTGCCCGTAACTGAAAAACCATGATAACCTTGTATTTCTTGCTTGCTTTTATCAAGCACTTTTACGTCGAACGTTTTCCAACCTGTTAGCTTGTTATCTTCTAAAATTAATTTCATTTTATCAGATATGAGATAAAGACCCGCCCAACCCGTATCTAAGATATCCTGAAGATTTTTCCCGAATTCCTGCTTAAATTTAACGGGGAAAAAAATGTTGTAATAATCGCCACGAATTAATCTATGTTCATCGTATGAATATCTTCTATTGGGGTCAATGGGATGGAACTCTTTCAAGCCTACTGGATGTGCTTGAAAAGTTGAAGAAACTAATTTACTTCCAAATCTAAAAAAATCTTTTATTTCCATTAATTTATTTACTTATTTAGAATCCAACAATAAAACCGTATTCACTCATTAATTGTCTTCCAAAATTTAATATCTCAGAAGGTGTTCTGTCTTTTAATAAAAATTCACCCCATGCTGCATTATAACTCGAAGCATTTTTTAAATGACTTGTAGTTTCCCACCACACTCCATATTTTGGGTTATTAATATTTATACCTGCTTTAAAAAAATCAGGGGCGTGCTTCTTTGGAAAAATATGGTGAGCTTGTGATTTTGCAGGTATGCTTCCGGTAAATTTTCCCAAATTATACCTGAAATTGCTGCTTGTGAACGACCTAAATGCCGTTTTGGTTCCCGTATTCACTATCAATTTCGCTCCCACTTTCGTACCCTCTTTTGCTGCCATCTGCACTCCTTTAGAAGCCAATTGACTTCTAAAAATGGTACCTAATCCTTTGGTTCCGAACAATATATCAAATAATATATTATCATTATGGATAGCACCTGATTGTGGATACCCACTTTGAAGTTCAAAAATCGCAGCTTCGAATTCAGACTTAGCTATATGTTCCGCCATTTTTTCGTTTATTTCTTCTATTTTGTCTTTTTCATCTTCCTTTTCTTCCTCCTTTCTTTCTTCGTCCGTTTTGCCTCTCAGGGTTTCGTCTGTATCCCAATGAGGTATATTTGCCATTTTTTCTCCTTCTCTAATGTTTTGGTCTATTATTTCTTCTCTGGTTTTAGGTTTCAATCCCTTATAATCAACAAATTTTACAGGATTATTTGCCGCATAAACATAACTCGATTGAAATTGAAAGTCTTCTGCCATCGGGTCAATGGTGGTAAAACGCATTATGGCGGGGTCGTAGTGTCGAAATTCGTAGTCGTACATATTCAGCCCATGCATACTATCAAATTCTTTATCATTATAACTAAACTTCTGTTCTTCAGGATTTAGCCCACCCGGCATCATCAATCCACTCGCATAGTAATTTAACCTTTGCACAACAATATAATAACCACCACGCGGATTTAATACGGGCAGTTCGCCGATTTCGTCGCCGGGGTCTTCCTCTTCTTCATAATTAGGAAATTCATCGTCTATACTTATCAGGTTGCGTTTAAGCACTGCGCGGTTGTTACCCAAATGGTCTTTAACATAAAAATAGTAGTTATTATCTTTTATATAACCATTGCCAAATAAAATCTTATCTAATCTTCCATCTTCATATATTTTATTTCCAACATAATCGGTTGTTTTTCTTTTTGTTATATATGAACCATTGGTAAAACCTTTATTAGATGGTAACATATCGTCATCGCCTCGTTCATTAAGGTATGGATGGTCAAAAATTGCAGTTGTATCTATTGATACTTCGGGTTGATAAACTGATGGTACTAACCATTGGTGTGTTACTCTTCGTTTTACTCCATCTGCCGAGTAATCAT
>Ga0099364_10000488_pt1 | contig 66809 bp, 52 predicted proteins | sample TergutTh196P3_FD_73070 | JGI IMG/M metagenome (GOLD analysis project Ga0099364, IMG submission 73070) | Microcerotermes parvus P3 segment gut microbial communities from Pointe-Noire, Republic of the Congo - Th196 P3 | ecosystem: Host-associated > Arthropoda: Insects > Digestive system > Gut ... | reverse complement strand
TTGAAGTCTCCTTTTTAATTATTCTGTATCTTTCAATACCATAATAATATAAGGAGGCTTTTTGTCAAGAACTATTTTTAGATAATTATATATTTTTTAACATGTTAGCACACTCGGAAATATCAGTTACTTATATGCCCATCGGTAATCCTCGCTATAAATATTCAAGCAGAAATGCTATATTGAAAACAATCGGAGTGGTGATTGACTTTCGGGAGTGGGGTCATTTATGGGGAGGGCAGGGTGGGATATACAATAATCAAATTCAAAAAAAAATCTGCAAAAATCTGCGTCCTCAAAATATTTGTAATTTGTAAACTGTAATTTGTAATTTGATTTATAATCTCCGTGTCAATACCCCTTCCGTCGTTGCTGTTCCTCCCTTGAATTTCCCCCCGAAGCAATCTCGTTACCCAAAACACAAATCCGAATCCAAAACCTATCTCGAAAATGGTTAATGGAAAATAGGGAATAGGACTATCATAAGATAATCATTTTCTACAAAGCCTGAATTCCTAAGCGGAGTAAGGATTGGTTGGGGTGGCGAGGATAAAATCCTTTATATCGATTTGAGATTATGTTAAATTTTTTTAGATAAGTAACTTATTTCATATATCATTTTTGATTTTCCTTGACAAAAAAACTAAACATTAAAAAATAACATCATTGAAAAAATAATATGATATTATTGTAGAATTTACATAAAATTAAAAGGGTTAAATATGTTGGAAAGAATTGCAGAACCAAATATTCTGAGTGATGAAAAAGAGTTTGATCGAGCTTTAAGACCAAAAATTCTTGGCGATTTTATCGGGCAGGAAAACATAAAAGAATTGCTTCACATATCGATAGAAGCTGCAAAAAGAAGGGGTGAACCTTTAGATCATGTTTTATTGTATGGGCCACCCGGATTGGGAAAAACTACGCTTGCTAACATAATATCTTCAGAATTGGGAGTAAATCTCAAGCTCAGTTCAGGACCGGTGATTGAAAAGCCCGGTGATTTAGCAGGTGTATTGACAAATCTTGATACTCGTGAGGTTTTGTTTATTGACGAGATACATAGGTTGAACCATATAGTTGAAGAATATATGTATTCTGCTTTGGAAGACTTTAGGATTGAAATTATCATTGATAGCGGACCAAACGCAAGAACATTAAAACTAGATTTATCTCCGTTTACTTTAATCGGGGCTACAACGAGAGCTGGATTATTGACAGAACCATTGAGAGCAAGGTTTGGGATAGTATTAAGACTGAATTATTACGAACAAACAGAATTAGAAAAAATAATTTATCGCTCAGCAAAATTACTCAATGTTGAGATAGAAAAAGAAGGTTGTATAGAAATTGCTCGTCGTAGTCGTGGAACACCGAGAGTAGCCAATAGACTGCTACGAAGGGTGAGAGATTATGCTCAAATAAAAGGTGATGGTGTAATCACAAATGAAATAGCTATCAAAGCGCTTGAGATGTTAAATGTTGATCATGCGGGGCTAGATGAAATGGATAAAAAAATTCTTTTGACAGTTATTGAAAATTATAGAGGTGGACCGGTGGGCTTAAAAACGATTTCTGTCGCAGTAGGAGAAGACTCAGGGACCTTAGAAGAAATTTTTGAACCTTATCTTATACAGCAAGGTTTTATGGAAAGGACTTCACAAGGTAGAAAAGTAACTCCAAAGGCTTATAAACATCTTGGAGTAAAGATGAATAAATCTCAGATGAGCCTATTTGATGAGGATTTATGAGGGGATTTTTAAACCCCATAAAATTTGTTGATTTATCGATATGAGTGGCAAGGGTAGAGATTTTTCTAGGAGGTATCATAAAAAAATCATTAACTCACTCATTAAAATGGGTTTTTTCGACAACCGTAATTAGACGATTTATTTCGTTTATATTATTTTTATATATTGTTAGATACTTTGACAGAGCAGATTTAGGGATATATAGAGCATTTTCTTTAATCTTATCTTTTTCTGCTCTGGTAAGTGTTTTTGGGTTTGGGATACTAAATATTGTAGAAAAATCAAAAAAATACTTAAAATATGGATTACAATTTGTCCTATTTAGTTCTTTGTTTGTTTCCCTAATACTATTTTTCCTGCGTGGTATACTGGCTGAGAAATATAGCTCAAGCGAACTGTATCTGTATATTCTATATGGATTTTGGCTCGTTATTCCCTTGTCGATAAAAATTCTTATCAAGTCTCTATATGAGCTGGAAATGAATTTTAAATATCTGAGTATCATAGAGACTATTAAGGTATTTGCCTATTTTACAATTACTTTGCTCTTGTTTATGATTGATTTGAAATTTTATTATTTCATTATCGCGTTTTATTTGAGTGAAATTATTGAACTGATATTGCTTTACTACCCCCTTAAAAAAACTCTTACTATTGAGCTATTTGATGCTTTAAAATTGAAATTTGTGAGACCATTGAAAATAGTCCTGAAAAAGAATTTTCATTTTTTGAGTTTTACTACTGCACCTAATGCTATTAATATCTTTACCTTAAATGCCCCAATTCTTTTAATGGGCTTGTTTTTCTTACCTGAGTTTATAGGTAATTATTTTGTAGCAGCTCAACTTGTTTCTGTCCCTTTGAGTTTTTTAATTTTTTCTCTAAGTCAAATCTTATTTCCTACTTTTAGTCTAAGTGAAAAAAAAGATTTATCTTTGAAAATTGAGGAGTATATCAGGCATGTTGTATTGGTTCTATGGTTACCAGTTTTGCTTTTTGGAGTTCTTTTAAAGTATTGGGGGTTTATTATAATAGGTAGTCAGGATATAGATTTAGTAGTATCAATCATCAATGTTTTGATAATAAAATCTTTAATTACGCTTATACTTATCCCCTTATCGTCAATACCGACTGTCTTAAAAAAACCTCAATACGAATTATATTGGTCTATAGGGTCAATATCTACTATTTGTATTATGGTATATTTAATGAAAGAAGCGAGTTTTTTGAATATGTTTTACTGTTATGCTGTTGTAAATATAATTAATTTGGTAATATTTATTGTTATGATCTTAAAAATGGTCGATAGTTACTTATGGAAATTTTTTGTATCTATTGGAAAAGGCGTAGGTTATACATTGCCAATGATATTTATACTGTTTCTGCCCAAAAAAATTTTTTTTAGTAATAAGAATATTGCTAACCTGAACAATTGGGTAATTATAGGGTGCATATTTGTAGGTATTTTATACTCACTTTCAATGTTTTTTCTTTTTGAAAAAATGTTTTTTTTGAAATTTTTGCAAAGAATGAAGAAATGATATATAAATCTCTATACATATAGGTAAGTATAATGCCAACAACAATATATAAATACGACGAACAAACTATAAATTCCTCAAATATTATAGTTAGATATTCTCACAGAAATAGAATGAAAAAAAGTTTAAAATATGTCCTGGGTTTTTTATCTAATAAATCCCAGATAGGATATAAAATCCTCGATTATGGTTGCGGAACTGGTTATTTTATCTCACAGATTAATGAACTGTTCCCGGATATAGCTATAGGTTTCGAACCAATAATATCTGCAACATATCAAGAAAACTTAGCAATTTACAAGAATTTCAATGATGTAAAAATCCATGCTCCTTTCAAGATAATAACTCTTTTTGAAGTTTTAGAACACCTACAATGGAATGAAATAAATGATATTTTAAACCGTTGCAGAAATGTTTTATTGCCAGATGGGGCTGTTTTTATAAGCGTTCCTATTGAATTGGGACCTGCGGTTATATTTAAGGAAATCCATAGATACAAAAGAACAAAAAAATGGAACTACGAATTCTCAGAATTAATAAAAACTGTGTGTTTTGGCAAGAAAGCAAAGCGTGTTAATCCAGATGATACTTTTATGGAACATAAAGGTTTTGATTTTAGAGATTTGATATATTTCATACAACAGAAACAATGGACTTTAAAAATTATAGGATATGGACCGTTGGCACACAAGCATTGGTATGGAAACTCACAGATTTATTTGATGTTGACTTCTTAAATATCTTCAAATAAAGTTCCTGTCATTCTGAACGGAGTGTAGAATCTCAAAATAAAGAAATAATGTCTCAACTTCATCGTTTGTAAAACCAGCAAACTGCGTTATTAATTTTAAAAAAAAGATAATTTTATGAAAAAAAAAATATATACCGAAAACCTTTACTAAATCTATATAAACAAAAAATAAATAGTGATTTTTAACTTTTAATTGACAAAAAGTAGCAAAAAATTATAATCTACCCAAATAATATTTTTTAAGAAGGTTTCTGATGTATAGCGAAGAATTTTATGAAAAAGTAGAGTCCTTGTCAGTCAGTTTGATTGACCTTGATGAAAAGGATTATACTGAGTTAGCAGGCTTACTTTCAGTGTTTGAGAAAGTAAGAGAAGAAATAAAAAACACGACCGAAGACACAGCAATGATAGAACCGATAAATGCGATGTGTGAGTCAATAGAAAAACTTATATTAAGAGACATTGATCCTATTGCAGACATAGATGCAGTGCATGATTCTATCCATGTAAATTTTGAAAGTTTCAAAAAGCTCGTTCTTTTGACCAATAAACCCAAACCTTCCATGGTTGACACTACATCTACAGTATCAGAAGATGGACAGACTGAAGCTGAGAGTATAACAAGTAGCTCAATAGAAACAATTCCCGAATTGGATGATATAGAAGTGGAAGAAGAAATATTGGAAGAGACAGCAGAAGAAAAAATTGCTTCAACATCAGTTTCAACTGAGAACAAAATAGAGACTGACACTTCAACACCAGTTGTAGAGAGCAAAAAAGAACCTCCGCCACAACCCAAACAAGAGCCTGTAATTTTGCCACCCTCACCAGATGTTTTTGAGACAGATCATGCAGATGACGAACTGTTTATGGATTTTATCAATGAAGCAAAAGAATATGTCTATTCACTAGAAAACAACATGCTTGAACTTGAGGAGCAGCCGGGCAATTTAAATTTGATAAATGAGATTTTTAGACCATTCCATACTCTCAAAGGCGTAAGTGGATTCATGGGTTTAGGAAAAATAAATCATATTTCTCATGAAGCTGAAAATATACTGGATAAAGCAAGAAACAGCAAACTTGATATCACACCGAATATTTGTTCATTAATTTTCAAAACTATAGATTTGATAAAAAAGATAATATCAGAACTAAATGTTTCCAATAGAGTAGAAAATATTTCTGATGCCGAATTGACAAATATTGTATCTCTTCTACAGGCAGCCGCATCTGGACAGGATATTCCAGATGTTCAGGCATTAACACCAGCATCTCAAGAAAATAAGGAGCAAGAAACACCAAAACAAGTTGAAAAAGAGGTTATGTCTGAGTCTGTTGAGGAAAAATCAAATATAAGTGAACCCACAGAAGCAGTAGCTGAAAAGGAAACCCCACCCACCCGTAGTTTCCCTACCGCCCTTGATGTAGTTGATCATGAGCCACCAGCAGTTCAAGATGCCATAAATCTAGACCCTGCTAAAGCCAAAACAGTCGAAGAAAGCGTGAGAGTTAAAACTGAAAAGCTTGACTTTTTGATAGAAATGGTGGGCGAATTGGTGATTTCATACAATCTATTCGATCAGGACAAAAATATATTAAATATTTTTGACCATGAGTTTTTGAAAAAGAAAAGTCAATTACATAGGGTCATTTCAGACTTACAAAAAGCTTCAATGGCACTAAGAATGATACCTATAGGTCAAACCTTTACAAAAATGAAGAGGGTGATCCGTGATTATTCTACACAGCATAAAAAGGCTATAGATTTAGTTTTGTTGGGAGAAGAAACAGAGATAGATAGAAATATGGTCGATTCTTTGAATGAACCTCTCGTGCATATGATCAGAAATTCTTGCGACCATGGTATAGAAAACGCCGATGTTCGACAACAAAAAGGAAAACCTATCAGAGGGACAATAACTCTGAGTGCCTATCACAAAGGAAATTCAATCATCATAGAAGTCAAAGATGATGGCAAAGGACTTGATAAAGACAAAATTTTGAAAAAAGCTATAGAAAAGAAACTTGTTCCAGAACATGCTCAATTGACAGATTCTGAAATCTTCAAACTGGTATTTTTACCCGGTTTTTCCACAATGGAAGTGGTCTCAAATGTGTCTGGTCGCGGTGTAGGTATGGATGTGGTCATGCAAGCAATCACTCAATTAGGTGGAAATGTAGAAATTATTTCAGAACAAGACAAGGGTTCAATTTTTAGGATTTCATTGCCATTAACTCTCGCTATCATAGCAGGCATGCTTGTGGAAGTTTCAGGAGAGTTGTATATCATACCTATCGCAAATATTAGACGTTCATTGAAACCTAGTCCAGAAATTTTGAATAGTGTCATGAATAAAGCCGAAACGGTTAAAGTCGAAAACAATTTGATACCTATAGTGAGATTGAATAGAAAATTTAATTTCACACCCAAAAGTGAAAATTTAGAGGATAGTCGCCTGATAATACTGGAAACAACTGAAAAACAATATGCTATTGCTGTTGATGAATTGATAGGTATCAAAAATGTAGTAGTTAAATCTCTTGGTGAAAAATTCAAAGATCTTGATGGTATATCTGGAGCGACAATCATGGGTGATGGCAAAGTAGGATTGATTTTGGATGTCAGCAAGCTCGATGTGGAAAGATAATTACGCGGCATCAATAGAGTAGGGTTGAGTAGAAATGTTTTTTTTACGCTGAGAATCATCGCAGCATAAGGCTCGAATCATCCAAGCGACACTCTTTGTCATGATCCTGAAACATTGTCATACTAAGGAAATAACCCCATATTGTAGTAGCAGTTGCGAGGAACGAAGCAATAACCTCTGTCTTGATATTAGGATGGAGGCAAGCTCCACCTCTACATTATTTTCATAATTAGCTGGAGTTTAAAACAGGTATGGATTGATTATAAGGAGACCTTTGTCACTATGAACGCAAACCTTGTCATTCCGAACGGAGTCCATTCCGAAAAGTCGATTTTTAATTAATTTTTAATATTCCTTACACATCTCGAAGAGTTGTGACGCTTAATAGAAAATGATGAAGAGTAAAAAAATGAGAACAAAAACTTTATTGATGTTCATCCTATTATATTTTGGAATAGTAGGATACAAAAGCCTTGTGGCTGAAGAAAAGATTCCCGTTCCGGGAGAAATCATCATCAGATTTGAAAACCATATTGATGATGATAAACTTGAAGAGTTTATTGCTGATTATGTATACTATGACCTCGCTATTATTGATGATTGGTCAGAATTAATTAAGTATGCTGGTTTTAAATTAATTCATTTTTATTACAACTACAATTTAGTTGAAGAAAATGAGTTTTTGAGGATGATTCAAGCAGATGAAAGGGTTTATACTGCCAATCACAACTTTGACCCTCGGTTTGAAAGAATCATAATTCTGTTAAATGATGTAGGAGACTATTGGGATTTTATTCGAGATTATTCTCAATACTATCTTTTTATGATGAACTGGTGGTGGTGTCCAGACTGTGTTCCTTCAGCATTGTATGTGTATTATGAATATAGTTCTAATACCATAGAACCATTAGAGCTTCTTAAACTTGTCAGAGCTGACAAAAGAGTAAAATTGGCTGGACTACCTTCAAAATATGTGCATGGGTCAGTGATTATAAGATTACAAAATTCATCTGATGTGTTAATAGATGAGATAGTCTCTGACTATTCACATTATGATATTCAGCATGTGTATAGTTTCGATATTCCAACTCCATCTACGCATAGGATTTTTGCATTTAATTTCAGTCTGATCGAAGTATATGACTTAATTAAAATCCTTGAAAATGATGAAAGAGTAGTTTGGGCGCAAGAACATTTATTTATGGAAGTGCTTAATCCTCCGGACCCTCCATCTAGTGACTTTGATCAGATAATCCCGTTAGCATCACAATCGAGTTTTGCTTATCCTAATCCAGTGAGAGGTGATGAGGTGATGATAAGATTTAATTTATATCCCTCCGCCCTCCCCATTACAAAAGGTGGTTATGGAGTAGAGCTACGAATCTACAACATCAGAGGGCAGCTTGTGCAAAGAATTTCTGATATACAGACTAAAACTGATGAAAATATATTTTCATGGAATATGAGAGATACAAGCGGACAAAGGGTATCGCCTGGTATTTATTTCTATAGAATCACCAGTTCTTCAAGCTCAACACCAGTAAACTACAATGAAATGAAAGAAACACTAACGGGTAGATTTATCATCTTAAACCCAGATAAATAAAAAAGGAGTAAAAAATGAAACACAAAACTTTATTAATATTCATCCTACTATATTTTGGAATAGTAGGATACAAAAGCCTTGTGGCTGAAGAAAAGATTCCCGTTCCGGGAGAAATCATCATCAGATTTGAAAATCATATTGATGATGATAAACTTGAAGAGTTTATTGCTGATTATGTATACTATGGCCTCGCTATTATTGATGATTGGTCGGAACATATATCAGTAACTGGTATTAAATTAATTCATTTTTATTACAACTACAATTTAGTTGATGAAAATGAGTTTTTGAGGATGATACAAGCAGATGAAAGAGTTTATACTGCCAATCACAACTTTGATCCTCGGTTTGACAGAATCATAATTCTGTTAAATGATGTAGGAGACTATTGGGATTTTATTCGAGATTATTCTCAATACTATCTTTTTATGAAGAATTGGTGGTGGTGTCCAGACTGTGTTCCTTCAGCATTGTATGTGTATTATGAATACAGATCTAACACCATAGAACCATTAGAGCTTCTTAATCTTGTCAGAGCTGACAAAAGAGTAAAACTGGCAGGACTACCTTCAGAATATACGCCTGGGTGTTTGTGGTTAGTATTAAAAAATTCATCTGATGATCTGATAGAAGAGATAATATCTGACTATTCACATTATGACCTTCAACTCATTTATAGATTCGATTTTTCAGATGGAATTTATACATTCAATTTTGGTTTGATAGGAGTTCATGATTTGATCAAAATCCTTGAAAATGATGAACGAGTAGTAGCTACTGGAATAGTAGGGTATGGAGAAACGCTTGATCCTCCAGACCCTCCATCTAGTGACTTTGATCAAATAATTCCGGTAGTATCACAATCGAGTTTTGCCTATCCCAATCCAGTGAGAGGGGATGAGGTGATGATACGATTTAATTTACATTCCTCACCCACCATTACAAAAGGGGGTTATGGAGTAGAGCTACGAATCTACAACATCAGAGGGCAGCTTGTACAAAGAATTTCTGATATACAGACTAAAACTGATGAAAATAGATTTTCATGGAATATGAGAGATGCAAGCGGACAAAGGGTATCACCGGGTATTTATTTCTATAGAATCACCAGCTCTTCAAGCTCAACACCAGTAAACTACAATGAAATGAAAGAAACACTAACTGGTAGATTCATCATCTTAAACCCAGATAAATAAAAAAGGAGTAAAAAATGAAACACAAAACTTTATTGATGTTCATCCTACTATATTTTGGAATAGTAGGATACAAAAGCCTTGTGGCTGAAGAAAAGGTTCCAGTTCCAGGAGAAATCATCATCAGATTTGAAAACCATATTGATGATGATAAACTCGAAGAGTTTATTGCTGATTATGTATACTATGACCTCGCTATTATTGATGATTGGTCAGAAGCAATTAAGTATGCTGGTTTTAGGTTAATTCATTTTTATTACAACTACAATTTAGTTGAAGAAAATGAGTTTTTGAGGATGATTCAAGCAGATGAAAGGGTTTATACTGCCAATCACAACTTTGACCCTCGGTTTGAAAGAATTATAATTCGACTAAATGATGTAAGAGACTATTGGGATTTTATTAGAGATTATTCTCAATATCATCTTCAGATGAAGACTTGGTGGTGGTGTCCATACTGTGGTCCTTTGATGGTCACCGTGTATTATGAATACAAATCTAATACCATAGAACCATTAGAGCTTCTTAAACTTGTCAGAGCGGACAAAAGAGTAAAACTGGCAGGACTACGTTCAGAATATGTGCCTGGGATAGTGTGGATGAGATTACAAAATTCAACTGATGAGCTAATTGATGAGATAGTATCTGATTATTCACATTATGAAATTCAACATGTATATAGTTTAGATACTCCAACTCCATCTACGATTAGGATTTTTGTATTCAATTTTGGTTTAATATGGATGCATGATTTGCTAAAAATCCTTAATAATGATGAAAGAGTAGTATTAGCCGATGAAGATATACCAGGTGAAGTGCTTAATCCTCCGGACCCTCCATCTAGCGGCTTTGATCAAATAATCACGGTAGTATCACAATCGAGTTTTGCTTATCCTAATCCAGTGAGAGGTGATGAGGTGATGATAAGATTTAATTTATATCCCTCCTCCCCCTCCATTGCAAAAGGGGGTTATGGAGTAGAGATACGAATCTACAACATCAGAGGGCAGCTTGTGCAAAAAATTTCTGATATACAGACTAAAACTGATGAAAATATGTTTTCATGGAATATGAGAGATGCAAGCGGACAAAGGGTATCACCGGGTATTTATTTCTATAGAATCACCAGCTCTTCAAGCTCAACATTAGTGAACAATAATGAAAAAGTAGAAACACTTACTGGTAGATTCATCATCTTAAACCCAAATAAATAAAAAAGGAGTGTGTTATGAAAAAAAGAATAATTTTTTTGTTAATCGTATTGTGTATATGGAGCAATAGCAATTTTTTCGCAAATGAAAGTCTTGCTCAAGCGATGTATATAACACTATACAGCCATGTAACTGGGCAAGCTTATCAAAGATTTTTGAATGATTATAGTCAATACCAGTTAAGAATATTAGATATAGTGTGTGATGAATGTTTATTGAGGTATTATTTTTTTGATAAAACCACCATTGATGTAAATGATTTTCTTAGTATGATACAAAATGATTCAAGGGTATATTTATCATCTTTTCTTGATGACTGGAGGGTTAGAACACTTGCCATTAAGCTTTCAGATGATGTTTGCGAAGCAGATTTTATAAACAGTTATTCACACATTGGTTTAAACGGAAGTGTTTATGGTATGGATACACCTTCAGATTATTTTTGCTTTACTTTTGATGACAACCAATTTTATCCCGGTGAGGTATACGATATGATGAGAAATGATGAAAGGGTTATCGATACTATGTTTAGTAAAGGTTGGAAACCTGGTGACATAATAGTAAACTTAGACAACTGGGTTGTAAACGAAGCTTTTGATGAATTTTTGGATGACTTTTCTCATATTGAGTTTATTGAAATAAGCCAAATATCGGTAAACTCAAATACATGGTTATTATCTTTCAGTTATTTACTGGATAATGAATTTTTATTATATGAGGAATTAAGACAGGATTATAGAGTAAGAGGTATTATGTTTAATTATTATATGAGAATTTTACATCCATGCTCTGGTCCAATATCTTCTTCAAATGATGAAACCCTATCAAAGATAGAACATATAACAGTTTATCCGAATCCTGCAAGGTTTGAGGAAGTAATTATAAAGATGAAAACAGATGATGATAAACTGACAGAAAAGTCCCCAGAAACCTTGTCTGATTATGTGATATCTATATACAATATAAGAGGACAGTTAATAAAGACATCTAAAAATTTTCAAAATGATGCTGGGGAAATTTCTTTTATTTGGGATTTGAAAGATCAATACAATCAAAGAGCAGCATCGGGAACATATTTCTTTAGAATAAAAACTAAAGAAAACATACATACAGGCAGATTAACGATACTAAAGTAATAAGGAGTAAAAAATGAACAGACAGATTTTAATTTGTTTCTTATTTTTAATGATATGGAATATAAGTTTAAATGCTTATGGACCCAATTTTAAGTCTGGAGAAATTATTGTCTCTTTAGAATCAAATATACGGGGAAATGATGTTTATCTATTTTTAACCTCATATTCACAGTATAGATTACAAAAAACAGAGATGATATCTGAACGATCAAACACATATCTTTTCACTTTCAATACAAACACAATTTCAGAAGAAAATCTATTGAATGTATTACTAGATGATAGGTATGTCGTTTCTGCTATGCTGAATTATTATCTCGAAAGAGAAAAAATTGGAATTTTGGACATGGTTGAGGTAGATGCGTCAGAATTTAATTTTCAAAACACACTCAATGATTATTATTTTTCTTCACAATGGGCATTGAACAATACCGGGCAAATAATTCATGGGCATATAGGAATAATTGGAGCAGATATAGATGCTCTTAATACTTGGAATTTGTTGTCTACAATACCTAATATCAACTCTAGACCAATTTTCGTAGCAGCAAGAGATATTTACCTTGAAACCACTCACGACGATCTTCAAGAAAATATGTGGCATCCACCCGGATATATTTATCCACCTCTTAACCCAAGCTCAGAATTCAACTCACATGCCACAATGACAGCAGGATTAATTTCTGCAACTTCGAACAATTATTTAGGAATATCTGGAATAGGTGGGGATCTTTTAGATATTAAAACCATAATTTTAGATAGGCGAACTCTTATTAATGGTTATCTTTCAGAAATGGATTATTTTATTGCACAGAGAGAAAACTATAACAATAATAATGGTGGGTTAAATATTGTTGCGGTTTATCATCCATATGAAGGAGTTCAAAGTATTTTTAATAATCCTACATCTCCTGCTGCCAATAAAATCAAAGAAATGGGTGATGCTGGCATACTATTCATCTGGTCATCTGGTAATACAAATTTACACATTACTGTTTCGCCTCAATTAATAAGCGAAATACCAGAAAACTTGATAGTAGTAACAGCTACTACTAATAGAGAGGTTCGATATGTTGGTCCAATAAGCGGTGGTGGAGGTTATGGGAAATATACTGTTAATTTAGGTGCCCCTGGACACAATATAGTTACTACAGGACACAGAACCCTTTTAAACGATTATACAACAACATGGGGAACCAGCTTTTCAGCCCCTTATGTAGCCGGTGTAATAGGACTGATGTATCATGCAGCAAGCGATGATTTAATTGAAAGGTCACGGACACATCCGAAAGAAGTCGCATTACAGTTTAAAGAATATCTATTGCAAGGTGTGGACAGGGTTCCTGATTTACAAGAAACAACCATCACCGGTGGTCGTCTGAACGCATTTAATCCAGTAATGCGAGTCATGGGTCTCCAGCATATAATAACAGCAGACTCCCTCATTACCAGCAACATAGCACTATCGAAAAACTGGGTAATTGACAATGGAGCAGTATTGACTATTTCTGATAGTATCGTCTATTCTGCCAATCATCAAGACCCTTTAAACCAATTTTTTGGGATTACTGTCCGTCACGGAACATTAATAATTGAAAATACTTCCGTTTATGTTCCTTTCATCAGAGTTGGTGGACCTGATAGCGCTATCATCATTCGGAATAGCAATATAAAAACAATAAGTGTTGGTGAGATAGATATTCGTAATTCTGCTCAGTTTGTCATAGAAAATTCAAGATTGAATATGGGAAATACAGCCATCAAAGTTTATTCACCAGATACAATGTTATGGATAAAAGATGGTAGTGTTGTGTCTTTTGTTAGTGGCTCAGTAGAAATTGGATTTGAGGCACTTTACAGAATAGATACATCTTCAAATATAGTTATGGGATCTCAAAGCAATCTCGTATTGAGAAATGCTGGTTTTCTTGAGATAGAAAACAATGGCAGATTGTCCCTATTGGGTAGCAGTATATTATCTCACCGTGGCGAAAATAGTCAAATATCTATCAATTCAGGTGGAAAACTAACCTTAAACAATAGTTATCTATATGCAGTTCGTCAGGGTCAGATAACTGTGAACAATGGGTCTTTCGAACTCACCCAAAGCCTTTTAAGTTTAGATGCTTCGAGTAGGTTGATTATTGCCAATGGAAGCGTGCTTGAAGCAAAGAATGATTCGATAATTCGCGGTGATTCTGAAGGTTCGCAAGTTTTTATTCAGAATTATAGTGAAGCAGAAATCAGCGATTCTACAATAGAGAAATTGCACCGTTTTACTATCCAAAACAATTCTAAGGGCATTTTTAACAATATTCATTATCGTCAAAATTTGCGTCATCTGTATGTGTTCAATCAAAGTTTAATAGAGATGTATGACTCAAAGGTATATGAAAACAATTTTCATGGCATAGCTATTAACCATTCACCGGGTCTGAATAAAATATATTTTACAGAAATTTATGATAATGCCAGATTTGGTATTCTGATAAATGGGAGTTTTGCTGAAATAAAAGAAGGCAGAATAGAAGAAAATTTAGAGCATGGAATCTATTTTCATGGAAATATAAAAAGCATCATCGGACAAAATTTGATGATCAGTAACAATAGGCTGAATCAAATTGAGGCTCTGCCTTCAGCCTTTCCTATCTTTCCACAATCCAACGCATTTCGCTCTCCGAGAATAAAATATGATGACCCCCATATCCCTAATACAGGTTATTTATTGAGAGCGAATACAAGTAATTCTCCTATCACACCGCGACTTCATGTTATCGATGTGTTGATTTCAAGAGCTGACCCCTCAAAGTTTTTTCCTTGTATAAATTGTTTTCAATTTGTGCCACCTGCCCCAGATCCGCCAATAACTCCAAGACTGCTTTATGATGATGGTATAGAATCTTTTGCTGAAGGAGATTATGAGCAAGCAATGGAGATATTTATGGGTTTGATAGAGGATTATCCTGATGATGAATACGCTATTTTAGCTGTTCCTTTATTGTTTCAAGCGAACTATTTGCATGAAGGAGATTTTGAAGAACTATGGGATTTTTTGGAAAGTATAGAGCATGACAATCTGGAAAATATAGTTCTTGAGACCAAAGGTATGGCTCGCATGTTCAATTCTGATTATTTTGATGCGATTTATATCTATGAAGACATCATTGAGCAGGATTACGATATTATCAGCACTCTACTTGCGGAATTGAATCAAGGATATTGTTATTTGATGTTGCAGGAGCAAGGTAGTAGGTCTTTTCCGACAGTAGGTAAACACCGACCTAATAACCTTGAAGAGTTTATAATATTGCAAGAGGATATATTCGAGAGAATAGAAAACCTTGGCAAAAAAGAGGATATTGAAAATATGATATCTGTTATGGATATTGAAATGGGTAATTATCCGAATCCTTTCAATCCTGAGACTATGATAAATTTCAATCTTACAGTCTCTGGAAAGGTTAACCTTGAGATTTTCAATATCAGAGGTCAAAAGATCAGGGTATTAATAGATGAATTAATGCCAGCCGGAAGCCACGAAATACTCTGGAATGGGAGAAATGAGTATGATAGCGAAGTAGCAAGTGGAGTATATTTCTATCGTCTTCAGGCTGGAGGTGAGAGTGTCACCAGAAGAATGGTGTTGTTGAAATAGGTGAGATTTCGCGACTGAGGGGTCGAGCCGTCGGAGCGGTACTTCCCCCCCCTGCCCCCAATGCTAACAACTTAAGCTGCTTAAAATCCGTAGCGGCAATCTCCGATTGCCATAAACCCGCATAAAAAGCCAATCGGAGATTGGCACTACGGAGCAGATTTTTCTTAAGTTGTTAACATTGCCCCTGCCCGCCCCATAAATGTGGGGGGATTTTCTCCAAAATGCGGAATTGAATCAAGGATATTGTTATTTTAGGTTGCAGGAGCAAGGTAGTAGGTCTTTTTCGACAGTAGGTAAACACCGACCTAGTAAGCTTGAAGAGTTTATAATATTGCAAGAGTATATATTCGATAGAATAAAAAATCTTGACAAAAAAGAGGATATAAAAAATTTAGTATCTGTTATGGATATTGAAATGGGAAATTATCCGAATCCTTTCAATCCAGAGACTATGATAAATTTCAATCTTGCAGTCTCTGGAGAGGTTAATCTTGAGATTTTCAATATCAGAGATCAGAAGGTTCGGGTATTGATGGATGAATTAATGCCAGCCGGTAGCCACGAAATACTCTGGAATGGGAGAAATGAGTATGGTTTAGAAGTAGCAAGTGGCGTTTATTTTTATAGATTACAGACAGAAAATGAAACATTTATTAGACGAATGATGTTAATAAAATAGGGGAGGTATAGATGTTTGTTGTGAGATTAATTTTTTTGCTGACGCAGGCAGTGACAACAGACGATAAAATCAAGGAGAAGTATGGACTATATAATATCTGACAAGGATTTTGATGCGTTTGCAAAATTAGTTTATGACAAAGTGGGCATCCACCTAACGCGTGACAAAAAGCAATTGCTTCAATCTCGTGTAAATAAGGTATTGCGAAAACGCGAAATCGGTAGCTATCGAGCATATTACGACATCATCAAAAATGACGATAGCGGAGATGAATTGGTAGAATTTATCAATTTGATATCGACGAATGTGACTCATTTTTTCAGAGAAGAAAAACATTTTGAATTTATCAAAAGTGTATGGCATGGCAATTTTGATTTCAAATTTAGCGATTCCGTAAAGATATGGAGTGCTGCCTGTTCTTCAGGTGAGGAGCCCTATTCAATAGCTATAACGATGAAAGAATTGTTAGGAGATAAATATCCCTTTGAAATATTTGCAACCGATATATCTTCAAAAGTTTTGAATATGGCTCAACGCGGAGTTTATCCTATAGCTTCAGTGGAAAAAATGGATAAATCTATTTTGAAAAAATATTTCCAAGAAGGTAAAAACAATTCAGCAGGTATGGTTAAAATAAAAAGCAATATCACTCGTCATGTCAAATTTAGCCGATTAAACCTGATAGAACCGTTTAGACTACCTCACAATTATGATATAATCTTTTGTCGCAATGTCATGATATATTTTGATTTACAAACAAAAGAAAGTATAGTAAACAAGTTTTATGACTTTATGAACAAAAACTCTTATCTGATGATAGGACATTCCGAAAGTTTAAATGGCATAAAACACCCATTTCAATATGTTCAACCCGCAACATACAGGAAAGTATAATGTCTTTTAGCGTATCGGAATATAAGTATTTAATTCAACCGGGCTATATGTATATCACTGAAAATGCCACGAGCATCTATGGCGTGACAGGTTCAGGCGTATTTATAGGATTGTTTGATGAAAAGAATAAATATTCTGGATGTTGCTCGTATTTATATCCGAGTCCTCCCAATACGAAAGTGCTGTCGACAAAATATGGTTCAATAGCGATAAAACACCTGATAAAAAAAATGAAAAACAAAGGCTCAAGCGTAGAAGATCTCAAGGCTCATTTGATAGGTGGTAGCGACAGTGAAACGAGTAATGATTATGGGCAAAAAAATATAAATATCGCAGAGACAATATTAAATTATTTTACTATCGAGATATTATCATCAGATACAGGTGGAAAAATCGGTAGGAAATTTATTTATGACACAGAAAGCGGGCATAGCCTGACTTTCAAAACAGAAAAAATCAGAAAATCTGATTGGTATCCTTACGAAAAAAGAAAAACGGGTTAGGATTGTACCGACGGCAGATAAAGTCGTTGAGGAAGGAGCCGTTGAAAGAGGAAATGAAGTTATGTTGAAACAATTAGTAGTAAATATTGCTGATATGAAAATAAGCACGAAGCCGGATGAGTTTCTCGTTACATACTCGTTGGGTTCCTGTGTGGCATTAGCTATATTTGACCCTTATATCCAAGCTGCTGGCTTGATTCATATCATGCTACCGGATTCTACAATAGAAAAAAATCCTATCAATATAAATCCTTATAAATTTGTAGATCTCGGAGTTCCAGCTTTATACAAGGAGCTATTTAAGTTAGGTGCAAAGCGAAATCATGTAATCACAAAAATAATTGGTGGCAGTAATGTGATGGATAAAAACAAATATTTTAATATAGGTGAGAGAAATTTTACAGCCGTCAGAAAAATGCTCTGGAGAAATAATATGATTATTCACAAGGAAGATGTTGGGGGATCAAAAAGTCGCACAGTGCGTCTTTACACATCAACAGGTAAGGTCTTGGTGTCCAATAGTTATGAGGAGTATGAATTATGATTTCAATGAATGACATTTTGAAGCAAATCGAGTATATCCCCGTCTTCAATAGGACAGCGCAAAGAGCCCTTCAGCTGCTTGTGGAAGATGTAGATCACAATAAAGAGATAGCAGAAGTGATAAAATATGATCCTGGATTGACTGCCAATGTATTAAAGTTGGCAAATTCGGCATATTTTGCCCATGCAGTAGAAATCAAAGACCTTAAAGGTGCAGTAAATTACTTAGGTCGCGATAAAATGTATCAAATATTGACTTTATCAACAGCCTCTCAATACTTTAAAAAGCTATCTAAAGGCTATGAAATGATACAGGGTGAATTGTGGAAACACTCAATCAGCACAGGCATAATAGCCGAACACCTATCATTTTTAGAACCTAAAGTGAATAAAAGCACCTTGTTTACAGCAGGTATCCTCCATGATATAGGGAAAACAATTCTGAGTTTATGGGTCAGTGATTTATGGACCGATATTCTATATTTAATAGAAAATCAAGGCTTAGACTTTGTTGAAGCGGAAAAACGTGTTCTCGGATACACGCATGCCCTAGTAGGTGGTGCAATATTACAGCGATGGTTGTTCCCTGACGATGTTATACTCGCAGCAAGAAACCATCACGATTCAAAAATACATCCAAATCCAGTGGTGCGAATCATACGACTATCAGATTATTTTGCAATTTCCATGGGATTTATGTCACAGCAAGATAACATGCTTTACAAAGGTTATGAAGATCTAATGGACCACTACAAAATCCAGACCAAAGATCTAGAGAATATCTTTAGTAATAGCATCAACATAATACAGTCAGTTCTTGACGATTTTACAGCAATAAGTTGAGGTAAACATGCCAATAAATATTTTAGTAGTTGACGATTCTGCATCAATGCGAAAAGTATTAAGAAAGTCTATCCAGATGTGTAATATCGGTAGCATAACTTTCTTTGAAGCAGAAAATGGCCAAGAGGCTTTAAATGTATTAAAAGGTGAGTGGATAGATTTGGTATTTACAGACATCAATATGCCAGTCATGGATGGATTTGAGTTAGTCAATAAACTCCATGAAAACGATCTAACCAAAAATACTCCTATAATAGTGGTAACTTCAGATGTAAGTGCAGAAAATGCAGAAACGGCAAAACGTAATAATATCAAACATATAATCTATAAGCCATTTCGTCCTGAGGGTATCAGAGATTTATTGATAGATTTACTCGGATTAGAAATAATGGAGGATGACGATGATTCAGAATCTGAAGGACTTGACTTCTAATATCTTAGAAACAATGTTTTATCTGACAGAGGAAACAGAGCCTATACAAAAAGAGCAAAACTTTAAGTATGCCGTTTGTATAAAAGATGAAAAATTAGACATGATTCTGATGTTTTCAGGAAGAACAGCAGTCACAATGACAGAAAATTTTCTTGGCACAGATGATATAACCGATGCTGATATAGTAGACACATTGAAAGAAGCTATCAATATCATAACAGGCAATTTTATAAGAATATCGATGAACGACCAAAACGCAAAAATAAATATCCCTTTTATGATAGATAATATATCCTCAATCAAAACAGAAAGCTACCAAACTGCAATGCTTTTTTACAAAGAAGAGCCTCTCAGCATTTTATTAAAAGTGGGGTAGAAAAATGCTTATCAGGAAAATCAAAGTCTTAATTGTAGATGACAGTGCAGTAGTCAGGAAAGTTTTGACATCACTCATAGATGCAGAACACGATATGGAAGTAGTAGGAACCGCACCAGATCCTTATTCAGCAAGAGATAAACTGGTCAGTCTTAAACCTGATGTCATGACGCTCGATATTGAGATGCCAAGAATGGATGGGTTGACTTTTTTAAAAAAGGTGATGGCACATTTTCCAATTCCTACAATTATTGTCAGCTCAGTAACAAGACAAGGCTGCGATACATCCATGAAAGCACTTGAAATCGGGGCTGTAGGCGTTGTTCCTAAGCCTTCAGAAGCATATTCCATAGAATCAATAGAACCGCAGCTCTTACAAGCAATAAGAGCAGCAGCAATGGTAAGAGTGAATACTTCGCCGGTTCCCAAAGCAGAACCCCATCATTCTGAAGCGCCTGCCCCAGTAAAAAATGTAATCACCAGTATCACCACGACGAATAAAATCATAGCTATTGGCTCATCCACAGGTGGCACTGAGGCATTGAAAGATGTTATTTACAAATTTCCCCCTAATACTCCGGGTATAGTTGTAGTTCAACATATGCCAGCCGGTTTTACGCAGGCATTTGCTAATAGATTGAATGACCATGCACAAATCGAGGTTCGAGAAGCGAGAGATGGTGATGCCGTGACACCGGGATTGTGTTTGATAGCACCGGGAGATTTTCATATGGTGCTACGCCGAGATGGGGCAAGGTATCTTGTTCGTATCAAAAAAGGTCCACAGGTTTGGTATCAAAGACCAGCAGTTGATGTTTTATTCAAATCAGTAGCTGAATTTGCCGGCAGTAACGCAGTAGGTTGTATCTTGACAGGCATGGGCAAAGATGGTGCTCAAGGCGTGAGATTAATGAAAGACGCAGGCAGTATAAATATAGCGCAAGATGAAAAAACATCAGTAGTTTATGGAATGCCGAAAGCCGCCTTTGAAACAGGTGCAATTGATTATGTCGAACCTCTGGGTAATATAGCTCACAAGATAATGGAAGTCATCCATAAAAAAATGAGATGATTTACGAAAAATTAAAGGAGAAATCATGGATTTATACAAAATATTAAAACAGATTGATTATGAAAGACTTACAGGTAGTGCTGGAGAAAAGAAAGCAAGAACAGTCTTCAAGGGTTATCTGTCTTCATGGGGTTTGAGCTTTACCGAGCATGAATTTGATTTACATACCTTTGAAACAGGCAGCTCAGAAGTGATAGTTTCAACAGCATCATTGCTTTTGAAAAGCGAAGTATTTAAAGCATCCTTACCGGAGAAAACTAATCCATTTACAGCTTTCAAAGCCTTACCGTTAGGTTTAGTCAAAACATCAGAAGTAAAAGGTGAATTATTTTTTATGGAAAATTGTGAACAAATTTTCTGTCAAAAAGGTATGTTCAAAGGGAAGATTATATTGACCAATACTCGCTCGCCGAAATTAGCAGATAGACTGAAAGAAGAAGAGGTAGCTGGAATTGTTTATATAAGCCAACCTTATAAAGAACTGATGGCGACGAATCTCAGACAAAAAAGTTATGAAGAAGGTGCTGTTCCTGCTGTTTATGTATCATATGAAGATGCGAGAGAGATTTCAAAACTTTGCGGAGAAGAAATAACTATAAAAATCGACCAAAAAGTGAAAAAGAAAAAAGGCACTAATCTGATAGTAGATATACCCGGAACAGGACTTGACAAGACCTTGACCTGTATCTGCGCCCATTATGACTCTGTAGCAACCTCAGCTGGAACATGCGACAATGGTGCAGGCTCAGTAATAATCTTGAAAATAGCTGAATATTTTTCAAAAAATCCACCTTTGCGTGATTTGAGGATAATATTCTTTAGCGGAGAAGAAATGGGTTTACTCGGCAGTTGGGCTTATACGAATGATTTTAAAGAAGAGCTAAAGAAAAGAGTAGGTTTGCTCATCAATGTGGATGTTTCAGGTGATGATCTCGGTGTAGATAGCTTTGATACTATCGGTTCAAACGAGATTCTCGGATATGTCGATGGCGTTTTCAAGGAAGAAGGCTTAGTCTTTAAGAAGAAAATAGATATTTACTCGAGTGATGGAATCCCATTTTCAGCTATCGAAATACCTTCAATAAATCTGCAAAGATGGGGAGGCTCATCTTCATTTCACATCCATACCTGCAACGATACAGTAGAAAAAATTACGCAAAGAGGACTGGAAACTACTTTCAATGCTACAAAAATTTTATGTGAACGACTGCTCAATGCCAAAATATACCCTGTGAAACCAGCTATCGACCAGTCATTGAAAGACAAAATCGAGGAATATATTTTCATGTCCACGAAACAAGAACCCAAACTTGATTGGAAGAAAAAGTATGATAAATAATCAGATTATAGCTATCTTAACCTTTAGGTTAGGGGGAATATGAAGCAAGTTTTTTCAAAAGTAAAGGAGTACTTATGTTAAAAAAAATATTATTGATTTTTATTGTTGTTTTATTTGTGGTATCTTGCAACAATAATGATTCATCGCCACCTATTCAGGCAACGAATATGCAAGATGTCTCAAATCAAATGAACTTCCAGAGAGATTCAAGTCGCTGGGACGAGTTCATCATAGATACAGAAAATCCACCACCGGGAGAATGGCAATCATATGAGCCAATCGTTGAGCAGCCAGTAACCCCTCCACCAGTGGTTACACAACCGCCAGTCGATACAACACCCCAAGTGACTACACCTACACCTCCAACTGCAAATATCACACAAAATCCACCGACAAATAACACTACTCAAACTACAAATACAACTTCACCACGCGTTGTTCCCAATTCACCACTGCGAGATCCCGAACCGGGAGAATTTACAGTTCAATTGATATCATCAAGAGAAAGAGCAAGAGTTGTAGAAATCAGAAACACTATAAATGCCGCAGGTTATCAAACAGAAATACAAGAAGCAGAAGTCAATGGAGCAGTTTGGTACAGATTGAGACTAACAGGTTCGTTTTCAAGAGATTATGCAGAATATATAGGTCAAAGAATTCAAGGAGAATTTAGAGCGATAAATGACTATTGGGTAACAAGGAGATGAAGATTATTTATGCCAAAAATAATATCAAGTAAAGAAGCAGCCGCTCTGATAAAGCCACATAATAGAATACTATTTGGTGGTTTTCTCACTGTAGGCTGTGCTGAAAATATCATAGATGAACTGGTAAAAACTGGAACAAAAGATTTACATTTAATAGCAATAGCTTCTGATTATGAACACAAAGGAGTCGGGAGATTAGTTGTAAATAATCAAATAAAGAGTGCTCAATTATCTCATCTCGGAACAAATAAGTCAACCCAAGCACAGATGAATTCTGGACAAATAGAAGTCGAAATCGTGCCTCAAGGAACTCTGATGGAAAGGATCAGAGCAAAAGGTGCTGGATTAGGCGGCATTTTGACACCAACAGGTGTGGGAACTGTCATTGAGGAAGGAAAAGAAAAGTTTATTGTAGATGGTAAAGTCTTTATATTAGAAAAAGCTATTAGTGCAGATTTTGCAATCATCAAAGCAAAAAAAGCGGATAAACATGGCAATCTCGTTTATAGTAAAACAGCAAGAAATAGCAATCCCATTATGGCTATGAGTGCTGACATTACTATCGTGGAAGTTGACGAAATTGTTGAAATAGGAGAACTTTCTCCAGAAGAAATCATAACACCGGGAATTTTTGTAGACTATATAGTGTTAAGTGGTTTGCCTAAATAAAAAAAAGGATTTCATCTATGGATAAAAATGATAAAGATTATAAAAAAATTTTAATAGGAAAACGAATAGCCAAAGAACTCTCAGACGGCGACTTTGTCAATCTCGGTATCGGGCTTCCAACTGAAGTAGCAAATCATATACCGAAAGGAATAAATGTTTATTTTCAATCAGAAAATGGAATAATGGGAGTAGGTCCAGCTCCAAATTCAGGTGACGAAGACCCCGAAATGATAAATGCAGGCGGCGGTTTCATTACTGCGATATCTGGCAGTGCATTCATTGATTCAGCAATGAGTTTTGCCATCATTAGAGGTGGTCATCTTGATATGACCGTTCTTGGAGCATTGCAGGTAGACCAAAAAGGAAATCTCGCAAATTGGTGGATACCGGGAAAATTTGTGCCAGGTATGGGTGGGGCTATGGATCTTGTGTCAGGAGCAAAAAAAGTAGTGGTGGCAATGGAACACTGCGATAAAAATGGAAATTCAAAGATTTTGCAAGAATGCACTCTTCCTCTAACAGCTGTGGGGAAGGTAAATTTAATAGTTACAGATATGGCTGTGATGAAAATAGAAAAAGATAAATTCAGACTGCTGGAAATAGCTGAAGGTTATACTATAGACGATATTCAAAAAGCAACCGAAGCCGATTTGATAATTGAAGGAGAAATAAAGAATTTTGGGGTGAATTAAACTCCTATTTGTCCACTATTGCTCAATTAAATCGCACACAAAAAATGTAACTTCAGATTTCTATCTGACGATTGATATATATATACTCGAACTGGAAAGTTCGAGTTAAATTTTCATGCATGACTGGTGACGGAAACCCCACAAGTGTCAACTTTTGTTCGTAGCGGCAATCTCCGATTGCCATAATCCATCGTAAAAAGCCAATCGGAGATTGGCACTAAGAGCATAAATTGATCGTAGTCCAAGAACCCATTTTTATAGTGGCGTATTGCTTACGCCTTATATTCGGTGCGAATACAAGCGTTTTAGAAGGCGTAAGCAATACGCCACTACAAATATGATTTCATAAAAATAAATAAAAACGACAAAATTGGGGTTCTCGGACTGCACTCATAAATTGCGATAAGTTGATACTTATGAGAAAACCCCGACATGGATTGATTAAGCGTCATGTCTCTTTAAGATGACTTTTCATATGGGGATCATCACATTCAAAAGTTCCGATTAACATTCATATTATAACTATTTATAGATGGAGATTCAGGAATGTAGATTTATAATAATAACAGAATGCACACACACCTGAAATATAATCTCCACACCTGTCGCCTTGAACGAAGTGAAAGATCCTAAGATGCCATTAATTTCCAATAAACTCATAAAAATCAGCGAAAATCTTCATAATTTACAATTTATAATTTGTAATTTATAATTTATAATTTATAATTTATAATTTGTAATTTGTAATTTATAATTTATAATTTCCTAAAAACAATATTAAAAAATATTGAAAAAAAATATAAATTTTAATTAATTATAAAATAAGGTGTTAAAAAATAAATAAAAAAAAGACACCTAAATTTTAAAAAAATTGTTGACAAAATAACTCTTTTTTTTTTTTTTGTAATAAACCTTGTTTTTTATGGTTAAATATTACATAGAGTGTGAGAAAAATCCGAAAATTCAAAAAGTTCTTGACTTTTTTACTGACCTCGAATTTTTTGGCTTTTCTGATTGCCGATGTAGCTCAATGGTAGAGCAAGTGATTTGTAATCACTAGGTTGGGGGTTCGATTCCCTTCATCGGCTCCATTTTTTTGGTGAGGTTCCCGAGCGGCCAAAGGGAAGAGACTGTAAATCTCTCGTCGAAGACTTCGGAGGTTCGAATCCTCCCCTCACCACCATTGACTTTTTATTAAATGTGATGCGGGAGTAGCTCAGTTGGCTAGAGCATCAGCCTTCCAAGCTGAGGGTCGCCGGTTCGAACCCGGTTTCCCGCTCCATTTTTTTTTGTAGAGAACTCTTTATTTAATTTGTTAATTTTTGCTTTTTTCAAGCATTGGATTATCATTAAAATTATTTGATTTTCTTTACTGAATACTATGCTCATATAGCTCAGCCGGTAGAGCACTTCCTTGGTAAGGAAGAGGTCACCGATTCAAGTTCGGTTATGAGCTCCATTATTTTACGAAACACCCTCACATTTATTTTAGGATACTTTTTGAAAGTTTCTTTAACTGAAGGTGTTTTTATATAAAATTAAATAAAGCATAATGCCTCGGAGGTAATAATGGCAAAAGAAAAATTTGTAAGAAATAAGCCACATGTTAATGTGGGAACCATTGGGCATGTTGATCATGGGAAAACTACCCTGACTGCTGCTATCACAAGCTATTTATCAAAAAGAGGTGGTGGACAAGCGAGGTCATTTGACTCTATTGATAATGCCCCTGAAGAAAAAGAACGTGGTATCACCATCGCTACTTCACACGTCGAGTACCAAACGGAAGCCCGACACTATGCACATGTAGACTGCCCCGGTCACGCAGACTATGTTAAAAATATGATAACGGGTGCTGCTCAAATGGACGGAGCTATCCTTGTTGTAAGTGCCTTTGATGGTCCAATGCCGCAAACTCGCGAACATATCTTGCTGGCTCGCCAAGTTGGTGTGCCTGCTATGGTTGTTTTTTTGAATAAATGCGATATGGTTGATGATGAAGAATTGCTCGACCTTGTGGAACTTGAAGTTAGAGATTTATTGAATAAATATAAATTTCCCGGTGATGATATTCCTTTTATTCGTGGTTCTGCTCTCAAAGGTTTAAATGAAGAACCTGAAGGTGAAGCAAAACTTCAAGAATTGATGGAAGCTGTGGACAATTACATCCCAACTCCTGAAAGAGAAAAAGATAAACCCTTCCTGATGCCTGTAGAAGACGTTTTTTCTATCCCCGGTCGTGGAACAGTCGCCACCGGAAGACTCGAAAGAGGAACTATCAAACTAAATGATAAAGCTGAAAGAGTTGGTATCCGTGAAACTGTCGAAACAACAGTAACAGGTATCGAAATGTTCCGTAAACTGATGGATGTCTGCGAAGCTGGAGACAATGTAGGTCTTTTATTGCGCGGTCTCGGTAAAACTGATGTTGAAAGAGGTATGGTTTTGGCAAAACCAAAATCCATCACACCTCATACTATCTTTAAAGGCGAAACTTATGTTTTGACTCAAAACGAAGGAGGTCGTCATAAACCTTTCTTTACTGGCTATAGACCTCAGTTTTATTTCAGAACTACTGATGTGACAGGTTCATTGAACTTACCAGAAGGTGTAGAAATGGTTATGCCGGGAGATAATATCACAGTTTCTGTAGAGCTTATTCAGCCTATCGCAATGGAACAAGGACTTCGTTTTGCTATCCGTGAAGGTGGAAAAACCATCGGCGCTGGCGTTGTGGGTGAAGTAGTTAAGTAAATTGGGAATTAAGGATTAGTTCTCAGAATAATGACTATATAAAATGAGTTCTCCTCTTTTACAAAAGGATACCCAATACACTTGGGAAGATTATGCATCTTGGGACACCGATGTCAGTTATGAATTGATAAATGGTGCTGCTTATGCTTTGTCCTCACCAAGACAAATTCATCAAAGATTGTTATTAAAATTAGCAATCAGTTTTGAAAATTTTTTAAGTGGTAAGTCTTGTTATTTATTTATTGCCCCTTCTGATGTTAAACTTGACGAAAAAACTATCGTTCAACCTGATTTATTTGTAGTTTGCGATAAATCTAAACTTGATGGTCAATTTACAAACGGTCCTCCTGATTTGGTGATTGAGATAGAGTCACAAAACACAACCCAAAGAGACCGTATTTTAAAATACAATAAATATTTGGAAACAGGAGTTCCTGAATATTGGATAATTGATCCCGTTGGAAAAGTTATTGAGGTGTTCGTTGTTGAGAACATGGAAAATGCTTTTTCCGGATTAACTGAAAAAAGATACATTCGCAGTGCATTCAGTGACAAAGACAAAGTCCCTGTTAGTGTGTTGGAAGGATGTGTCATTGATATGTTTGAGGTTTTTGAAGACTTAGAACTAAGTAATGAGATTTGAAATTTTCAGCAATGTTTTTCATTACTGAAACCAAAGGATTAAAATATGAGAGATTTAGTCATACTTGCATGTGAAGATTGTAAAAATCGTAACTATACTACAACTAAGAACAAAAGAAAACATCCTAATAGGCTTGAATTTAAAAAATTCTGTCCTTTTTGTAGGAAACATACAGCTCACAAGCAAACGCGATAATTAATCTATGCGATTTGTTATTACCTTGTAATGACAATCACGCTTAGAAAAAATATAGAAATCGTGCAGGACAGTAGTTCAATCGGTAGAGCATCGGTCTCCAAAACCGAAAGTTGCGGGTTCGAGACCTGCCTGTCCTGCCATTTTCAGCAGTAGTTAATTCTATTTGCTGTTTTTTGTGTTTTTATGCTAATAACTGCTAAATGTAGCTTTTTTGATATTTTGAATTAATGTCAGAACGCAAAGCAGTAGATTTTAAGGAGGAATTTATTCATGATAGAAAAAATTAGAAAATTTTTCAAAGATATGATTAAAGAGATGAAATTGGTGACATGGCCAAATAAACATGACATCAAAGAAGGCACTACAGTTGTGGTCATTATGTCCGCTATTGTCGGTATTTTTTTGGCTTCAGTTGACCAAATTTTTACTTTTTTTACCAGTTTGTTATATTAATTCGAACTGAATGGGATTACAGAAATGAATTGGTATGTTCTGCACACTTATACGGCTCAGGAAGACAATGTTAAGGAGATGATTCTCAAAGGTATCAGAGATACCGAAATGGAAGGTTTGGTAGGCGAAATTTTGGTGCCAAAACAAAAAACTTACATTATTCGTGATGGGAAAAAAATTGAAAGAGAAAAAAAAATATTCAATAGTTATATCATTATTCAATGTGAACTTTTACCTAAGCTTTATTCTTATGTTGTTAATCTGCCAGGGGTGACTACTTTCCTTGGTGGGAAAAGCCCTTCCAAACTTCCACAACATGAAGTTGATAGACTGCTGGGCATAGACGAACGCGGTAAAGATAAAGTCAGTTCTTCTTACGAATTTTTCCCGAAAGATAAAATAAGGATTATTAATGGTCCATTTGCTGATTTTGAAGGTATTGTTGATAAAATTGCCGTTGAAAATGAAAAACTTATTGTCAATGTTACCGTTTTTGGTAGAGTTACACCTGTCGAAGTCAACATGGATCAAGTGGAATTGGTGTGAGGTTTTAGAAATAGGAATCAAGATTTAAGACAAAATACCCAGAGTGACGAGATTGCAATGAACGCAATCCGAATACCTTATAAAACTTTTTTCGATTTTTTTCCCTTAGCGGTGCTATATCCGTCTTTGAGATGTTTACCCCCCCCTTTACGAGGGGGGATTTTTCCCCCCCACATTTATTGGGGGGGAAGTGTGAAGTTTTAGACGAGGTTCCCTATCCCGTCTTTGCGAGGTTGCTTACTTGAATTGCCTTACGAAGCAATCTCCGTGTGAAAAAAGAAGTTATAGGTAAAAAAAAACAATGATACACAAAACTTTATTGATGTTCATCCTACTATATTTTGGAACAATTCAAGGAATTTATGGAATACACAAAATTGCACAAAAATTTAAAAATCTCAATGATAATAATTGTGATTATTATTCTCGTAGTAGCTATTAGTTGCACGAACCATCCAACTAATCAACATGAGGCTGAAGAATGGACAAAAGGCGATTTAAAAGCAATTTTGCATCAAGATGTAGTAGGCAATCTCCTCAATAATTTTTTGCAGGATTATGCAGAATGGAATTTGGAGATAACAGCACATTTATTGCCAGATAATTACATGCGCTTAACTTTCATGACAAAAACACAAGATGAGAAACTGTTGCTTGAATTACTTGAAAATGATAAAAGAATCCAAAGAATAAGCAAAAATGAAGATAATCTTACATGGATAAGTGGACTCATTAGTGGTTCGTTACACATTAATTCCTCTACCACAGAAATACTCATATTTATAAAACAAATGCTCAGTCTATATTCAAAATATGAGCTTGTGTCTAACATTCCTACTCGCGTTGAGAGGGGAGCATTCGAATTTTCTTTTAATAACAAATTAATAGATGATTTTGAAATGTTGCTACTTATCAGAGATGACTTTAGGGTAAAATTTGCAGATATTCCTATAGTTCATCTAGACAATGAGAATGAAACTTGGGTAAAGGGAGAGATAGTGGCTCGTATAAATGCAAGAGGGTTTGGCTGGGCTGAAGAAATCAAATATTCATATTCAGATTTTGAGACATCCATCTTATCGTTTAATAAGATGGTAGAAAGCGTTCATTTTTCCTTTAATTACGATTTAATCGATGAATTCGAGTTTCTTGAAATGCTCCGGAATGACCCTCTGATAATGAGAGCTGATTTCAATGAATACCCAAGAGATTGGGTGATAGGTGAGTTGATAATAAAAATGGAAGATGAACTCTCCAATGAAATATTGGATGGATTTCCTGATATTTTTATGAAATACCAAATGACTCTTATGGGGCATAACATTCAATCTAAAAATCTTTGGGTAACATTTAATCATTATTTGATAAATGAATTGGAATTACTCGAAATGGTAAACAATCATCCGTGGGTTTTGAATGCAGATTTCAATAGAGTGCAAAGGCATTGGAAAATGGGACAATTCAGTGCATTATTAGAATATCATGTTTTTTGGGAAGAACTTGATGATTTTATAGAATCCTATAATGAATATGAATTAATCGTATTATCCAAAAACTATTGGACAAACACTGCTACTTTATCGTTCAATATCGAGATAATAAATGAATATGAAATGTTAGATATTTTAAACAACGATCCACGAATATTATGGGTAGCCTTCATACCCTTTGTCGATTTGTGGAATTAAATATGTATGATTTTTGTCAATAAAACATAAAAAAGGAGACATAAAGTGAGAAAACCCTTATTATTATTAATAGCTTGTTTTATGGCTGTGGTGCCTGTATTAAGTGAAACATTAGCAGTACCACCTTCAAATTTTTATGAACATAACGCTGGATCTGAAGAGAACCCGTTTTTAATAGCGAATCTGAGGAATCTGAGATGGTTAAGTGAGACAGAGAATATATGGGGACATGGTTACACTACAGATGTAGATGAGAAGAATTGGATTGTAGAAAAGAAATATCATTTCATTCAAATTGCAGATATTGATGCCACAGAAACAATACACTGGAATGACGGAAAAGGATTTAGACCTATAGGTTTACTAGAAATAAATTATTATTCTTTCCCCAATGTAATCATTAAAAAGAAACCTTTTTTCGGATATTATAACGGAAATTATCACTCTATAAAAGGATTATACATCAATTCAGCTACAGATAAATATATTTCAAATAATGCTGGATTTTTTGGATTTATTGTTCAAAGCAATATTCTGAATATAAGACTTGACCATGCCGATATCACTGGTAATTCATCAATAGGCTCTATTGTAGCTCAGGCATATCATAGTATAATTCGGTATTGTTCATCAAATGGTTATGTAACAGGGGTGAATTACGATATATATCCTCCAGAAGACAATGATGATATAATGCCCATAGTAATACCAAACCTAAATATTGGGGGTTTGATAGGACTATCATATAGTTCAGAGATCGAATTTTGTTATGTTCAAACAAATATTAAAGCTAAACATGATAATTTATATATTGCCCATGTTATCAGTATGGTAGGTGGTCTTGTTGCAATAAAAATCAAGGGTAGTTTAAAAAATTCTTTTTTTTATGGTGATATTGACAATTTTTATAATGCCTCAACATGTGCAGGGATATCGAGTGAAGCAATTCAAACTGAAATTAGAAATGTATATGTGACTAGTAGAAATAGATTTGCCAATCATTCAAGTGGATTAGTGAACTTTATAGTTTCTTCTGAAATAAGAAATTGCTTTTGGGATACAGATGCAACTGGAATCCACATACCATTTGGCTATCCTTTGATTGGAGAGAATTTATTGATAAATAATTATGGTATGTCGACCGATTTATTGAAGATAATTTCAACTTTTGAAAATAATGGTTGGGATTTTGAAAATGTCTGGAAAATGGATTCTGAAGTGAATGATGGATATCCCTTTTTAAGAAATATTCTTGAACCTATAACAAGCACTATTGATGATACGATTTATCCTTTGATACAGAGTTTTGTTTCTCCGAACCCTGTGAGAGGAGGGGAAGTAGAAATTCGATGGCAAATAAATTCCAAGCTACCAAAAACCGCTTATGTTGTTTGTGAGACAGCTATAAGAATCTATAATGTGCGTGGACAGCTGATAAGAGCATCAAATGTATCACAAACAAAAAACGGTAACAATATTTTTGTCTGGGATAGAAGAGATATAAGCAATTTAGAAGTTCCCAGTGGACTATATTTTTATAGAATATCCTCGGCACAGAATGAAAATCAATCTGATATCATGGGTAGATTTGTCATAATCAAATAAGGAGAAAAAATGGAAAAAAGACTTATTGCTATAATGTTCATCTTATGTTCGTTAGTATTTTTTAATAATCTTAAAGCAAATGAAGCACTCGCAAAACCAATCTACATCCATTTGTACAGCCATGTTATTGGACAAGAATATCTGAGCTTTTTAAATGATTATAGTCAATATCAATTGAAATTTATTATTAATTCTTGTAATGACGATTTTTGCAACGAAAAATGGTTCATATTCAATAGAAAAATTATTGAAGAAAACGATTTTTTAGGATTGATTAGAAATGATTCTAGAGTAAGTAGTGCTAGGTTTAATAACGGTTTATCAGAGCCAAATTGGAGACCTAGAACCATATCATTAAAACTTGCAAATGACAGTGAAGAAGCTGACTTGATCAACAAATATTCAGAATATAAACTCAGAGGATCTATTCCAAATCATGGTGACGATAGAAAAGAATTTACTTTTGACGATACATCAATTTATTCAGGTTGTTTTTTGGATCTTTTAAAATATGATATTAAAGTATCAGCTGCTGATATTGTATATGGTTGGCGCTTCGGATACATTGCTTTTAGAACAAAAGACTGGGTTATTGATGAAATAATGGAAATTTTTTTAAAAGATTATTCTCATTATGATATGTCAATAATATCTCAGACTCCGTCTATTTATGGATATGATTGGGTAATCTCAATCGACCCTATATTGCATGATGAGTTTTATTTATTAAAAGAGCTTTTAAATGACGAAAGAGTTAGTTATGCTACTTTTGATTTTTTAGATACACAATTAATTTGCTTTGGACCAGTTGCTTCAAATTATGATGAAACCTGGGTATCTCTTAATAGTGTTTCTGTCACTCCCAATCCTGCATTGAACGATAATGTGACTTTTGCAATTTCTTCACCCTCTGGAAATTTAGATAAAAGAGATATCGGTAATTCAGAGATTGTCATCTACAATGTTAGGGGGCAAAAAATAATGAAGTCAAAGGACTTTATCCATGAAAATGATAAAATGACATTTATATGGGATAGAAAAAACATTTATGGACAAACAGTTTCATCTGGTTTTTATTTATATAGAATTATTCATTCTAATGAAATGATATACACTGGTAAGATATTAATTCTAAAATAAAAAGGGGAATAAAAGTGAGAAAAACTTTATTATTATTGATAGCTTGGTTTATGATAGTGCTGCCTGTATTAAGTGAAACATTTGCAGAACCACCCTCAAATTTTTATGAACATAACGCTGGATCTGAAGAGAACCCGTTTTTAATAGCGAATCTAAATAATCTCAGGTGGTTGTCTGAAACAGAAACAGTTTGGGGTAACGAATCCCTCGATGGCTCTGTTTTAGAAAAGTTTTATTTTCATCAAATAGCTGACATAGATGCTACAGAAACTATACATTGGAATAATGGAGCAGGATTTAGCCCCATTGGTTTTTATTATGCTGATCATAGTATTTTAATGGGGATGGAAATCTACAAAGCATTTTACGGAGATTATGATGGGAATGGGTTTATTATTTCAAACCTTTTTATGAACACTGCAATAGATAGTTTTATAGCTAGAAATGCAGGACTTTTTGGTATGGTTCGTAGTGCAAATTTATTAAATATCAGATTGATGAATGTAGATATCACGGGAAGTGCTAATGTTGGGTCTATAGTGGGAACTATTATTGGAGGGAGTATTTTACGATGCTCTGCTACAGGTTTTGTAAATGGTAGAGATTTTGATTTTATCTGGGATCCAGAAAATCCCCCGGTTTTATTAACTGGAACATACACTGGTGGGTTGATAGGTTATGCTGGCATTACTGAAATAAAATATTGCTATGCAAAGGTCCATATTCATTCAAATGTAAAGTATAATGGTCAAACTGCAGGAATAGCAGGAACAATGAGTCAAGGTAGTATAAATAATTCGTTCTTTTTTGGTAATTTTTTAGAAGGAACTCAAAGAATAGGGGGAATAACTACTGGATTTACAACATTTCATTTTCCAGATATTTCTTATGTCATAGTTGCTAGTACTTCGCATTTTCCTGTTGATTCTGGTGGATTTGGTGGAAACACGAAAAATAGCTTTTGGGATACAGAATCTACTGGAGTTAGACCGATTTTTTATATTGAACAAAACAATTATGGATTAACAACAACGGAATTACAACAAACATCAACTTATATAAACAATGGATGGGATTTTGAGAGTGTCTGGTCAATGGATCCAAAAATCAATGGAGGATATCCATATTTAACTGGAATGATTCCTTTAGATCACACTGTAAGCACTTTTGATAACATTGAAAATACAATATCGTTGTTTAGTAGCATTGCCTATCCCAATCCAGTGAGAGGGGATGAGGTAATGATACGATTTAATTTATATCCCTCCGCCCTCCCCATTACAAAAGGGGGCAATAATGTAGAGCTACGAATCTACAACATCAGAGGGCAGCTTGTGCAAAGAATTTCTGATATACAGACTAAAACTGATGGAAATATGTTTTCATGGAATATGAGAAATACAAGCGGACAAAGGGTATCACCGGGTATTTATTTCTATAGAATCATCAGTTCTTCAAGCTCAACACCAGCAAACTACAATGAAATGAAAGAAACACTAACTGGTAGATTCATCATCTTAAACCCAGATAAATAAAAAAGGAGTATGTTTTGAAAAAAAGAATAATTTTTTTATTAATCGTATTGTGTATATGGAGCAATAGCAATTTTTTCGCTAATGAAAGTCTTGCTCAAGCTATGGAGATAATGCTATACAGTCATGTAACTGGGCAAGCTTATCAAAGATTTTTAAATGATTATAGCCAATACCAGTTAAGACTATTAGATATGGTGTGTGGAGGATGTTTATTGGGGTTTTATTTTTTTGATAAAACCACCATTGATGTAAATAATTTTCTTAGTATGATACAAAATGATTCAAGGGTATATTTATCATCTTTTCTTGATGACTGGAGGGTTAGAACTCTTGCTATTAATCTATCAGATGATGTTTGCGAAGCAGATTTTATAAACAGTTATTCACACATTGGTTTAAACGGAAGTGTTTCTGGTTGGGGAACCCCCTATAACTATTCTAGCTTTATTTTTGATGACAATCAGTTTTATCCCGGTGAGGTATACGATATGATGAGAAATGATGAGAGGGTTATCGATACTATGTTTAGTAAAGGTTGGAAACCTGGTGAAATAAGTGTAAGATTAGACAGCTGGGTTGTAAACGAATCTTTTGATGAGTTTTTAGATGATTTTTCTCATTTTGAGATTTATGTAAAAGGTCCACTATCTATGTATTCAAATACATGGTTATTAACTTTCGATCATTTACTTTATAACGAATTTACAGTTTTTAAGGAAATAAGACAAGATTATAGGGTAAATAATACAGAGTTTATTTATTATGAAAGATTACTTCATATATGCTCTGGTCCAGTAACTTCTTCAAATGATGAAACCCTGTCAAAGATAGAACATATAACAGTTTATCCGAATCCTGCAAGGTTTGAGGAAGTAATTATAAAGATGAAAACAGAAGATGATAAACTGACAGAAAAGTCCACAGAAACCTTGTCTGAGTATGTGATATCTATATACAACATAAGAGGACAGTTAATAAAGACATCTGAAAATTTTCAAGAAAATGCCGGAGAAATTGCTTTTATTTGGGATTTGAAAGATCAACACAATCAAAGAGCAGCGTCGGGAACATATTTCTTTAGAATAAAATCTAAAGAAAACATACATACGGGTAGATTAACGATACTAAAGTAAAAAGGAGTAAAATATGAAACACAAAACTTTATTGGTGTTCATCCTACTATATTTTGGAATAATAGGACACAAAAGCCTTGTGGCTGAAGAAAAGATTCCCGTTCCGGGAGAAATCATCATCAGATTTGAAAATCACATAGATGATGATAAACTTGAAGAGTATATTACTGATTATGTGTATTACGACCTCGCTATTATTGATGATTGGTCGGGATGGATTCCACAAACTGATTTTAAATTAATTCATTTTTATTACAACTACAATTTAGTTGAAGAAAATGAGTTTTTGAGGATGATTCAAGCAGATGAAAGGGTTTATACTGCCAATCACAACTTTGATATTCGGTTTGAAAGAATCATAATTCTGTTAAATGATGTAAGAGACTATTGGGATTTTATTCGAGATTATTCTCAATACTATCTTTTTATGATGAACTGGTGGTGGTGTCCAGACTGTGTTCCTTCAGCATTATATGTATATTATGAATACAGATCTAACACCATAGAACCATTAGAGCTTCTTAAACTTGTCAGAGCTGACAAAAGAGTAAAACTGGCAGGACTACCTTCAGAATATGTGCCTGGGGCAGTGGGGATGAAATTACAAAATTCATCTGATGAGCTAATAGATGAGATAGTATCTGATTATTCACATTATGACATTCAACATGTGTATAGTTTCGATATTCCAACTCCATCTACGCATAGGATTTTTGTATTTAATTTCAGTCTGATAGAAGTATATGACTTAATTAAAATCCTTGAAAATGATGAAAGAGTAGTTAGGGTTCAAGAAGAGGAATTTATAGAAGTGCTTAATCCTCCAGACCCTCCATCTAGTGGCTTTGATCAAATAATCCCGGTAGTATCACAATCGAGTTTTGCTTATCCTAATCCTGTGAGAGGGGATGAGGTGATGATAAGATTTAATTTACATTCCTCACCCACCTCCCTTGCAAAAGGGGGCTATGGAGTAGAGCTACGAATCTACAACATCAGAGGGCAGCTTGTGCAAAGAATTTCTGATATACAGACTAAAACTGATGAAAATATATTTTCATGGAATATGAGAGATGCAAGCAGACAAAGGGTATCACCTGGTATTTATTTCTATAGAATCACCAGTTCTTCAAGCTCAACACCAGCAAACTACAATGAAATGAAAGAAACACTAACTGGTAGATTCATCATCTTAAACCCAAATAAATAAAAAAGGAGTAAAATATGAAACACAAAACTTTATTGATGTTCACCCTATTATATTTTGGAATAGTAGGATACAAAAGCCTTGTGGCTGAAGAAAAGATTCCCGTTCCGGGAGAAATCATCATCAGATTTGAAAATCACATAGACGATGATGATCTCGAAATATTTATTTCCGATTATTCCCATTATAATCTTAGAATATATCATTTACCTAAACTAGATGATCGCTTAATAGGTTGGTATGAAGCAAAAATTTTACTGTTTACCTTCGATCAAAGTCTGATTGAGATTTACGATATGTTGCAAATAATAAGAAATGATGAAAGAGTAAAAATGGCACAATTTAACGACATATGGCAAAAAAATAGACTACTTATACGATTTCAAAAGGGAACAAACGAAGATAAAAAAGATTTGTTTTTTTTAGAATTTTCCCAATATATTGTTGAAATATGGCAAAATGAAAATTATTTTTTTGATGAATACTGCGTTGCTTTTGATAGCAGTTCGGTAGATATGTTTGTTTTTTTAGATTTAGTCAATAATCATGAGATTGTATATGCAGCTGGATTCCCTCTTGAATGGGTGCCTGAATTGCTGTTAATCAGCTTACAAAATAGTCCAGGTATAGCAGAATTTATATCAGATTATATTCATTATGATCTAAGATTTCTTCAGTATACTTGGCTTGAAGGTGAATTTATTCATGTTTCATTTAATTTCAATTTGATCCATGGACGCGATATTCAAAAAATTCTTTATAGTGATGATAGGGTAAAAAAGGTCGATTTTATTTTTTACGAGAAATCCTACGATCCGCCCTCTAATGAAATTGATGACATTTTATTCCTTGCTCAAGCTTCAAGCTATGTTTTTCCAAATCCAGTGAGATTAAATGAGGTTACAATTGTTTGGAGAATTGATAACGAATTTGAATTCGCTGGAGCCAGTATGCAAAATACAAGAGCAGAAATAAGAATCTATAATGTGCGTGGACAGCTGATAAGAGCATCAAGTGTATCACAAACAAAAGAAGGTAACAATATTTTTGTCTGGGATAGAAGAGATGATAAAGGCAATTATGTTGCTAGTGGACTATATTTTTATAGAATATCCTTTTCAAATCTCTTTTCAAAAGACAACAAAATAACATCAGAAATAATAAATAAATTTATTGTTATTAATTAAAGGAGAGATAAATGAAGAATAGACAAGTAATTATGTTAATCATTTTTATTTTTATAGGATTTTATTCTATGTATGGAAATGGTAGGATACCTGGTGAAATTATTGTAAGATTTCATCAAAATATCACACAAAATGAAATACGAGATTTTGTCGCTAGATATTCACAATACGAATTTAAATATGAGGCAATTACATTTTTATCCCTGAATATGCACCATTTTTCATTCAACGAAAATCGTATCAATGAAAGAACTTTCTTAAATCTTATTAGCATAGATTCTGATGTTTATAATGCTCATTTTAATTATATTGTTCATCCTCAAGAAAGCAATGTTGAAACTAATGTATCTATTGCGGTTAACGATTTCGATAATATCATTTATCAAGATGATATTTATCCCATACATGATAATTATTTCTACAGGCAATGGCATTACCACAATACAGGACAAATAACGATGATTGATTTTCTTTCCATACATGGAATTCCAGGAGCAGATATTGGCTTATTAAAAAGTTGGGATCTAATATCAAAAGCAAATCCAGACACAACTCTACAAATAAACATAGCCGTTATTGATGGTGATTTCCACTACATGGAACATCCAGACCTAAATTACATAGATGGTGTAAATATGGATATTGATGATTGTAGCTCATTTTTTAATCATCACGGGTTAAGAGTCAGTGGTATGTTTGGAGGAAAAACAAATTTAGAAGGTGGTATAAGTGGAATTAGTAGATATAACAATGTTTTTTCAATGCCAATAGTACCTTCAGAAAATGGAATTGTTGACATTTTTTCTGCTTTAGAAAATTTAAGGCAGCAAAGAAATTTGTACAACATCTCAGGAGGTTCATTAGGAAAATATATCGTTGCTGTTAATCGGTCTTATGGTTCTTATGGGTGGAATCCAGCTGACTTTGATGCTTATATGGCTAATTATAATGCCATTGTCAATAGTTTAGGCGAAGTAGGGATCCTTAGTATATATGGGTCCGAAAATGAACCAAAAAATTATGATGAAATAAATAATAGTCCATGGGCTTGTGTAAGTTCTGATTATCTGATAAGGGTCACTGGTACAAACAATCAAGATATTTTACATTATAATTTTGCCTTTGGAGAGCAAAAAATTCATTTAGGTTCACCTGCTGTTAGAGTTTACACTGCTGATTTCGATCCAACACAAAATAATCCTTTCACATACAGATACGGTCTTGGAACATCATTGGCAGCCCCTTTGACCGCTGGGGTAATAGGTTTGATGTATTCAGCATCGAATAGTGATATCATAGAACAATCTCTTTTACAGCCTGGTGATGTTGCTATAATGATGAAAGAGTATTTGCTTGATGGAGTTGATAGAAATTCATCATTAATCGGTAAAACATCAACAGGTGGTCGTCTGAACGCGTTTAATCCAGTAATGCGAGTCATGGGTCTCCAGCATATAATAACAGCAGACTCCCTCATTACCAGCAACATAGCATTATCGAAAAACTGGGTAATTGACAATGGAGCGGTATTGACTATTTCTGATAGTATGGTCTATTCTTCCAGTCATCAAGACCCTTTAAACCAATTTTTTGGGATTACTGTCCGTCACGGAACATTAATAATTGAAAATACTTCCGTTTCTGCTCCTTTCATCAGAGTAGGTGGACCTGATAGCGCTATCATCATTCGGAATAACAATATAAAATCAATAAGTGTTGGTGAGATAGATATTCGTAATTCTGCTCAGTTTGTCATAGAAAACTCAAGATTGAATATGGGAAATACAGCCATCAAAGTTTATTCACCAGATACAATGTTATGGATAAAAGATGATAGTGTTGTGTCTTTTGTTCGTGGTTCAGTAGAAATTGGATTTGAGGCACTTTACATAATAGATACATCTTCAAATATAGTTATGGTATCTCAAAGCAATCTCATATTGAGAAGCTCTGGTTTTCTTGAGATAGAAAACAATGGTAGATTGTCCCTATTTGGTAGCAGTATATTATCTCACCGTGGCGATAATAGTCAAATATCTATCAATTCAGGTGGAAAACTAACCTTAAACAATAGTGATCTATATGCAGTTCGTCAGGGTCAGATAAATGTAAACAATGGGTCTTTCGAACTCACCCAAAGCTTTTTAAATTTAGATGCTTCGAGTAGGTTGATTATTGACAATGGAAGCGTGCTTGATGTAAAGAATAATTCGATAATTCGCGGTGATTCGATAGGTTCGCAAGTTTTTATTCAAAACAATAGTGAAGCAGAAATCAGCGATTCTATAATTGAGAAATTGCACCGTTTTACTATCCAGAACAATTCTAAGGGCATCTTTGACAATATTCATTATCGTCAAAATTTGCGTCATCTGTATGTGTTCAATCAAAGTTTAATAGAGATGTATGACTCAAAGGTATATGAAAACAATGTTAATGGCATAGCTATAAACAACTCTCCCGGTCACAATAAAATATTTTCTACAGAGATATATGATAATGTTGGATTTGGTATCCTAATATATAATAGCTTTGCAGAGATAAAAGAAGGCAGACTAGAAAATAATACACAGCATGGAATCTTTTTTTATGGAAATATAAAAAGCATCATCGGACAAAATTTGATGATCAGTAACAATAGGCTGAATCAAATTAATGCTCAGCTTTCAGCCTTTCCTATCTTTCCGCAATCCAACGCATTTCGCCCTCCGAGAATAAAATATGATGACCCCCATATCCCTAATACAGGTTATTTATTGAGAGCGAATGCGAGTAATTCACCTATCACACCACGACTTCATGTTATCGATGTGTTGATTTCAAGAGCTGACCCCACTAAGTTTTTTCCTTGTATAAATTGTTTTCAATTTGTGCCACCTGCCCCAGATCCGCCAATAACTCCAAGACTGCTTTATGATGATGGTATAGAATCTTTTGCTGAAGGAGATTATGAGCAAGCAATGGAGATATTTATGGGTTTGATAGAGGATTATCCTGATGATGAATACGCTATTTTAGCTGTTCCTTTATTGTTTCAAGCGAACTATTTGCATGAAGGAGATTTTGAAGAACTATGGGATTTTTTGGAAAGTATAGAGCATGACAATCTGGAAAATATAGTTCTTGAGACCAAAGGTATGGCTCGTATGTTCAATTCTGATTATTTTGATGCGATTTATATCTATGAAGACATCATTGAGCAGGATTACGATATTATCAGCACTCTACTTGCGGAATTGAATCAAGGATATTGTTATTTTAGGTTGCAGGAGCAAGGTAGTAGGTCTTTTCCGACAGTAGGTAAACACCGACCTAATAGCCTTGAAGAATTTATAATATTGCAAGAGGATATATTCGAAAAAATAAAAAATCTTGACAAAAAAGAGGGTATTGAAAATATGGCACCCTTTATGGATATTGAAATGGGTAATTATCCGAATCCTTTCAATCCTGAGACTATGATAAATTTCAATCTTGCTGTCTCTGGAAAGGTTAACCTTGAGATTTTCAATATCAGAGGTCAAAAGATTCGGGTATTAATAGATGAATTAATGCCAGCCGGAAGCCATGAAATACTCTGGAATGGGAGAAATGAACATGGCAATGAAGTAGCAAGTGGAGTATATTTCTATCGTCTTCAGGCTGGAGGAGAAAGTGTCACCAGAAGAATGGTGTTGTTGAGATAGGTGAGATTCCGCGACTGGATGATCTACCCTGTGTTAAAGAAAAAAAAATAATTAAAAAAGAGGTAATAAATTATGGTAAAACCAAAAGATGTAGCTCAAATCATAAAACTACAATTACCCGCAGGTAAAGCTACCCCTGCGCCTCCGGTTGGACCTGCTCTTGGTCAAGCTGGGGTTAATATACCAGACTTTTGTCGCCAGTTTAATGAAAAGACTGCTGACCAACCCGGTATGGTATATCCTGTAGTAATTTATGTGACAAGAAAAAAGACTTTTACTTTTGAGATTAAAACTCCTCCAGCGGCTATTTTGATAAAAAAAGAAGCTGCTTTAGCTAAAGGTGCTAGCACGCCTAACAAGCAGCCTGCTGTGGGTAGTATAAATAAAGAACAGTTAAAAAAAATTGCATTATTAAAAATGCAAGATATGAATTGTTATTCTTTGGAATCCGCTATGAGTATGATCGCAGGAACTGCAAGAAGCATGGGTGTTACTGTCCAGTAACGAGATTCCACATGCCAGGATGCAGGAGATTATATTCAAGGCTGATAGCTCGTTAGTTACAAGTTACAAGTTACAAGTTTCAAGTGGCAGGTAGCGAGTTACTATAAAGTATCAAGCCTTAAAAGGAGACTAGATGAAGAGAAGTAAACGGTACAAACAATCTTTGCAGTTGGTAAATCGATTACAGCACTATGAGCTTGAAGAAGCTCTAAATTTGCTGAAAAAGATGCCACCTGCAAAGTTTAACGAGACCGTAGAATTGCATTTCAATTTAGGCGTTGATCCGAGAAAAGCAGATCAACAGATTCGCAATTCGGTGGTCTTACCAAACGGAACAGGTAAAGATGTTCGTGTTTTAGTGTTTGCTGAAGGCGATAAAGCCGATGAAGCAACAAATGCGGGTGCAGATTTTGTCGGTGTCGACGAACTTGTAGAGAAAATCTCTGGAGGTTGGTTCGATTTCGATGTTGTCATTGCTACACCTAATTTAATGGGAAAAATTGGTAAACTAGGAAGAATCCTAGGTCCTCGTAACCTTATGCCTAACCCTAAAGTTGGCACTGTCACTATGGATGTTGGGAAAGCTGTTGGCGAAGTAAAATCAGGAAAGGTTGCTTATCGTGTAGATAAATTTGGAAATCTACACATACCTACTGGCAAACTGAGCTTTGAAAATGACAAGTTGAAAGAAAATATTTTAACTGTCGTTTCGGCTATCCTGAAAGATCGTCCTGCGACTGCTAAAGGTAACTATATGAGGTCCATAACTCTTACTACTACTATGAATCCCAGCGTTAAACTCAATGTGAATTCAGTCACATTAGAGTCAAAGAAATAGAGGTGATATATGGCAAGCATTAAAGAGTATAAAATTAACAATGTTGAAAACATCAAGGATAGACTTGATGGAGCACGCGCGATTGTACTTGTGGATTACAAAGGAATAACAGTGGAAGAGGTCAACAAGCTCAGAAATAATTTCAGAGCTGAAAAAGTTGATTACTTCATATCCAAGAATACTTGGATAAAAATTGCTCTAAATCAATTGGGTATCAATGATTTAGATGATTATCTGAAAGGAACTACGGCTGTAGCTGTCTCAAAAAAGGACGAAGTTGCACCTGCTAGAGTCTTGAAGAAATTTGTAGAAACTGAACTCGAAAAAAAGGAGATTTGCAGTTTCAAAATAGGGCTTATTGGTAAAGATTTGTTCAATCCAAAACAATTAGCTCAATTGGCTGAATTGCCAAGCAAAGAAGAGCTTATTTCAAAGGTTCTTTATGGATTCAATGCACCAATTGCTAGCTTTGTTGGTGTTCTTGGTGGTATCATACGCAAGTTTGCCCTTGCCGTTGATGCAATTGCTAAACAAAAAGCTAAAGAAAATTAAACCATTTATTTGGAGGAAAAATGTCCGAAAAAAAACAACAAATTATTGAAATATTAAAAGGGATGACAGTTCTTGAACTTTCAGAACTCGTTAAAGATCTAGAAGAGATATTCGGTGTGTCAGCAGCAGCTCCAGTGGCTGTCGCAGCCGGTCCAGTTGCAGCAGCAGCTGCTGATGTAGAAGAAAAAACTGAGTTTAATGTTGTCTTAGCATCTGCTGGCGACAAAAAAATCAATGTTATCAAGGTTGTCAGAGAATTAACAAACGGTGTTCTCGGATTGAAAGAAGCTAAAGAGCTTGTAGACGGCGCTCCAAAAGTCGTTCTCGAAAATGTAGAAAAAGCAGTAGCTGAAGCAGCAAAAGCGAAACTTGAAGAAGTTGGAGCTTCTGTAGAAATCAAGTAAATATTGGATTCCAGAGAATTTATTTTTTGTATTCCAAAAAATTAAAGAATCGACGGGTAATCTTTTTGATTACCCGTCATTTGTCCGCTATAATGCCAAGAAAACTCGATATAAATTATTTCGAGAAATTATCGTCATTTCTAAATATGACGCTATGTTATAATTCACTCGTATCCCTTACACAAAGACGGGATGCGTGTCCTTAATTAACCTTTTTATACCTGAAATTTATATATCAGGTTAAGCATAATAAAGGAGTTGATTTTTGAAAAATGTCAAAAGTTTTTCCAAAATAACAAAGAAATTTGAAGAACTAGGGATTCCGAAAATGGAAGTCCCAAATCTCATACAGGCTCAAATCAATTCTTACAATACTTTTTTACAAAGGGAAATACACCCCGCTGAGCGTCAAGACAGAGGTTTACAGTATGTTTTCAATACTATATTTCCTGTTCGAGATACTAAAGGATTTTATAGACTTGAGTTTATTGAATATGTTATCCTGAAAGAGAAATATGATACTGAAGAATGTGTAGAAAGAAACTTGACTTATAATGCTCCTATCCGTGCTAAAATGAGGCTTGTTATACATGATGAAGAGGCTCTAAAAACTGCTAAAGAAGAAAGAGTTAAATCTATCGTGGAACAAGATGTCTATCTTGGTGATATACCACTTATCACCAGTCAAGGAACATTTATTATTAACGGAGCTGAAAGAGTCATCATCAGTCAGGTTCACCGCTCACCCGGTGTTTTCTTGACTGAAGAAGAATCTACGACTGGTGGAAAACCTACTTATTCAGCTAAGGTTATCCCACAAAAAGGTTCATGGATTGAATTTGTCATTGATACTCATGATGTTATGTATGTTTACATTGATAATAGACGAAAATTACCCGTTACTACATTTTTAAGATATATCGGTATTTCTTCTGACGCAGATATCAGAAAATTATTTTACAAATCAGAAGAAATTTTAGTCGAAGAATCAAAGGATAGATATTTATCTGAAGCTGTTTATGACCTAAAGAAAAGCAAATCTATGATTGCTGATGCTAATACTCTGATAACTGATGACTTAAGGTCTTTATTACTCAACGAGAAAATTACAAAAATTAAGGTAGTTGCTTCGGATTGTGAACATAATCGTAAATTGTTGGAAAATTCTCTCGCAAAAGATAATTCCAGAACCCAAGGTGAAGCGGCTATTAAGATTTACAATCAAATAAAACCAAACGAAGATGTTGTTGACGAAGTTGCTCTTGCCTTTTTAGATAGAATCTTTTTTGATGATAAAAGATACTCACTAGGTGAGGTCGGTAGATACAAGGTCAATAAAAGACTAAAAATTGATATTCCTGATAATCAACTCACTTTGACCAATACTGACATTATTGCTATTGTCTCAAAGCTGATTGAGGTTTATAAAGGTGACTCCGAAATTGATGACATCGACCATCTGGCTAATAGAAGAATTAGAACTATCGGCGAATTGATGGAAGAACAATATCAAATAGGGCTGTCTAGAGTTGCCAGAACCGCCACTGAAAGACTTAGTATTGCTAATTCTGATGAAGTCACCGTTCATGAAATCATCAATCCAAACGCTCTTACTAGCGTCGTTAATTCTTTCTTTTTAACAGGTCAATTATCCCAGTTTATGGAGCAAACAAATCCGCTCGCTGCTATAAAACACAAAAGAGCCTTATCAGCACTCGGACCAGGAGGTCTCGCTAGAGACAGAGCCGGTTTTGAAGTGCGAGATGTTCACTATTCCCATTATGGAAGAATTTGTCCCATTGAGACCCCTGAAGGACCTAATATTGGACTGATAGTTTCTCCAGCATTATTTTCCAAGCTCAATAGATACGGATTTTTAGAAACTCCTTATATCAAAATTGAAGATGGTAAGGTAACAAGCGAAGTCGTTTATCTTGACCCACTTGAAGAGGATGAATATATCATCGCTCAAGCTAATGCTAATATTGATGAGAAAAGGTTTTTATCTGACGAACTTATCTTTGCTAGAGAAAAAGAAGATTATGTGCAAGCTAGACCTATTGATGTGCAATATATGGATGTTGCTCCTCAACAAATTGTTTCTGTTTCTGCAGCTTTGATTCCCTTTTTAGAACATGATGACGCTAACAGAGCTTTGATGGGTTCAAACATGCAGCGTCAATCTGTTCCACTGCTTTATCCAGAAGCGCCTATCATTGGGACCGGTCTCGAAAAAATTGTCGCTAGAGATTCAGGAACTTGTGCAGTTGCTCCTTATGACGGAATTATCAGCAATGTTACTTCGGCTTATATTGATATTGTCCCAAAGAGTGTGTCAGAACTTGAAATCGACCTAAATTCAAGCAACCGCATTTATTTAAAGAAATTTCTCCGTTCAAATCAAGATACTTGTGTAAATCAGAAACCTATTGTGGAAATTGGCCAAGAAGTAATAGCAGGACAGCAAATCAGTGACGGTCCTTGTATTGAAAACGATAGGCTTGCCCTTGGTAGAAATTTGATTGTCGCTTTTATGCCTTGGTTCGGTTACAATTATGAAGATGCTATCATTTTGAATGAAAATGTCGCTCGTGAGGATATTTTGACTTCCATTTATATTGAAGTCCAAGAAGTAATGGTCAGAAATACTAAAACTGGTAAAGAAGAATTAGCTTACGATATTCCTAATGTCCCAGTGCAATCTGCCAGAAACCTCGACAAAACTGGTATTATTAGGGTCGGTTCTGCTATTAGACCCGGCGATATTATCGTTGGGAAAATAACTCCAAAATCTGTCGATATAGATCCTTCCCCAGAAGAAACCCTCATGCGCGCTTTATTTGGCGATAGAGCAGGAGATTTTCAAAATACTTCCTTAAAAGCAAAACCCGGCATGGAAGGCGTTGTAATTGATGTGAAAGTGTTTTCTCGTTTTGAAGACAATGTCGATTATGAGGAAGAAAGAAAAGAAGATATTGCAAGGATTAAAAGAGAAAAAGATGATAATACCCGTAGAATTGATGATTTTCTCAAGAAAAGATTAACAATTGCTCTGCAAGGTGAAACTGCTCAAAACATTCTTGATGAAAAAGGAAATCATTATATTTCCCCCGGTAAGAAAATCACTTCTGACGATTTAAAGAAAATCAATTTTAAGAAATTAAATCTTGAAGTTGAAATGGTCGAAAGCTCTGAAAAAAATAAGATAATTTATTATGAAATTGTCCAAAAAGTAAAAGCTGCCATCGACGAAACCGAAAATATCCATAAAAAGAAAAGAGAAAGACTCAAACACGGCGATGAATTGCAATACGGTGTTCTCAAAATGGTTAAAGTTTATATTGCCAAAAAAAGAAAAGTTCAGGTTGGTGACAAAATGGCTGGAAGACATGGAAACAAAGGGGTCATTTCTAAAATTTGTCCCATCGAAGATATGCCTTTTATGAGTGATGGTACTCCTGTTGATATCATTTTGAACCCGCTTGGTGTCCCTTCTCGTATGAATATTGGGCAAATTATGGAAACTCATCTCGGGATGGCCGCTAAAACTCTCGGATACATTGTAGAAACTCCCGTTTTTGACGGTGCTGAACCTCATGAAATTGCTGCTGAACTCAAAAAAGCTGGATTACCTGAAGATGGTAAACAATTGCTTTATGATGGTAAAACTGGTGAACCTTTTAGAGAAAGAGTTACTGTTGGCGTGATTTATATGTTGAAACTTAACCACCTTGTCGCTGATAAAATGCACGCCCGCTCTACCGGTCCATATTCTTTGATTACTCAACAACCCCTCGGTGGTAAAGCTCAACACGGTGGTCAAAGACTCGGAGAAATGGAAGTCTGGGCTCTGGAAGCATACGGTGCAGCTGGACTACTCGAAGAAATGCTCACTATCAAATCTGATGATGTAGACGGAAGAACAAACGCCTATAAAGCTATCACGACAGGACAAAATGTTCCAAAACCAGGAACACCAGAATCTTTCAATGTTCTTATTAGCGAGCTGAAATCACTCTGTTTTGACATAGATTTTCTGACTGAAAAAGATATTAGGCAGATGTCTGCTGAGAATTGATCTTTTATCATCGAAACTCACGGAACTAAGTATTGATTTTTAATATAGATAACTTCCCCCCCCTTTATATAGAAGATTTTCTTGCCCGTTTTTATGGGGGGGGGAGATGTCTTTGGTGGGATGGTTTGCAAGTAGTAAAATATAGTAGATCTTACTGGCATTAAGGAAAATATATATTAATTATCAAAGGAGACATAATGCGTCATTTCAACACAGCTGGACCTGTTAACCAACCAGATGCCTACAAGATAGACCCTCTTACTCGCTGGGACACAGAAGAAATTTTGAATCTGATAAATGAACGAAAATACTTTATCTTACATGCTCCGCGTCAAACAGGGAAAACAAGCTGCTTACTCGCTTTGAGAGATTATTTGAATAAAGAGGGAACATCTTTTGCGTTTTATGCAAATTTTGAATTGGCTCAAGCTGCGCGTAACAATGCTAATGCAGGTATAAAGGCGATTGTTCATGAAATTGCAAGTAGAGTTGATGACTTACTAAAAAAAACGCTTGATATGAATCAATTTATCAAAGATTATACACCGCATTTTGCAGAACATTCAGCTATTAGCACTATCCTTAGATTTGTCTGTGAAAATGTAAATAAACCTGTAGTTATGTTTATCGATGAAATAGATGCTTTGATCGGAGATACTCTTCTTTCTGTTCTTAGGCAGCTTCGGAGTGGGTATGACAAAAGACCAAACATATTTCCATCTTCTATTATCCTTTGTGGTGTCAGAGACATCAAAGACTATCGAATCCACACCAGCAATAATGAAATTATCACAGGTGGTAGTGCATTTAATATAAAGACAGAATCTCTTAAGCTTGGGAACTTCTCAAAAGATGAGATGATAGAACTTTACAATCAGCACACTAATGAGACTGGGCAAATTTTTACAAATGATTGTTATGACTTGATAATGGAATACACAGATGGACAACCTTGGCTTGTAAATGCACTTGCTCGTGAAGTTACTTATAAAATGAAAGAAAATAGAGATAGAAGCATTACTATCACACCAGAAAAACTTGAAATGGCAAAGGAAAGACTGATATTAGAGCGACAAACCCACCTTGATCAGCTTGTAGATAAACTACAAGAAGAAAGAGTGAGAAACATCATCAGTCCCATGATACTTGGTATTGAGAGCGAACCAAACAAAGATGATATACAATACTGCCTTGATCTTGGTTTGATAAAAAAAACATCTCAAGGACTCGAAATCTCAAATGGTATTTATAGAGAAATTATTCCAAGAGAGCTGACTGATGCTGCACAAATAAATTTTTTACATATCTTTAAAAAATTTGATTGGATTGAAAAAGACGGTAGTTTATCGATAAGAACAATGTTAAACTTATTCAGAGCATATTGGAATGAAAACAGCATGATTGTTACAGAAAAATGGGTCGGTTACCATGAAGCACTACCCCAGCTAATCCTCCAAGCTTTCCTACAAAGAATAGTCAATGGCGGTGGTTACATAAATAGAGAATATGCTATAGGTAGAAAAAGAACAGATATAATGATTAAATGGAAATATAACTCTCCTACTACCGAAGATGTAAACTGGCAAAACATCATCCTCGAAATAAAAACTATTAACAAAAAACAAAATTATAAAACAGTCAAAAATGAGGGTTTAGAGCAAACATCCGAATACGCAAAAATCTGCGGTGAAAAAGAAGCGCATCTATTAATATTTGATAAAGATAAAAGTAAAAAATGGAAAGCCCTTGAAGCTAACGAGATAGTAGACTATGATGGTGTAAAAATAGAAATCTGGAAATTTAGGTAAAATATGTGTTTTGAAAATAAATTATTATTAGAGCTGAAAATCTGTAGGGGACGCAATTTTGCGTCCCGGAAAAACAGGACGGATGAATCCTTACCATTACTGAAATTAATGAGAAAAATTCCATTTTATGGAAAATTAAAAAACAACAAGGAGTAGAAAATGAAAAAAATCATTTTTCTAATACTGATAGCTATGATATCGCTTGCTATGCTTCATAGCACGAATTTTGTGGTGGAGGTGGCTTTCGATAGAGTAGATTCCCCTGTCCCAGTTGGTGGTGGTGTCCCAAGACCTTGGTTTCCACCTGATCAATATGTTGATGTTACGGTCTATGGTACTGGAGGTACTGTTCCAATTAATGTCCCTATTGGACCATCACCATTACCCAACATAGTTCCTCAAGGGTATTATATTTTGCACTATAATCATCCTGACCTAACAAATATTGGAACTATCATTGGGCTTGTTATCGAATTTAGGTCACAAACTAAAACAGTATTCCCATTTGTTGGAAATCATCGGGTTGACTTTATTGTCCCATTGACGCCAGGGCAAGATTATTAATCAGCCATCTTGAGCATCAGTAGAAATACTGACTGCTCTTCTGGGAATTTTACCCGAAGGAGATTTAAATGAAAAAATTTTTAACTTTTGTTTTGTTATTAGGATCAATATCACTTTTGGCTAAAAATATTGATAAAATAACCGATGTTACCTTTAGCCACTCCATAAATTATGGATCATATACTAGACCATTAAATAGATTTGAAAATAGGCTTTTTGTCACTACTCAATCCTCTATAGAAGAATACGAAATTTTGCCAGATGGTAGCCTCGAAAGAATATTTGTCCATCAGATGAGCCTGATACTAGCTATTTCAAGGATATTCAATGAAAGATTGTATGTTTTTCATCGCTCAGATGTCAACGCTCAGATGATAATATTTGATTTATCTACTCAACCTATGACCCAGATTTATTCAGAACCAATGCCATCCTCTGGACAATTTACCTCTACTATTCTTCGGCCAATGATAATGCAACACTATTTGATGGTTTGGGATTTGGATTACCGTATACATCAATTTGATACAATTTCTATGACCTGGGTAGCAAGATTGCCTGCAGTATTTGGTATTTATACGACAATGGATTCCTATTTTATTTCGCTTTGGCAAGACGATATCGGGACATTTATCAGAGTTTACGATTTTGATACTGCTTCGACTGGCAACCCTTATGGTGAAATAGTTGGTGATTTCTATTTAAATGGTGATTTTTTTCACCCTATTTATATGAAAGTAGAAAACGGTGTTTTGTTTGTCATGGGTATTGGGAATGAGTTTGGAGTTTATGATATAAATGATTTTTATAATATAATAACCATAGCTTTTAACCCAACATCTTCAGGTGCATCAGTATTTGATGTTTTGCTTTTTGATGACAAACTACTCGTTTATTTTCCCGACACAGACAGTGGCGGGGTATTTTTATATAGTTTACCTGACCTTGAAAATAGACGAAATATCTTTACTGGTGAAAGTTTGGGTCCAGCATTTCATTCTATGGATGTCTTCAATGACAAATTGTATGTCAACGGTAGTTCAGGGGTATTCGTTTATAATATATCAGACAATTTTTATCCGTTGGGAAGATTTGGAAATTCTCGTAATGATTTTTCTCGAAAAGATGAATATTTTATCGAAAGATCTCCAGATAGACAATACATAAACATTTATTCTATGCTGGATGCAAGCTATCTCAAAACAATTGAGACAAACACACCAGCACGCTTTCAGAATTTTACGATAGACAAAAATATCCTTTATGCTGTTGCTAATGATATCTCAATTAATGAAACCTTTATAGAAATCTATGATCTCGAGGCGCAAACCATGATTGGTAGATTTCCAATTGATTTTAGGGCTAATGATATTGAAATCATTGAAAATTTTGTAATTGTTACCCATAACATTGATATTTTTTGGACACCAATGGGATATACAAATTATGTTTTTATTATAGAAAATGAAAATCTCATTGAGCTTGGAAAATTTAGTGGTTATATGGGACACAACCAAGGATATAACCATCCCGAATATTTTATGATCGAAACAGACCGAGATATCGAGTTTCGCGATAGATACAATCCCTTAAATATTATCTCAACTATTCCTAAATCATTTAATAGGCAGATGATGGCATTTTTAGCTGATGGAATTGTTCGTTCAGGTGGTCCGATTTTCAATCAGAATTTTTATTCTGTAGGTGAAGACCTTGCTAGCATGTCCTATCTATATATGTTAAATACCCCTACTAATCCACAGCAAGGTGCTTATCAGTTTGGTGGTGTTTCGGCTTTGTTTAACAATCATCTATCAGAAGTCAGACTTCATGATATTCGTGGTCATTCAACGCATCATTTAGGAAATTTAAATTTTCCTTATTCGATAAACAATGTCCATACATTTTTAGATGCAGAGAAAATTGTGATTGTTTCTTCATCAGGCATCAATGTTTATGATTTTGAATACACAGTGTCCGAAGATGATGAGTTAGCTCCGATAATGCAGACACAATTGATGCCAAATTTCCCCAATCCCTTTAATCCTACGACTATGATAGCCTTTGAGAATGCTGTAGATGGCAATGTCAGTATCGACATCTTTAATATCAGAGGTCAAAGAGTTCGCTCTCTCGTGAATGAGCATTTCCAAGCTGGTAGACATAGTATTGAATGGAATGGTCTTGATGACAATAATAGAGCGGTTTCTAGCGGAGTTTATTTTTATCAGATGCGAGCTGGTGAACACTCTGAAGTAAGAAGAATGGTGCTAATAAAATAAAGGAGTTCTACATGCAATCTATTAAAGCGATTTATGATGGAAATGAGTTTAAACCGATTGAACCGATTCCATTTAAGGGTGAATGTGAAGTAACTATAATTTTTCCAGACCCTGTTGATACAATCGAAGAAAAACTAAAAATACTTTCAAGAACATTCGGAACATGGGATGAGGAAGATGCAAAAGAAATTGAAGAAATTATCAAGGATAGGGCTAATTTTTTTAAAGGAAGAGATGATGATTTTTCTTGATACCGACATTATTTCTTATCATTTATCTTCAAATTTAGTTGTTTATAAGCACCTAGTTGATCATACAAAAAATTATGTAAATATAGGGACTACTGTAATCAATGTTTATGAAATATTAAAAGGTTTAAGATGGAGAAATAATAGGACTAAAGCTGAAAGACTTGAGGATTTATTAAAGATTGTAAAAGTATTTTCAATCGACGATGAGGTAATAGAAATCGCTTCAACAATTTATGGAAGATTAAGAATAATAGGATCAACAATAGGCGATGCGGATATTCTTATCGCAGCAATTGTCATCAGAAATAAAGGCACTCTCATTACAAACAACACAAAGCATTTCGAGAAAATAGAGTCCCTTAATATCGAAAACTGGATATAATGATAATAAAAAAAATCAACTATTTACCCCAGGAGGTAAAGTGAATTATTTACAGAAAAAAGAAAAGACGAGTCAAGATTACGATGCGGTCGCTATACGAGTCGCATCTCCTGACAAAATCAGGACTTGGTCAAATGGTGAGGTAACAAAGCCAGAGACCCTGAATTACAGGACATTGAAACCAGAGAAGGATGGTTTGTTCTGTGAAAAAATATTCGGTCCTGAAAAAGACTACGAATGTAGTTGTGGCAAGTATAAAAAGAGATCTGCTCAGCATATAGTCTGCGACAGATGCGGTGTCGAGGTTACTACCTCTCGCGTGCGTCGCAGTAGACTTGGGCATATAGAGCTTGCCGTTCCGATAGCACATATATGGTTTGTGAAAAGTGGACCCTCCAAGATAGGAGTTTTACTTGATTTGACTATTTCAAAACTGGAGCGAGTATTGTATTACGAGTCCTATATAGTCATAGATCCGGGTGAAATAAATAGTCCCTACAAGAAATTTGATCTGATAGACACTGATGAATATTATGAAAAACGTGATACCTTTGGACCAAATTTCATAGCAAAAATGGGATCAGAAGCGATAAGAACTCTTCTTGAAGAGATCAATCTTGAAGAAATGGTCAATGATCTGAAAACAAGTATCATTTCAGAACCATCAGCAATGAAAAAGCAAAAATTTATCAAAAAATTAAAAATAGCTGACGCTTTTTTAAGATCAGGAAACAGACCAGAATGGATGATATTAGAAGTTTTGCCTATATTACCACCCACTCTGCGACCACTTGTTGCCCTTGAAGGTGGAAGGTTTGCTACCGCAGATTTCAATGATTTATACAGAAGGGTTGTTACCCGTAACAACAGATTGAGACAATTACTTGAAATTAATGCTCCAGAAGTAATTTTACGAAATGAAAAGAGGATGATGCAAGAAGCAGTGGATGCTTTGATTGACAATTCTCGTAAATCAAGACCTGTAAAAGGACGCGGCAATAGAGCTTTGAAAGCTCTTACTGATCAGCTTAAGGGTAAACAAGGTCGTTTTCGTCAAAACTTGCTCGGTAAGCGAGTTGACTATTCAGGTCGTTCTGTGATTGTTGTAGGTCCTCATCTTAAAATACATCAATGCGGTCTTCCTAAAGAAATGGCTCTTGAACTATTCAAACCCTTTATCATAGAGAGACTTGAAAAGTTGGGCGAAACAGATAAAGCAAGATCAGCAAAAAAACTGGTAGAAAAAAAACAACCTCAAATCTGGAAGGTTCTTGAAGAAGTTATCAATGATTATCCAGTTTTATTGAACAGAGCGCCTACCTTGCATAAATTAGGTATTCAAGGCTTTATGCCTATATTGACTGAAGGCAAAGCAATAGAATTGCACCCTATGGTGTGTACTCCTTTCAATGCAGACTTTGATGGTGATCAAATGGCTGTATATGTGCCTTTATCTCAAGAATCTCAGCTCGAAGCAAGGACACTCATGCTCGCAGCTCGAAATCTTCTATTGCCTGCAAATGGCAAGCTTGCTATGGCTGCTTCGCAGGATATTGTTCTTGGAAGCTATTATCTGACAACTTCAGAGAGCATAAATCCGCCTGATGAAAAAACTTTACGCAGGTTTAGTAGTTTCAATGAAGCAATCATGGCTTATGAATATGAAGAAAACCTCCGATTACAAAAAGGTCGCGAGATTCAAAACGATAGGTTGAATTTACATACTTGGATAGTTTTAAAAGATAGTGGAAAATATACCATTACCACTGTGGGCAGAGTTATTTTCAATTCTATCATCCCAGAGCCTATTCCTTTTCAAAATTATACCTTTGATAAAGGAAAATTGAACGATATTGCTATGCTATCATATAATACTGTCGGACAATCAAGAACAGCTATTTTTCTTGATGAAATGAAAGAATTGGGCTTTAAATATGCTACACGCGCTGGAGTAACCTTCAGCTTTTCTGATATTGTTGTTCCTGCAAATAAAAAAGACATTGTTTCCAAAACAGAGGATGAAGTCAAAGAAATATTCCACACTTATTATAATGGCGGTATAACAGCAAAAGAAAGGTCGAGTAAAATCATCGATAAATGGAAATCTGCCACTGAAACAGTTTCTGATGCTTTGATGGAAGAGCTATCACAAGATAGAAAAGGTTTCAATTCTATTTATATGATGTATCTCTCTGGAGCTCGTGGTGGTAAAGACCAGATAAAACAGCTCGGTGGAATGCGTGGTCTTATGGCAAAACCGGCTAAAAGCACTGGTTCTGGTGAGGCTGAAGTCATCGAAACTCCTATAAAATCAAATTTTAGGGAAGGTTTGACTGTCCTTGAATATTTCATCTCTACCCACGGTGCTAGAAAAGGACTTGCAGATACTGCTCTTAAAACTGCTGAAGCTGGATATTTGACCAGAAGGCTCGTCGATGTGGCTCAAAACTGCATTGTTTCAGAATTAGACTGTGGAACTATCGAAAGTATGGAAGTTTCAGCTCTCAAAGAGGGTATTGAAACAATTCAAACATTGAAAGATAGATTAAACGGACGTTTTGCTGCTGATGATATATTTGACCCAATCACTGAAAATGTCATTGTCCATGCAAATGATTATATAAATGAAGAAAATGCTAAACTAATCCAAGATCATGGCATCCATGCTGTGAAAATTCGTTCTGTCTTGACTTGTGAATCTAAGAAAGGTATCTGCCAAAAATGTTATGGAAAAAATCTTGGTAACAACAAACTTGTTACTTTTGGAGACCCTGTAGGTATTATAGCTGCTCAAAGTATCGGGGAACCCGGCACCCAGCTCACTCTCAGAACTTTCCATATAGGTGGTGTTGCCAGCACTGATGTAGAAAAAGCAGAAGTAATCTCAGACTATGATGGAATTGTAAAATTTGTGAAGATAAACTATGTTGTGAACCAAAAAAACGAGTTTTTCTCAGTTTCTCACATAGGTAGAATACATATTGTCGATGAAGAAGACCATTCGGTTGTTCTTGGTGATTACAAAGTCGAATATGCAGCCACTATTTATGTCCGTGAGGATGGTAAGATTGACAAAGGTACTAAATTATTTGCCTGGGATAGCTACAATAACCCGACCATTGCTGTCAGTGAAGGGAAATTGAATTTTGATAATTTTGTCAAAGACATCAACTACAAAGAGGAATATAGCGACATCACTGGTAGAAGAGAAATTACTATCATTGACCCAAAAGATAGAACCAAACAACCTCAATTTATCATCGTCAACCCTAAAACTAAAAAAGAAGAAAGAGTTCCTCTCCAAGCAGGTATGACTGTTGAAGTTGAAGATGGAACTTATGTATATCCGGGAGACATTCTCGGTAAGTCTTCAAGAGCTACTGCAAAACAAGGCGATATCACAGGTGGACTACCCAGAGTTCAAGATTTATTTGAAGCCAGAACTCCTAAAGACAAGGCTGTAGTTAGCTTTATATCTGGAAAAATAACTATTGGAGAATTGACTAAATCTGGTAGATTGATTTATGTAAAATCAGAAACAGGCGAAGAGGAAAAATATACCATTCCTCCAGGAAAGAGAATTATTGTCCATCAAAACGACATCATCGAATCTGGAGACGCATTGTCTGATGGGTCGCTTGATCCACACGATATTCTTTCTGCAAAAGGTATTAAAGCTGCTCAACTCTTGATTTTGAACGAAATTCAAGAAGTTTACAGAAAACAAGGTATAAAAATTGATGATAAACATATCTCTGTTATCATCAGACAGATGTTTAAAAAAGTTAGAATAATCAACCCCGGACACACGAAATTCCTTGAAGGTGAAATCGTTGAAAAAGATCATGTCCTCAATGAAAACAAAAGGGTTGAAATAGAAGAATTAAAAGACCGTGAAGGTAATATAATTAAAGGCGAAGGAGCAACTTATGAGCAAATGCTACTCGGCATCACAAAATCATCTTTGATGACTGAAAGCTGGCTCTCCGCCGCTTCCTTCCAAGAGACAACAAAAGTGTTGACAGAAGCCGCTATCGAGGGTAAAATTGATTATCTCGAAGGCTTGAAAGAAAGCATCATCTTAGGCCATAGAATTCCAGTGGGTACAGGGACCCGATATTATATTGATATGGTCGAGAAGGAGATCGAACAAGGCAAAACAATGAAAGAAATCATTGAAATGTTTGCTCATTCAAAGAGTGAGGTTGCCGAAAAAGAGGATCTCGAAGCGATGATGGATTATTAGTTAGGAGGTATTACATGCCAACAATCAATCAATTAGTCCGCAAGGGTCGCAAGACTCTCGCAGAGAAGAAGACAAACAGAGCTCTTCAAGGTTGTCCGCAACGAAGAGGTGTTTGCACGAGAGTTTATACTTCGTCACCGAAAAAGCCGAACTCAGCATTGCGTAAAATTGCCAGAGTTCGTTTAACCAATGGTATCGAAGTAACTGCCTACATACCAGGCGAAGGACACAATTTACAAGAACACTCAATTGTTCTTGTTAGAGGTGGAAGAGTAAAAGATTTACCGGGTGTTCGATATCACATTGTACGCGGAGCTTTAGACTGCTCTGGTGTCGACAAAAGAAAAAGAAGTCGCTCAAAATACGGCTCCAAAAGACCAAAGAGTAAATAAGGAGGTATAGTTATGCCAAGAAAAAGAAAAGCTATTCAAAGAGAAATTTTACCTGATCCGAAATACAAATCCATTTTACTCAGTAAATTCATCAATTGTGTCATGAAAAAAGGAAAAAAATCAATTGCTGAAAAAATTGTCTATGGAGCACTAGAAATTATGGGTGAAAAAACTAAAAAACCACCCATTGAGGTTTTTCAAGAAGCAATCGACAACGCTCGACCTATTGTTAAAGTGGTCTCACGCAGAGTTGGTGGTTCAAACTACCAAATCCCAACTGAAGTTACCCAAAAAGCAGGTACAGCAATTGCTTTCCGTTGGCTCATTAGCGTATCGAGAAATCGTTCTGAAAAGAGTATGAAAGAATGTCTCGCTGCTGAGTTACTAGCTGCTTTTAGAAAAGAAGGTACGACTATCAAGAAGAGAGAAGATACTCATAAAATGGCTGAAGCAAACAAGGCATTTGCTCATCTTAGATGGTAATTACTTCTCTGTTCACTTATTTGTGAATAGTTCTTGCGAGTAAACCCGAAAGCTCCCCAATATTTTTTACAGTTCGTAAGTCTCCCCCCACAAACATTTGTGGGGGGAGAATAGGGGAGGATACAAGCATAAGTGTCAAATTTCCATTTTGGTTCTTATTCTTTGAATATTCCAGAGGAATAATGGCTTGGTAGAAAACTGTCCGAAAAGTCATTTGCATAATGGCGTATTGCTTATTCAATTTATTGAAGATATTATCAAAAGCTAATGTAACAAATTAAATAGGGGATTTTTTTTTTATGAAATTCAGAAAACTTGGAAAAACGGATTTATTGGTCAGCGAGATTGGCTTTGGATGCACCTATTTTTGTGAGACTGGTGAAAAGGTGCTTGGTAGGATGTTTGATATTGGCATAGATGCAGGAATAAATTTTCTTGATGTTTGTCTATCAAGACCTGACGACCGAGATGTTGTTGGCAGAATATTAGAAGGTCGCAGAGATAAGATGATTATTCAAGGGCATTTGGGGCTAAGCATCGCAAATGGGCAAGAAGAGAGAACACAGGATTTACATAAGTCCAAAGCACATCTGGAAGACCTATTATCTCGCCTAAAAACAGATTATATCGACATCGCCATGTTGCACTGCATTGACCAGATTGATGAGTATAATGCAGCTGTGCAGAGTGGATTGATAGACTATATGCTGGAGCAGAAAAAGAAAGGTGTTTTCAAAGCTCTTGGTTTCAGTTCACATGAAGCCGATGTTGCCTCAGCTATGGTCAGGTCTGGGAATTTTGATGTGGTAATGTTTAGCATTAGTCCTCTTTTTGACTTGCTTTTCAACGATATGGAACGCTTTTTTACAATGTCTGATGATGACGCTTATCCAAGAGATTTGAATATTGACCCCAAAAGAGCAGCATTTTACTCGCTTTGCGTAGAAAAAGGCGTTGGTATTTCAGTAATGAAAGCCCTTGCCGCAGGAAGTCTCGTTGACCCGCTTGGTTCACCATTTAATCAGACAATGACAGTGCCACAGTGCATTCATTATGCTCTCAACAGACCTGCGGTGGGCAGTGTTTTTATCGGCATGAAAAATGAAAAACAGCTTGAAGATGCTTTATCATATTATCAAGCGACCCCATCAGAACTTGATTATTCAGGTATCCTAAATAGCGTTACTGGTGAGATAGCTAAAAAATGTCTATATTGCAACCATTGCTTACCTTGCACAGCTCAAATTGATATTGGCAGAGTTACGCGTCTTTTGGATGATGCAATTATAAGAGGCATGAATGCTGAAATGCAGAAAAATTATACTAAACTAACAGTGAAAGCCTCAGCTTGCACTGAATGCGGTTTGTGTATGCCACGGTGTCCTTTTGGCATTGATATAGTTGCCAATATGAAGAAAGCAAATGATATTTACAGTTAAGAACAACTAAACTTATGAAAATTTGTATAAGGTGGAAATAGATGAAATACTTAAATATAAATGAAGAAACTTTGAAAAACATGGTTGCTCAAGATTTTTTTGAGAAATTTGATTGCACAGAGATAATAAAAAATATTGATTTCAGTGTAAAAGAAAAATCGGATTCTTTATTGGTTCAAAAGTATTTTTTATGGGCTGAGGCTAAAGCAAGTATTACTGATTTACTATCTATGCTCACACAGTTAATTTTGACCATCGGTAAATCAAAAATTACAGACCAGCGAATACCACCACCTTTTTTAGGTTGTTTCGACCCCAATAAAATAGCTTTTGTAGAATTTTCGGAAATCATGGATATTTTTACCCTAAATGATTTTAACTGGAATGTTACACCATCAAATACAGGAACTGACGAATTTAAGCATATCTACGAAAAATTGGAAAAACTTATAAATAACAATCTTTATATTTTCGATTTTGAAAAAGAAAGCATTGAATTAAAGATATTTATCAATAATAATTTCGTTACCGATAAAACAGGAGCAAATAAAATCCAGATTACCAAAAATAATTTTACTTGGGTCTATGCAAAATGGAACAAAGAAGTAAAACCAACTATTGGAGTAACAGACTGGGATCTGGCAAAACAAAATGGTATATTTGATCTTGATTTTTATCTGGCTGATTTATTGTCGCAAGATAATCTATCTTTAAAAGAAAAACTAAATATAGTTCTTAAACACACACAATACGAAGTAAAACCTGAAAAAGCAAGGATTGGTTTGTTTAAATCTTATATCATTGATTTTAATGATGGTCAAAAGGCTCACCGACAATTCTGGACAAAATACGAAAGACCACCTCTCGAAGTATATTGGGACTATATCATAGACAGACGCGACCTCCTCGTTCCACAAGATATCAGAGAGCGAAAAGGTTCTTTTTTCACACCACAAATATGGGTAGAGCTTTCCCAAAAATATATAGCCGATGTCTTTGGCGAAGACTGGCAGGAAAACTATTATGTATGGGATTGTGCTGCAGGAACAGGAAATTTACTTGTTGGACTAACGAATAAATATCGCATCTACGCTTCCACTATCGACCAAGCTGATGTAAATGTCATGCATGAGCGGATAAAAGATGGAGCAAACCTGTTAGAAGACCATGTTTTTCAATTTGATTTTCTAAATGATAGCTTTGATGACCTGCCAAAAAGCTTACGAGATGTCATTAAAAATGAACCAGAAAAATTGATTATTTATATCAATCCTCCGTATGCGGAGGCGACATCAGGTGTACGAAGAAGCCATAAAACAGGTGTGTCTGTAGGAAATAAAATACATGACAGATACTTTAGCAAAATGGGTAAAGCAAGAAACGAACTTTTTGCACAGTTTTTGACTCGTATATATTTTGAATTAAAAGGTTGTAAAATAGGAGAATTTTCTAAACAAAAAGCTCTTGTGGGTCCAAATTTCAAAGATTTCAGAAAATTCTTTTTTGCAGAGTTCAAAAAAGGATTTGTGGTCCCTGCAAACTCTTTCGATAATGTAAAGGGCAAATTTCCAATAGGTTTTAAGATTTGGGATACAAAAGATGGGAAACATTTTGAAAATGCCGTCTTTGATATTTATAGTGCCGATGGTTCATTTCAAGGTCAAAAAGAATACACGGATGGTCCAGAATGTTTATATATAAATGATTGGATAAAGATTTTTAGAGATAAATCAAATATTTCAATAGGAAATCTCTGTTATGTAGGTAATGATTTTCAACATGCAACTAAAATTCAGATTTGTTCTACAGAGAAAAAGATAATAGCCCACGATGTTGTTTTAAATATTAATCAAAACAACTTAATTTCAGCTGCGGTCTATTTCACTGTCCGCAAAGCCATCCCAGCTACTTGGCTAAATGACCGCGACCAGTTTTTATTTCCCAATGACGGCTTGAAAGAAGACATTGAGTTTCAGACAGATTGTTTGACCTTCACCTTATTTCACAACAGCAATAATATCAGCTCAAGACATGGCACAAATCACTGGATACCTTTTACAGCAGAAGAGGTGAATGCCCGCACAAGCTTTGAAAGTAGTTTTATGACAGATTTTATAAATGGTAAAATAATAGCAACGAAATACACGCCGTTGTTGTTTGATGATAATAAAAGTAGCGTCAGTTTTCCAGCCGACGAGCATTCTCGAACTGGACAGTTCGAGTTACATTTCACAGACAGAGCCAAAGAAGTCTTTAAAGTCGGCAAAGCCTTATGGAAATATTATCATTGCCAACCCGGTTGCAATGTCAATGCCTCTTTTTATGACATCAGAGAATATTTTCAAAGTCGCGATGAAAAAGGCAAGATGAAACCCACAAGTGATGATGCGAAATATAACAAATTACTTTCAGATTTAAAGCTGGAAATGAAGTATTTAACAGCACAAATAGAAAAGAAAATCTATGAATATGAATTCTTGAAAAAGTAATTGACTTTTCATCAAGAACAGATAGGTAAGCCTCCGCGTCCCGAGTGTCCAACCATAAAAGCGGTAACTTTCCCCCCTACCACCAATGCTAACAACTTTAACTGTTTAAAACCCGTTGGGGCAATCTCCGATTGCCATAAAATCCTATAAAAAGCCAATCGAAGATGACAGGCTACTCCGCTTCGCTTCGTGGTAGCACTACTGAGCAAATTCTCGCTAAGCTGTTAGCATTGGGTAGGGGGGAAAGTTGAAGTTATGGGCGAGCACCTTAGAACTAATCCATATCGTTCTTTTTTGAACTCCACAATATTGCATTTCCCATTGACATTATCGTATGCAATTAATTTTATTTTCTAAGATGTCTAATTTTCTACGGATTTTTTTTAAATCTCCCATATTCTTGCCCCATCAAAATATGTTCATGGACATTACCAGATACAGGGACTGTTATTTCAAAACCTGCTTTTTCCTCAAATATCATGATAATATCCGAGCCACCAAATAAAAATCTACCTAGTGGGTCACCTTTTCTTATTTCTGCTCCTACCACTACAGTATCCTCAAAGACAACAGATGAGATTTGCGACATGCCTACGGGTAAAACTGCTACATAACCATGCTCATAAGTATCTATGACGACTAAACCTCTTGTTTGTATGGATTGCCACCCCGGTTCGGTTATTATCAAGTAATATCTTTCTGAGTCTGCATCCCATACAGCATTTCCTCCCAGTGCATCTTGAGCTGGAATGTTTATCACTTCTTTGACAGTGCCATTTACTGGAAAATGAAATCGGTGATAATCCTGAACATTTAAAAAAGTATGTGTTATTGTTCCATTGGCAAATGTTTCAGCATAATTACTGTTTTCACCCAATAATAGCGGTACTGACAGAAATTCAGTTGATTTTACTTGAATACCTACATTAATTTGAGAATCAACATCAATCTGCCACACTCCTTGCGGTTCAGAATCAGCAGGTGAAACAACTATCGAATTATCATCAGGTGCCACAATAGGTCTCACTACAGGCGAACTTAATGCTCTGGAAAAAAAGTCATTCCAAGTTTTCCAGTTTGTAGGGTCTTCATACCAGTCATTGTCAAGGTTGAAAAGTTCTTCAGACCTCATTTTTTCATAATATTCGGTATTCCAAGACTCTTCAGTAGATAAAAAATCCCCCCATGATCTGACAAAGCTGACTATCCATGGCTGTAATGCGGGGTAATATTGGACACTATTGAAATAAAATCCTTTGCCTTCTAGTTCTGTTAAAGGCTGGTCTATAAGCCAGTAAAAATAGTTTAAACTTTGGTCTATAGCCTCAAAAATCGAAGGATTTTCTTCAGCACTTTGCAAAGCATTCCAAGGCATAGCTTTGACACTCCAATTGAGATATTGGAAATAATCTTCAAGTGATTGAGCAGGGTTTGTGTTCCTATCGGGATTAATTTCCCTTGCAATATCAAGAGAGCGAATCAAGAGTTGCTCCAAGTCTGGATTTTCGTTCAAGATATTGATAAGCTCTAAAGTAGCTGGTTCATGTTTTTGAGCTACATTATGTGAGCAAACTACGCTGCTAAATAGGATAAGCAGCAAAATTAAGTAAAGCTGTAAGTTTTTTTGAAAAATTAAATTATTTTTCATTGTTATCTCCTTATTTATATCTTTTTCTTAAAATATCAATCATTTCGTTAATTCTATGCTGATAAGTGTGTTTTTTAATCACAATTTGATAGCTATTTTCTGCAATCTTTTTTCTCGATAAATCATTTTTGAGATAGAAATCCAGAATATCAGGTATTTCATCTACATCGTCAAACCAAACCATATTTTCTTTTGTGGCAAAAAAATGAGAAATTTGTGGTCTATAGTCAGTTAATAAAAATTGCCGAGAGGCAGAAACATCAAAAACTCTTTGATTTACAGCATTTGTCATTTGTAGCGAAGTCATATTGAAATTTATTTTCGATTGATTGTAAAAATCGCATAAATCATCGTAATACCATCTTTCAGAGAGTATTTCAAATTCAATAGGCAAAATATTTTTCCAATTTGGGTCTCCAGATACTATTGGCATAAAATTTGATAGTTTATCAAGTCCACTTTTTCGATAAATCTGTGTTCCTTTCCACAATATGGCAGCTATAAAATCTTCTCTCTGGGTTATACTATCAAATCTTAAATCCATATCAGAAAAAGCATTTTCAACATGTCTCGATTTTGAGGTGAGAAATTTCTCCACAATGACACCAAAAATTGACAATAAATCATCTCTATGCACCCATGATTTCATCGTTTTATGCACTGCGTTGGTCATGCTCGAACCTACGAAAGAAACAGAGTATTTATAATCGGTAGAAACACTTTTTTGAGGATAAAAAATTGATGTATCAGTGGCTAAAGGCAAAAAATCACAATTTTTATACCCTTTTTCTTTGACCTGTATTATATAGTCATCATCCCAAACGAAAATATTACAAAAATCAGATACATTCTTCTCAAAAGATGATAATATCACATTGGGGCTATCAACAAACCACGAAACAAAAGGTATTTCTAAATCATTGAAAAAATCAGCCATCCGACCTTCTTTGTCAAAACCAAGATGATTGATTGTCAAAATAAAATCAGGTTTAAAATGGGTTATATCGTTCAGCAATTTTTTCATAAAAATGTCATAATCATAATTTTCAGCATCTATATGAATATAATGAAGCAAATTTCCCGTGTTTTTGATAGCAGATAGACATTCTTTGGACAGGATAAAGGTTGAATCTATAAAAATTATTTTACATTGAGAGGAGATAAATTTTTTATATTTAAGAGATTTATTTTCAAAAGTTTTTTGTTCTGTTTTATTTATATTTATTTTGTTTAACAATGAAGATGATGTAGATTTTTTTCTGAGAAAAACAACTATTCTGTTAAATAACGATGAATAAGCTCTTTCTTGACTTTTTTGAATATATATATCAAAATCTTTCTCTTTTTCGGAGGGATTTTCCCAAAAACTTGCTAAACTCGCATCTTCATAACCTACATAAATTTTTTGAAAATCAATAATACTTAAATCTACATGTTTTAAACCTAAATAAAAAATCTTGATATCAGGTTCAATTAAGATTAATTTTTTTTCAGGATATTTTTCTCTGATTTTCAGACTCACATAACCCAATCCAAATCCAACAATTACTATTGTATCGTTTTGAAAATCAGTATTTTGAGCAATCTTTTCAGCTTCTTTGGATGGGTAAAGCTGGCTGTGAATAGTGATATTTTCTTCAGCAGTGGTGTTAGTTTGCAAATTTTCAGTTTTTTTTTGTGGCAGATTTTTTTTTAAGACAAGGGATGGATATTCTGTTTCATTGGTAGGCAATATGTTATAGAAAAAATCATAAGCATTGCCATCCTTTTCTATAAGGCATTTATTGGCATTGTCCTTTATCCATATTATATTTTTATTGAATTTTTCTCTCATATTTCAAAAATATTTCATGAGGTCTATTTGTCAAGATAAACTATGAAATCATTTTTTTTACATAGCCTATTTTCTTTATATATAAAAGATTGAGACGATTTTAAAATTAAATTTTGAAAAAACCAATCATTGATTTTAAAAGATAGAGCACATTAAGATTTCTACCCTAATTCGTAACAAAATAATAAAACTTTGAAAAAACTTGACATAAAACCTAAATAAAAAAAACTTGTTTCCAAATCTATTTATTTATAATTTATAATTTATAATTTATAATTTATTAAGAGGTAACAATGGAAAAAATAAAATCTATCCAATATGGTATTTCGAGTTTTGCCGATATTTCAGGTAGAAATGCATATTATGTAGACAAGACAATATTTATCCCCGAAATAGAGAAAACTCCTTTCAATTTCCTCATCCGACCTCGTCGCTTTGGGAAATCTATGTTTTTATCGATGCTTGCTTTATACTATGACATAGCCAATAAAAATAATTTTAACACCTTATTCAAGGAGACTTGGATTCATGAGCATCCAACAGAGGAAATGGGAAAATATCTCATTTTATACCTCGATTTTTCAATGGTTATTCA
>Ga0099364_10000487_pt1 | contig 66879 bp, 56 predicted proteins | sample TergutTh196P3_FD_73070 | JGI IMG/M metagenome (GOLD analysis project Ga0099364, IMG submission 73070) | Microcerotermes parvus P3 segment gut microbial communities from Pointe-Noire, Republic of the Congo - Th196 P3 | ecosystem: Host-associated > Arthropoda: Insects > Digestive system > Gut ... | reverse complement strand
TTATGTAGGGGACGGATTTATCCGTCCCGAGGTTGCCTCGCTCTGCGTTGGTCGGCGTGCGGTGTTGTCTAAGAAAACCACTTAGACAACACCTTACTGCCTGCTTAATGGACGTTGCCTGCCTCGAATTGACGAACGTGCGTACCTCGGGACGGATAAATCCGTCCCCTACAAAAAACCTGCAAATCACCACAATAAACGCAATATTTAAATCCGCGTTCCGTGTCTGCTATGCCACGCTCCCTCTGTGCCTCTGTGCCTCTGTGTGAAAATTCTTTTAAACTAAAGAACGAGGCTTTACACTTTACCTAAGTTCTTTATTTGTCAAAAAGATTTTCACACAGAGGCACAGAGGCACAGAGGGCGAGAGGCACAGCAGAAATACGGACGGCACGTTAATTTTTAATTAACGTCCGAAAAAAATCCGCGAAAATCCGTTAAATCCGCGCGCTATAATCATTTGCAACCTTTCACTCACTTCTTCTATCGTATAGGTTTTCGCTCCATTAAGTCGGTTAGCTTCCGCAGAAAGCAGTTTTTCCCGCAAGTCGAGCATTTCCTCACGGTATTTGCAAGTTTTAATGTCCATAAGTACCCCTCATTCCTATTCTGTGGTATTATATCACAAAAAGGCACATCAAAGGAGTTCCCCTCATGCAAAAACGCATTGACAAAATTTTTGGTAACAAGCTGCCTGCATTAGGCTTTGGCTGTATGCGCTTTCCGTTATTGGGCGGCGAAGCGGAGCGTATGGTGATTGCCGCGCTTGACGGCGGTATAAACTTTTTCGACACGGCGTATCTTTACCCGAATAACGAGAAAATTCTAGGCAATATTTTGAAAAAACACGCAAAACGGAGCGAAATTTATATTTCCACAAAGCTGCCCATTGCCATGTGTAAAAAATACGAGGATTTTGACAGATTTTTTAACGAACAGCTAAAACGCTTACAAACCGATTACATCGACTACTATTTTATGCACAATATAACTAGCCTTAGGCAGTGGAAGGCGTTGCTCGCGCTAGGGATTGAAAAATGGCTCGCCGAAAAAAAGGCGGCAGGGCAAATAAAGCGCGTGGGCTTTTCGTACCACGGCTCGGGCGAGGAATTTCCGCGCGTGCTGGATTCCTCCCCATGGGAATTTTGCATGATTCAGTACAATTATTATGACGAAAACTACCAGGCGGGCAAGGCTGGCTTGCGCGCGGCGGCACAAAGGGGGCTTCCTGTTTTCATAATGGAGCCGCTTTTGGGCGGAAAGCTCGCCACTGGCTTGCCGCAAAAAGCCATGGAAATTTTCAAAAACGCAAGCCCAAACAAAACGCCCGCAAACTGGGCGTTGGACTGGCTATGGCAGCATGACGAGGTTACTATGGTTCTCAGCGGCATGACGGACGTGGAAAAGGTGCAGGAAAATATAAAGGCGGCTTCCGATTTTAAGCCCCTAACCGCCGACGAGCTTGCCGTGTTCGCCCAAATCCGCGAGGAATTTAAAAAGGTGTATAAATTAAATTGCACAGGCTGCAATTATTGCCTGCCCTGCCCGAAAGGCATTAACATACCGGCGAGATTTTCGGCGTACAACGCAAGCTACGCGCGCGGCTATTTTACCGGCATAACGATGTATTTTACAGGCATGGGAATAATGTCACAGGAGCCAGTAAGCCTGCATTCGTGCAGCGGCTGCGGCAAATGTGAAAAATCATGTCCGCAGCATATAGAAATTCCCAAGGAGCTAAAGCACGTAGCCAAGCGGTTTGAGTCGTTGCCGTTTAGGGTGGTTATGTGGTTTATACGGAGATTTTGGCAGAGGGAAACTTCTTGAAAGTATGGAGTGCGAATCTGGCGGATTTTAAAGGCATGGAACGCGGATTTTCGCGGATTTGGCGGATTTTCGCGGATTTTTTCTTGCGTTTATTAGAAACTGACGGAACGCAGGTTGCGTGGATTTTTAATTGACGGTTTTTTGTAGGGGACGGATTTATCCGTCCCGAGGTTGCCCCGCTTTGCGTTGGTCGGCGTGCGGTGTTGTCTAAGAAAACCACTTAGACAACACCTTACTGCCTGCTTAATGGACGTTACCTGCCCCGAATTGACGAACGTGCATACCTCGGGACGGATAAATCCGTCCCCTACATTTAGCCGTCATCACGCCCATGACAATCGCACAAAGCCGAAGCACGTAAATTAAACACGGATTTGGCGGATTTACGCGGATTTTTTCTTGCGTTAATTAAAAACTGACGTACTGTTCGTATTTCTGCTGTGCCTCTCGCCCTCTGTGCCTCTGTGCCTCTGTGTGAAAAAATCTTTTAACCTAAAGAACGAGGCTTTACACTTTACCTAAGTTTTTTATTTATCAAAAAGATTTTCACACAGAGGCACAGAGGCACAGAGGGAGCGTAGCATAACAGGCAGTGAAACGCGTATTTAACGGATTTTTCCACGAGCCAATCCGCATAATCCGCGAAAATCCGTAAAATCCGCGTTCCATTACCTTTAATTTACATAGATAAAATTTGTATTCCATTGCCGTCAATTTACACGGACAGAATCCGCGGAAATCCGCCAAATCCGCGGAAATCCGCGTTCCATGCCCTTAAAATAACAATCCTAGCAAACCATATCCACCGCTTCACTTGTAAGCTCCCTTATCCCATCAAACTCCCCCGCCGAAATCATTTCCTCCTTTACCATCCAGCTACCGCCGCAGGCAAGCACATTTTTAAGCGCGAGGTACTGCGAAACATTCGCAGGCGTAAGCCCCCCCGTAGGCACAAATTTTACATTCGCGTACGGCGAGCATAACGCCCTTAGCATATCTACGCCGCCCGCTTGCTCCGCAGGGAAAAATTTCAGCACATCAAGCCCAAGCGAAAGCCCCTGCTCTATTTCGCTAGGGGTGCAGACCCCTGGCAGAATGGGTATGCCTTTTTCCGTGCAATATTTTACCGTGGTCGGGTTAAGCCCTGGTGCGACCACAAATTTTGCGCCTGCGGCTACTGCTTCGTCCGCTTGCTGTGCCGTCAAGACCGTACCTGCGCCCACAAGCATAGAGGGGAACGCCTTGGTTATTTCGCGAATCGCCCCTGCCGCCGCCGCTGTTCTGAAGGTTATTTCCGCGCAGGGCAGACCGCCGTCTACGAGCGCTTGTGCGAGCGGAACGGCGTTTTTTACGTCATTTATTACTATAACTGGTATAATTTTCAAACGTGCTAGGCTTTCAAATATGCTGTGCATTGTGATTGCTCCTTTATAGTTCTTTACGCCGACAATATATCCTCACTACACCTCACACTATCGTTATAAATAGTGTCGGGGCAAATATCAATGCACAAATAAGGGTCACGTACACGCGAAATATCAAAAGCTAAAGTACCGTTCATTATTGTGCAGAGTTCTTTGAATGTTTCAAGGGCGTGTATTTTTTCAAAAATTCCGCCCTCTTTTAAAACCCACGCACAATCGTATACCTTTATTTCCCCACTGTCATAATACAAATACACTTTATAATCATCTGTTGGGAAAACTTGAAATAGTTTTGGTCTTAGCATGAAATTTCCCTCCTAATTCAGTGGCTTAACCCTTTTAAATTCTCTGCTGTTCCACATCTGAAGCAGCTCGTCTTTATGCAGCTCGTACCACGCAAGCACAAGCCTTGCCTGTTTTGACGGAAGCGCGCCTTTTATAAAAACGCCCTCGTTTAAATCAAACAGCGTTTCGACCCCATTATATACTGCATGGAAATGCGGTGGATTATGCTCGTTAAAATACATGGTGATAATAATACCGCTGAAACGTGATATTTCAGGCATTTAAACCAGCTCCCTTAATTGCTCTGAATTAAAATCCTGTATGTCTTTATATTCAATAGACATCATTTCACCCCATACCTCTCAAAAAACATCATAATATGACTGTTAATCAGCTTTTGTGCCATTGCTTCCTTGAATTTTACTGTTTTTTCCTTTCCCTGCATACGCAGGGCTTCCAAATCCTTTGCAATCTGCACTTGACCGCCCATTAAATCGTCATAGGCATCTTCAAATACGCCCAATCGTTGAATTGCCGCTTTGATTTTTTCGTCAGAAACACAGTATTCGTCTTTGTTTTTTTCAGTAAAACGATTCACGAAAGCACCCCCTTCCTCTTACTCTCTATCGCCCCCAAAAACCTCTCCACCCCAGTATTCAAAACAAGCCCCTCATCTATCCCAGCCGCCAAAATCGCTTCCTTCGCGCGGCTAAGCTCGCCCACAAGCGTACAAAAATGCGCGTCAGACGAAGCAAGCACAGGCACGGCGTATTTTTTGCATAGCCCAAGAATTTCCATAACCACCTCATCGCCCTTGTAGCGATAAGAGCTTGGGTTAAGCGACTGGTTATTTATTTCTATTATTGTGCGTGTTTGTGCCGCCGTTTTTATTACGGCCTCTATGTCTATATCAAAAAACAAGTCCGCTGGGTGGCCGAAAATGTGCATATCCCTGTATTTTTCCATAGCGCGAATAACGGCACGCGTGTGTACCTCTTTATTTTTCGGCGGAAACGAGCCGCGGTGGAACGAAGCGATTACAAAGTCCATTCTCGCAAGCACCTCGGCAGGCAGGTCAAGATTGCCGTCCTCGTCCATAATATTACATTCCGCACCCTTAAACACCCTTACGCCGTTTATCACCTCGGGCAAGCTCCATATATTGGTAAAATGGTAAAAATGCGCGCCGCCAGGCATACCAGGCGCATGGTCGGCTATGCCAGTATATTTAAGCCCGATTTTTGCGGCGTGGCTGGTGTTTTCGCTTATTGTGCTGTATGCGTGGCCGCTGTTTACCGTGTGACAATGCACGTCCAAAACAAAATTCATGTACTCGCCCCTAGAAAAGATTAGAATATTACGTTATTATAACAATAAAAAGGCGGTGCTACAAATATATGTCATATTTTGAAATCGGAATAATCACAAAAGCGCAGGGCATACGCGGCGAGCTTCGCGTTCTGCCTACTACGGACGAGCCTACGCGCTTTGAGCAGTTAATCGGCAGCGAGCTTATTCTCAGGAAAAAAAACGGCGAAACAGCCGCGCACAGGCTAAGCTCGGCGCGTGTGCAAAAAAATATCGTCATTTTAAAGCTAGACGAAATAAACGAACGCAACGAGGCGGAAAAATTGCTCAACACAACAATCTGCATACCGCCGGAGGCCGCGCTTCCCCTACAGGACGGCGAATACTATATACGCGATTTAATCGGCTTGTACGCCGAAACGGAAAACGGCGAGAAAATAGGCGAGCTTACGCGCGTTTTGCACACAGGGGCAAACGATGTCTACGTAATCACGCCGCCCAAGGGCGAGGGCGACCCGTTTATGATTCCTGCCGCAAAAAATATAGTAAAAGAGGTACGCCTAGACGAGAAAAAAATCGTTTTACAATTATTGGACGGAATGAGAGAATTAACGATATGATTTTTCATGTGCTTACACTTTTCCCCGAAATGGTTAAGGAATCGACAAGCCACAGCATTTTAGGGCGCGCCGAAAAAGCTGGCTTAATTCAAATAAACGCGGTAAATATACGCGATTTTGCGGTAAACAAGCATGGACAGGTGGACGATTCGCCGTATGGCGGCGGCGCAGGAATGGTGATGATGGCACAGCCTATTTATGATGCCTACCAACACGCACTAAAGCAGTCCAAATCCCCTACCCTGCCAGTAATTTACCTTTCGCCGCAGGGCAAGGTCTTAACACAACAAAAAGTCCGCGAGCTTTCCGCAGAAAAGGAAATAATGCTTATTTGCGGACATTACGAGGGCTTAGACGAGCGTATAATAGAGGAAATCGTCACGGAAGAAATTTCCATAGGCGATTATGTGCTTACTGGCGGCGAGCCAGCCGCGCTTGTACTAATTGATGCTGTTTCGCGGCTACTTTCGGGCGTTCTCGGCAAGGAGGAATCCCACCAGAACGAGAGCTTTTCGCACGAGAATTTATTGGAACACCCGCACTATACGCGCCCGCCCGTTTTTATGGGTCGTGAAGTGCCAGAGGTCTTGCTTTCGGGACATCACGCGAAAATAGAGGAATGGCGAAGGGAACAGTCGGCGGAGCGTACGCGGAGGAAACGTCCTGGATTATAGGGGGATTTTTTAAGGGCTTGGGACGCGGATTTTAAAGATTATGGAACGCGGATTTTCGCGGATTTGGCGGATTTTCGCGGATTCTTTCTTGCGTAAATTAGGGGCAGTGGAACGCAGATTTTATCCATGTAAATTAAGGGCAATTAAACGCGGATTTAACGGATTTTCGCAGATTTACGCGGATTTTGTCTGGTGCGTTTTTTTATCCGCGTAATCCGTGTAAATCCGTTAAATCCGTGTTTGATACCTTTTAAAATCGGGGAAATTACACGCTTTTGCCTTTCGTGCGTTTACCATTCGTGTGTTTGTCGTTCGTGCGTTTACCATTCGTGTGTTTGTCGTTCGTGCATTTGTCGTTCGTGCGTTTGCTGTTCGTGCGTTTGCTGTTCGTGCGTTTGTCGTTCGTGCGTTTGTTGGGGGTTCGTAGGGGACGGATTTATCCGTCCCGAGGTTACCTCGCTCTGCGTTAATGGGACGTTACCCTGCCTAAATTGACGAACGTGCATACCTCGGGACGGATAAATCCGTCCCCTACAAAAAACCTACAAATCCCCACAACAACCGCAATATTTAAATCCACGTTGCATTGCCTGCTGTGCCTCGCTCCCTCTGCTTTGTGCCTCTGTGCGAACTACTGTGTGAAAAAATCTTTTAACTGAAAGAATGGGGCTATACGCTTTACCTACGTTCATTATTTATCGAAAAGATTTTCACACAGAGGCACAGAGGCACAGAGGGAACGAGGCACAGCAGAAATGCGGACATTACGTAGATTTTTAATTACACGGATTTAAAAACACGTCCGAAAAAAATCCGCGTAAATCCGCCAAATCCGCGAAAATCCGCGTTCCATGCCTTTAAAATCCGCGTCCCACAATCTTTAAAGTTTGGGACAGACCCTACCTCTTAAACCGCCGCTCCAGCTCCCCCCTTGTCACCTCTATAATAGTAGGCCGACCATGGGGACATGTAAACGGATTGTCTAGCCCAAGAAGCTGTTCGATTAGGGCGCGGGCTTCGCTGTCGCTTTTTTTGTCGCCTGCCTTTACCGCCGCTTTACACGCCGCCATGGCAATCATTTCTGTTTTGTGGGCGTACGGGCTTTCGTAGGAAAAGCCCGCCTCGCCCATTTTGTCGAGCAAATCGGTAAAAAACGAGGCGGAAAGCGGCCCAGTCATAAGAAGCGGAACGGAAACAATCTCGGGAGTTTCCAAATCGCGCGAAATTTCAAACCCAAAACGCGCGAAAATTTCCCTATTGTCGTGCAAGGTCTGCTTTTCTCGCGGAGTAAGCCGCAAGGGGATTGGCATAAGCAAATTTTGGGAATGTACAGCCTCGTCTTGCACGCGGTTTAACAAATTTTCGTAAATAACTCGCTCGTGCGCGGCGTGCTGGTCTATTATAAAAAGCGAGTCCCCCTGCGAAACAAGCCAATATGTTTGGAAAATCAAGCCATGAATTACATAATCTGTAAAAATTTTCTCGGGTGTGGTTGAATCCTCCTGCATAGGGTAATCCTCTCGTGCGGTAAAATTCCCACGCAAAGGGTAATCTTCTCGTGCGGTAAAATCCCTCCGTGCGGAATCTTCTCGCACAGGGTAATCTCCTCGTGCGGACGAATCTCCAAGCAAAGGATAATCTTCTCGCACGGTCGAATCTCCACGCAAAGGGTAATCTTCCCTCACGACAAAATCCCCACGCAAAGGGTAATCTTCTCGCACGGTAAAATCCCTCCGTGCGGAATCCCCGCGCAAAGGATAATCTTCCCTCACCGCAAAATCCCTCTGCAAAGGATAATCTTCTCGCCCCCTAGCCAACCCCTCTCGCCCAACCCCAACCCCAAGCGAAATCTGCTCCCCTACCCCCTCCGAAAAACTACCCCCGACCCCCAAATTCCCCCGACCCCCACGCCCCACCACACCAAGCCGCGGAATCAAATTAGCTTCCTCCAACACATCACGCACAGCGTCCTGCACAAACGCAAATACTTCCTCCTCGTTAGCAAATCGCACGTCCATTTTCGTGGGGTGTACATTTACATCAAGCATATTGTGCGGCATTGTCAAGCTCAACGCATAAATCGGGAATTTGCCCGACGGAAGCATTGTCCTCATCGCCGACTCTACCGCGCGTGTAATTAGCTTGCTTTCGATATACCGCCCATTGATAAAAAAGCTGCCGTGCCTACGGTTTCCTCGCGCTATTTCGGGCTTGCCGACCAATCCAAACAAATGCAAATCGCCTGCCGCCGCGTCCACAGCCACCGTGCTTACCGCCGTTTCCCTGCCGTATATGCTCAACATCGCCGTCTTTAAATCGCCGTTCCCTGTAGTCTGGAAAATAAGCTGTCCATTATTTATGTATTTAATGACAAGCGATGGGTTTCCCAACGCGAGCCGTTCCAAGCAATGCGAAATATAGCCAGCTTCTACGGCAGGCTTTTTCAAAAATTTCCTTCTCGCAGGCGTATTGTAAAAAAGGTTCGCTACAGTAATGCTTGTGCCGTCCGCACAGCCTATTTCCTTACTGGAAACAACCTGTCCGCCGTGTACCTCCGTCCGCGTGCCAGTTATGCCCTCCTTGGTTTTGGTAACCATTTCCACCTGTGCAACCGCCGCAATGCTAGACAACGCCTCGCCGCGGAAGCCCAAGGTCTGCACCTGCATTAAATCGTCAAAGCTAATAATCTTGCTTGTGGCGTGGCGTGCAAACGCAAGCGGCAGGCTGTCTGGCGGTATGCCGCCGCCATTGTCGGCTACGCGTACCGAGGTCAAGCCGCCGTCACGTATTTCTACCGTTATTATAGTCGCGCCCGCGTCTATAGAATTTTCCGTAAGCTCCTTAACTACGCTCAAGGGGCGTTCTACCACCTCGCCAGCCGCTATTTTATTTATTAAAATTTGGTCTAGCTGTATAATTTCGCTCATGTGACAACCTCCGCAAACCTAACCTCCGTAAGCCGTCCTGCTTCCGCAAAGCCCAAGCCAGTATATAATGCGTTTGCCGCTACATTATCACTAGCTGTATACAATACAGGCACCTGCCTTGCATCACGCGCCTTTTGTGCCAATGCCGAAACAAGAGCCTTGCCATAGCCGTTCCTGCGGTATTGCGGCAGTATATACACTAGGTTTATACGCCCTGCTTCCTCCGTATTTGTCAACATTCCCATGCCAAGGGGCGTATACTGCGAATCCGACAAAATATATATTTTCGGCGGACGATTAACGCGCACCTTGCTGTCGCCGACGGACGGCAGCTGTGCCTGTAGCGTTTCCTCATAAAACGCGCCGAGCCATTGCAACACAAGGGGCGTGTCGTGCGGCAGAGCCAAGCGAAGCTGTACCTCGTCACTTGTCACAATCGGGACTTCATTCGGCAAGGAATACGCGATAATTTCCTTGTGCGTAAATTCGCTGGAATACATATTAGCAAAATCCAACGCAAATTTTTCCTCCGCAACAAGCCCAACCAACGGACTGTCATATTTTTCCAAAAACTCATTGAAAAACTGCCGTACCTTTTCTTTATGCAAGCCTTGCGAAATCCAAAGCCACACAGGCATATTCTGGCAAGCAAGCGCGATAGAGCTATACGCATGGTACACAAAATGCTCATGCGCCACTATATCGTAGCACATGGCATACAAAACGCGGTATTCCGAAACCGTACGCATAGGAAGCGGCATAGTCTACCCCCTCGCCAGCTGTAACAACGCTTCTGGAATTTGGTCTAGCGGATATTCTCGTTGGGTCGCGCCTAGCTCCTTGGCGGCCTTTGGCATACCGTACACTACGCAGGTAGCTTGGTTTTGCCCAATGTTTACAGAGCCTGCTTGTTTCATTTTCAACAGTCCTTTCGCGCCGTCATTTCCCATGCCCGTAAGCACAAGCCCGACTGCGTTCGCGCCTACTATTTGTGCCACCGATTCAAATAAAACATCGGCGGCGGGCATAACGCCGTGTATACGATTTCCCACAAAGCAATCTACCGCGAGCTTGCCCTGCTGTTTAATCAGCCGCATATGGCGGTCGGCAGGGGCAATAAGCATACGTCCGCGCATCAAAAAATCGCCCGACTGCGCCTCGCGTATTTCCTGCGGGTACATCGCGTTTAGTCTATCGGCAAATAGCTTGGTAAACCCGCTAGGCATATGCTGTACTACTACCATAGGCGGAATATCCGCAGGCAATCTTTTCAATAATTCCTCTAGTGCATTTGTACCGCCAGTGGACGAAGCCACGGCGATAATTTTTTGTCTGTCGTTTACCGCGACCATTTTTACAATGTCGCGCATGTTTAGCGGCTTCACGCTTTTTGCCATTGTTTCCAAATGGCGCGCAAGAGAAACTGTAAAGCGTGAGGACGTAAGCGGTGTAAAGATAGCAGGCTTTTGCAAAAGCCCATCGCCGCTTGCTCGTTGTATAACATTGATTTTTCCTCCGCTCAAGGACGTATATACTATATTAAGGGCGTATTTACCCTGTATTGATTTTGCCCATGCGGCGTTGTGAGGTGTTTCGTCTATATCCCACAAAAGCGCGTTTGTACCGTTGCGGCTTACGTTGCTTTCGGTATCTATGGGTCTGCTAATAAAGACTACTGATTCAATATATGCTTTTCTTTCAAAAGCTGTCTTGATTGCCTCGCGTATATCGCGTTGCTTGGAAGCAACCAGTAACCGTATATTATTCGCTATTTCCCTCACCTGCCCTTGAACGCATAACGGAAGCAATAATTCCTATTCCCTTGGAAATATCGTCCTCCTGCGTATTTGCAAAACTTATGCGAAAATGCGTTTCCGCAGACGTTGAATATAGCGTACTCGGCGAAACAAGTACCCCATGCTTGATTAGCTCGTTGGTTAGGTCGGCACGAGGCGAGCGTACCCAACAGCCTAAACCGCCCTCGGGCCTTACATACGAGGTATAATCGGAAAGAAAGGTGTCTAACGCAAGCATTGTCCGCTTATATTTTCGGGCGTATATGCTACGTATTTTTGCACAATGGGCGTTAAAATCGCCGTGGGTAAAATACTCGTCCAAGCCGCGCTGGATATAACCAGCCGCGCCGTCCGCGCCGTGCAAACGCTTAATAATATGCGGTGGGCAAGCAATATATCCTGCCAAGCCCGAGGTCAATATTTTATCGAAGCTAGATAGATATATAACTCGCTCCGCGTCCATGGCTCGAAGCGTGGTCGGCCTTTGGCTGTAATAAAAATCGCCGTAGCCATTATCTTCTATTATATACGCATTACAATTATACGCAAGTTTTAGAACCTGCGCCTTTATTTCATTATTATAACACAAACCAGTGGGCGTGTGGAATGTCGGCATTAAATAAAAAATTTTCGGCGAATATTTTTTCACCAAAAAGGTAAATTTGTCCATGTCTAGGCCGTTTTCCAGCATGGGTACTTTTAATATTTTTGCTCCGCGTGAAGCAAACGCCGCTATTCTTTGTGCAGACGAGGGCGTTTCCGTTATTATATAGTCGCCGTGGGATATTAGCTCGTCTAGCAATATGCCAAGCCCTTGGTTTATGCCGCTTGTAATTTGAATATTTTCGGGCAGGGCTTGTATGTCATGCGTTTTGAGAATTTGCGACACTGTAGACCTAAGCGGCCCGAAGCCGTGCCAGCCTGCATAATCAAAGACCTTCGCGCCGTCACGAGCGAGAACGGCATCAAACGCACGCCTAAAATCGTCAGTGGGAAAATACTCCGACATTGTATTTGTCGCGGCAAAATTTATGTAGCCGTCCATGTCTACGCCCTGCGTTGGCACAAATGGAAGCGAGCGGTGTTTTTGTGCTACATAAACACCGCTTCCCATTATCGAATATACAAAATTTCGACTTTCCAGGTATTTGTACGCGCCTGCCACGGTCGCGCTGTTTACCTGCGTTTCGTTAGCAAGCGTGCGAATGGGCGGCAGCTTTGTATCGGGCAAAAGTTTACCTGCGTTTATTTGCTTTATAATTTCCTCGGCAAGCTGTTTATATAAGGGTACGGACGAGCCTTTGTCAATTGTCATTTTCTTGTTCGATTTCTTCTATTTCTTCCTCTCCGTCCTCTTGGGGCGTTTCGGGGACATTATAAAAAATATCGCTTATTACCGCTGGCAATCTTTCCGTATCGGGGATAAAAAACTCCCTGCGTTCCGTAGAGCTAATCGCTACACCGCCCACACTGCCAGGCATAGTAAACGTAGTCACGCTGTCCGCGCTTACGCGTGGGATATACGGAATATACAAAAACGCGTTCATGCCTATGTCGCTACGCACATTTTCCAGTAGCGTGCGTATTATTTCCGCAGGGTCGTTCAATAATGCCTCACGGGTCGTTGCCTGTTGTATTAGCAGGGTCATAAATTCCATTTGTACCGCGTTGCGTTGCAAATCGCCCATGGGGTACAGGCGATACCGCACTACGCCCTCCGCCATTTCGCCGTTTAGTAGCTGTAGCCCTGCGGGTACGTTTATGCGTAGCGGAGGATTTTGGTCTAGCCCCTCGTAAAACATGCGTTGCGGTATATACATTTCCACGCCGCCGATTGCGTCCACGATACGGCGGAACGCAGGCAGGTCTACCTCTACGTGAAAATCAAACTCCACGCCGAGCATTTCACTTATTTGGTCTTTCAGATAAAGAATACCGTCCGTCCGTCCGCCGTGGGAGCGTAGCTCGTTCACCTTTAGAATAGAGGGCGGCCGCAAGCCGTCTGCCCTCATTTGTTCCATGCGGTGTGTTGGAATACGCACGACCATGTCACGCGGAATAGACATAAAGCGAATATCGCCGCTCTCACGGTAAAAAGTGCCAACAATAATAGCGTCCGCAAGCCACTGATTATCTACCCCCACAAATAAAAAGTTGGTACGCAGGGGTATTCTTCCGCTTTCTTCCTCGTCATCGTCGGGCTTTTCTACCTCTATTATATCGGGCAGGCCGTCTGTTCCGTAGTCCTCGCCGTCTGTGCCGTCAATAGGCTCGACATACAGCGGCGGACGCGTGTCTGTTCTGTTCATTACAAGCATTGCGGCAGTTATCCCCGCAGACAAAAACAGCGCGACCCCTGCAATAGAGAACCCGATAAGTAATAGTTTTTTTATTGTTGAATAGTTTTCCTTGAGCCATGCGAAGGCGGATTTTATTTTTTCTATGATAAACAGCTCCTTTTTTCCGAATACACACCTCTTAATTATAACTAATTTTTCCTAAAATGCAAAAGGAAAAAAAATTTTTTATTTTTTTCAAAAATAGTATTTCCTTTTTTGTAAGTTATGAATTATAATAGCAAGTAACAATGAACATAAAAGGGTGGGGTTATTTAATTCAAGGAAATTATTTAACACACTCGCAAAAGAGAGGGGATTTTCTTATGCAGGAACGCAAGTTGTACAAGCGCGTCATAGCCTTGCTTATGACCGCGGTTTTAGTGTTGTCCATGCTTCCCGCCGCTGCCTTTGCAAACGAGGTAGACACAGAGGGAGCAACAGAACAGGAATACAACGCCGCTGACGGGGGCGAAAACACCGTTTACGTTACTGAAGAAGAATCCAATACAGACGAGAACGGCTACATCGAGAGCGAGGGCGGAGCCTTGCCCTACGATGATGATTTTGTTGTGTCGGGGTATAATGACCTCGTGTGGACGTATGACCTAGCAGGTGGGTCAACGCCAAGCGGCTCAAACAGAAACGCTGTTTCTAACGCCGCAGGTGAAACCGTGGGAATTATAACCAGCTCCAGTGTAACAGGCGCAATCACTGTGTTGCCCGATGGAACTATAGAGTTCAATAATACTGGCTCTAACAACCTGAGAATGCAGTTTATGATACGCGGCACAGGCAACTTCTCAGCGGCTGGTTTTATGCCTAACGTCAACTCAAGGTATATTCTTGCATTTAATGCTTCTACAGACCTAGCAGGTACTACACCCCCTGCAAGTTTGCTAGTACGTCCTCCTGGTAGCGGTGACGGCGTTGCAGTTTCGCCTGTAAGCGGCATAAGGTACGAGTACGAATTTTTATACACAGGTACTACCCTTTCCGACAACGGCAATGTCTTTGCTGCAATAGATTCAAGGCTTCCCGCAGGTACTGGGCCTTTATATTTCAGCAATATTCAATTCTATGAAATAACAGACTTTGCTGTATGCGCGCTTTGCGGCGAACCCGCTTGCGAGGAAAATCTATGCCAAATTCCAGAGTTTGGTCTTTTGTACAGCCTTAAAGAAAACCTCTCGCATTTTGAGATAGGCAGGAACTTTAGGCTCGAACCATCATATTTCCTTGGTGCGACACACAGCGAAAATCCTCCTACGGACATCTTGTTGCAAGAAAACGCAAATGGGCGTTATCTGCATATAGACCGCCAAAACGCTAACTCTACGAGGGGTGCTATGTTCTATGCACAAAAATTCCCTCTCCAGGTAGGCGATATTTTACGCGTAGAGGGCGAAATACACACCGATAACTCTAGCCTTGGGTTTAGAGTACAGTCTAATGGTGCTACTGGCAATATGCCTGGAGCCCCCGACAACACAGGAATCGGGCCGTTTACCTTTGAAATTATGATAGACCAACCAACCGTAAATGGCGGTGCGATTCGTCTACTTCCCCATGGTGACAATGCTATCGCACAAATGAGCATCTACGACATGACTCTCTACCGCCCAGAGCCACTGCCCGACAGCGGCGAGCTTTTCGAGCTACAGGCATATCTCGCAGACCGCGACATAAGCGAAGTAATCACGACCACGCCATCAGGTACTCGCGTTTTGGGTGTTACACACGTTGACCCCGAAAACTTTATCACCATAGGCGAACGTGCAGGCGATAAATTCCTTACAGTAAACCGTACAGCAAGCCGCACAAGAGGGCTTCTTATTAACTTCCCATTCAAGCGCGGCGATGTACTACGCATAGAGGGTAACCTAATCTCTGGCGCAGACAATGTCGGCAACGCCGACATGCGTCTACAAGGTCACTCGACCACAGGCTATATGCCAGACGGCGTAGACGGCGCAGCCAATGTAAGGCTAGAAGAACCAGGCCCATTCGTAGTAGAATATGTGGCTTCTACTACTGCGGCGGGCGAAATGCTTCGTTTTGTGGCACATGGCGCAAGTGATTACGCCGCTGTGTACGAAATAACGGCTATGTCCATTTTCCGCCCCGAGGCTGTGCTTTGCGAGTTCTGCGGCGAGCCTGGCTGTGAAACCGAGTGCTTAACATTTATATCTGGCCCGCAGGTCATTACCTCTGTGGAGTATGTATTTGACGTAGCTGGTGCTGTAGGAACTCCTACTATTACGTTTGCTTCTGGTAACTTCCAGTGGCGGCGTAATATAAGCGGCGCGGCAATATCTAACCCCACGAGCTTTGCCTTTACCGCGCCTGGTAATGGTACATTCTCCTGGCAAGTACCCCTTGCCGCAGGTGTAGAGCTAATCGGCGCATCAAACATGGGCGGAGAGCATACCATTGTCGGCGCTGATACATTTACCGTAAGCAAGCTGATTATCAACGGTACAGCACTTACACCAAACCCCGCTTCTATTCCTACCTTTGTACTAGACGGCACATTTGACCCCAACGACGATGAAATGATTGCGCCGCTTCCCAATGGTTGGATGACAGACGCTCCTGTTTTTGCTTCCTGCGACTGCGGAAACACTAAGCTAATTCAGTCTGACAGAAGCATGACAATTCATACGCCTGGCAACCTGCCCGAGCCGCTCGGTGCTGAACGCCCCTTGGTTATCCTCGTACAAGAGGAGGACAGGGACTGCATACCCGCTACCTCTGTAATATGGTCTATGGAAGAACACCTTATCGAGATAGGCGACGATTTTGAGGACGACAACGCGCGCATAGTAGATGCTGAATCTATCCTGTCACCCACTGGCGACGGTGGAGTAAACGTAATCATTATTGCAGCAGACCCATGGGGCTGGCGCGGCGTTGACTTTATAGTCCACGATTTATTAGAAGTGGGCGATATGGTCGTAGCCACGGTTAAAGGTCAAGGCATGGGCGGAGCTATTACTATTCATTCTGAAGCTCCCTATGACGAGGAAACAGGAACAGACCATTCTCTGCTGATTGATAGCTCGGGAGTGCTAGATTCAGACGAGGAATATACTTTCTCATTTGCAGTCACAGAGGAACACCTCAACCGCGGAAGAACACATTTCCGTATGCGTATGGCTGTAGACGAGGGCGATGTGGGTATGTTTGACGTTACCTCCTTTGAGGTAATACGCTCACGCATAAAGCCTCCACCAGAAACATGGGTAACGGTATGGGAGCTTGGCATTGTTCCCGAGCTTGTTACCGCACTAAACGGCAACTCTCGATACAACTATGTACAGCGTTCTGCTAGCCCAGAGTTCTCTATCGTGAACGGCGAGCTTGTTGTTTCTGGCCGTGGGGGCAACTGGTTTGCGTTCGATATTCTCGTAGGCGGCGACAACGGCATAGCACTTGCAGCCGACACGAAATACAAAATAACCGTAGTGGGCGAGGGCGCAACAAACGATATACAAGTATTTTTCCCACTAGACGAAGAACCATGGGAGCTAAATACAGCAACTGCCTATAACGGCGTGGTTTCTGTGGAATTTACAAGCGTAATCCCCTCTGCGGGTGATGCGGTTGTTAATCCGCCTAGAATAAGGGTTGCCACAAGCGGAAGTGACGACTTTACAATAACAAGCGCGAAAATCGAACGCGTGCTAGAGGACGGCGGCTCTGTGCCTGTTTCCTCTTTAGAATACGTGGTTACTGTTTCAGGCGCGACAACCGAGGGCAGCTTTAACCTCGGCGTACGCCCAGACGGCACATGGAGCTGGACAGATGTCGCCATTCCCGCAACAAACGGAACACACAACGTAGTAGTGCCTCTCACCACGACCGCAGGCTTCCTCAATATCGGACAAATCGATGCCATAGCAGGAAGCGGCGCATCAATTTCTTTCGATAAGGTTATCGTCAACGGCATAGAGCTAGAATTTACCGCGCCGCTTGTAATAGAGCCAGGCGACTCATCATCATGGTACTTTGACAATACCTTAGATGCACCTGCTGGCAGAAATGTTGTTCCTATGCCTAACAGCTGGACTCCGCGTTGGTCGAATATGGACGTGTATGATGGTCTAGCATATGCACAAAGCGCGGACGGCTTGACACAGCTCGCTTTCGAGGAAGGCGCAGGGTTTGCCTCCTTGCCTGGCATAATCGTACTGCGTGTAGCCACAGGAAGCACCAACCAAGTAACCTTTGACCTAGGCGGCGGAAACTCCGTTATCGTAAACGTAGGTAACGGCATGAGCGCTACACCGCCGCACAACCCATGGGACGGTCGCGGCGAAGGTTGGATTTTTGAGGGCTGGGCTACCGAGGGCTACAGAAACGTAACCGCTAACACAACCGTATCTGCAAACTGGGTACGCGTGGGCGCAGTAGCATCAGACGGCGCAGGAGACGTAAGCTCCGCCGATATAGTATTCCTAGCACGCGCTGTAGCAGGTCATACTGGCTTTGCTGTCGGAGATACTCGTGTCGCAGACATCAATGGCGACGGCGCAGTAAACGCGGCGGATATTACCGCATTGTTAAGATGGCTTACAGGCTATCGCTTGTCTGATTTGCAAGATGTAGACTAGAGGGGGGGGGCGTTGCCCCTTTCCTACGGAGGACTATGGTGGGAATTTCATCTCGCAGAGTAGTTTTCTGGTAAATAAGAACCTCGCCTGTCATTGTTGGAGCAATGGCGGGTGGGGTTTTTTTATGTAATCGCATAGCAAACATACGAAACCAAAATATGTAAATCAAACACGGATTTAACGGATTTTCACGGATTCACGCGGATTTTATGGTTTTGGCGAAGCATCGTAGATTTACGCAGATTCCATGGTTTTGGCGGAGTGTCGTAGATATGGCTGTTTATGCAACTGTAATAGACTTTGCAGGGTTTCGTAGGGGACGGATTTATCCGTCCCGAGGTATGCACGTTCGTCAATTCGGGTCGGGTAACGTCCATTAAGCAGGCAGTAAGGTGTTGTCTAAGTGGTTTTCTTAGACAACACCGCACACCGACCAACGCGGAGCGAGGTAATCTCGGGACGGATAAATCCGTCCCCTACAAGAACCGCCATAGCAAATGCACTAAGCCAAAATATGTAAATCAAACACGGATTTAACGGATTTTTACGGATTCACGCGGATTTTATGGTTTTGGCGAAGTATCGTAGATTTACGCAGATTCCATGGTTTTAGCGAAGTGTCGTAGATATGGCTGTTTAGGCAACGGTAATGGAATTTGCAAGGTTTCGTAGGGGACGGATTTATCCGTCCCCTACAGTAACCGCCATAGCAAACGCACGAAGCCGAAATATGTAAATCAAACGCGGATTTCACGGATTTTCACGGATTTACGCAGATTCCATGGTTTTGGCGAGGTATCGTAGATATAGCTGTTTAGGCAACTGCAATGAACTTTGCAAGGTTTCGTAGGGGACGGATTTATCCGTCCCGAGGTATGCACGTTCGTCAATTCGAGGCAGATAACGTCCATTAACGCAGAGCGAGGTAACCTCGGGACGGATAAATCCGTCCCCTACGATTACCGCCGCAAAGCCCAAGCCTTAACCTGTTGACATTGACAATAAAACACGGATTTAACGGATTTCCACGGATTTACCCACCAACCCCAAAAACAACGGGTGCGGCTTATTCGGGCGGCTCTTAAACTCGGGGTGAAACTGAACCCCGACATGGAAACGACTATTCGGCAGCTCCACAGCCTCCACGAGCTTGCCGTCTGGCGACGTGCCGCTAATCAAAAGCCCGCTATTAGCCAGCGTTTCGCGGTAAGCGTTGTTAAATTCAAAGCGGTGGCGATGTCTTTCGCTTATTTCCGTTTTTTGGTATAGGCTATATAGCCGCGAGCCATGCGTGATGACACAGGGGTACGCGCCGAGGCGCATTGTTCCGCCGCTGCCGACCATGCCCTCTTGGTCGGGCATAAGGTCAATTACTGGGTGCTTGCCCCTTTGGCTAAATTCGCCCGAGCTTGCACTTTCTAATCCGCATACGTTTCTCGCAAATTCAATGACCGCAATCTGCATACCTAGGCAAATGCCTAAATATGGTATATCGTTTTCGCGTGCAAAGCGACACGCGGCGATTTTGCCCTCTATGCCCCTCTCGCCGAAGCCGCCAGGCACGATTATGCCATTGACACCTGCCAACAATTCCTGCGCGCCCGCGGCTTCACATTCCTCGCTGTCTACCCATTTTATATTCACCTGTACGCCTGTTTCAAAGCCTGCGTGACGTAGGCTTTCGGTAATCGAAAGGTACGCGTCGTGAAGCCTTACATATTTGCCGACAATGGCAATGGTTATGGCATTTTCTGCCAATGAGGATATTTTCTGGGTCATGCTCTGCCATTCGCGTAAATCGGCAGGGGGAACGTCAAGCCCAAGCTGACGGCAAACGACCATGTCTAAGCCGTTTTTGTGCAGCATAAGCGGGGCCTCGTACAAGGACGGCAGGGTAACATTTTCGATAACGCAATCGGGCTTTACGTTGCAAAACAGCGCGATTTTTTCCTTTATTCCTGCGGTCAAAGGCTCGTCCGCACGCGCGATAATGACATCGGGCGCGATTCCCATCGCCTGTAGGTCTTTTACCGAATGCTGTGTAGGCTTCGATTTATGCTCGCCAGTGGCTTTCAAAAAGGGAACAAGCGTAACATGAATAAACAGGCAGTTTTCGCGCCCTTTTTCTAGGGAAATTTGTCGAATGGCTTCGATAAAGGGCTGGCTTTCTATATCGCCGATTGTTCCGCCTATTTCGGTAATCATAATGTCGGCTTGGCTGTTTTTCGCGCCCTCATAAATGAAGTTTTTTATTTCGTCCGTGACATGGGGAATAAACTGCACTGTCACGCCCAAAAATCCGCCCTCGCGTTCGCGTTGCAGGACATTCTGATAAACCTTGCCCGAGGTCAAATTGCTTAGCTTTGTCAAATTTTCGTCTATAAACCGCTCATAATGCCCTAGGTCGAGGTCGGTTTCCGCGCCGTCGTCGGTTACGAACACCTCGCCGTGCTGAAACGGACTCATTGTGCCAGGGTCAACATTCATATAAGGGTCTAGCTTTTGTGCCGCTACCTTTAGACCGCGCTGTTTAAGCAGTCTGCCGAGCGAGGCGGCGGTAATGCCCTTGCCTAGCCCAGAAACAACGCCGCCAGTTACAAAAATATATTTTGCCATGCTTTTACTCCCATTCTACGGTTGCGGGCGGTTTGGATGTAATATCATACACAACGCGGCTCACTAGCGGTATTTCGTTCGTAATTCGCGCCGATATTTTGCTCAAAATCTTGTGCGGAATTTGCGTATATTCGCAGGTCATAAAGTCGGTGGTGGTAACTGCACGCAGTGCGACTACTGGCTCGTACGTGCGGTCATCGCCCTTCACGCCCACGGACAGCGTGTCCGTGAGTACCGCAAAATACTGGCTCGGCTTCGTCCGCATACGGTCAAGCTCCTCGCGCATAATCGCGTCCGCCTTACGCAAAACCTCTAGCTTACGCTCCGTGATTTCGCCCATTACGCGTATGGCAAGCCCCGGCCCTGGGAACGGCTGACGGTTTACTAGCTTGCTTGGCAGACCTAGCTTCCTGCCTAGCACTCGCACCTCGTCCTTAAACAGCCCCGACAGCGGCTCGACAATTTTTTCAAAATCTAGCTTTTCGGGCAAGCCGCCTACATTGTGGTGGCTTTTGATTGTCGCGCCGTGAATACCTCCGCCCGACTCCACAATATCGGGGTAAATCGTGCCCTGTGCAAAAAACGGTATTTTTCCTAGCTTTTTCGCTTCTTCTTCAAATACGCGAATAAACTCCTCGCCGATAATTTTCCGCTTCGCCTCTGGCTCGGTCACGCCCTTTAGCTTTCCAAGGAAGCGTTTTTGCGCGTTTACGCGAATTAGGCGCAGATTGCGTTTAGAAAATACGGCCTCTATCTCGTCCGCTTCGTTTTGCCGCATAAAGCCGTGGTCTACGAAAATACAGGTCAGCTGCCCAGGCACTGCCTTGGATAGCAGGCTCGCGCATACCGAGGAATCCACGCCGCCAGACAACGCAAGCAGAATGTTTTGCTTGCCTACCGTGCCGCGGATTTCGTTAATTTGCAGCGATACATAATCGTCAAGCCTGTAATCCCCCACCGCGCCGCATATTTCGTACAAAAAATGCCCTAAAAACTCGCGGCCGTCGTTGGTATGCTCCGATTCTGGGTGAAACTGTACGCCGTACAGCTTTTTCTCGCGGTTTTCACAGGAAGCGATACAGCTTTCTGTGGTTGACGTTACGCAAAAGCCCTCTGGCAGGCGCGTGACCCTGTCGCGGTGGCTCATTAACGCGGAGAACGGCGGGCCCGCAGACAGCGGCGTAACCGTGACACAGCCGTACTCGCCTGTATCCGCCGTAGAAACCTCGCCGCCAAGCATATGGCACATCATTTGCATACCGTAGCAAATGCCTAAAATCGGTATGCCAAGCCCCCAAAGCTCGGGTTCGCATTTTGGCGAATCTGCCAAATATACGCTTTTTGGGCCGCCAGTAAGTATTATTCCTATGGGGTTCAACGCCTTAATTTCGGCGGCGGTTATATGCCCCGACTTGATTTCCGCATACACGGACAAGCCCCTAACGGCGCGGGCGATTAGTTCCTTGTATTGCCCGCCGAAGTCTAATACTAGTACGAGTTGATTTGTGGGTGTAGGTTGATTCATGGGATAACTCCTATCTTTTTTTGTTTTTTTGTTTTTTGATTTTTTTTGATTTTTTTGTTTTCCGTAGGGGGCGGACTTGTCCGCCCCGAGGTTTGCACGTACTAAATTGATGTGACGTTGCCCCTCCACGGTTTGCGGTTTTTTTGCGTACCTCGCACATATTACGTGCGTACCTCGGGGCGGACAAGTCCGCCCCCTACAAAAACCAAAACACGCACGCTTTCCGTAGGGGGCGGACTTGTCCGCCCCGAGGCTTGCACGTACCAAATTGATGGGACGTTGCCCGTCCTGCGGTTTTCGTGATTTTTGCGTACCTAGCACATATTACGTGCGTACCTCGGGGCGGACAAGTCCGCCCCCTACAAAAACCAAAACACGCACGCTTTCCGTAGGGGGCGGACAAGCAGGCAGTAAGGTGTTGTCTAAGTGGTTTTCTTAGACAACGCCGCACGCCGACCCTGTCCGCCCCGAGGCTTGCACGTACTAAATTGATGGGACGTTGCCCCCTCCGCGGTTTTCGTGATTTTTGCGTACCTCGCACATATTACGTGCGTACCTCGGGGCGGACAAGTCCGCCCCCTACAAAAAACAAACTACGCACGTACCAAATTGACAAGACGTTGCCCCTACTGCTCATACGTCCGCAATATCCCCTCCGCGACCTCTCGCCTCGATATACGCAAATCCATCGCCTGTTTTTCGATATAGCGGTGTGCTTCTTTTTCGCTCATATTCAAAATGGAGATAATTAACAGCTTTGCGCGGTCAATAATGCGTACGTCTTCGATTTTTTGCCGTAGGTTGATATTTTCCGTCTGCATACGTTTAAGCCTATTATGCGCCGCGCCAGCTAGTTTTAGCGACGACCAAAACACCGCCTTATTCACGGGCTTTGAAACCATCAAAACCCCGTCGCCCTCACACGCATCCGCCACCGCGTCAAAAATGTCCGCGTTCACAATAAGTATAATTTGCGAAACGCTTTTAGATGCTACATCTCGCGAAAAGCTCTCGCCTGTTTCGGCTCGGAGCGGCGCATTTACTATAACCAAATCAAAGTCCCTTTTCAAGAGCATACGCCGCGCCTCGTTACATGCTTCGAGTGTCACTATTTCCCTAATTGTCGGAATTTCGCCTAGCATTTGTGTAATAAAAGCCGTACCCTTTTCCGAGCATGATACGATTAAGGCGTTTTTCACAGTACACGGCTCCTTGTTTGAAATTTTTTACGTTACAGCAAAATACCTAGCCTTATAAAACTCAATCTTATTAGTAGCGGCAACAAACTCCGCCGCTTCCTTCTGTTTCGCATCAATAAATTTGCAAAGCAATTCCTCGCCAATTATACCCTTCACGAACTCGCTCGCTTGTGCAAGCACAATAGCCTGCGACAGGCTTTCGGGCAGGGCGGTAAGCGTGTCAGTTACGCTTTTGTCCGCGGTGAACAAATTCACATTTGTGGCGGGCGGCAGCGGCAAATTGTTTTCTATTCCGTCCAGCCCTGCGGCGAGAATAAGCGCGAGCGCGATATACGGATTAAGCGATGGGTCGGGGGAGCGTAGCTCCATTCGCGAGTTCTTGCCCGAATCCGCGGGTATTCTGATTAACTGCGAGCGGTTTTGATGTGACCATGACACATATTTTGGGGCTTCAAACTTGCCTAGTCTTTCGTAGGAATTAGCGAGCGGATTCAGAAACAGCGTAATTTCGGGTATTTTTGCCAAAACGCCTGCGATAAAGCCCTCGGCCGCCTTAGCATGTCCGCCGTTAGCATGTCCGAAAACATTCTGCCCGTTGTGCGTAAAGGAAATATTTATACGCAAGCCGCTGCCTGGCGCGTCTGGTATCGGCTTTGGCATAAACGAAGCAAACAAGCCGTGCCGCGCGGCTACCGCCTTTACTGCCGACTTGAATATTTGGAAATTGTCTACGCAGACGAGCGGCTCGCTGTATCTACAGTCTATTTCATTCTGTCCAGGCCCTTGCTCGTGATATGAGCCTTTAGGGTTTATTCCCATTTGCTCTAGGGCTAGACAAATTTCGCGCCGTACGTCCTCGCCGCGGTCGAGCGGCGAAATGTCGAGATAGCCGCCATTGTCGAGCGTTTCGCCTGTTGGCTGTCCGTTTTCGTCCGCCTTGAAAAGGTAAAACTCACATTCCGTGCCTATTTGGAAGATGTAGCCCAGGTCCTCGGCGCGTTTTACCACGCGCTTCAATAAGCACCTGCCGTCATTGATAAACTCCGAGCCGTCGGGCGTTTTTATATCGCAATAAAAACGCGCGACCCTGCCCGAGCCTGGCCGCCACGGAAGCACCGTAAGCGTGGACGGGTCGGGGAACAGGAACAAATCCGACTCCGTCACCTCACGGAAGCCGCTTACGGCGTAGGCATCAAAGCCTACGCCCTCCGCAAAAGCGGCCTCCAGCTGGTCTGCCATAATCGACACGTTTTTCTGTAGCCCGAAAATATCACAGAACGTAAGCCGTACAAATTTTACGTCATTTTCTTGTACAAATTTAAGGACTTCTGCTGTTGTATACATACAAGCTCCCCTACTCTACCGTAACGCTCTTGGCTAAATTACGCGGTTTGTCTATGTCTGCGCCCTTGTTGGCGGCTACGTAATAGCTAAAAAGCTGTAGCACGATAACCGACAAGGACGGCGAAAACAAATCTACTGTCGGCGGCAACAAAATATGCGACTGGTGGTCGTTTTGCTCCGCATTCTCAAAATTGCTTAGAAGCAAAACCTTTGCGCCGCGGCTTATTACTTGCTCCACGTTGCTTATTATTTTTGGGTACAGGCGTTCGCAGTTGGCTATAGCGACCACGAGCGTTTCTTCTTCTATAAGGGAAATAGTGCCGTGCTTTAGCTCGCCGCCCGCGTAGGCCTCGGAGTGGATATACGATATTTCCTTTAGTTTAAGCGAGCCTTCCATGGCGATTGCGTAGTCGATGTTTCTTCCTATAAAGAATATGCTCTTGTACCCCACGCAGGAGGCCGCGTATTTTTGAATGGTGTCTACTTGGGAAAGAAGCGTTTCTACCTTGTCGGGCAAAAGGGCAATTTCGGCGGTTAGCTTGTCGGAATCGTCCGCAGTGAGCTTGCCGAGCCGCAACGCAAACTCGATGGCAAGAATATACAGCACAACCAATTGCGCCGAAAACGCCTTAGTTGTGGCTACGGCTATTTCCGGCCCTGCGGCGGTGTAAAAGCATATGTCCGATTCCTTGGCAATCGCGCTTCCCACCACGTTTACAATAGACAGCGTGTGCGCCCCTCTTGCCTTCGCCTCGCGCATGGCGGCTATGGTGTCGGCTGTTTCGCCCGACTGACTAACCAAAATCACAAGCGTGCGTTCGTCCACAATCGGGTCTTTGTACCTAAATTCGCTAGCAAGCTCCACCTCTACAGGGAAACGGCACAGCCTCTCAAACACGTATTTTGCCACAAAGCCCGCATTGTACGCCGAGCCGCAAGCGGTGATTACGATTTTGTTAAACTGCGTAATATCAAGCTCGTTCATGGCTTCGCGGACGCTCGCGCTTGTGTTGTTGATTGTGTCGCGCATGATTTTTGGCTGTTCCATAATTTCTTTAAGCATAAAATGCGGATAGCCGCCTTTTTCCGCGCTGTCGAAGCTCCACGTTATCGTTTCGGGCGTTTTTTGCAGCTCCTCCTTGTCAAAGTCAAAAAACCGCACGCCGTCCTTGCGTAGTATAGTGATTTCCTTATCGTTCAAATAATAGACCTTGTTGGTATGTTTAAGTATGGCAGGCACGTCCGAGGCGATAAAGTTCCCATGCTCGGAAACGCCGACAATCAGCGGATTGTCCTTTTTCACCGCTATAAGCGTTTCAGGCTCGTCAAGGCACATTATGCCTAACGCGAAGGAACCCTCCAGCCGACCTGTCACCTTTATAACCGTATCTAAAATATTGCCCCTGTGGTAGTATTCCGCAAGCTGCGCGATTACCTCGCTGTCCGTCTGCGAAGCAAAACTAACGCCGCGCCGTTCCAAATATTCCTTTAACTGCTTGTAGTTTTCGATAATGCCGTTGTGAACAATCGCAATCTTGTTTTGGCTTCCTATATGCGGGTGCGAGTTTACGTCCGACGGCTCGCCATGCGTAGCCCACCGAGTATGCCCGATACCCAAATGCCCAAACAGCGGCTGTTCCTCCAGCCGCGTTTCCAGCGCGTTTAGCCTGCCCTCTTGCTTCGCCACACTAAAGCCGTCATTTGCATACACCGCAATCCCTGCCGAGTCATACCCGCGATACTCTAGTTTTTTTAGCCCGTCTACGATAATAGGGACGGCATCTTGCGCTCCGACATAACCAATAATGCCACACATATTACATTCTCCTTTAATTTGGATAATATGAAATTTTAACATTTATATGATTAAAAAAAAAGCCCTATGTTAATGTGGTAGAGCTATGTATGGGGTGGAGTGGGGATTTGGTGGGTTTACATGGGATTGCGTGCGTTCTTTAGAGAGTAATGGAACGCGGATTTTCGCGGATTTGGCGGATTTTCGCGGATTTTTTCGGGCGTGTTTATTAAAATCTGCTTAATTAAAATCTGCGTTCCGTAATATCAATTTTAGTTCATGTTTCTGCTGTGCCTCTCGCCCTCTGTGCCTCTGTGTCTCTGTGTGAAAAAATCTTTTAACTAAAGAATGGGGATATACGCTTTACCTGCGTTCATTATTTGTCAAAACCATTTCACACAGAGGCACAGAGGCACAGAGGGAGCGTGACATAACAGGCAATGAGTGCGAATTTAATGGATTTAAAAGCATAGAACTCGGATTTTGCCCACGTAAATTACTAAACGGCGATATATTTTCCCAAGAGCCAATCCGCCGAATCCGTGTGAATCCGTTAAATCCGTGTTCCATTACTTTTAATTTACATGGATAAAATCTGTACCCCACTGCCGTCAATTTACACGGAAAGAATCCGCGAAAATCCGTTAAATCCGCGTAAATCCGCGTTCCATGACTTTATTCTCTTAAACTACCCCCTGCGCCAACATAGCCGTTGCCACCTTCTTAAACCCAGCGATATTCGCGCCTGCCACAAAGTTGCCTGCCATATTGTACTCCTTGGCGGCTTCGTTCATTTGGGTAAAAATACCGCTCATTATGCCCTGTAGCTTGCTGTCTACCTCGTCAAACGTCCACGCCAGGCGCGCGCTGTTTTGGCTCATTTCTAACGCGCTTACGCTTACACCGCCCGCGTTCGCAGCCTTACCAGGCGCGAACATTATTCCCTTTTCTTGGAATACGTGTACAGCCGCCTTGGTGCAAGGCATGTTCGCGCCCTCTGCCACGGCAATACAGCCGTTGGCGGCGAGCGTCAACGCGTCCGCTTCGTGCAGCTCGTTCTGCGTGGCGCATGGCAGGGCGATGTCGCAGGGTATGTTCCATACACCAGTTCCTGCCGTATATTTGGCAGATGGGCGATAGCGTAAATATTCGTTTATACGCTCGCGGCGTACCTCTTTTATTTCCCGAATCGCCGCTAGGTCTATTCCGTCTGGGTCGTGAATAAAGCCGCCCGAGTCGCTCATTGTCACGACCTTCGCGCCAAACTCCATTGCCTTAATCGCGGCGTGGATTGCCACGTTTCCGCTACCCGAAATGCTTACCGTCTTTCCGTCAAAGCCGTTGTTTGCGTTCGCGAGCATGTCGCGCGTAAGGTACAGCAAGCCGAAGCCAGTCGCTTCCGTACGCCCCAGCGAGCCGCCGTAAGCGATGCCCTTTCCTGTAATAAAGCCCTCGTAACGGCCGACTATGCGCTTGTACTGCCCGTACATGTAGCCAATTTCCCTTGCGCCTACGCCTATATCCCCTGCGGGAACGTCCTCGTCAGGCCCAAGATATTTGTGCAGCTCGGTCATCAGGCTTTGGCAAAAACGCATGACCTCCGCATCTGATTTGCCCTTGGGGTCAAAATCCGCGCCGCCCTTACCTCCGCCGATGGGCAAGCCCGAAAGCGCGTTCTTGAAAATTTGTTCAAAGCCAAGAAATTTTAAAATACTCGCGTTTACGGAGGGGTGGAAGCGCATACCGCCCTTGTAAGGCCCTATGCTACTGGAAAACTGCACGCGGTAGGCGGTGTTGACCTGCACTCTGTTATTGTCGTCAAGCCAAGGAACACGAAAGGTAATAATGCGTTCGGGGATTGCCATTCGTTCTAAAATGCTTGCGTCCTTGTACGCTGGCTCGTTGTCCACAATGGTGGCAAGCGAGCTAAAAACCTCGTCAAGCGCTTGGTGAAACTCCTTTTCGCCTGGGGTTTTAGCTATTACTGACTCGATTACACTTTTTGTGTAAGACATGAAATCTTCCTTTCGGGTATGTTAGAATTAAAACAACGCCCACCGCATGGCATGTCAAAAAAAGCCCGACACTGTGCCACTTGATGAACGCCTTTGTTCACACTGGGGATATTTTATAGCAATGGGCGTTAGTATGCAAGTATTTTTTGGCGGAAAACAAAGGGACGTTGAAAAATCAACGCCCCTAAGGCAAGCTCTTTAGAAAGAATTAGCAAGCTGTAGTAACGTGTTTAAAAACAACGCATTGGCAACGATAGCAAGCACAAAGCCTATTGCCGCCCATATAAGTGCGGCTTGTGCCCATGTTTTCCTGTTTTCGTTACCAGCGCCGCCAAACGCCCACACAAAAAGCATGATAACATTTACACACGGAATCATCATAATAAGGAATGTAATTACCCAATCCTTTACTTTCATTACGCTGTTGTCCATTTTTAACTCCTCTTTTCAATAAGATTTATTATATTATGCAGTACGGAATTGCTGTTTACAACCATTGGCGCGTGGTGCGGAAACAGCTTTACCATTCTGAAAATATACACACTAATAAAAATAAGTAAAAAAACAATTGTGAATGTTTTTAACATTTCGGCTTTTTCGGGCTTCATGTGCTTAACCGCCATAGCACACGCAGTAAATGCGACCACTGGCACAAAAAGCGGGTGCAGCTTTAAACTTTCCGCAAAATTGCCTGATAAAAACAGCAAGCCCGCCCGAGTTAGCCCACATGCAGGGCAGGGCAAGCCCACAAAAATCATAGACGGGCAAGCATACCCAAACAGCATATTCACAAAAATAAAATATATGCAAAAAGCCCCTGCTCCTATAAAATAACGCATAGTAGGCAACCTTTCAGATGTTGTAAAACTGTAACACATTCTTGTATAATATGTCAAACATAAAGGAGTGAGCCGCCATGAATTTCAAGCAATTCCTAGACCTAATGGACATTTTGCTCGGGGAAAACGGCTGTCCGTGGGACAGGGAGCAGACCCATGAAAGCCTTAGGCAGTACCTGCTCGAAGAATGTTACGAGGTAATTGACGCAATAAATAAGGACGAGCCGAGCGCGTTGTGCGAGGAGCTAGGCGATGTATTGTTGCAAGTTGTTTTCCATGCGAAGCTCGCGGAAAAAGCGGATAAATTCAAAATAGAGGACGTAATTCAGCATGTTTCGGACAAGCTGATTAGCCGACATACCCATGTTTTTGGTGCGGACAGCGCGAAAAAAGGCGAGGACGTAATAAAAATATGGGAAGCCAACAAGGAAAAGGAACGCCCGCGCTCGGTGCGTGATGCCATGAATGATGTCCCCAAGGCGTTACCTGCGCTTGTCCGCGCTTCTAAGGTAATCAAGCGTTCCAAGAGAGAGCTGTCCGCCAAGGAGGACATAATAGCGGACATTAACGCACGGCTTGCACAGCCAGTTATTGACGGTGATGGGCTTGGCGGTGTTTTGATGTCGTTGGTGGAGCTTGCGAATGTTTTGGGGGTAAATGCGGAATTGTCCTTGGCTAACTGCGTTGAGGAATTTATAAACTCATAAATTGGTATATTATTCCTTTTTTGTGACTATATTTATACTAACGCACCCACAAGTCACCCACAAAGGAGAATGACCATGACATACGCGCCCACCGCCAACATAGCGGTTGCACCAAAAAAGCAAGCCAAGCAAAAAGCAAAACGTCTAAGCCGAGAAGATGTTGAAATTATTATGGCGCTCGAAGCGGTTAAAAGCGATATGGAGTTTCTACATAATTGCTTCGACCACACCACGGACGCAATTTTAGTAGACAGTCTAGTATACGAGCTAAAAGCCGCAAACCTGAAATACCAGTATTATCTAAATATGTGCAAAAAAAAGGGCATAGTCCACGGGAGCATTATATGAGCCTTTACAATTTAGCCTTAGCCGCGTTGGGAATTTTTTTCGCGGCGTATCTTTTACATACGCGCCAGTTTAGCTGGGCTTTAGGCGTAGCAAAAAATTCCATAGTCGGAATTGTAGGGCTGTTAGTCTGCAATTTTTTGTTTGCGGGGCTTGCGGTTGGCATAAATATTGTTACTGTGCTTGTGGTGGGCGTGCTTGGCGTGCCTGGGTTTTTGCTGTTGTATGCTACGCAGTTCTTGCTGTAGGAAGCCTACGACCGCGAGCCTGGCTTCGTTATCGGCACGCCCTGCTTGCACAGCGGACAATCCTCTGGCGAGTACGAAGCAATTTCCGTAGTAAACGCCGCCGAGGTTTTTACGCCAAAATCTATTTTGCCGCCGCTGCGGTCTACGATTACGCCCACGCCTGCGATTTTGCCGCGGTTGAGCCGCACGAGTTCCAGTATTTCAAACACCGTGCCGCCTGTGGTGATTACGTCCTCGGCTACGACTACGCTCGCGCCGTCGGGTATTTCAAAGCCGCGCCGAAGTGTCATTTTTCCGTTTTCGCGTTCCGCAAAAATACTTTTCGCGCCGAGAATACGCGCCAATTCGTAGCCCCAAACAATTCCGCCGATAGCAGGCGCAACTACTATGTCGATTTTTTCGCCCGAAAAGCGTTCGGCTGCGATTTTAGCTAATGCCTCCGTGTATTCGGGGTACTGCAAAACCCTTGCGCACTGCATATATTGCGCCCCATGCCGCCCCGAGGTGTACAAAAAATGGCCGTCAAATAAGGCCTCCGCCTTTTGCAAAATTTCCTGTGCGTTCATTATATAACTCCCCTTATCTCGTCTAAAGTAATCTGCTCGCGCTTCATATAAGCAATCAAGCCGTCAAGAATTTCCATAGTGACACGCGGATTGGTAAAATTTGCCGTGCCTATTGATACCGCCGTTGCGCCTGCCATTATAAACTCGACTACGTCCTCCCATGTAGCCGCGCCGCCTGTGCCTATTATCGGCAGGCTTACCGCCTTAGCCACCTGATAGACCATTCTCACCGCAACTGGCATAATCGCACGCCCAGAAAGTCCGCCTATTGTGTTGCCTAGTACGGGCTTTTTTTTGTGAATGTCTATTTTCATTCCAAGCAACGTGTTAATAAGGCACAGCGCGTCCGCGCCGCCCGCTTCCGCGCCCTTGGCTATGGAAACAATGTCGGTCACGTTCGGGCTGAGCTTTACAATTACTGGTACGGCGGACACGCTTTTTACCGCGCGCGTCACCTCCTCCGCCATTTTCGGCTCTGTTCCCATTGCCATGCCGCCCGCCTTTACGTTCGGACAGGAAATATTAAGCTCAAAGAAGTCTACGCCGTCCACGTCCGCAAAATCGCGCGCCACATTTACATAGTCCTCTACCGTACGTCCGCACAAATTTACAATCACCTTAGCCGAAAAGTCCTTCAAAAACGGCAAATCCTTTTCGATAAAGGCCTTCGCGCCAGGGTTTTGCAAGCCCACGGCGTTTAATATACCGCCATGCGTTTCCGCTATGCGCGGCGGCGGATTGCCTTCCCACGGCTCGTGCGAAACGCCCTTGACAGTAATCGCGCCTAGTCGGTTTAAATCAACAAACTTCGCGTACGCGCTACCGTTCCCAAAAGTACCAGAAGCGGTAATAATTGGGCTGTTTAGTTCAATTCCTGCTATTTTTACGGTTAGTAACATTATGCTACTCCTCTAGTGTTTTTTGTGGTAGAATAAGTATAACATAAAAACACCACAAAGTCGCACATAAAAAATCGCCGAAGGCGAATCAAAAATAGGGGTGATTTAAAATGACTAATTTATCATTTGTAAAAATGCACGGTTGCGGAAACGACTATGTTTATTTTGATTGCTTTGACAAAAACAAAATAGAAGCTCCTCACGCGCTGGCAAAAAAGCTGTCCGACAGGCACAGGGGCATAGGAAGCGATGGAATAGTGCTTATTTTGCCGTCCGATGCCGCCGATGCAAAAATGCGAATGTTTAACGCGGACGGCACGGAAGCCGCCATGTGCGGCAACGCAATCCGCTGTGTAGGCAAATATTTGTACGAAAGCGGCAGAGCAAAAAACCCGCGGCTAAAAATAGAAACCCTAAGCGGCATAAAATCGCTGGAGCTGGAAATAACTGGCGAACAGGTACGCTCCGTGCGCGTAGACATGGGCGCAGCAAGGCTAAAGCCCGAGGCCGTCCCAGTAAACCTCGTGGGCGAGAGCATTATCGGGCGCGTGGTAAATATCGCAGGCACAGCCTACGAAATAACATGCGTAAATATGGGAAACCCCCATGCGGTGATTTTCCAAGACGATATTGAGCAGTTCGACCTAGCCGTAACAGGCCCCGCAGTCGAATGTGCCAAAATTTTCCCCGAGCGCGTTAATTTTGAGGTAGCGCAAATCGTAAACCGCCGCAATATCCGTATGCGCGTCTGGGAACGCGGAAGCGGCGAAACAATGGCTTGCGGCACAGGCGCGTGCGCGGTAGCGGTAGCCGCCGTCTTGATGGGCTACTGCGACAAAGGCACAGACATCAACGTGGAGCTACGCGGCGGTACGCTTACAATCAATTACACAGACGAAACGGTTTATATGACTGGGGATTGTGAGAGGGTTTTTGAGGGCTTGCTTTGCGAATGTTAAAGCCTATTTTAAAATACCCAGGCGGCAAGGCTCGGGAGCTAAAACACATACTGCCCATTATCCCACGCACGGTAAACCGCTTTTTTGAACCATTTGTAGGCGGCGGCGCGGCATATTTTTCTTTTGACAACGCAAAACAATACTTCATAAATGACGCTTCCAAGGAATTGATTTCCGCGTACAGGGCGGTAAAAACGCAGGATATTGACTTTTTCGACACGCTAACCGCTTTAAACGAGGATTGGAAGCTACTGGCAACGCTCGAACATTCCAGCGTTGGTTTTGCTGTAGCCTCGCTTTCAATTGTCAAAAAATACGGGCTTGAAGCCTTTTTCATTGATTATCTGCTAAAAATGTACAAGCAGAAACGAGCCTATATACAGAAGCAGGAATCGCTAGGAAACGTCATAACGGCGGAAAACGAGCTGTCCATATTTGAAACCGCCGTAAAGTCAAGCTATTACGCCGCAGTTAGAAAAATCTATAACCAAAACCGAAAACTTGGCGATTTACAGGCAAACGCCGCTTTCTATTTTTTCGTGAGAGAGCTTTGTTATTCGTCCATGTTTCGTTTTTCCGCCAACGGCGATTTTAATGTGCCTTACGGCGGAATGAGCTACAATTCCAAGAGCTTTGACGAAAAATTAAAATACTTACGCTGCGCGCCATTGCTTTCACGCCTTGAAAATACGGACATCTACGACACCGACTTTCAAGAATTTGTAGAAATGTTTCGGCTACGCAAGGACGATTTTCTTTTTCTTGACCCGCCGTACGATACGGAGTTTTCCACCTATGACGAAAACGAGTTTGGCAAAAAAGACCAAGCTCGGCTTGCCGATTGCTTGCGTTCGTTGCAGGCAAAATGGTTGCTTGTCATTAAGGACACGGACTTTATTAGGGGCTTGTATCCGCAGGGGGATTCGGGGATATTTTACCAAGAGTTTGATAAGAGCTATTCGGTTAGTTTTATGAACAGGAACGCCAAAAACGCGAAGCATTTAATTATTACGAATTATGAGGTGGTATAAATGGCATACAGGACATTTCTATTCTTAATCGCATATGCTTTTTTTGCAGTGTCTATTTTTACAGGGTGTAATGCTGTCGCTCGCACAGCAAACGACACCGAATCCACTTCAGAGCATTCATTTTTTGGGGTTTGGCAATTGGAGCAAATTGCCATAAGCGTTTATCACAAAGGTGATTTGGACTTGTCCGCCCCGCCCGCACGAATGCCCATTATTGAAGATTTTATTGGCTCGGAGCTAGAAATTACCGCCGATTTTGTCAGATTAGGGGACAGAACGCTGTATTCCCCCGAATATCATGTAAGCCAACCTAGTACAGACTGGCTTTTTTCTAGCGATGAGTATATCTGGGAAGCCGAATATTATAATTCGCTTGATGAATTTATTGAGGAAATGGAGAAAAGCAACATAGCTATTGGGTATGCCAACGATAACAAGGACAGCACACACATTACTAGGGTGTTTGCTTCATACCCTCAATATTCGGAGCATTGGTTTCAAGGTTGGCTTCTCGACCCCGAAGCAGACAACGGCGACTACCTTTTTAACCCATTATTTCAAAATTTTATTCTTCTAAACAACGACTATATGCTTGTCGGGGGAACGTCCCTAATTTTAGCGAGAAGAATTTAACCACAAAGCAGGGCGAACGCCGACCACCCAGCCAGCGACAGCGTCGCCGCCGACGAGTATCTCGCCGTCATGGCTGACATGGACGGCATCAACACTCAATCCGCCGGGCGAACGAATCCACCAACATGAAGTCCACCCTGCGGCGGCATGTGCTTTTCTTGCTTCGTCATACTGGTCGTGCAAATAATAGCCGTTCGGGCTAAGAACGTATTTACTGTTTTTCCATTCATAGCGTTCCTTGTTACGCAAGGCTCCGCTATCGCCGAAATATTTTACTAATTCGTCCAAACTTAGCAAAAACACCTTGTCGGTAGTCGCTCTACCGCCCGCTGTGCCGTACCATGGGTTATCTGGGTTTTCGTTCCGCGTTTCGGCGATTGCCGATTTTTCCGCGCCCAGACTATTGTAAAACTCGCCGTTTAGATATTCCCGCAAAGTACAATTTTCCCATGTTATATCTGTAAATTCGACATGGTACGCCCGTTGCTCGATAATTTTTTCCGTTATAAGCAACGCCTTATTATTTTGCACATCAAGCACGCGCCAGTCAAAGCCGCCAAACTGGTAAATACTACCGACAGCGGGCGTTACGCCAGTTTTTTTACTTTCCAAGACATTCCCTCCCCTACTCCACCGACGACGGCGGAATACCCTTGTACTTCTTAAACAGACGGCTAAAATAAAATATATCCGCAAAGCCGCAAAGCCCCGCTACCTCGGTTACGTTCCATTTTCCTGTGCGTAGCATGTCCTCGGCTTTGTTTATGCGTATTGTGTTCAAATAATCGCGGAAGGCTACGCGCGTTTCGCGTTTGAAAACCGCGCCGAAGTAAACGGGGTTGAGCGATACGGCGGCGGCCACGGTAGAAATCGTCAGCGGCTCGGCAAAATGCTCGGCGATATAGCGAATCGCCTGTTTTACGCGCGGGTCGTAGCGGCATGTGTCGGCTTCGTAAACGAGCATTTCCATATATCGCTGCAAAATCAACATCAAGCGCGCCCGCGAGCGCATTACGTAGCCCTCGCTTTTTGTGGCAAAATCCTCGCTTAGCTTGCGGTAAAGGGAAACAACATCGTTTTGCATACCTATTTTTGCGTGCAGGGGCAAGGGTATGCTCGCTTCCTCGCCTGCTGGCGTGCTTAAATTAAAATTGACGGCAAAGCACTCGAATTTTTCCGGCTCGCCGCTTACCGCCGAACGCTCCGAGCCTTTGGGAATACACAATAAATCGCCCTCCCCCACAAGGATTTTCTGGCGATTGATTGTATAAATCGCTTGCCCGCCGATTACATACGTAAGGTCGATAAAGTCAATGATTTTGTACTCAATTAGCCATTCGGGAGTGCTTCTTCTATGGCGGTAGTAGTCTATGGTCGGCGCGCTGTCGTTGAAGTTTTTTGTTGGCATGTGGTTTACTCCTTATAAACATTTGCTAACTCGCCAGTTAGTAACTGTGCAGTTAGTATATTGCAAAAATGTGACTTTACCAAGAGCCGTTGCGAATTATTACAAATCTTCTTTAATATATCCATGTTTGCTGCTAATTGTCAAGTTTATACTCGGTTAAACCACGATAATCAGCACGGCAAACGCACGAACGGCAAAACACGCACGGTTTCGTAGGGGACGGATTTATCCGTCCCGAGGTTACTTCGTTCTGCGTTAATGGACGTTGACCGTCCCGAATTGACGAGCGTGCGTACCTCGGGCGAGGTAAACCTCGCCCCTACGTAAAGACTATCAAACACGGATTTAATGGATTTTCGCGGATTTTTGCGGATTTAACGGATTCACACGGATTTTCACGGATTTCCCACGAGCCAATCCGCGTAAATCTGCGTGAATCCGCCAAATCCGCGCATAAATGACATTTAAAACCTAAGAAAGCGGTGTTACCATGAAAAATTATTCTGCGTGGCTACAGCTCGAACAGCTATCACCCCCTCGTCAAGACGTTGTGTTGCAAAGCCTTGACACCACCACACCACCTCGCCCCTACTTCGCACAAGAAGAATGGGAACGCTTTAATTTCAAAAACCTAAACGTCACCTTTTCTTTAAACCCTGCACTAAAAAAAGAGAGCTTCACCATAGACGGCTACCTAGACAGCAACTTAGACAGTGACTTGAACAGCAACCAAAACGACAACCTAAACAGCGACTTAAACGGCGAATTAAACGACAACCCAAACAGCAACCAAAACGGCAACCCAAACACCAACCCAACCGACAACCCAACCGACAACCTAAACAAAATAAAAATAGAAGGCGGCTGTGAAATAGGCTTACTTTACGCTGTATATCGCCTATTGTTCTGCTTGAAGCACGCCGAAAACAAAAACCGCAACGAGAACGGAAACCGCAATGAGAACGGAAACCGCAATGAAAACCAAAACCACAACGAAAACCAAAACCACAACGAAAACAAAAACCCCAACGCAAACCAACCCCCCAACCAAAACCCCCCCCCCAACCACCCCCACCCCAAACCAAAACTACATATCTCCGACACCCCAACCGTACCCAACCGCGTCCTCAACCATTGGGACAACGGCGACGGCAGTGTCGAGCGTGGTTACGCGGGGCAATCCCTTTTTTGGCGCGGCGGCAAAATCGGCTACGACCTCGAACGGCTAAGGGACTACGCGCGCTTACTCGCTAGCGTAGGCATAAACCAGATAAGCGTAAACAACGTAAACGTACGCCCAGACACCGCGCAGCTCCTTACCGCAAGCGGCTTGCAGGACTTGAAAAAGGTGGCGGAGGTTTTCCGCCCGTTTGGGATTAGGCTTATTATCGCGGTGCATTTTGACAGCCCTTGTTGGCTAGGCGGACTGAAAACGTCCGACCCCGCTCGCCCCGATGTCGCGGCGTTTTGGAAAAATACCGCGGACTTAGTTTACAAGGAAATACCCGACCTTGTGGGCTTTTTAGTCAAAGCCGACTCGGAATTTCAAAGCGGCCCAAATTCCTTTGGGCATACGCAGGACATCGGCGCGAACGTAATCGCCAACGCCCTATCGCCCCATGGCGGTATATTGTACTGGCGGTGCTTTATTTACAATTGCTTGCAAGACTGGCGCGACACCAACACCGACCGCCCAAAGGCGGCGTACGAAACATTTTTTCCGCTGGACGGCAAATTCGAGCAAAACGTCATTTTGCAGGTGAAGCACGGGCCGTCCGATTTCCAAGTACGCGAGCCAAACTCGCCGCTTCTCGGCGCGTTAAAAAGCACGCGCGAGGCGTTAGAATTTCAAATTTCACAGGAATACACAGGCCAGCAAATAGACTTGTACGCATGGGCGGTGCAATGGGAAGAAATTTTCGACCACCCTTTTAACGAAAAACGTACAACACGCGACCTAATAGGGTATAATAAGGAAATACAAGCCATCGTAGCCGTGGCAAACACAGGCGACGACAATAACTGGTGCGGTAGCTTTCTCGCGCAAGCCAATTTGTATGCGTTTGGGCGAATGGCGTGGAATCCTGCGATTACGGCACGCGAGGTCACGCAGGAGTGGGCTTCGCTTGTTTTCCCACAGGAAATAACTGGCGAAATTGTAAAAATGCTACTGGCTTCCCGCGAGGTTTACGAGAAATACAACGCGCCGTTAGGCATAGGCTGGTTCGTGAACATCAACCACCACTACGGGCCGAGCGTAGACGGCTACGAGTACATGAAGTGGGGAACGTACCACCGCGCCGACACAAAGGCTATAGGCGTAGACCGCACAACCCACGGAACTGGCTACACTGCACAATATCAGCCCTTTGTGCGTAACATGTACGAGAATATAAAAACCTGTCCCGAGGAATTATTATTGTTTTTTCATAGACTGCCGTACGATTTTCGCCTAAAAAGCGGACAGACCCTGTTACAATACATTTACGACACGCATTTTGAGGGCGTAGAGCAAGTAGAAAAAACCATAGAAGCATGGGCTCTGTTAGAAAACTTTATTTCTGCCGAGGTGTTTTGTCATACGCGCGAACGCTTGCAAATGCAGTTAAAAAACGCGGAGGAATGGCGCGATGTAGTCAATTCGTATTTTTACAGAAAAACCGCAATCGTCGACAATAAAGGGAGGAAAATATTTTGATAATCACTCTGCCCTCCGTCCTTAGTGACGGCATGGTAATAGGAAAAAAGGCTAATATATGGGGCTGGGCTTCGCCCAACCAAAGCATCAGAGCCGAATTTTTAAATAAAACCTACGAAACCTCCTGCGACCTGTCGGGGCGTTTTGAGCTTACCTTGCTTGCGGAGGAATTTGGCGGCCCTCATGTCTTGAAAATAGAGGACATTACGCTCACAGACGTTTTTGTCGGGCGCGTGTGGCTCTGCGGCGGTCAGTCCAATATGGAAACACCGCTAAGCCGTTCCCGATTTTCGCTAGGCGCTTTCATAAAGGACGATAAGCGAATCCGCGTTTTTCAAGCAGAAAAGGGAATGAACTTCGAGCGGCCGCAAAAAAACGTAGCAGGCAAATGGCAAACCGCCGAGGGCGAATTTTTGGACAATATGTACGGCGTACCATACTTTTTTGCGCGGAGCTTGCTCGAACAAAACGGCGATATTGCCATCGGGCTTGTTTGTGTACCCGCAGGGGGAACGCCGCTTGAAAGCTGGCTTCCCGAGGAAATTATTCGCGGCTACCCTGAAATTTACGAAAGGCTAACGCCGTTAAAAATGCCAGGCTTTATCGACAGCACCACCTCGGCGCACGAAAAAAATTCTCAGCTTTGGCAAAACGCGCTAAACAGCAGTGATTTGGGCTTAGAGCAGAGCTGGTTTAGCCAAGACTACGACGATAGCGACTGGGACACGCGAGTGCTGCTCGACCCGACAGGCTCGCCGTCATACGGCTCGCTTTGGCTTAGGAGAACCTTTGAGTTGGAAAAAACAGGCGGCGATGTTTTCTTAAACTTCGGGCGTGTGGAAAACAGCGTAAAGGTTTTTATCAACGGTACGGAAATCCTGCACGTCACGTATTCCTATCCGCCCTGCTTTTGCAAAATCCCGAACGAGCTACTAAACGACGGCAAAAATACAATCGCACTGCGTATTGTCGGCGAAGATGTTCGCCCACAGCTTATACCTGGCAAGGAGTACGCGCTGTACCACAGCGAGGGCGTAATCGACTTTACGCAGGGCGAATGGAAATGGAAAACAGGCGCGGAAACGGAAAAATTCTTGGGTAGCTTGTTTTTTTACAATAGGCCGTGCGGCGTGTACAATTTCATGCTCGCGCCGTTGCTTGGCTACTCCGTAGACGGGCTTCTTTGGTATCAGGGCGAATCCAACACGGACAGACCCCACGGCTACAAAGCCCTTTTTGCGGAATTTGCAGAGCATATGCGCGAGAATTTCGGAAAAAACCTGCCGATTATTTTTACACAAATAGCAAACTATGTAGACCCGTACAGCTATGATTCCGTGGGCGGCTTTAGCTCGCCAGGCGCGTATGTGGCGGTGCTTCGCGAGCAACAGCGGCAGTGTCTGCAAATACCCAATACCGCCATGGCTGTAACCATCGACTGCGGCGAGTACAACGACATTCACCCCGTAGACAAAAAAAGCGTGGGCGACAGGCTCGCCTTGCACGCGCGGCGTATGGTGTACGGCGAAAAAATAGTGTCCGACGGCCCTATTTTCAACAATGTACGGTATTTGAGCGATTCGCAAAAAATAGTAATCGAATTTAAAAACGGCGTAGGCCTTTGGGCAAAAAACGGACACCCCACGCTTATGATTTTGTACAAGGACGGGCTTGTACGCAGTGTTTTTGCGGCTATTCGCGGCGAAACGCTCGAAGCTCCCATAGGCGCGACTGCGCCGCGTGCGGTTCGGTTTTGTTGGGCGGATTGCCCCACCGTGCCTATTTATAATGCTTATGGTCTGCCTGCTTCGCCGTTTGAGGAGGTTATTAAGGAGATGGGTTAATCAAACACCCACCAATAGCTAACCGCCAGCATTTCACGCAAATAGTTTACAGGAATGGTATACCAATCTGTGTACGCGCCAAGTCGGCTTGGCGTAATACCTATGCTTTTGGCGGTACGTACGGCGCGGTACAAATGGAAGTCGTTCGTGACTACAACGGCTCTGTATTCGCTTACAGGGGCGTTGCCCCTTTTGACATCTAAAAAATGCTCGTCTAAAATCCTCTTAGCGAAGAAAAGATTTTCATAGGTGCTTGTGGAATCCCCCTCTAGCAGGATTTTGTCGCTTGGCACGCCCTTGGCGCGTAGATAACGTGCCATGGCCTCCGCTTCGGTTATTCTTGCGCGGTTTCCTAGCCCGCCGCAAACAATTATGTATGCGTTGGGGTTTTCGAGGTGGTATTCGTATGCCGTGTTTAGGCGGTGCGCCAGCGGCCGCGTTACGGTTTCGCCTATGATTCCCGCGCCTAGCACAATAACCACATCTTCGTTGTAGTCTACGTTTGACGTGTTTCCGTATGAAAAAAGAAACACGACAAAGGCTACGGGAATTAGGCAAAGGATACCTATGGCTATGTGGATTTTTTTGGGTATTTTGTTAAAAAATACCGCGTATGCGAGCATTAAAACGGAAATAACCGCCTGTGCCGCAAAGCCTACGGTAAAGTTTGATACTGTTAGTAGCAGGGTTGCGTTTGCGAGGGATAGTATGCCTAGGGTGAGTAGGGTTGTTCTTAGGGTTTTGGTCATTTGGAGCCTCCTTAACCATGTTTCCTCTTCCTATACATCATCATCATAACAGGTCTTAACACTATTCCTACAAGGGAATCCCCCAACGAAGCCCCCAAGAGCGTGAACACAATACGCTCTTTCCCAGACAAGCGAGGCATAATTCCTCTTAACAACTCATTCGCGTTATTACATACCTTTTTCAAATATTCCCCGCTGTTTTCCTGTTTCCTATCCAATGAATAATAAATAGCCGCAAGCCGTGTAAAATATTTCTTTTTGGCAGACAGCAATAGCCTCTCGCTTTTTTCTTCAAAAAAGGCTATTCTATTCTTGCAAACACGAATAGAAAAGTCGGCGAGCGCGATTGAAACGGTTTGATGTGTAAGGCTACCCTCGCGCTGTCTATAATGATAAAATGACTTGTCTAAAAACCCGATTTTGTCACACTGCCAAATAAGCAGGTGCATAATTTCCGCGTCCTCGCCCGAGCGCGCGTCACTAAACCTAATTTTGCTAAAAACCTGCGCCTTGTAGATTTTGTCCCACAGAGTAGCCGATATTTCACGCAAATTAAGAAAAGCATCGGCGGCTTCTTCCCTTGTCAAAATCTTAAACCTGCCGCTATCCTTTGACCGCACCGAGCGTTTTTCGTACGCTAAAACCTTTTTTGCTTGAATTAAATCCAAATTTTCAGATAGCATATAATCCATCATTGGTCGCAGGCTGTTTGGCTCTAGCCAGTCGTCACTGTCCACAAAAGCAATATAATCGCCCGTAACATGCGCCAGCCCTGTGTTTCTCGCAGAGCCAACGCCCTCATTTTTTGGCTTATGAATGACCCTTATTCGCGGCTCGTTTTCCGCTAATTTGTCGCAAAGCTGTCCGCTATCGTCTAGCGAACAATCATTTACAAGTATTACTTCCATATTGCATATGTTTTGTGATAAAATACTTTGTACGCATTGCTCCAGATATTGGCTTGCGTTGTATACGGGGATTATTATGGAGAGCTTGTCGGACATGTTAAGATTCCTTTCTGGGAAGTTAATACCACTATCACGACAAACTCACGAAGCGGGAATGTCTAAATCAAACACGGATTTAGCGGATTTGCGCGGATTTTATCGGGCTTATAGGATTTTCGTGGATTTTACAACGAGCCAATCCGCGCAATCCGTGAAAATCCGCTAAATCCGTGTTTAATCCAAAACTGGAGAGCCTACACGCTCTTGCCCTTTGTGCGTTTATCGTGATACCATTATAAAGCAATGTTGCACACACGCATAGTATGAAATGATTTTTTGTCACTCCATTAGTATAAGGGGGGACGTACCATGTTCCACAAAATCAACTCCGTCACACCGTTGCACGATTATAAAATCAGAGCGGTTTTTGTTTCCGGCGATATTCGTATTTATGATACCAAGCCCCTACAAGATAGATTTACCGCATTTAACGACCTAACCAACATCAAGGGACTTTTTGAACTAGTAAAGGTAGACGAAAGCGGGCTTGGCATAGTGTGGAACGAGAATATAGACCTATCCAGTGACGAAATCTGGCATAACGGAACACCATAATCTGCAATAATAAGGAGAAAGTATGACAACCTTAAAAAAACTAAACAGCATTTTTAACAAAGCAACCAAGATAAAGCTGCTTATTCTCATGCTTGCTATTATTTTCAACTCGTTTTTAGAGATGTTTATTCTTTCGCTTGCCTCGCCTATTATTTCCATTTTGATGGGCGATACGTCTATCGAAAACAACCAAACCATTTATAAATTTTATACCATGTTTAAATTTGAAAGCCTGCGCGACTTTTTGTTGGTACTAATATTTGTGTTTGCAGGGATTTGCCTTTTCCGCGGCGTGAGCTATTTTGTTGTTACCAAGGTCAAATATCGCTTTTGTTCGAGGCGGCAGATGGATTTGTCAAAGCGTATGCTAATGAAAACGCTAAACTATTCCTATCTTTACCATACAAGTAAAAACCTGCCAGAGCTACAGCGCGTGGTGCTTGGCGACGTAACAGAGATGTTTGCGTTGATAACTGGCTCGCTTTATTTCACCGCCGATTTGTTTATGACCTTGTTTATTTTAGCCTTTTTGCTGATTACCTCGCCGCTTATGACACTAAGCGTAATTGCCCTGGCAGGTATTAGCGTGCTTATTTATTACGCGCTTTTCCGCAAGCAAATTTTAAACGCAGGTGCAAAAAACCGCTCCGCGAACATAGCCATGACTAAAACCGTACAGCAATCACTAGGCGGAATAAAGGAAGTCAAGCTATTGGGCAGAGAGGGCTATTTTAAAAATACCTTTGAAAAAAGCTGTGAGGTTTTTGTAGAGGTAAACACTCGCTTTTTAGTGCTTAATAATCTGCCAAAAATCATGTTGGAAACCGTCTGCGTAGTGGGCGCGCTTCTTATTATCGGCGTATTGCAGTTTGTGGGCATAAATTTTGTAAAGCTCGTGCCTCAGTTTAGCGTATTTGTGCTTGCGGCGTTCCGTATGCTGCCAGCTGTTATGCGGCAGGTAACTAACGTAAACGATATTATTTTCCGTATACCCTCCGTTGACGCGGTGCATAAAAGCCTTTTCACCGATTTTGATATTAACGCCATACGCAATTTACCGCCGCCTAGCCCAAGCGACATACCGCCCGCAGCAAGGGACATCACCGTAAGCGGCCTTACATTCCAATACCCGGGCATAGAAACCCCCGTACTAAAGGACGTGTCCTTTGTAATTCCCGAAAACAGTGCCGTTGCGTTTATCGGGCAGTCTGGCTCGGGAAAAACCACGTTAGCCGACTTGATTTTGGGTATTCTTGTGCCTAAGTCGGGAGCGATTTATTATAACGGCATGTCCGTACATCACAATTTTGCTAAATGGCGGACAAATGTAGGCTATATCCCACAGTTTATTTATTTGCTTGACGAAAGCATACGCGAAAACGTAGCCTTTGGCATTGGGCGCGACAGCATAAGCGACGAAAAGGTCTGGCACGCGTTGGAACAGGCACAGCTCGCCGATTTTGTGCGAGGTCTGCCCGACGCGCTCGATACCCTAGTAGGCGAGCGCGGCGTAAAGCTCTCGGGCGGCCAACGCCAACGCATAGGCATTGCGCGCGCGTTGTATGACGACCCGTCCATTCTTGTGCTTGACGAAGCGACCTCCGCGCTGGATACCGACACAGAAAACGCCGTAATGTCCGCAATCCAAGGCTTGCAAGGAAGCAAGACACTGATTATTGTGGCACATAGGCTAAGCACAATTGAATGCTGTAGCATTGTTTTCCAGGTAGAAAACAATACCGTGACAAGGGCAAAGGGCTATGAATGATTTACAAAGGGTACAGCTGGGGATTTTAAAGGAATTTGACAGGCTCTGCCGCCTGTTTAATATCCCCTACTCTCTCGCCGCAGGTACAGCCATAGGCGCGGTATGCTACAATGGTTTTATACCGTGGGACGATGACCTAGATGTTTGTATAAGAAGAAGCGACTTCAAGCGTTTAAAAAAAGCGTGGGAACAAGAGGCCGCGTCGCATTTATTTCTGCAAACCTACGAAACCGACCCCGAATACCATATGTTTTTCCCAAAAATACGCGATTGCAGAACAACCCTAATTGAAGAAGAAGTCAAGCATATAAAAAACATGAACCACGGAATTTATATAGACGTGTTTTTCCTAGATTACGCACCTGCGAATATACGGCTACGCCAAGTACAAGGAGCTTTATTCGCGTTACTTTTGCTCTCTACCCGAAGCCGCGCATTAGCCAAAAACAAAACGGGCAGGGTATGTAAATTTATTTTTAAGCTCGTGCCTGTAAAACTGAGAATCCTTTACCAAAAGGCTCTCGAAGGGCTGATTATCTTTATTGGTACAATAAATACCAGCGGTACAACTTGGTTTTGGATTTTACGCAAGCACCCTTTTCGCAAGCCGCCAAAGCTGCTTTCTCCGTCCGACATGTTAGCCGATTTGATAGATGTCACCTTTGAAAACGAGAGTGTCCTTTTAATGAAGGATTGGGACACTTACCTTACACGCCACTATGGCGACTATATGACACCTCCGCCGCCCGAGCTGCGCGTTCCGCCTCATGTTGCGGCTGTTGTTGATACAGAGAGGTCGTATACGGAGTATATTTGCAAAAGGAGTTAAAAAAAGGGCTATGAATGATTTACAAAGGGTACAGCTAGGGATTTTAAATGAATTTGACAGGCTCTGCCGCTTGTTTAATATCCCCTACTCGCTCGCCGCAGGTACAGCCCTAGGCGCGGTACGTCACAAGGGCTTTATCCCTTGGGACGACGACATTGACGTTTATATAATGCGAAATGATTTTAAGCGTTTGAAAAAGGCATGGGAGCAGGAAGCCCCACCGCATTTATTTTTACAAACCTACGAAACCGACCCCGAGCATCATATGTTTTGCCACAAAATACGAGATTGCAGAACCACCCAAATTGAGGAAGATGCCAGTCATATAAAAAATATGAACCACGGCATTTATATAGACGTGTTTTTATTGGACTACACACCCGCAAGCCTATGGCTACGCCAAATACAAAAATTTTTGTTCGCGTTATTTATAATATCCACCCGCAGCCGCGCGTTAGCCAAAAACAAGGTCGGCAAAACATGTAGGTTTATTTTTAGGCTACTGCCAGTAAAATTGAGAATACTATACCAAAAAGCCCTCGAGGGACTAATCATGCTTATTGGCACAATAAATACCCGCGGCGTAACCAAGTTTTGGATTGTGAAAAAGGGCTTTTTCCGCAAGCCGCCAAGGACGGCGAGTGAAGGTAATTTTTCCCAAATATACGATACCTCGCCCCCAGACACTGAGGCGTGGCTTTCACAGGCGGATTTGTTGGCAGATTTAGTAGATGTTCCTTTTGAGAATGAGAGCGTACGGTTAATGCGTGATTGGGACACTTATCTTAGCTATCGTTTTGGCGACTATATGACACCTCCGCCGCCTGAGTTACGTGTTCCGCCGCATACGGCGACGGTTATTGATACGGAAACGCCGTATACGGAGTATATTTGCAAAAGGAGCTAGTAGAGATTACTTCTACAACCCCAAATAAACCCCCTCAAGCACCCTTGCCGATTCCGCCAGGTCATAACCTGCTTCTCTTATTTCCGCGCTAGTGTCTTTTCTTTCAAAGCCCCTAAAGCTACACAGCCTTTCCGCCCATGCTTCTTTAGTGTCGTTATATAAATCCATAAAATAAAAATCAGCCGTAATTACCACGCCCTTAGAAATTTCAGCGGAAGCAACCACTGGCAGCCCTGCGGCCTGCGCCTCGATAGGCGCGATAGGCAAGCCCTCAAACAACGAGGGAAAGAAAAACACGTCCATAGCCTGTAAGAGTTCATGCACGTTAGGTGTTGCGCCGTAAAAAATTACCCTATCGTGCAAGCCGAGCCTTTTTACATGCCCGCGCGCTTCGTCCTCGTGTCCCCCCGCCCCCACAAAAAGCAGAACCGCGTCGGGGCTTTCGTCGGCTATTAGCCTAAAAACATCAAGCATAAACGAATGATTTTTTTCTCGCGAAAATCTTCCCACATGTCCGATTACATATTTATTTTCCAGCCCTAGGCTTTCACGCATTTTTAAGCGTGTTGCTTCGTTATATGCAAATTTTTCTGGGCTAATTCCGTTTTTGAGTAACAGGTAATTACTTGCTTCGCTGTTTTTACTTCCGAACATATGTTCTGCGGCTATTTCGGAGCAAGCAATAAAGCGATTTGCTCTACGCAAAATAATAAAACGCAAAATAGAATGTACAATTTTGTCGCGCTTGCCCGATACAATCGAGGAATGGCTATGCGATATAATTTTCGTGACCTTATTAAACCACAAAGGCAACGTATACATAAACAACATAGCTGTACTATTGTTACAATGCACCACGTCATATTTGTGATTTTTATAAAAATTAAATATATATTTTAAGAATTTAAAGGGGTGTCTGCTGTATCTGGGGCAATGGAAAAACTCGCCCCCCATTTCGTGTATTTTGTCCTTTTCCTCATCGGTCGCCGCCTGATAATCTAAAAAATCAAAGTGCAGTCTTTCCTTGTCCATATATTTAATCAAGCCAAACATCAGATTCCCGACACCGCCGTAAATATATGTCGGCCCGATAATAAGAATTTTCTTCAGTTCTACCCTATACATTACACAAACCAAGCCTTTTTCTGACCTCTGCTAGGCTTGATGTAGGCTCGTCTTTTCTTTCGGCTATGTCCTTTAAATCCTCCCACAATTCCATCTGTTCACGAACAGCATTCAAAACCAAGTCCGAAATGCTTTCGCCTTGGAAATCCGCAAAGGATTTTATTTCCTCGTATTCGCTCTCCGAAATATTTATGCTCATGCTCTTAGTTTTTGTCATATAAAAATCACCTCTCAAAAAAACCCCAACATATCAACCAAATCCGCCGCACTAATCCCCAAAAGCTCCATGCAATCCTTAATAATCCTATCATTGCGGTTATTGTCCCTATTTTCGCTCCACAGGGACACCTCCTGGGACGACGGCACATACAGCAAGCGCGTTTTCTTTAGGCTTGCCACGACTACGGGCGTTTGCTTCTTCAACTGCATAAATTTCAGCCAGACATCATCGGCGGCTAGGGCTACCTTTTTTATGGCCTCTATGTCAAACAAATCCTCGTGCATACATTTTGGCGGGTACAGCACTCCCCCTACCCCGGTAGCAAACAAGTCATACTGCGGTATTTCCGAATAAAAAGACTCATGCGCCCATGAGTTGTACGGCAAAAGCCGCTTTTTTTTGAACAGCATTCTATGCGCCCGTATGGCAGACACGCAGGAAGGCTCTAGCCTATACGACTTAAACAGCGTTTCTAACAGATTTTCGGGATAAAAAACATCGTCGTCTACCGTTACCACTATACTATCGGGGAAATCCCGCATGGCAAACAAATATTTTTTATGCGGCCCTAGGTTTTCGGTAAAATTTAGGGTCAAGCCCCTGGCTTGCAAATTTGCGTACTCCTGCGGCAGCTTGTCGGGCGGACATTCACATTCCGCTAGGTTGAGAATAACTCTATCTGGCTTTAAGGTTTGGCGCAGCATAGAATCCGCCACATATGCCGCACAGTCTATTCTGGCGGGAAAGGTCGTAAACGAAACGACTAGCTCGTAATCGCGCTTTTCTGTATTTAAGCCGTACTGCGTGCTTGACCTGTCGTATTTTTCCATTTGCGCGAGCGTTTTTTTCCTGTACACCCTGTCATATACTGGCAGAAGCATTTTTTTTACGCCAAGCACCGCCGCAATATCGCCGACCTTTTTCATTAGATTCATTTTTTATCAATCTCCAATTTCCGCAAGCGATATTGTATATCCTCCAATATTTTCCTGTTTGCGGCAATTACGTCTGCTTGCAAGCCCGCCAAAAAGCACTGCACGCCCACCATAATTAACATAGCGGCAAGAACAAGCGACTGGATATTTCCGCCGCCCTGCCCAATGTACGCAAAGTGCAGGAATCGAACAATAAACGCCGCGCCGACCAAAAACGCCGCCGCGCCTATTATGGAAAAGAATACCAGCGGCCTGTACATCATAAAGGAACGCACAATTACCGAAGCCGAACGCTGCATATATTTCCACATGGATTTAAACAGGCGCGACTCGCGCGTTTCGGGGTTTGTGTGAATAGGAACGGAAGCGAGCGCGACACGGTTTACACCCGCTTGAATAATTGTTTCCAGCGTGTAGGTGTACGTGTTTACGACATTTAGTCTAAGCGCGGCCTCCTTGGAATACGCGCGGAAGCCGCTCGGCGCATCAGGCACAGACGTACCCGAGGCTACACGCACAACCCAGCTACCCAGGCGTTGGAATTTCTTCTTTTTCCACGAAAAATGCTCAGTTTCGTCAATAGGGCGTTCGCCAATTACCATTTCCGCCTTGCCGTCCAAAATGGGGCGTACGAGGCGTTCTATATCCGCACCCGAATACTGATTGTCCGCATCTGTGTTCACGATTATGTCCGCACCCAAATACAGGCAAGCGTCCACACCCGCCATAAACGCCTTGGCAAGCCCGCGATTTGTGGCAAAATTCACCACATGGTTAATGCCTATTTCCTTTGCCACCTCAACCGTTCTGTCCGAGCTACCGTCATTGATAATCAAATACTCGATTATATCAATGCCCTCAATTTCCTTAGGCAGGTCAGCAAAGGTCTGCGGCAGTGTCTGTTCCTCGTTAAAACAAGGGATTTGTATGATTAACTTCATATGACAACCTCTCATATATTGAGAATACTATAAGAAAAGAAATTTTGCAAGTTATTGCTCGGGAGTTATTGCGAATGTTCTCGCGAATAGGTAAAACTTGTCGAGAATCGCTCCAGTATTGGCTTCTGCCCAAAATTCGGGAGGTATGTCGTAAAACATTCGGATATAATCCATATCGTAGAGCATAGCATCATGTTGGGCTTGGTCTATTATACGCCAGTCGAGCATTATTTCGAGTATAAATGTGGAAGATGGATTGTCGCTTATAGCAAGGGTACTGTCGATTAGGTATTGTGTGCGTTCGTCCCTTCCCGTTGAGGGTGGGTTCATTAAGGTATGGACTGATAATATAATAAACCACGCTACAAATATTATCAGTGCCAGTATATGCCGCGGTATTCTGTCTGTAATGGGTACTCTACCTAGCTCCCAATCCCTAAATCTACTTAACCGCTCGGCAAATAATGTTATGCCAGTCATAAGCAACGACACCCAAAATATCCGCCCTATCATGGCGACATACTTTCCGCATAACCAGCCCATTTTGCTATTATGTCGGGCGGCTCGTAGGTTTCCGCTTTTTGTGGCGTAGCAAGTGCCAATGGTGAAATCCATCTGTTTAGTGTTGGAGTAGGTGTTCCGCTACCCATGTCCATAGAAGCCATAAGCCTAAGCGCATGACGACCGTCAAATGTGTATCGCAGAACTAGCCACCTAACGCGCTGATACGTATTTGAGTAGAAATTGAAAGCAAATTTTGTCAGCATTGTAATACCTCGCATATCACGGCTCGGGAGTTATTGCGAATGTTCTCGCGAACAGGTAAAACTTGTCAATAATTACCCCAATGTCGGCTTCCGCCCAAAATTCGGGAGGTATGTCGTAAAACATTCGGATATAATCCATATCGTAGAGCATAGCATCGTGTTGGGCTTGGTCTATTATATACCAGTCGAGCATTATTTCGAGTATTAGCGTGGAAGATGGCTCGTCACGTAACCAATCCATACGGTCTATTATATATTGCGTGCGTTCGGACATTTCCGTTGAGGGTGGAGGGGCAATTAAGATGTGGATTGTTCCTATAATAATCCATACAATAAATACTATTAGTGCATGTATATGCCACGGTATTCTGTCTATAATGGATTCTCTGCCTAGCTGATGTGCTCTAGTCTTAGCTATCCAAGCACCAAATAATGTTACGACAGTTAAGAGCAAAGCCCCCCCAATTATCCGCTCCATTATTGTACCATACTTTCCGCATAACTAGCCCATTTTGCTATTATGTCGGGCGGCTCGTAGGCTTCCGCTTTTTGTGGCGTAGCAAGTGCTAATGGCGAAACCCATCTGTTTAGCGTTGGAGCAGGTGTTCCGCTACCCATGTCCATAGAAGCCATAAGCCTAAGAGCGTGACGGCTAGAAAATGTGTACCTAAGAACTATCCACCTAGTATACTGATACGCATTTGAGTAGAAATTGAACGCAAATTTTGTTAGCATTGCGGCGATACCAATGGCTGGAAACCCAATTGTACCCGTTAAAATATATGAAGCGGCAAGTGTGGTTAAACTAGAAGCTACCGCTTCTAATGTCGGGCGGCTTGGGAACAGCTCCGCAAAGTTTGGGTCTATTACTATTCTGTCGAATAAATCGGAAAGTCTTTTCTCCGCATCGTCAGAGGGACTGCCAAATATGTCAGAGAGTATATCCATGCCTAGCGTTATTACTTCCTTTGTGTTTGCTCCCGCATCTTCCAAAAGCCTTAATACCGCAAGTTGATAACCCAGTGTGGCAATTTCTGTGTCAAATTGTCCTAGCCCCAGTCTTTCGCTCCCAGTTAAAAGGTCGTCAATCGAACCCCAAGCCGAAGCAACATAATCTGCAACATCGCCGATACTACCTATAGTTTCCGCTATCCCTGTATGGTCGATATACAGCCTATAATTTTGCCTGTCTATATTTGTCAGCCAGTTTGTTAATAAGACATTTACCATAGAGGGGCCGTTAAGCAACGCGCCTACATTGCCTGTTTCCCAATAAGGACTACTTACGTCAATATAATGCGCCACAAACATATACTCTGCTTCCTCGGCTAGGTTGAGATGTGGTTGACGAGCTACGGAGTTTGCAGCCATTTGTATAGAATGTTCAAGCACTGCTGACTTGGCGTAATCGTAGTCGTTAGCCCCGCCCAAGAACATACCATATACTTCCTTGTCGTCATTTTCGCCCTCGCCAAATGCCTTTATAACGGCATTTTCGCTAAACGCTTCTATTTCCCCGCTTTCATTAAACGCCCCCAAAATCTGGCTGATTATATGCCATCTAGCCTCGTTTACTAGGCTTTCCGACACTTGCCAATCGGAAAGCATGTCGAATTTTGGCTGTAGGTTTAAGCCTAGGTTGTCTTGTACATAGCCGTCAACATCATTGAAATAAAACTGCCATGTGGCGTATTCGCGCAGGGTTGCTTCGGAAATAGCAAGCTCGCCTAACGTCACCATTAGCACCATTGCGCCGCCGTCATGCTCAAAGGTAAACAGCGGCGAGTTGTAAAACATATTTTCCCAGCGGACGGTAAACCTTACCGCGCTTCCGTCTGGTATGTCTAAGGTGAGTACGCCTGTTTGTATATGGCGGACGGTTTTTACTCCGTCTATAAAAATTTCGACCATTGCTTTATGGACTGGCTCGCCTTGTAGGTCAACTGGCAGGATTGTTAAGGCGTTATATCTTATACCTAGCGGAACAAGCCCAATATCGTTCACCAAGGCTTTAAGCAAAAGGCGCACGTCATCTTCTGACAAATTACCGCTCCCAGTTACATTTGCCGCGCGTAGGTCTACGTTCTCGTTCTGCTGTTCGCCTAATGCGGCGCGAGCTATCACTACCATGTCGCGAGATGCAAGCCAGCCGTCCTGGTCGGCATCGCCAAATAAGATAGGGAAGCCGTCAAATGCAGTGGCTACAAGCTGTCCGTCTTGGTCGGTATAGCCAAACAAAACAGGCAGGTCTGCGAATACTGGTTGAGTTGCCACGAACGCAAGGGCGGTGAAAATTAGTATTGTGCTTGCTAGTATATTTTTTAGTTTTTTTGTTGTTGTAAACATAGCTATATCCCCTTTAATTTTTGTGTTGTTTTAAGCATTGACCCCTTTACTACCCCTCACAAACCCCACACCCACCATGCGGACAAAGCGTACTATACGTACCCAACAAATAACGGAACAACCGCGTTACATCGTCCTTATCAACCACACCAGAGCAGTCCACGTCTGCGGTACGCTGCCATGCAGGCGAATGTGTAAAATGCGAGGGAATCGCCGCAAACTCGCCTAGCACGAAGCGCGCTATTATTACCATGTCTACGCTTGTTAGCCAGCCATCGCCGTCAACGTCGCCTATTTGGTAGAGGGGAGCTACCCATGTAGTAGTAAGGCTCACGTTTACCGCAAAGGTCTGTGTCACGCCTTGGCGAGTTACCGAAACATTAAAGCTGCCTGTAAGCGGCGGAATATTTGCAGTCGGTCGGGTCGCCTTTATGGTAATGGTAGGGCTTGCCGCCGTCCATTCTACGGCAACATTGTCCTGTAGCGCGGAGGGGATAGCCGCGCTTACAGAAATGCTACCAGTAGCCGTACCGCCGACAGATACCGCTTGCGTAAGGCTTGTGTCGTTTATTGTCACGCTTGCTGGGCTGAATGTAACCGTAGGCGCGGCTACCAACGCAGTAACCACAGGGCTAAAGGTTCTTGTCGCTTCCGCAGTGCCTACGCGTAATGTCGCTACAATATTACCCGCGCTGTTTACAGTGGCTGGGCGCGTAACCACGCCAGTATTGCTAATAGCCGAGTTACTGGAAGCCCACGTAATAGTCACTCCGCCGTCCGCCGTGGTCGGCAGGGATAGGCTGGCGGTAACATTGCTTACGGCTTGCCCGTTGGAAATAGAATCCCATGTCAAATTGTTTGCGGCGGTGTTTACGGCTATCTGGTCGCTATCGCCTGCGCCGCGCATAATCGCCGCCACAATGGTGGGGAAAAACCACGTATTATCACGCCTGTCTAGCAAGCCAAACATCTGATTAGTGCCTAAATCCTCGTAGTGCGCGTTGTCCCACCAAAACGTAGCCCAGCCCCTGCTTGCGGCTTGCTGTACGTAGTATTCGGCGTGGCGTTCTCTGGCGGCGGTGTTCTCCTTGTTCTGAGAACCCCATTCGCCTAGAATTACAGGCACGCCAAGCTGTTGGGCGCGTGTCTGTATTGCGTTGAACGCGGTGGTAATCTCGCTAGGGCCGCCATGCCCCGAGCCTGTGGTAGTCCACGAGGTAGTATGCCCCGAGCCGCCGTCCCTAGGCAGGAACGTAAAGCCAAACGGCGTGTAGGTGTGTACCTCTAAAATAAATCTACTGGAATCGCCAGGCCGTTCGGGGTCTGTAGGAAGCGTTAGCCCTGCGAGCGCGCCTGGTCTTGCGCTTGCGGCGTGCGGTATAATAATTAACGAACGCTTGGCATTGTTGCCGCCCGTTGCCCTTACGGTGTCTACAAAAAGCTGGTGCTGACGGTTAATCGCGGCGTGCGCGTGAGTACCGTCCCCAAAGTCGTCAAGGTCTGTACGCGGCTCGTTAGAGCCTGCAAAAATTAGCCTATGCCCGAATTGGTTATTAAAATGCCCTGCTACCTGCTGCCATATACGCTCGTGGATATAGTCCGATATGGTCGGATTGGAGTTCATAATAAGCTGAATAGCGTCCTCGTGGTGCGAGTTTATTATAACCGTCATGCCTAGGTCGTATGCCCACCGTACCACCGTTTCCACACGGTTGAGGAACGCAGGGCTAATTGTCCAGTTATTGGCGGACGTAGCCTTTTGCCCTGTAGAGCCGTTGTCCAACGTCCATGTTACTGGGATTCTAATTGCGTTAAAGCCTGCCGCGTGTATGGCTTCGATATTGGCGCGCGTGGTCGCGAGGTTATCCATGTTGCTTAGCCATGCTGTTTCTGAATGGGAACGCGCATCAAAGGTGTTACCCAAGTTCCAGCCTGCCCTTATTCCTGCCACTACCTGTGCGGCGGTGATACTGGGGTCTATTCCCACCCATGAACAAAACGCAGCTTCACAGCCAATCGAACACTCGCCGCCGCATACGTCACAGCAAACAACGCCGCCGCATTCCTCGCAAAGATACACGCCAAAGGGCTGCGTAAGCGCGACACCGTGTCCGTTTATTCCCGAGCCTATGCCCTGCCTGTTTATAAGCACAGCACGGACATAGTTACCCCATATATATTTGCCTGTCATGGATAGGTCGATTGTGTTCCCTGTTTCAATCACTACGCCGCCGCCCACAGCGTTGTTGCCGCCCATGCGGAACGGATTACCTGTTACCCATATTATATCATCGTAGTTTTTGCCCTCTATTGTAATTTTTTGCCCCGATACTGAAATATTTGTAATTGTCGGCGCGGGCGCAGCCATTAGCGGTCTGTGCCACGAGCTGCTCGCGCTATTGGAAACATTTTCGTTTACGCCTAGCTGTCGGTCTACGCGGCACACGAAATAAAACGCGCCGTTTTCCATAGACGTGCGGTAATTATCCGAGGTAAGTGACGGCATAAGCATTACATTCCAGCCAAGAGATGTGCCGTCCATGCTATGCGCGTCGTCGTTCGCAAAGCCCCATACATTACGCTTCTCTGGCATAAGCTGCATAAGAACATTGTCCCACAAAATTCTATCCGTGCGTGTTTCGTGGTCGGGGCGGTTGTATATTTCCATGCCCATAACGGCAGGGAATTGGCGAAGCCAGTTTACATATCTTGTCACCTCTCGCGGCAGGTTAGATGCCGCCGCAAGCCCGCGCCCGCCTGCGTGGTCGCACATTTCGCCGCGTTCACTGGCGGAACAGCGCGTAGAGCGCGAGCAGGTATGCCTGCCTGGGTGCGCGAGAACAACAAGCCCGCCCAAGTCTTGCACCGAGCGGATAATTGTATTGTCGCTGTCCGATTCGCGGGCGTTAAAGTTCGCCCAATACGTAAGCATATGGTGTCCGCCCGATTGCTCGTTCGAGAACGGCACGGAAATCATTCCGATATTCGGCTGTCCTGGGGGCAAGCCAAGGCGTTCACGCATTTCGGGTCTAAACCAGCCATGCTCCGAGGTAAAGCGCGAATCGGGCAGAACACGGCTTCCGCCAGGTGTCCATGTGCCGTTTCTTATTGCGGTTTGGTCGGCGGCGGACATTTGGTTTTGGCTATCGTTCCAACGCATGGGCGACCACCAGTGAATCGTTGGGTTTGGCGGAGCTTGTGTCCAGTCGCCAGATTCTATTACATTGTGGTCTGTGACCGCTAAAATATCGTAGCCTCTGTTGTAATATTCAACTATCATTTCCCGAGTGTACGCGCTACCGTCCGAACGCAGCGTATGCACATGCTGTGATGTACGGAACTGGTACCAATTGTTCCAATTGACCGCACTGTACGGATTAGCAATCACAAAAGAGCCGTTCATGGCAGGGTTTTGCACAGTAACCGTGGGAATGGTATTGTCGGGGCGGAACACGGTAATATCGTCAATTTGTACTGTGGCTGGCACGGCGTTTCCGTGCGCGATAATGCGTATATTCTTATTAGTAAGCTCCATCAAGTCTGCCGACACTCTATAGGTAATCGTAAACGAGCTACCCACCGCGCCGCCCGAAACAGAGCCAGGCATATAGCCTGTCCTGCCGTCCATTTGCAGGCGCATATTCGTACCCGAGCCAGTGACTAGCCGCCCCGTTATGGTTAAAATATCGCCTAGCTCAAAATCCACGTTGCGTAACAGCAAGCCCCTAGTAGTGTTGCTCGCCGTGCGGTTGACAAACAATCGGCGAAGGCCGCCGCTTGCTTCTTGGATTTGTACCGTTACCTCACTAGTGGTGTGCGTGGGGGCTAGGTGCGTTGTGCCTGTGCCGATATTGCCAAGCGGCATGTCGGCGATGTAGGATTGCAAATGGAAAACGTAGCCCTCAGGCGCGACTGTTTGGTCTACGCGGTTTACCGTCCAGCTGTCGATAATAAAGCTCGTAGCCCCTACAGTCTGCGTAATAATCCGCATACCGTTGAGAGGCGTACCGCTATTGTCGCTGGCTGTGACCGTATGCGTTAGAATAAAGCGTTCGCCTGGCTGTACGGTGACGGCACTAGAGCCGATTTCCGAGTTTGGGCTAGGCTCCGCTTGGAATCTAAAGTTTGCGGCAGTTGTGCCTGTCAATTGCCCCTCTACGCGTATTATATCGCCTGGGACAAATTCCATTCTTAGGCGCGGGCCGCGTGTTCGGTTATCCGTGATAATGCGGTTTACTTCCAAATATTTATTTTCCGTGCCCTGCCGCGCCGTCACAGTTACCTGTGCGGGGGCGTGAGTAGGGGCTATGGGGCTATCCGCCTCCGCAAATTCGCGCGGCAGATTATTGAACCCGTCAAGATAGCTTTGCAGACAAAAAACAAGACCAGTTTCATTGCTTCCGCTGACTGCGGCGTTTTCCTCACCTTGGAAGCCGCTGACAGGCAGGCTGTTAAACAGCAAAACAAATACAAGGACAAACACCATTGCTTTTTTCATCTTAAAATACCCCTCTCTTGAATCTGATAACACGTTCGTGTAAAATCTGTGTAAAGTGCTATCTAAATTATATCAGTCTACAATTATTTATCAAGAATTATTGATAATCATTTTTTGACGTGGTATCTTAATATATATTTCCAATCTAGGAGGTCAAATATGAAGCTCGGAGTTTTAACCGTACCCTTATATGGACGTAGCGTAGAGGAAGCCTTTAAATACCTGTCGGGGCTTGGTGTACAAGCGGTAGAAATCGGCACGGGCGGTTTCCCGGGCAATACTCACCTCGACCCTGTGCAGGCTTTGTCAGACCCATCAAGGCTAGAAAATTTTAAGGAATTGCTAAAAAAATACAATTTGAGCATAAGTGCGCTAAGCTGTCACGGAAATCCCGTCCACCCGAACGCGGACATCGCCGAAAAAGACCATACCGATTTTGTAAACACATGCAAGCTCGCCGAAAGGCTAGGAATAGACACGGTAATTACCTTTAGCGGCTGTCCTGGCGACCACCAAGGCGCAAAGCACCCCAACTGGGTAACATGCGCGTGGCCGCCCGATTTTGGCGAGGTTTTACGCTACCAGTGGGACGAGATTCTTGTTCCTTATTGGAAAAATGCGGCGAAAATAGCCGCAGGTCACGGCGTTACAAAAATTGCGTTGGAAATGCACCCAGGCTTTTGCGTATACAACCCCAAGTCACTGCTACGTCTACGCGAAGCGGCAGGCGCGGCAATCGGCGCAAATTTCGACCCAAGCCATTTGATTTGGCAGGGAATAAAGCCCACGGAGGCCATAAAAGCCCTAAAGGGCGCGATTTACCACGTACACGCAAAGGACACGCGCGTGGATATGTTTAACACCGCCGTGAACGGCGTTTTGGAAACAAGCGGCTACGACGACCTTTTACAGCGTAGCTGGCTTTTCCGCACCGTGGGCTTCGGCACAGGCGAGGACGAATGGCGCGGAATTATTTCCACACTGCGCGCAACTGGCTACGACGGCACAATAAGCATAGAACACGAGGACGCTCTTATGTCCGTGGAGGAAGGCTTGGAGAAGGCTATTGATTTTTTGAAGCCGATTCTTGTGTATGGGGCGGCGGCGGAGATGTGGTGGGTGTAAGATAATAATTTAAGAGGTGTCAAAATGATTGAACGAGATGTGGAAACAAAAATAGATGAACAACTTATAGCCCTTGGCTGGGTAGACAACCCAAGCTCGCCCAACAGAAATGTATACAAGCAATCCGTAAAAACAGGCGAGCAAAAGAAAAACCTACAAGGCAAGCGACCCGACTATGTTTTGTATAAAGAAAACACAAGCGAGCCGCTAATAGTTATCGAAGCCAAAAGCCCCAAGCACAGCATATCAAGGGCTTTGGAGCAATGCGAGGAATACGCTAGAGCTATAAACGCCCCTATAGCTGTAGCTACCAACGGCACATTCACCAAGACATTACACATTCGCAAACAAAAGCCCTTATTTTTGAACAAGGAAGAAGTTGACAGACTGCTTAGTCCGTCAATGGCGAGCCAGTTTGTTGACGACAATGAATATTTTACAATTGATAAAAAAGTAATTAAATCTCGTGAAGAGCTGCTTACTATTTTCAAGGATATAAACGAACAATTCAGAGATGCGGGTGTAAGCACAGGGCTTCCAAGAATTGAGTTGTTTTGCAATTTGCTGTTTTTAAAAGTTATTACAGAGCTTAGCGCGAGCAATAGCCTTATTACAGAGCTTCCCGATTGGTGCAAATGGGATAGAATTAAACAAAAAAAGGGCGAAGAATTATACGCGTTTATTAACGGTCAGGCTTTTGAGCATTTCCAAAAAGCATACGGCGGCGATGTGCTTTCTCCCATTGAATATTTAGTAAAGCCCGACATTCTTGATACAATTGTTAGTAAATTAAATGATTTGCATTTGTCCGCAACCAACACAGACATTAAGGGCGATGCTTTTGAATATTTTTTAAGAAACTACGGCGGAGCCGATACTGATTTTGGGGAATATTTTACGCCGCGGCACATTGTTAAAGCGTTGGTACAATTACTTAACCCACAATTTGGGGAAAGAATATATGACCCGTTTTGCGGTACAGGCGGTATGCTTATCGAGGCATACAAGCACATTTATGAAAGCCGATGGGCAAAAACAAGCGAAAACATTAAAATCCTAAAAGAGCAGACAATATACGGCGCAGAATTAACCAAAATGTACCGCATCGCTAAAATGAACATGATTTTGGCGGGTGACGGTCACAGCAATATTATAAGACAGGACAGCTACGCAACGCCCGACACGATAAAACAAGTCGAAATTATCGAAAACGGAATAGCGACAAAAATCAACAAAACAATAAAATATGATGTAGTCATTACAAATATGCCGTTTGGGCGTAAAATGAAAACCGAACATTCAAGCCTTTATGGGTTTGATACAAAATCGGCAGAAATAGTTGGCGTATTACACAGTCTGGGTTCATTAAATGACAATGAAAATGCACGGCTTGGCATTATTGTCCCAGAGGGAATTTTATTTAACAGTAACATAAAGGCATATAAACAGCTAAGGGAGCTAGTCATTAGAAATTATGAACTAGAAACTGTGGTATCCCTGCCGTCACAGTCCTTCGCTCCTAACACGGGCGTAAAAAGTGATATGCTGATTATAAAAAAACGCAAGCAATCCGACAAAAACCACGTTTGGTATTTCAACGTAAAAAACGATGGCTATACCTTAGACACCTCCCGCCGTAAAATTGATGGGGTTAATGATATTGACAATCTTTTGTCTGAAACGGAATTAGATATTGGCGACAAGGGACACTTGAAAGAATTAGGTTTTAGTGTTTTGTATAAGAATGAAATTACGAAAAACAATTTTAAATTTTTACCAGAAACGGAAACCCCTAAAAGTGCAGGAAAATACCCCTTAGTTAAATTAAAAGAAGTTGTTTTAGAAATAAAAGACGGAGGAACACCTCCGCGAAAAAATGGAAACGAAAAAAACTACTTTGGGGGAAGCATTAACTGGTGTGTTGTTAAAGACGTAAAGCCTGAAATATATTCAACAAAAGAAACATTAACCGAATTAGGATTAAAAAAATCTTCGGCAAGGGTATGGGAAGCAGAATCTATAATTATCTCTTTAGGGGCAACTATAGGCAATGTTGGAATTGCAAAAATTCCCATGGCAACGAAGCAGGGATTAAGCGGTATAGTTGTTGATAAATCAAAAATATTGCCTAAATTCCTCTACTATATACTGGATAGTAGAAAAAAAGAAATTCAAGAAATGGCAACAGGTACAACAATAAAGGAAGTTCGCCCTAATAGATTCATTGATACGTTTCAAATCCCCTTGCCTACACTTCAAGAACAGCAACAAATAGTAAACGAGCTTGAAAATTATCAACGCATTGTAACTAGTGCAAGGACAATAGTAGAGAGCTATAAGCCCATAGTTAATTATAGCCTTGAGTGGAAATTGATTAAATTGAAAGATGTATGTAGCTTTTCGGGAGGGACACAGCCGCCCAAAAATACATTCAAATACGAAGAAGCAGAGGGTTATATACGCTTATTACAAATACGAGATTATAAAAACGATGATTTTGCAACGTACATTCCTATTAAATCAAAACACAAAACCTGTAACGCAGATGATATAATGATAGGCAGATATGGGCCTCCCGTTTTTCAAATTTTAAGAGGCAAAAGCGGGGCATATAATGTTGCTCTAATTAAGTGTATCCCCGATAATGATAAAATAACAAATGATTGGCTATTTTATTTTCTTAATTCCACACCCATTCAAGATTATATTATTGGAATCTCGACAAGGGCAAGACAGTCTGGTGTAAGCCCTACTGATTTAGGGAATCTTGATATACCGTTACCGCCCTTAGAAATTCAACAACAATTAGGCACTGAGCTTAAAAAAGAAAACGCCCTAATTGAACAGTCACAAAAGACTATTGAGCTGTTCACCAAAAAGATACAAGATAAAATCAATTATATTTTTGGAATGGGCTAAAAGGGCGAAAATAAAATTTGCCCTTATCAAAATTTTTATTTATAATCTAGGCAACCTCTATTTTCACACCCCCACGGAGGTTGCCTAAACCCACTAAAAACCTAAAAAGGAGGGGCTTCCCTATGTACATACACAATATACAACGTGACACGAAAATAAAATTTATCTACGAGGACGAGGAATTTGAGGGAACTTATGACGGCGCGATTGACCATTTGAGCTTTTATGTATTCTGCCCCGAATTTTCGAGAAATGTTGAAAAATACTTAGATACCGAGCCAAAGGCGCAGTTTATAGTCGGCGAAAATATGTATACCTTTACGGCAAGGCTAACCAACGCAAACCAAAAAAAGGACGCGTTCCTCGAAGCCGTGGAGTTTCGGGCGGTTTCGCCGATTAAGCAATCGCCGCTGAGAAGCAGTTTTCGTATGAAGGTCACGCTAAAGGTCGGTATTCATAGATATAATGAGGATTTTAAGCAATTGTATTCAGATGGGCTTATTTGCGAAGCGGTTTCCAGCGATACAAGCAAGGGCGGCATATGCGTGTGGAGCGATTATTGGCTAGACGCACCTACGGACACCAAGTTTACACTGGAGCTGTCGCTACAGCAAGGCAAAATCTACATGCTGCCCGCGTTTTTGAAGCGGGCGGGCGAAAATACCGAAACGCGCTCGTACAACTACGAGTACGGCTTTGTTTTCGATTTTTCGGAAGCGCCCGAAAAGCGGGATAGCCTATTGCTGGAAATTCTCGAATATAAAATAAGGAATAGAGGCTAAGGGGGTTCATATGCGTAAAACAATTTTTGTTGTGGACGACAACGACACAAATCTGTCCAAGGCAGAAGAAGTTTTGGAGGATACATACGACGTTATGACGATTTCCTCCGGTTCTCGTTTGTTTAGCATTTTGGGCAGAATCAAGCCGCATTTAATTTTGCTTGACATAGAAATGCCCGAAATGAACGGCTTCCAGGTGCTGGAACGGCTAAAAAAACAGCCCGAGTACGAAAAAATTCCAGTAATTTTCCTCACGGGAATAAACGACCCCGAAACGGAGGCGAAGGGCTTTGACAGCGGCGTGGTGGACTTTATTACAAAGCCGTTCTCCGCGCCTGTGCTTCTAAACCGCGTAAAGCTGCACATAGACGTGACCCTTTTGATAAAGGAACACACCGAAAAGCTGGAACGCAGTCACCAAAACCTAATTTTCATATTGGCGGACATGGTGGAAAACCGCGACTCTGGCACAGGCGGCCATATCGAGCGTACGTCCGAATACGTAAAAATACTGATTAGGGAAATGCAAACGCAGGGCGTGTACATGTCGCAAATCGCCACATGGGACATAGAAATGATGGGAATATGCGCCATTTTGCACGATATTGGGAAAATCCGCGTAACCGACTTGATTTTGAACAAGCCTGGCAAGCTAACCAACGAGGAATTTGAACAAATGAAAAACCACGCCTCAAACGGTGCAACGCTCATAAACCGCGTAATCGACAGGACGGGCAGGGACGAGTTCCTGCACAACGCGCTTTTGTTTGCCGAATATCATCACGAAAGCTGGGACGGCTCGGGCTATCCGCACGGACTAAAAACGACCGACATACCGCTACAGGGGCGTATAATGGCGATTGCCGACGTTTATGATGCTCTTATTTCAGAGCGGCCGTACAAGCCCGCCTTTTCGCACCAGCAGGCCGTTGACATTATACACCGCGACTCAGGGAAGCGTTTCGACCCTGAAATAATCAAGATTTTCCTTGATGTAAACGGCGAATTTAGACATATCGAGTCTGTGATTAAGAAGAAGTAGAGGAAATCAAGGGCTTCAAGGACTTCACACGGATTTAAGGGCTTCAAGGGCTTCACACGGATTTAACGGATTTTCACGGATTATGCGGATTGGCTCGTGGGAAAGTCTACGAAAGTCCACGAAAATCCGCTAAGTCAGATAAAATCCGCGTAAATCTGCGTAAATCCGCCAAATCCGTGTTTGAATTACTTTTAAAACCGAAGAAGCTACACGCTTTTACCATTCGTGTGTTTGCCGCATAAAAAGCAGGAAAAGCAGTAAAAAGTAAGAGAAGTAAGAAAAAGCGGGGATTTATATGAAAAATTCAAGCGAGGTTTCTAAGCAAAGCGAAATTTTCAAACAAAACGAGCTTTTCAAACAAAACGAAGCACTCGCCGCAGAGGTAATCCGCGGACAGCTAATGCTCGATTCCGCGCCGATGGCGGTTAGCTTTTTTGACAGCGACATGAACGTAATCGACTGCAATATGGAGTCTGTCCGCATGTTCGGCTTTAGCAAAAAGGCGGATTACCTCGCGCATTTTATGCGGCTAATGCCGCCGATTCAAGCCAATGGGCGTTCGTCCGCCAGGCTGTTCCAGGAATATCTAGCCGAAGCGTTAAAGAGCGGCTATTCCAAGCACGAATTTACACGCCAAAAAATAGACGGCGCGCTTATGCAGACCGAGGTGTCCTTTGTGCGTGTGGAAAACGGCGACGAATACGTACTTATGGGCTATTCCCGCGACCTTACGGACGTGTACGCCGCCATAGAACGCGAACGAGAAGCACGAGAAACCGCGCAAATTTACATGGACACCTCGCCCATAGGCATGGAGCTATGGGACGAACACATGCAGCTAATCGACTGCAACCGACAAATAATAGACATGTTTGGATTTATCGACAAAAACGCCTTTCTCAGCCGTGTAAAGCACGACTGGGCGAGCGAGCATATATCGCCTATTTTCCTACAGCACGCCTTTGATACTGGGCTTGTACGCTACGAAAACACGTTCACGCGCATAGACGGCAAGGAGCTGCCCTGCGAGGTACGCCTTGTGCGAGTGATTCGCGACAACAACCCGTTTGTTATGGCGTATTTTCTCGATTTAACGGACGTAAACAAGGCGCAGGAATCGGCGCGTGAAACCGAAAAACGCGCCATGCTTATGCTTGATGCAACGCCGCTGGCTTGCTTCCTCGTAAAAGAGGACGTTACCGCAATTGACTGCAACCTCGCCGCCGTTGAGCTGTTTGGCTTCAAAAATAAAGCCGATGCCATAGCGCGCTACCGCCAAATTTTTCCGCTTATTTCCCCCGAGGGCGACAAAATGGAGATTCCCGCTCGTTTTGAATGGGTAAATACCATGGAGCCTGTACACTTTGAGGTTATGCACAAGTCCGCTACTTCGGGCGAGTACATTCCCTGCGAGGTTACTATGATTTACCTCGACTACAAATCAAATCCGCTGATTGCGTGTTATATGCGTGATATGCGCGAAATAAAGCGAATGGTGGCGGAAATAAAACGCCGCGAAATTTCCGAGGAGGAAGCGCGCGCAAAAAATCAGTTCCTAGCGCGAATGAGCCACGAAATACGCACGCCGCTTAACGCCATTCTCGGCATAGCGGACATTCAGCTACAAAAAAGCGGAAACAGCCCCGACGTGGACGAGGCGTTTTTGCAAATTCACCTATCGTCAAATATTCTGCTAACTATTATCAACGACATCTTAGACCTTTCCAAGGTAGAATCTGGCAAAATGGGGCTAACCACACGCACCTACGACACGGCGAGCCTGTTTTTTGACATCGCGCATTTGAATTTGATGAATATAAGCAACAAAAATGTTGCATTTAATTTGAACGTAAGCGAAAACCTTCCCACCGCGTTGGTGGGCGACGAGCTGCGGATTAAACAGGTAGCGAACAATATACTTTCCAACGCGTTCAAGTACACCCGCGAGGGCGAGGTCACCATGAGCGTAAACATAACAGCCGAGGACGAACACCACGTCATGCTTCTTATAGAAATTTCGGACACAGGGCAGGGCATGACACAGGAACAAATCGACACCCTTTTTTCCAACGAAACAATCCAGTTTGACGAAACGAAAAATTACAAGGTCGAGGGGCTTCGTATTGGTATGAATATCGCCAACCGCATGGCGACCATGATGGGCGGCAAAATCTACGCCACGAGCGAATACGGCAAGGGTTCTACTTTTTATGTAGAGCTGCCGCAAAAAATCGGCGACAAGAAGCCCTTGGGCAAGGATATAAGCGAAAACTTGAAAAATTTCCATTTGTCACAGCGTTCGTTCCAGAAGCGGCATACATTCTCATACGAGCATATGCCCTACGGAAATATACTGGTGGTAGACGATGTGGAAAGCAATTTGTTTGTGGCAAAGGGCCTGCTCATGCCGTATGGTTTAAATGTAGAAACAGCCATAAGCGGCATGGAAGCCATAGAAAAAATAAACATGGGCAAGAAATACAATGTTATTTTTATGGACCATATGATGCCCGAGATGGACGGCATAGAAACCGCCAAACGCCTGCGCGCGCTGGGCTACCATGAGCCGATTGTCGCACTTACGGCTAACACGGTTTTGGGGCAGGCGGAGCTGTTTCTTTCCAACGGCTTTTCGGGCTTTATTTCCAAGCCTATAGACGTTATGCGCCTTGACAGATACTTGAAAATGCTCGTCCGTGACAGACAATCGCCCGAAACAATCGCCGCCGCCAAGGAAACCTCGCCCACCGTAGTAAACCTTTCCAACGCCGTCCTAGAGTCGTTCTTGCGTGACGCGGAACGCGCTACGGGCGTTTTGCGTACCTTGCTCGCCAACCCAAGCTGGGAGGACGAGGACTACAATTTGTACACAATCAACACCCACGGAATGAAGTCTGCATTGGCAAATATCGGCAAGTCGAAGCTCTCCGCCGCCGCAAGCATACTAGAACACGCGGGCCGCGATAAAAAGGTAGACCGCGCCGAAACAAACCTTTTCCTTAACGATTTACAGGACATAATAAAGAACATTTCGCCCAAAAAGGAAACAGCTGACGAGGACAAAATCGGCGATACAGCCGTCTTGCACGAAAAGCTCTTGCAGATAAAGGCATCTTGTGAGAATTATATGAAGAAAGAGGCACGGACTGTGCTGGCGGAAATAAATTCGTATTCCTGGGGCGACGAGGTTAAGGTGTTGTTGAATAAGATTTCCGCGGATTTATTGCATGGGGAGTTTGAGTTGGTTTGTGAGGGTATTGGGGGGTTTTTGGGACTATAGTGAGCCAACTTGTTAGGATTGCTTGGTTGTGGGAGCATAGAATTACTTAGCTAATGGAAAAGAGGGGTTTTATGTTTAAGGTTGAAGAGGCTAAAAGCCTTAAAAAGGTTAAAGACCTTAAAAAAGCAGTTTGTGTTTTTTTGGTTGTTTTACTTATTTTGCCGTTGTTGCCGTTGCTTCCGCTCCGCACACAGCAAGCCCTAGCTACAACCGCAGACGAACCCGACCCCACCGACACAATCACGCTAACATTCTTTACTGGGGAGAGCGAACACATAGGCGGTGGCAGTCTTATACAGGAAATACCGTTAGACGAAACACCTACCGAAATAATACCCCCCAAATTATTCCGCTTGGAGTGGATTTTTAACGGTTGGAGCGTGGACGGTAAGAACAAAGTAGACTTCGAGAACGAGATTTTTACCGAGGACACGGTACTAATGCCGTTATGGTTACGGCTTGGGGCTGTTTCTTCGGGCGGTATGGGTGATGTATCCTCTGCTGATGTTGTCTTTCTCGCTCGTGCAATCGCAAAACACGCAGGCTTTGTAATATTCGATAACCGTATCGCAGATATAAACGATGACGGAGTTGTGGACG
>Ga0099364_10000486_pt1 | contig 66899 bp, 55 predicted proteins | sample TergutTh196P3_FD_73070 | JGI IMG/M metagenome (GOLD analysis project Ga0099364, IMG submission 73070) | Microcerotermes parvus P3 segment gut microbial communities from Pointe-Noire, Republic of the Congo - Th196 P3 | ecosystem: Host-associated > Arthropoda: Insects > Digestive system > Gut ... | reverse complement strand
GCTCGTATTAAAACCTTCCTGGGGCCATCCGTAAGCCCCCGGCAGGGTGATTTTTTTTGGTTACTTTTTTTGTTCAGACAAAAAAAGTGACTTGCCGAAGGCAAGGTGCGCCCGCAGGGCGAAAAAACCTTTCGCCGGAGGCGACACTCCCCCCCTGGAGGGAAAAAATAAAAACACCCTCACAAAAAAAACCCTTCGCCGGAGGCGACATCCCCCCCCGGGAGGGGAAAAACCAAAAACAAACCCAAAACCAAAACCAGTCACCCTAGCTGAAATACCCATGTATTTAGAGCAGTGGCGAGAAGAGGCGCATGAAGGACTCAAGGAAATTTTGTCCAAAAGGACGTTTCCCCCTAAACCTTGGCAGTGCGGATGAAGACTTTAAGTCCTCCAAAAAACATTGTGCCAAGCTTTGAGCCATGCCTTCATCATAAAAAATGCCGCTGATTTCAAAATTCAACTCAAAGCTGCGCACATCCATGTTGGCTGTGCCGATGACGGACAAAGTCTCATCCACCAGCAAGGTTTTGGCGTGCAAAAGCCTGGGCAAATATTCAAAGAGGCGAACGCCGGCAAGCAACAACTCGTTATAATAGGAGCGGCTTGCCAGCGTAACCACCCAAGAGTCGCTGCGCTTGGGGACGAGAATGCGCACATCTATGCCGCGCAAAGCCGCATTCATAAGTGTGGTTAACATGGCCTCGTCTGGCACAAAATAGGGTGTTGAAATCCAAACACGGTTTTTGGCCGTGGAAATGGCTGAAAAATAGACGTCCCTGATGGCCTTAAACCTCAAGTCCGGCCCCGAGGGGACTATTTGTACACAATGAGGCTGCATTTGTGAGTGAGAAGGGAAATATTCTGCCTCCAGGGGAATGTTGCCTGTCGCATAATTCCAGTCCTCCAGAAAAACGGTTTGCAACCAACGTACAGCAGAGCCAACCAGTTGCACATGCGTGTCCCTATAGGCCTTGGTGCAGACACGCTCATCCGCTTCCTGCATAATGTTAATGCCCCCGAGAAAACCCGTGTGCCCATCCACAACAACCAACTTGCGGTGAGTGCGAAAATTCATACGGGGTTTAAAACTGAAAAGGCGCACTTTGTGGAAAAAAGCCACCTCAGCCCCCGCTTTCCTCAAAGGCCTGAGGTGGCGGCGGCGCATGCGGGAAGAGCCCATGGCATCCAACAGAAGGCGCACTTTAACACCGGCTCTGGCGCGCTCTGTGAGGGCCTCAATAAAGGCAAGCCCTACAGTGTCCGGGTGGAAAATATAATACTCCAGGTGGATGTGGTGCTTGGCTTCGCTTATGGCCGCAAGCAAGGCCTCAAAAGTTTGTGCACCGTCAATAAGCAGCTTTATTTGGCTGCATGCGGCTACAGGCATTTCTGCCACCAACGTGCCAAGCCGCGCCAGCGGCAACAAGGGAGGCGGAATGTTGGCATAGTGGCCGCTGGTGCTGGCCGCACGCATATCCAAAGCCTCCGCTATCCAATTGCGGGCGCGCAGGCGCTGCATGCGCGTTTTGCTGATGCGCCTGGGGCCAAACAAATAATAAATGGCAAAACCCAAAACGGGCAGCAAGGCCAAGCCGAATATCCAAGCCAGCGTGGCCACCGGCGAGCGCTTTTGCATAACAATCCACACCACCAGCAGCAGGAGGTATACCGCTTCAAAGGCTGCCAACACAGCAATGGTTTGGACGGTGCTGTTGGAGAAGAGGGAAAGAAAATAATGCTGCACAAAAGTCTCCTGAAACAGTCTCCTGGAAGCTTAGCCTAAGTCAGCCTGCAAACTTGTGCCAGAAAAGCTATGTTTTCTATGCACAGGGTGCCAGAGCAAAGAGGGCATGCAGGAGGCCCTTCAGGGGCGAAGGGTTTTCTCCCCTCCCGGGCAGGTTTTTGGGTTTTGTTTTTTCCCTCCAAGGGGGGAGGGGGCCTGCGAGGTGAGTTGTTTTCAGCGAAAATATTTTTCTCACCTCACGAAGCGCTTATGTCAAAGAGGAAGCGCTCTAGACCGTTTTTACTTAGAACTGATTTGATTTTCCAGACCGGTTTCAATTTGGCATGAGGTCGAGGCGGGCGAGGCCTAAGTCCCGAGGGTCAGGCGCGATGGGAGTGCACTTAAGTGCATGACCTGAGCGAAACCGGAGCCCAATGGAGCGGAGGGAATCATTTGAGAAAGCGTGCTTTCTCAAATAATTCCCGGAGCGGAATAGACGAGCGAAGCGAGTCTCACGAAGAGATCATGTCAAAGTGAAAGCGGTCTAGGCGAATGTTTTGCCACCCCATAAAGCGAAGGTACCAAGCGTTTGGCCTTTGGCTGAATGGAGCCCCCCACACCCATGAGAAGCAAAACGGAGGCAACTTGTAGACAGAAGAAAAACTTTTCAAAAGTGCGCGGCAGGTGCTGGGGGAGGCCTGTTAAGGTGTTGCAATAAAAGGAAAAGCACGAATAAAACTCTGTGCATGAGACTCAGAGTGTGCAAACCTATGCATTGCTTTCCTGACATTTTGTTGAAAAAAAGTGAAGATGGCACCCAATTTTCCCCTGACTGCGCTGTGGAATACAGGCGTTGACGTGAGCGATGGCAACTGAAACTGAAAAGCAAGCTAAGGTGGTGGCCCTTGGGCCAGAGTTGCGTTTGTTAGACAGGCGAGCTTTTGTAGGCTTTCCTCCCATGGAGTTTGCGCCGGGCATACTCATTTCGGATTTTGCGTTGCAAATTCCGGATGTGAGTTTTCCGCTCAACCTGACAGGTGGGGTGGCGCGTTTCCAGAAGAAGAAGCTACATTTTGGTTATTTGACCATAGAGGTGGAGGCGCAGGTGGTGTTGCGCGCTCTTCAGGAGCTGTTGCCGCGTTTCATCGGCATTAAGGATTTTTCCCTGGATTTCCGCAATGGTTTTATTGAGGGGCAAGGCTTATATAACTTAGCCCCTTTCACTTTGAAAATGGCCTTTGACGGGGATGGGGAGACGTTGGCTGTCTATTTTTATGACTTTCGTCTCTATGCCTATGCGGCCATGCCGGTGTCGCGTTTGGCGGTGCAGTTGGTAGAGGTTTTGGGGGCTTCCGGCATATTGCCTGAAGTCCGCCTTCAGGGTGTACATGGGTTTACGACGCGCATTTTGCCCAGTTTGGTGGAGAGGGCGGCGGTTTCCCGGGGCTATAGAATTCCTTCATTGGAGATGGCCCGTTTGGCGGAGGCCAGCGTGGACGCCAAGGGAATTCGTCTGAAGTTTTCAGCAGGGGGAATGCCTCCGTTGATGTTGCCGGATGAGTCCTTGTTGTTAAACCTCGAAGGTGCGCGTGCCTTTGCTGATGCGGAGCAGTTGTTGGCAAGAGGCCAGTTGGATGAGGCGCGCAATGCCTATTTGAAATTAGGCGAGGCGATGGAGGCACACCCCTTTGCGGTGGAGCGGTTGTTGAGCTTAATGCTCACTGAAACCCAGGCGCATGAGTTTGCTTTGGACTTGACGCAGGTGCTGCTTCGCCGAAGGCCTCAGTCAGCAGTGCCTTTGTGGATAGAAGCCATCATCCACGAAAAACGCGGAGAGGCTGCCAAGGCAGGAGAATGCTTTTTGAAGCTTTGCCAGTTGGCTCGAAAAAACCAAGAAGAGACTTCGGCTTTTTTTGCAGCAACGGCTGCTGTGCGCATATGCAGAGAGCAGGCGCCGCAAATAGCTGTTGCTGCTTTGCATGAAGCCTTGGGAATTCGGCCGGACCATGTGCCTTCGTTGAGGGCTTTGGCAGAGTCTTGCGACAAAGCAAGAGACAGGGCCGGCGCCATACGCGCCTATAGGCGCCTTGCAGCGCTTTCGCGCGACAACATGGAAGTGGCGCATGCGCATACGCACCTGGCCAGGCTTTGCGCCATGTCCTCAGAGGAGTTGGCTGGAGCCAGGCTGCATTGTGAGGCTGCGCTTCGCATTTTGCCAGACCACCCCGAAGCCCTGTTGCACCTTGGGCAATTGTGTTTCCAGGGAGATGAGCACCTAAGAGCGCTCAAAACTTTGGACAGACTTCGGCAAGTGGCCTTGTTGCGCCATGACATTCCACTTGTGGGAAAAGCCAACATGTGGGCAGGAAAAGTTTGGGAAGAAGGTTTAAAGCAGCCTGAAAACGCCTTGCTTCGCTACCGTGAGGCGGCTTCGCTTTTGCCACATTCCGCAGAGGCCTTGTTAAGCCAAGGGCGCGTAGCCGAGGTTTTGGGGCATTTGCCAGAAGCCCTAACCTCATTTCAGCAGGCCATTGAGTTGGTGGGCTCTTTGCCTAAATCCAAGGAAAACCAAAAAATTGCTTCGCATGCACACCATGCATTGGCACACCTTTATCAGACGAGAATGGAAAACCCGCTGCTTGCGCAAACCCATTTGGAGGCAGCACTCTTTTTGGAGCCCTCGGACTTGTCTTTGCTTGAAGAGTTGTTGCCGAAGTTCCGCAATGCCGGCAAGTTGGCAGAGCTTGCCGACATATGTGAGCGCGCTGCCCCCTTCGTCAACATTCCTCAGAAGAAGACGGAGCTTTTGCTGGAAGCAGCAGAGCTTTATCGAGGTCCGTTGAGCAAACCCGAGCATGCCCTCAAGCTGCTTTTAACAGCGTTTGAGGCCACGCCGACGCATCGCCCCACCCTGGAGGCTTTATTGTCGCTTGCCGAGCTAATGCAAAACGGTGCGTTGGTTTGCAAGGTGCTTAAGGGGTTGGTGTTGCAAGAGACAGACGCACACAGGAAGGTATTGCTGCACCGACGCTTGGCCATATCCGCAAAAGCCGTGGGGGATTTTCCTTTGGCCATTGCTTCTTTAAATGCGGTGCTTCAAGAAGAGCCTGAGGATGTGGTGTTGCTTGGAGAGCTCAGTCATTTGCTCCGTTTGCAACATGACATGCCTGCACTTGTCACCGTTTTGGAGAAGCGTGGCGCCATTGCGCTTCGCCAGGGTGACAAACCCATGGCGACGCAGGCTTTCCGAGAGTTGGCTTCTGTTTTTGAAGCAAGGCTGGGCCGAAAGAAAGAAGCCTTGGAAGCATTGCAGAAGGTGGCTTTGTGGACGAAGGAGCCCGGCAGCCTTTCAGAGCTTGTTGAGTTGGCGTGGAGGTGCGAGCGAGCGGATGTGGCCAAGGAAGCTTTGGAGACATGGCTTGCACTCCCTTCTTCAACCAACCAGCCGGAGCAAATTGCCAAAATACGTGCGCAATTGGGGAAGGCTTATGAAGGGCTGGGGGACAAGGAGACTGCTTTGCAGTGTTATTCAGAGGCTTTTGTGCACCGGCGCCTTGATGATGAGTTGGCTGGCAAGCTGGAGGCCATGTTGCGCAGCCAAGCTGCCTATGCTGAGTTGGCTGAGTTTTGGAACAAACGTGCACAAGCTTTGGGTGAAGCAGGCCGCATTCGCGAGGCAGCCCTATTTTATTTCCAAAGTGCACAACAGCTTTTGGATTTGTCCCAGAGAATGCCGGCTGTACAGCGTTTGCAAGCGGCCATTGAGGTGGCGCCAAGCAGCCCCGAGGCAGCCTATGCATTGGAGCAGATGGCGAGAATGGCAGAAAGCAGTGGTGACGCTCAAGAAGCCGCGCGGCTTTGGACGGAGTGCGCTACTCATACGGTGGAGCCCAAGAGAGCGGCTGAAAGCTATTGGGCTGCTGCTCAGTTGAAAGTTGGAGAGCCTGAAGAGGTGGAGCTTTTGACGAAGGCCATTGCTTGCAATGGTTTGTTGTTGGCTGCCAGACTCAGAAGGAGTTTGTTGACAGAGAAGGTGGAGCCGGCTGTTGCTTTGGATGACTGCGAAATTTTGCTAAGTGCCACAGAGCAAGAGCAAGTTTCTTTGTCCATAGACCGTGTTGAAGTTGCCAGGCGCGCTGCTTTTTGTGCCCATGCACTTGCTCAAAGCAAAAGGGCGGCGGAGTGGGTCAAAATGTGCTTGCCACATGTTTCGCAGGACATTGAGTTGTTGAGAATGGCCGTATTGCTTTTTCAGACGACAGAGGATGTTTCTGCTGAGGTTGAATGCCTGGAAAAGCTGTGGCCATTGGTGCCTCAAGAAGAGTCCAAGGCAATACGTCGAAAATATATTGAAGCTTCGCTTTCTCTGGGAGTCCAAGCATCCATTGTTGAGTTGCTTCGCCAAGCCTTCTCTGAAGAGACAGAAGATGCTTGGGCGCCACAGTTGCTTTGGAAATATGCTCGCAATGGGGCGGCAGCTCCAGAAAAAATACTTTGGTTAGAAGCCCTCATTCATTGCTCCGTTAAGGAGCAAAAAGCTTCTTGGTTTTGGGAACGGGCAAACCTCTATATGGCCATGGGGGATTTTGCAAAAGCCAAAGAGGATTTGCGACAGGCGAAGTTTCTGTTTGCTGTGCCCTCCGTGGAGCTTTTGGTTCACCTTGCAGGCATTGAGTGTGAGCTTGGAGCATTTGACGAAGAGTTGGCTTGTTGGAGGCAAGCGGTTGAGACGGGAATATCAGACGAGGCTGCCCTTCAAAAAGCAGCTGGCCGCGTGGTTGCGTTGGCAAAAATGCCTGAAGCTGCCTGGAGCGTGCAAGCTTGGGAGCTTGCGCTCCAATTGCCCATTGCAGAAGCGGTGCGCTCACAAGCTTGGATGTGCTTGGCACAAAAGAAGCTTGAAGAAGGGGATGTTGTTGCTGCTGAAGAGGCCTTTGCAAAGGCTGCACAGCAAGGCCCCAATGCTTTGCGTGTCGAAGCCCTTTTGGCGCGCGCCGGCTCGCTGGAAACAAGGGGCATGCTTGCAGAAGCAAGCCAAGTTTTTGATGAAGTTCTTGCCTTATCCCCATCCAACGAGACGGCGCTGGAAGGCTATAAACGCTGCTTGAGAGAGGTTGGCGACTTTGAAGGTTTGTCCGAAGTGCTTTCTGCAGAAGCGCTGCGTGCGCCGAAAGCAGGAGCAGCGCTGCTTTATGAAGAGTTGGCCCGTGTTTATTTGGAGAAACTGAATTGGCTTGCTCCCGCTGAAGCTGCGCTCCGAAGAGCCATTGTGTTGGGAAACCCAAGCCAGCCGTTGCGCGTCACGCTTGCAGAGCTTCTGGCGAAAAAGAATGAACTCCAAGAGGCCATTGGTTTTTTAGAAGCAGCAGCCAAAAATACCCCCCCTGTGCAAGCGGCAAGCTTGCTGCGCTATGCAGCGAAGTGGGCACAACAGCTCAGCGATGATGGCAGAGAATTGCATTTGCTCAGAGAAGCGCAAAAACTCCACCCTGCCGAAGGGGAAGAGTTAAGCCGGTTTGCCAGGCTACTTTATTTTAAAGGTGCCATAGAAGAAGCGTTGCCTGTTGTTAGGCAGTGGGCAGAAGCTTTGGATGCGGCTGCATTTCCCGAAGAAAGTCAGCAGGCCAAACTGTATTTGGCGGATGTTTTGGAAACAGCTGGAAAACCAGAAGAGGCCAAGCTTGTTTTGGAGGATATTCTTTCCTCTTCCCCTCAATGCTTGCCGGCACTCAACAAAATGGTGGCGTTGCTTTCTGCTCAAAATGCAGAAGCGGGAATGCTTTTTTGGCTCAAGCATTTTGAAGAGCAACCGATGGGGGAAAGTTTCTTTGGCCAAACATTGGCGTTTGCACGGCAAGCTTTTCTCGAATTAAAAAATACCTCTTTGGGCGAGAGTTTGTTTTTGTTAGCGGAAAAAACAGCTGAAAACCTGCAGAGCCTTCAAGAAGAGCATGTGGCTTTGCTTCGTCCACTCAACCAACCGGAGCTTGTTTCCAAACATTTAAACAAACTTGCCTTGCTGCGTCTTGGAGCGGGAGACATTCAAGGTGCACTGGAGGCATGGGAAGAGGAGTTAGGAGCGCAAGAGTTATTGGGAAATATCCATGAGGTTTTGCGCACGCTGCAGGCCATGGCTGAGCTTTGTGAGGACGAGGGGAGACACCAGGAGGCGGCAGAGGTTTATATTCGGCAAGCACGTCTGGTTATGGAAAAACAGGGGGGTTGGCAAGAGGCCTTGGGCCATTTGGAGGCAGCATGGAGGCTTTCACCTCAATGGGCGGTTGCCAATCTGGGGCGTGAAATAACTCAAAAAATGGAGCAAGCCAAAACCCGTGTGTTGTGGCTGTTGCGTTGCATAGGAAGTACGCCAGAGCGTCAAGAGAAGGCAAAGTCTCTCGTGGCGCTTGCGGATACTTATCAGGAGCTTGGAAATTTCAGCGAGCAACAGGAAGCTTTAAAAACAGCCCTCAAGTTGCAGCCTCGCTTTGAGTTGGCAGAACAGCGGTTGTTGGCATTTTTAGAAAGCCAAAACCGCCAGGAAGAAATGGCGGCTTATTTTGAAACCTTGGCTTCCACTTCTGTTGAAGGCGAGCGCGCTGCTTTGCTCATGCGAGCTGCGGAAATATGGGAGAAGCAACCCGCTTGTGAAGCCCAAGCCATTTCAGCTTTGTTGGCCGCGCGCGTTGCTGCACCAGAAGACATGCATTTGCTGCTGTGCGTTGCCGACAAGCTTCACACGCTGAAGCAGCACAACGAGGCAGCAGAGTTGGACAAACTGCTATTGGAGCGCAGCCCTTTGCATGCTGTTTTCGAAAGGTATTGCAGCTTTTTAAGAGAGCAAGGAGAATGGTTGAGCTTGGCCAAGCTGTTGGCCCGTCGAGCTGGAGTGGAGCCTTCAGAGCAAGGGCTGGTGCGGTTTTTGGAGGCAGCGGACATTTTTGAGCAATGGGGTGAGCAAGAAGAAGCGGTGCAGTGTGAGCAGCTTGCTTTTGAAATATGTCCACAGGATGACCGTGCGTTTTTGAGGCTGAAGAAGCGCTTTGAGCAAAACCCCCTCAAACTCTCCACGTTGTTGGCAGAGCGTGCGGAGCACTCTGAAGAAGAAGAAGCGCTTTCATTGCTGAGAGAGCGCGCATCGGTTTTGATGAAGGCAGGGGATTGGGAGGGAGCTGCTTTTGCTTATGATCTGCTGCTCGAAAGAGTGCCAAACGATCTGGAGGGGTTGCATGCTCGAGCTGAATTGGCTTTTCAATCCGGAGGCGCCAAAGCTGCGCAACCTTTTGACAGGCGCTTGTTGCACTTAGGGAATTCAGGCTTGAGTGTAGAGGATCAGGCAAGGCTTTGGTTTCGTGTGTCTCAGGCGGCGATGGAGAGCCAGGCTTTTATTGATGCGGAAGAGGCATTAAAGCAAGTATGGCAGCTTGTCCCTGAAAGTGATTTTGGCACAGCGGCTTTGTCTGGGTTGGCTGAAGTTTATGCCATACAAAGGGACATAGAAAACCTCTATCATGTTCGCTTGGTAATAGCGCAAAGAGCTCAGGGTGAAGAAGCGTTTTCCCTTTTGGATGCTGCTTCAAAAATAGAAGGGCTCAAAGACAAAGGGCTTGCTGCTTTGCAGTTGTTGTTTGATTTAAACTCCACTGACGAGGTGATTTTCAACCGCACAGTGACGACGTTGTCTGAAATGGGAATGCTGGAAGAGGAGCTGCACTTGCGGGAGCGCTATGCGCATTCCGTGAGTGGAGAAAGAGGAGCACAAGCTTTGATTGAAGCAGCGCTCCTGATTCAGGATAATTTTGGGCGAAGTTTGTCTTTGCTGGACAAAGCCCTTGCTTTAGACGACCAAAACCTGGCGGCATTGCAAGCCAAGGCGCGATTAAGCAGACAAAATGGAGATTGGGTGTCGCTTGGAGAAGTGCTGCCCGTTTTAACTCAGCGCTCTCCTGAAGAATTGCTGCCAGAAATTTACCAGGCATGGATGGAGTTGGGGGAGAAGAAAGAGTCTCTGGAAGACATGGATGGTGCCATAGCAGCATTTGAGTTTTTAAGCGAAAAAGGAGGAGAAGAGCTTTCACTGAAAGCCTTGGAAGGCTTGGAGCGTATTTGGAAGAAACGGGGGAATATTCGAGGTCTGTCACAAATATGGTTAAGGCGCGCTGAAAAAGCAACAGGAGAGGCAGCGGCCAAACTGCTGTTGGAAGCAGCACAAGGTTTTCAAAACTCGGGGGCTTTCGAAGAAGCTCTGAGTGCCGCAAGTGCTTCTTTGGCGTTGCGCCCAACAACCAAAGGTTGGCTTCTCATTGCACAGGTGAACCGTTCCCTGAAGCATTTTGCGCAAGCAGCAAATGCCTGGAAGAGTGCTGCTGACATGGTGGGGGGAGACCTCAAAGCTCGCTGGTGGCTTCATGCCGCAGATGCTATGGAGCAGGCGGGTGATTTAGATGGAGCTTTCCAACAGCTTTCTCAAACGAGAAAAGAGTTTCCAAATACGCTTCCCGACAATTTGTGGACTCAACGCATGCTGCGCTTGGCCACAGCCTTTTTTGAAAACAACCATTTCCACCAAGCATCTGAAATTGTTTCACAGTTTGCAGATCACCCGGAAATGCAAAAGTTACGCGTGCAGCTGAACTTTGAAAAATTTTCTGCAGAGCTGCCAACAGGCCAGCCAACGCAACCCGTTGAGGATGCATACAGAGCCAGAAACATTACGGACAAAATGCAATCCCTGATGGAAGCAACGCAATTCCCCGAAGACGAATCAGCAGAATTCTTTGGAGATGAATTGACACAATCCTTTGCAAACGAATTGGTGCAAGCTGTTGAGGAAGATCTGGCGCAAGCTGCTGAGAGCGGCTTAGCGCAAGCTGCCGAGGGAGATTTAGCGCCAGTTGTTGAGGGAGACTTAGCGCAAGCTGTTGAGAGCGGTTTAGCGCAAGCTGCTGAGGGAGACTTGGCGAGGACTGATCTGGATGAGACACAACCCACGACGGACAGGTTAACGCAATTTATTGCAGGCAAATTGTCAAATGCCATTGCAAGTGAAGAAACAGCTCTCATTCTTGATTATGGCTGGAAATTTCTTGAGGCGAGAGAAAATCCACCGTTGGTTTTGACAAAGCAACTTTCAGATTTTTGTGAGAAGGCCTTGTCGCCGGAAATGAAGGACTTATATGTTGCCGCGCAAATAAACCTTCTGAAAGAAAACTGGGAAGAGGTTGAAGCATGGAAGGCTTTGTCGCTTGTATTTCATGAGCGAGAAGAGGGGAAGTTTTCGAGTTGGACTTATGAGTTGGCTGCGGTGTTGAACTCATCTATGGAGCCTGCGGCCATGCTTCTGGGAGCACCCATAAAATATAGTGCGGTGTTGCCTGCTCCTGAGGATGCTTTATTGCTGACAGAATCCTCTTTGCCCAAAACCTATCAAATTCTCCGCAACGTTGTTTTGCAATTGGGTGGCAAGGAATTGGTTTTGGTTATGGACACAAGAGGAGGGGTTGAGGCTTGGCTGGCAACAGGCAATGTGTTGGTTTTTGGACAAGAGGCCTTGACGCGCTTTGGTTTAGCAGAGCTTGGTTATTTGACGGCATTGGCGCTTGTACTTTCAGGGCGTCGCGACTTGGCCACAGAAAGTGAAACGTGGGTATCGGTTGTTCAAGAGGCATTTAAGGCATATCCATCACTCATGGCTGCTGCTCGTGTGCTTGTTGCACTTGAAGGAGCACATGCGGAGATTGACTTCAATGCTTTTGGAGAAAGATTGAAAACCAGTGCAGCATTCAAAGGCATTGTTAACCATATATTGGAAGCCCTCGGGCAATGGTCTTTTTCGCAAAAAAGCACTTCATAAGAAATAGCGAGAAAAACATTGGAGCAAATCCACAAAAACCTCATGCGCACATTCACATGTTAAACCATGCTGTGGCAGTGGCATTTCTATCTTTGGGCTTGGCATGCACAACCTCATTGCCTGGAGCAATAGACGTAGGCCTTTTTGAGTTTTCTGCAACGCCCCTTAAAGAAGAATGCGCATTTGACGTGGAAGGCAGTTTCCAATTTAAGGGGCGGTTCCGTTTGGAAAGCAACCTTGTTGACGGCTATTTCGTTTATCGCGACGTCAACCGTGCAGCCCAATTTGACGGGCAAAACATGGTTTCGGTTTATGTGGCAGAGCGCATATATAAATGCGGGGATTGCGACAAAAATGTGGTTGAGACATTGAATGTGGCTTTGTTGAGCAAGACTCAAAACGAGTCACTCCATGGCCAATGCCCACGCAATGCTTTGAGTGAGGATACGCTTGTTGAGGGTGGACAAAACATTTCTCCTTCTGAGTTGCGTGCATGTGGAGCTGCGTTGAGCGAAGGCATTCCTGTTGCTGACGGGGAAAGCATTTTTCCCCCTGGCCCTGTTTCAGGCGGGTTTGATGCAGTGCGTGCATGCGGAACCTTGGTTGTCATGACGACGCCTTTGCCCGAAGAGGATTGCTTGGGAGACTGCGATGAGGAAGAAGTTGTCTATTATATAGAAGGAATAAGAAAAGAATGAGAAAGGCCATTGTTCTTTTTTCGGGAGGCTTGGACTCGACGACATGTTTGGCCATTGCACGTGCAGAGGGTTTTTCGCCTTTATGCCTTGCCGTTGACTATGGGCAAAGGCATGCCATTGAGTTGAAGGCAGCAGAGCGCATAGCAACCTCTTTGGGGGCGCCTTTGCATATTTTGCATTGCTCACTCAGAGAAATGGGGGGCTCAGCGTTGACTTCAGAGCTTCCTGTTCCCATGGAGGATTTTTCTATGGAGAAACTGCCCATGGAGAAACTGACTGTTGGAGAGCGCATTCCCCCCACTTATGTTCCCGCGCGCAACACCATTTTTCTCGCATTGGCTTTAGGGTTTGCAGAAACAAAGGGGGCGCAGGATATTTTTTTGGGCATTAACGCTGTCGACTACAGTGGCTATCCAGACTGCAGGCCAGAGTTTGTGTCGGCCTTTGAAGCCCTTGCTCGGCTTGCCACCAAAGCAGGTATTGAGGGCACCCCCTTTCACATTCATACGCCCTTGGCGGGTTTGTCCAAGGCACAAATCATCCACAAAGGGCTTTTGCTTGGGGTGGACTATGCAATGACGCACAGCTGCTATGCACCTTCCCTTTGTGGATTGGCTTGTGGTCGGTGCGAAAGTTGTCGTTTGAGAAAGCGTGGTTTTCTTCAAGCGGGCGTGGCTGACCCGACGAAATATCAGCCATGAGAACGCCATTTTTTTTGCTGATGGGGTTGCCTTTATGGGCATATGCCACGGAGCCTTTGGTGGATGTTGCAGAATATATACCCGCTGCCACCATAGAGTTGCGTTATGCGCAGAAAGACAATTTTCTCGGTCGCGCCCTATACCCTCCTGGGTCGCGTTGTTTGTTGCGTGAGAGTGTTGCCAAACGTTTAACCCGTGTTGCTGAAAGCTTGGCCAAAGAGGGGCTTCGTCTCAAGCTTTGGGACTGCTATAGGCCTTTGTCGGTGCAAAAAGCCATGTGGAAAATTTTTCCAAAACCCGGGTTTGTGGCCAACCCCCAAAAAGGCTCCCACCACAACCGGGGAGCTGCTGTGGATTTAACCTTGACGGACACCGAAGGTGTTGAGCTGGAAATGCCAACACCTTTTGATGAGTTTAGCCCCATGGCATACCAAGGTGCCACCGAAGGTATTTCAAAGGCGGCCGCTCATAACCGCGACAAGCTTAAAGCAGCCATGGAGTCAGAAGGCTTCATTGCCCACCGGAAAGAGTGGTGGCATTTTGCAGCCAGAGATGCGTGGCGTTTTGAGGTGCTGGACATAACGCCCGTGCGCCATGCGCAGTCTCTTGGCCCATAGCTTTTAACAATGGTTTTAGAGACGGCGGGTTTTAGGGAGGGCGGGTTTTAGCGACGGCGTTTCAAAGGTTTCGGTTTTGAAAGGGAGGGAAGGGCAGGTGCTTTTTTGGCGCAGGTATTTTTATCTGAGGCCAGAATTTTTTGGGCTGCAGCCAAAGCGGCGCGGGACTCCAGGACGATGTTGCTTGCCACATTTGCTGCCGCTTCCCAGCGAGCATCATTGGCGCGGAGCCTCGCCGTAATATCTGCGACGCGTTTGTCCAATTCAAACTGTGCTTCTGTGGCAGCAACCCATGCCTCGTCGGCTTCAATCAGGTTTTCGCAGCTTTTGTTTAGGCTGTGCATAGCGGCAGAAGTGAGGCGCGCTTTAGGTTTAGGCGTCAGTTTGTTATATTCCACACTGGCTTGAGTCCTCTCTCCCAAGCGCAAAGCGAGGACAGAAGCGTGGTGAGTGCGCAAACCATCCGCATGCAAAAACAACAACTCCAACTTGGTTTCAGGAGGGAAGTTTTCTGCTTTGGAGTTAATAAGTTGAAGAGGAACGCGCCCCAACTCCAACGCGCCATGTGAGGCCTTCAGCTCCAACTTTGCAATTTCCGGTGTGAGGCAAGCAGCTATTTCATTGCTGATGGGGGTGCTTCCTGAAAGAGAAATTTGAGCAGGCTGCTTAGCGGATACTGTTAAATTCATCAATATTTCAGCAACCCCCATCTCCTTCATGGGAGCATAGCAGTGACAAGCTTTGCCGATGGCCAACCGCACATGTCCGGCGACGTCTGAGGACTCGTTGATGCCGAAGCTAATTTGCGGGGAGTTGGCAGGATAGTTGATGGCAATGTTGGCCGTTTGCTCTGTCTCTCTGGGAGGGAGCAGTTGGAATTGCAAAGAGGCGAGTTCGGTTTCTATGCAGGCAATGCCTTCTGGGCTTAAGTTTTCTGCTTCAACTTGGTGAAGCACCGTGTGGCTGTTGACGGAGGTGGTGAGTTTGACATGAATGTTTTGGTTGTTTTTTCGGTTTTGAGGAGGAACAAAACACTCGAGGATGGCGGGTTGGACAGAGAGCATTCCTCCGAGGATTATTTCATCATTGCTTGCTTCAGAAACAATGCCCGAGGGTTTTTGACAAGAAGCCGTGTCAAAATGGATGAGGTTTTCGACCTTCTCTTGGGCGGCGGAGGGAGTCCCTTGAGATGCTTGTTGAGTGGCACACGAAGCGAGCCAGATGGCAATGGAGGCAGCAAGCAGCACTCTCGCCCAACTGAAAAAATGAGTTTTCATGTCAATCCTCAAAGCAGGAACAGCCAAGGCGCACCTGATGAAACAGGCCTGGCGAGGCAGACAACACGCCCAAAGCCTCTCCGGGCTAGAGACAAGCTAAAACAAATTGAGAAAATGCAACAGCGGAATGCTGAGCGCAAGCAAAGCCTCTCCCACAATAAGCCCGGATGCCAGCGGCACACAAAGCGCGGCTTCTTGTCGAGGGTATTGTTGTTTCCATGCATATTGGCAAAGGCCCCCCAGGGCCATGGGCAATATATATTGGGCGGGAATTAAAACCCCCAAGGCCAAGCTTGTTGCGGAGGGGATATTGTCAGAAACATATTTTTGGGTGAGGGTTAAAAAGGCTCCCAGCAAGGCCCCTATGAGGAAGGCGTGCAAGGCATAGGGTGGGAGACGCTCAAAGCCACCCAGCAGCAACTCGGCGAACCCCGCCCATTTGACGCTGATGGGAGAAGTAAGCCCCGCTCCGGAGGCATGGGCCAGCTCTGGGGCAATTCCGAATTTATCGGGCCCAATGCCGTGTTGGGCTTTAAGCAGGGGATAGACAATGGAAATGGCCAAAGCGCCCACGGGGGTTGCCAGAAGTTGCATGAATGTCAGCGAGCGGTTGTTGGAGCCTACAATTTTTCCTGCACGGTAGTCCTGCATGAGGTGCTCTCCGCCGCCGGCAATGCTGCCTGACATGCCGGAGGCCACCATATTGGTGGCAATGGAGTGAGGTGAGAAGAAGGCAAAAAGTGCCTGGACGAGGTTGGCCATGACAGAAATGGGAGCCCAGTTGGTTTCACCCAGGACGCGAGTACCTACCAGCATAAGCAGGATGGATATGCCTATGGCCAAGGCGGACTCCCAGAAAGCCACGCCGAAGAAGAAATATTGGACAAGGGCCAGGGCGCCAGCCAGCCCCAGGGAGCCTATAAAAACCCATGCAAGAGGAAACTCGTCATGCGCCAGGAGGGGGGCCCTAGAAAGCTCTCTAAAGGTGTTTGCAAATTTCCGGGCATGCAACAGCAAAGCTGTTATTCCGCCAGACACCATAAGCCCTGTTGCCGGCCACATGGTCCACTTCAAAGTTTCGGCAAAAGTGGCGGATGGAATCCACCCCTGCCTCAACAAAACGAAAGGCAACACAAACCAACCCAAGAGGGCGCCTATGCCCATGGCCGCTGTGACACGCATGCCAATAATGAGGCCTGAGCCAAAAGAGAGGGAGCTGAGGGAGAAGCCGACATGGAGGGGTTTAAAAGTATTTCCGAAAAACAATGTTTCAGGCAGCCACGCGGGGAAGCCGTCTCTCAACCATGTGGAGAGGGCGCCTATGGCTCCACCAAAGCCAAGCATGCGCAGTTTGCCTTTGGCTTGAAGGCTACCCTCATCCAATATTTTGAGGGTTTCTCCCGCGGCTGTCCCATCAGGGAAGGGCAGGTTTTCTTCGTCAATGAAATGCCTTCTCAATGGCACCGCAAGCAACACGCCCAACATGCCTGCCAAAGTCATCCAAATAAAAACTTGGAGGGGTGTTGGCTGGAGGTTGAGGCCCAACTCGGGTTTTGAGTTGAGCAGGTCGAAAGCCGCCCATACCACGCACATGAAGGCTGATTGTGCAGAGGCCGTGCCGGCGGTTTGCACCAAATTATATTCTCTGCAATTGCTGGATTTGCCGCTGACAAAGGCAATGCCTTGCAACAAGAGGAAAGCCAAAAAAGCGCTGACAACAGAAACAGTAGGGCCAAAGCCAAGCCTCAAAACAATATAAGGGTAGGCCAGGCCAACCAGCGCGGCGACAAGAAGGCCCACAGCCAGGCTTCGCCCATTAAATTCAGCAGCAGAAACAGCCATGCGGCCTCTCTATAGCCGCAAAACCACTCCGCTGCGCGCCACAAAAAAGAAAACGCCAAAACGCCATGGAAAAGCCATCTGGAGCGGTTTTCCTTTGAAGTTATTCGACAGACCGGTTTCCATTGAGGCAAGCTAAAGCTTGCCTGCACTACGCTCCATGAAGGAAGAAAAGCATGCTTTTTCTTCCTTCTCTCCGCTCCGCTTTGGCATGAGGTCGAGGCGAACGAGGCTTTAGCTCGCCTCGCGAAGACTTATGTCAAAGTGAAAGCGGCCTAGAGGCAAAAGCAGGGGAAGGCTCTCAAGGCCCCCCCCGGAAACGGAAAAGAGTCTCAAAAAAATATTAAAAAAAATTTATAAAAAAACAGTGGTTTAGAGGAATTTTTTGGGGGAGACTTTTTTGGGCTTGACTTGGCGCATAATGTGCTTCATGTAAGAGACAGCAGTGTATTCGAGCTGAGTTGGTTTCCCCCCACCATTTCAGCAGTCTCGCTGCGTTTCAGACGTATCCGCGGCCTGGTGCTATGCATCGGGCCGCCTTCTTTTGGCCGCCTTCTTTTTTCTGGGCAGAGCCCTTTGAGCTTTAAGGCGGGCGTAGCTTGCCTCAATTGAAACCGGTCTGGAGAATCAAATCAGTTCTAAGTGAAAGCGGTCTAGCGGGGTTTGGGGAATGTCTCTTCATGGGGGTGGAGTTATTGAGCCCCGGAAGGAGGAGGAGGCATGAGCTCTGACATGAAAGAGGCAAGCTCCATTTGCGTTTCCGTCCAATGGCATTCAGCCATAAGCAATACCAGTGCCTCATGCATTTTGGCGACGCTTGCAAAGCGCTCTGCGGGGTTGGCCTTCAAGGCATGGAGCAGCAAACTGTCTATGGCATAGGGGATGTTCGGGTTGACAGAAGAGGGAGAAGGAGCTTTGGCTTCGCACAGGGCTTGCAAGGTGGCATTCTCGTCTGCGCGCAGGAAGGGATAAGAGCCCGTCAACATTTTATAGAGCAAAGCGCCCAGGCAGAAAACGTCACTTCGCTCGTCAATGGGTTTTGCGAGAAGGCGCTCAGGAGAGAGGGCATAAAAGTTTTGTTTTGAGGTGGCGTTATGAGAGAGGAGGGCCATTTTCTCGTGCGTCTGCGTGGTGTTCATGATGTCCAGCTTGCTTTGCCCATCCGAGCACACCCAAATATCTCTAGGGCTCAGCTCTTGGAATAAAATTTTCGTGGGGAGTTTTCCGCTGTCCCTCATGGAATAGAGTTGGGCAATGGCCTCACACACCTCACTCATTATTCTGCAGCACATGGCAGGGCTCAGCTTTTGGTTTTTGCGTTGGCAAAGCAGCCACAACCCGGCGAGGCTGTCTCCCAGAGGGTATTCCAATACGCAATAGTGGGTATTTTCGATGAGGCCTGTTTCCTGGAGTTGAAGCACGGAAGCTATTTTGAGGGAAGAGGCAAGCCGAGCAGAGTTTGCAAAAACCACAGGGCCCAACTCTGAAGGGTTAAACAGGGGAAGCAGACGCCTCAAACGCCAATAGCCGTGCATATTCATACGCGTGGCCAGGCAGTCTTCCCAACACCCTCCCCGGTATAAACGCTCACCTATGTGGAATGGACCCAAAGCTTGGGTTGTTTTCATGGCAGCCCTCCAGGCAGCTTGTCTCCGCTCCTTCAAACAACAACACCTATTGAAACAACAACACCTATTGAAACAACAATGCCTATTGAAACAACAACACCTATTGGAGCAACAATATCTATTGAAGCAACAATGCACTGCTGAAGCAAGCATGCTGAGCATGGGTGCTGAGCATGGGTGCTGAGCATAAGTGTTGAGCATGGGTGCTGAGCATAAGTGCTGAGCATGGGTGCTGTTGGTGCATGCAGCTTCCAACAAAACCCATGCACAGCCGCTTGGCCTGTGTTTGGGAAAGCCCTGTATTTGAAGAAGCCCTGTGTTTGGGAAAGCCCTGTGTTTGAGGAGGCAGGGCCGAGCAGCGTAGCCAAGCCACCTGGTTGGGTTTTGAGGGGCAAAGCTTGAGGCTCAAGCGGGCCTCAAGCGGAAGCGGTTGAGTGAGGGCTGCTAATTGGGGCTAAACAGGCTTGCTTGGCTGAGCCAGTCCAACAGGGGGCCCGGGAGTATACCCAGCACAATGACGGCCACCGCTGAAACAGCCAAAATAAACTCTGTGGACCAGTGCCTTATTCCTGTTTCTGTCACCGTGGGGGGCCTCATGTACATATAAACAATGACGCGCAAATAATAATACATGCCTGCCGCGCTGGCCAAAACACCCAAAATGGACAAGCCAATGAGGCCTGCACTCATGCCGGCTTTAAACAAATAAAGCTTTGCTAAAAAGCCGATGGTTGAGGGAATGCCTCCCAGGGAAAACATAAACAAAGCCATGGCCAGAGCCCACCCCGGGCGGCGCGTTGCAAGCCCGGAGAGTTTGCTCAAGTCCCAAGCGTTGGGTGCACCGTCGTCCTCGCGCCTCTCTATGGCGGCAAGCACACCAAAGGCCCCCACAACCGTAATGGCATAGGAGAGCAAATAGAAGAGAATGCCTTGCAAGGCCGAGGAGCGCAGCATTTCGGCTGTTGAGTTGGCCATTTGAGTGGCGCTGAGCACGCCCACTTTGTTGCCCAAATGGCCTCCCGCAAACAATGCGGCGACGCCAATGAGTATATAGCCTGCATGTGCAATGGAAGAGTAGGCAAGCATGCGTTTAACATTGCGCTGTGCAATGGCCAGGAGGTTGCCAACCACCATGGTAAGGGCGGCCAAAAAGCACAAAATATGCAAAAGCATGGCGGAGCTGTCGCCAATGTGGAGGATGACGCGGAGCAAAGCGACAAAGGCCGCGGCTTTAATGCCGGCACTCATCAGCGCTGTTACGGGTGTAGGGGCCCCCTCATAAACATCCGGAGTCCACATGTGCAGAGGTACCGCCGCAATTTTGAAAGAAAGCCCTGTCAGCACCAGAATAATGCCGGACCAAACAAGCCAGGGAGAGTCCTCAAGGGCTTTGGGCAAAACATGGTATAGCATATCCAATTGGGTGGTGCCCGTGGCGCCATAGAGGAGGGCGACGCCATAAATGAGAATGGCAGAGGCGAAGGCACCCAAAATAAAATATTTAAACCCGGCTTCCACGGAGCGGTTGCCACGCCTCCAGAAAGCGGCCAAAGCATAAGTGGCCAGTGACATAAGCTCGAGGTTGACAAAGAGGGTGACAAACTCATTGGAGACAGACAGAAGGCTCATGCCTGCGGCAGAAAACAACAACAACCCATAAAACTCGCCGCGCTCCGCATTGCGCTGGCGGAAAAAGCCCAGCGCCAAAAGCGAGGACATGCCTGCGGCAAGGCAGGCAATAAGCGTTATCCAACTTGAAAACCCATCCATAACCCCCCGGCCATTTAAAATGAGCCCTGCGGGGAGCTGCGTGTTTTGAAAAGCCAGAAAGCCCGCAACAGCCGATGCCACCACGGCGAGAATGGCCTGATAGCTGCGGGATTTTGAAACTGAAAAAGCTTCTGTCAGCATGAGCAACATGGCCGTTATGGCCAGGAGGGCAGCAGGCAACAAAGGCTGAAACTCGTGGAAGCTGAAGCTGGGGAGGACGACAGTGGAAGCTGGCATGGCGGGCAAAAGCATGGGGGACAAAACCAGGTTAGAAAAAGCACTCATAACCGCTCTCCTGCTGGGTTGTTGGCAAGGAGGGGCCCAAGCGCTTCCGCTTGTGCGTGCCCCATGTGTGCACTCTCTGTTTTTTTGCTGGGCAAAGTACGTACATACATCCGCAGGGAGGCATTCTCTCTTTGTGGAGGCAGTGTTTGTCCTTCAGCATTGGGCCTTGCCTGGTGCACGCGCGCTATATAGCGCTCCACAGAAGGTGAAAGCACTTCCAAAATGGGTTGGGGTTTTAGGCCCATGACGAAGACAAGCAACACCAGCGGCAGCACCGTAACAAACTCGCGAAAGTTGACGTCCTTCAAAGTGGTGTTGGCAGGGTGTGTGACAGGGCCGAAGAAGACGCGCTGCACCACCCACAGCATATAGGCCGCGCCGAAAATGACGCCCGTGGTTGCGAGAATGCCCGCCCACAAAGGCAAGTTGCTTCTGAAGGTGCCCAAAAGCACCAAAAACTCGCCTACAAAGCCATTGGTGCCGGGCACGGCAATGGAGGAGAAGCTAATAATGAGGAAGAAAACCGTAAATATGGGCATGGCCTTGGCAATACCGCCATAGTCCGCCACCCCGCGCAGGTGGCGACGCTCATAAAGCATGCCAAACAGAAGGAAGAGTGCGCTTGTCGAAATGCCGTGGTTCAGCATTTGGTAGGCTGCACCCATGGTGCCCTCTTTTTGGAAAGTTAACATGCCCAGCATGCAAAAACCCATGTGGGAGACGGAGCTATAGGCAATGAGTTTTTTAATGTCTTTTTGTGCCAGGCACATGAGTGCGCCATACACAATGCCCACCAGGGAGAGGGCGACAAGGAGGTTTTGAAAGGCCCAGGCCTGCGCCGGAAACAGCGGCATGGCATAGCGCCAAAAACCAAAAGTCCCCATTTTCAGCAGGACGCCTGCTAAAACCATGGAGCCGGCGACGGGGGCTTGCACGTGGGCGTCCGGCAACCAGGTGTGTACGGGGAACATGGGTATTTTAATGGCAAAGGCCAAGGCGAAGGCCCCAAACATCCACGGCCCCCATTTCAGCAAGGTGGCTGCCGTTGCAGAGAGGTTGGAGCAGCTTGCGCTGTTTTGCATGCAGAGGCCAACTTCTCGGTTGGCCTCCAGAAGGCCGTTATAAATAGAGGCATAGTCAAAGCTGCGTGCGCCCTCAGGTCCAGACAGGAAGAAGAGGCACAACAAAGCCACCAGCATCAACAGGGAGCCTGCCAGCGTATAAAGGAAAAATTTGAGGGCCGCCTTTTGGCGCTCTTCGGAGCCGAATACCCCAATTAAAAAATACATGGGGATGAGCATGGCCTCGAAGAAAATATAAAACAGCATAATGTCCAGCGCGCACAAAGCCCCCATCATCGCCGTTTGCAGAACCAGCAAGCAGACGTGGAATTCTTTGACGCGCTCGTTAACAAAACGCCACGAGGACAATACCAGCAAGGGGCCCAGAAAAGCGGTGAGCAAAACAAGCGCTATGGCCAATCCATCAACACCCAGGTGGTAGCTCAGGCCCAAATCCGACAACCAAAATAAACGGTATTCTAACTGGAATTCAGGCCCTGAAGGGTTGAAGGCGACGAAAGCCCAAATACCTGTGAGCAGGTTAACCAACATCCCCAAGAGAGCAATAAAGCGTATTTGCCCCTTCTCATTCCCTGGCAAAAGCAGGACGAGCAGGGCAAAAGCCATGGGGAGGAAAATGACATAATTCAACAGCGGAGAAGAGGCGTTCACGAGAGCACCTGGAGCAATGCATAAGTCAAGCCGACGGCCAGCGCCAAGGCGATGGCGGATGCATAGGCCTGGACGTTGCCGTTTTGAAACCAGCGCAACACCCTGCCGAAAAAGCCCACGGTTTGCGCAGTACCGTGCACGGCAACGCGATCTACGAAGAAGGCGTCTACATAGCGATAGAGCCCTTTGGCCAGGCCCTTGGTCCGGTTAATCAGCAAAAGCTCATAAAGCTCATCCACGAAGAATTTGTTGTGCGCAAAGCGGCGCAGGGGCTCCAAAATGGCGGGGAATTTGCGGCCTCCCCTCCACACTTTGAGATAGAGGAAGCAGGAAATTCCACCACACACCACGGCGATGAGCCAAGCCTTAATCCAACCTGTCCAGAGCAAATTCCAAGGTGTTTCCCCGCCAAATTCTCCTGGCAGCAACATGTGGGCTTTCATGCCCAGTTGGTTTGCCTGGTTGGATGCGTTAAACACCGGCGCCAAATAAAACTCAATGAGGGTTTGGTTGGGGGCATTGGGCACCGAGAGGAAGGGGACGCCATAGACGATGGCCGCAATGGAGAGGGTTGCCAAAATAACCAAAGGCAAAGTCATCGGCCACGCACTCTCATGGGCATGGGGGAGTTTGGCCAGTGGGGAGCGCTTTCCTTCAAAAGTCAGCACATAGAGGCGTACCATATAGAAGGCGGTGCAGGCTGCGGCAATGAGGCCCAATATATAGAGCGTGTGCAACACAGGCGTATAACCCGCCAGCTGCTGTGTTTCGAGGCCAAACAAAATGGCATCCTTCGAGAAGAAGCCCGACAGAGGAACAATGCCCGTAATGGCCAAGGTGCCAATGAGGAAAGTCCAGGATGTCCAGGGCATTTCCTTGCGCAGGCCCCCTAAGCGTTTAATGTCGGTTTCGTCACCGTTGCCATGCATGACGGAGCCCGCACCCAAAAACATGCAGGCTTTAAAAAAGGCATGGGTGACGACGTGCAGGAAGGCCGCCCAAAACAGGCCGCAGCCGATGCCCATAAACATGAAGCCCAGCTGGGAGACGGTGGAATAGGCCAGAATTTTTTTAATGTCATCCTGGGCAAAGGCAATGAGGGCGGCAATGAGGGCGGTGAGGCAGCCCACCACGGCAATGGTGGCCATGGCAAAGGGGGAGAGCACCACCAAATAGGAGATGCGGCAAAACAAATAAACCCCTGCCGTCACCATGGTTGCCGCGTGGATGAGTGCGGAAACCGGCGTGGGGCCTGCCATGGCATCGGGCAGCCACACATAGAGGGGCAATTGGGCGCTCTTGCCTGCGGCGCCCAGCAAAAAAAACAGCAAAACAACCGTAAGCACCCCTGAATAGCTAAAGCCCTTGAGGGGGCCTGTCTGAATGTCCCGCTCCATCAACAAAGCCGGTTTGTGGTCAGGCTTTGCCGCTTTGAGTTTTGCGGCAGAAATGTCAGGGGTTGCCAGGGTAGAAGCCAGTGTGGACAAGCTTTGGAAGGCCAGGGGGCCTTTTTCAGCCAAGCTTGCAGAAAACCGGGGGTTGCTGACGGGGGTACCTCGAGGCGCCTCTTTGACAGAGGCCGCCATCAACAAAACCAAGAGGAAGCTGGCCACCAAAAAGCCAAAGTCCCCAATGCGGTTCGTAATAAAAGCCTTGCGGCCCGCCCATGCCTTGGCCTCGTCGTCATACCAGAAGCCGATGAGCAAATAGCTGCAGAGGCCGACACCCTCCCAGCCTACAAACAGCAAAACCAGAGAGTCGGCCAACACCAGGGTTAACATCATCGCGACAAAGAGGTTTAAGAAGGAGAAGTATTTCGCATAGCCTTTGTCGTGCTCCATATAGGAGGTGGAATAAAGGTGAATGAGGAAGCCCACCCCCGTAATAACCAGCAACATGGTGGCGCTGAGGCGGTCCGCAAACAGGCCAAAGTTCACTTTAAAATCCCCGACGGCAAACCACGTGCCATAGTCCGCAGATAGCGCATAGGCAAGGGGTCCGGGGATTTCGGGTTGGGCTTTGCCAAGTGCCCACATCACAAGCAGCGAGAGCAAAAAAGAGCCGCCCACAGAGGCACAAGCCACCCAGTGGACATTCTTTCGGCCGAGTGCTTTGCCGAAGACGCCATTAATGAAGGCACCCAAAAGCGGCAAGGCAATAATCAACCACAAGCCGCTTTCTATATTCTGAATCGGAAATGGATATTCTGGGAAGAGCTTTTCCATGGTTTTCGCTTATCCAAAGTTCAGTCAAATTCAGCCAAAATTCAGCCAAAAATTCAGTGTTTCAGAGCCCGCACTTCGTCAACGTCCAGAGTTCTGCGGGTTCTGAACAAGGCGATGATGATGGCCAACCCCACACCCGCTTCAGCAGCAGCAACAGCAATGACAAAAAACGCAGAGACGTGGCCTGTGGTGCCAATAACGCCGCCATGCATACGCGCAAATGCAATAAAGGCCAGGTTGGCCGCATTCAGCATAAGCTCTACGCTCATGAAGACAACCAGGGCATTCTTTCGAAGAAGAAACCCCAGCATTCCCAGGAAAAACAACATGGCCGATAAAAAGAGACAGGCAGTTGTAGGAATCATTCTTCCTCCCTAAATTCGCGCCTTGGCAATAACCACAGCACCCAAAATGGCCGCAAGCAGCAGCAGAGAAAGCGCCTCAAAGGGAAAAAGCCAGCGTGTATAAATGGCAAGGCCTATTTCTTCCAGGGTGCCAAAACGCGAGAGTGTTTCCGGGCTCATGGCGTTGGTTGCCTCTGTGCCGAGGGGCAGCTTGTTTTTCAAATATTCGTCCCATTGCATGGCGGCATAGAGGAGGCCGCTTAAAATGGTGGCGGCAGAAAAGGCACCTATCCACCGTGCAGGCGTAAACCGGAATGCAGGCCCCAAGTCTTTAAGGGGCAGCAGCATGATGACAAGCACAAACAACACCATGACGGCGCCGGCATAGACGATGATTTGAAGGGCGGCGATGGCATGTGCAAACAAGAGCACATAAATGCCGGCAAGGAAAAAGAAAGTCGCCACCAGCGACATGGCACTGGCGATGGGGCTTTTCGAAAAGATGACCAGGCTTGCCCCGGCGAGGGTGCACACCGAGAAGACAAAAAACAAGATGATTTCAACACTCACTTAAACTCTCCAAAGGCCCCCCATGGCTTGTCGCCATAAGGGCAGCGTTGCTCAGAAATGTGTTGTTCAAACTCATCACGAAACTTCGTCACAAAAGATTGCACAGGCAATGCTCCCGCATCCCCCAAAGCACAAACCGTATTCCCCAGGCCTACAGGGGGCCAGGGTGCAATGGCGGAAGCCACATCCATCAATGTTTTTAAATCCTCCGCTTGCCCATGGCCTTCTTCAATTTTGCGCAGAATGCGCGTCATCCACGGTTGTCCCTCGCGGCAGGGCGTGCATTGTCCGCAGGACTCTTCTGCATAAAAGCGTGTAACGCGCCACAGCGCCCGCACAATGCAGGTAGCATCATCAATGACAATAATTCCACCAGAGCCTGCCATGGAGTGCAGAGGCTTATAGGCGTCAAAATCCAGGGAGACACCTATTTCAGAGGCCGTCAACACGGGGGCGGAGGAGCCACCGGGGATGACGGCTTTGGGTTTTCGTCCTTCAGGCATGCCCTGGCCATATTCCTCGGAGAAAATTATTTCTTCGATGGTGGCCTGCATGGGGGCCTCATAAGTGCCGGGGCGGTTGACGCTGCCCGAGAGGGTGAGGAGGCGGGTGCCACCGGATTTTTCTGTGCCAAGGCCGGCAAACCATTCAGGGCCCTTTTCAAAAATACGCGGGAGGGAGGAGATGGTTTCGACGTTGTTGACGACGGTAGGGCAGCCGAACAAGCCGGAGACAGCGGGGAAGGGGGGTTTTAAGCGAGGCCAACCTTTTTTGCCTTCGAGGGACTCGAGCATGGCGGTTTCTTCGCCGCATATATAGGCGCCTGCGCCGCGCACCTGATAGACGTCAAGGGCGAAGGGAGTACCCATGAGGCGGCGGCCGAAGATGCCGTCGGCATAGGCTTCGGCGATGGCGCGCTCGAGCACGCTGGAGGGATATTTGAATTCCCCGCGCGCATAAATATAGCAGCTATGCGCGCCCAAGGCCCAACAGGCGATGGCGATGCCTTCGAGGAGGAGGTGAGGGTCTCTCTCGAGTATATAGCGATCCTTCGCGGTGCCAGGCTCCGACTCATCGGCGTTGACGCAGAGGTATTTGGGTTTGGGACTGTCTTTGGGCACAAAGCCCCATTTGACGCCGGTGGGAAAGCCTGCGCCGCCGCGTCCTCTGAGGTTGGATTTTTTCACCTCATCAATAATGGTTTGAGGGGAGGAGGTGGAGAGGACTTTTTTAAGGGCCTGATAGCCGCCGGAGCGTTTATAGCCCACGAGGGTGCTTTGGGCGGGCTTGTCCCAGTCTCTGGAGATGACTTTTTCAAAGGGTACACTCATTTGAGGTTCTCCAGAATTTCATCCACTTTTTGAAGGGTGAGGTTTTCAAAGTGGTCCTCATTAATTTGGAAGCAGGGAGCGGTGCCGCAGGAGGCCTGGCATTCTGCCTCACGCAGGAAATAGCGCTCTCCATTGAGGCCTGAGCGGGTATTCAATTTTTTCTCCAAATAGGCGAGCAAACCTTCGGCCCCCCTCAGGGAGCAAGAGAGGCTTGTGCACACATCGATGACATAGGTACCCGGTTTTTGGGTGTGGTACATGACATAGAAAGTGGCCACCTCATAGGCATGCTCTTTGTGGGTTTCGAGTTTTTGGGCGACAAGCTCCATGCCTTCAGGGGGAAGCCACCCTTTGAGGGTTTGCAAAAGCCGCAAAGCCGGCAGCATGGCCGCACTCTTTCTGTCACTGGGATAGCGGAGGAGAAGCTCGGCAATTCCCTCGTCAAATTTTCGGGATTCTTCTGGGGTGAACAGACTCGACATGGCTGCGAGCTTCGTAGGTAATGACGAGACATTAGTCAACGGAAAACCCAACATTCCAAACCCTCAACAGGGAAGGGAAGCCTTGGGGGATTTCAACGAGGCTGGAAACGGGCCTGGGAAAATTCCTTCAGGCGAGACAAAATACCTGCCCAAAGAGGTATTTTTAGAGCTTATTTTTTGGGGCAAGCGGTTTTGAGGAACAACTGTTGTGCCACCTCCTGAAGCAGGGCCTCAAGGCCTTCCCCTGTGTGCGCGCTGATGGTGACGCCGCCATAACTCAAGCACAAGGGTTGTGCTGCCGCAAAGCCCGCCTTGTCGGCCTTGTTCCACACCAGAAGGCGCGGCTTGTCCAAAAGCGCCAACTCCTCCAAAATAATGTCGACGGCTTTGAGGTGTTTTTCAGCCGCTGCGTCAGAGGCGTCAATGAGGTGCAAAAGCAAATCCGCGCTGTGCAGCTCCTCCAGGGTAGCCCTGAAAGCCGCCAGCAAGCCTTTGGGCAGATCGCGTATAAACCCCACCGTGTCCGAAATAATCACCTCTCTTTCCTTGGGGAAACGCAGGCGTCGGCTTAAAGGCTCCAAGGTTGCAAACAGCTTGTCTTCAGCCAAAGCCGAAGCGTGTGTCAGCGCGTTGAGTAGTGTGCTTTTGCCCGCATTGGTATAGCCCACAATGGAAATGAGCGGCAACTCTCGCTTTTGGCGCAGCATGCGCCGGGTTTTGCGGCTTTTCAAAATGCTTTCAATGCCGCGCTCCAGTTGGCTTATGCGCTCTCTGATGCGGCGCCTGTCCACCTCCAGCTTGGTTTCACCGGGGCCGCGTGTGCCGATGCCGCCGGCCAAACGTGAGAAGGAGGTGTCTGACTGAGAAAGGCGGGGCAGCAAATATTTGAGTTGGGCCAACTCCACCTGCAGCTTGCCCTCAGCGCTTTGGGCACGCTGCGCAAAAATGTCGAGAATGAGTTGAGTCCTGTCTATAACGTTGAGGGAGGTGGCCTTGGCAATATGGTGGGCCTGGCTGGGGGAGAGGTTGGGGTCCACAATGGCCACCTCAGCCATTTTCTGCATGGCAAGGAGGTTTAACTGGGCAAGTTTTCCCTTTCCCAATAGGGTTTTGGCCTCGTGGGCTTTGCGCATTTGCACCAGGGTGCCCGCCACCTCCACACCTGCGGTTTTGGCCAAGGCCTCCAACTCTGAAAGCCTCTCTTTGGCCTCTTGGCGGGAGCTGCCTACCTGTACGGATACCAAGAGGGCCCTCTCTTTGTTGCCTTGCCTTTGCTGGGAGAGGCGCCCAAACTCTTCCTCCAGGGCCTGCACCAGGGCCTGTGCATTGGGCTGCTTGGACAAGGGGAATGTATGGGTTTGCCACAACGCCTCTTCCGCAGGGCTCTCCTCGCGCGGGGCTACCAAATGCCCGAGGAAAAGCCTCTCCAGCTGCCCTTGGGCACCCATGGCCAGGGCCACCACCATGTCCAAGCGCAACAAAGCCAAATCCGTTAAGTCATCCTGAGAGAGCGGCTCCCCCTTTAAATGCGTATGCACCCAACGCAGCCCCCTCAGACGGTGGCTGCCCGCCCTCATGCGCCCTATGTCCGGCAACTCTATACCGTGGGCGTCGCCTACGGCCACCCACTCTACTTCGCCTTTGCGGGAGAGCAACACCCCCACTTGCCTGGAGCTTAGGCGCGAAAACTCCACCAAATGCTGGGCCAACCCTGCGGAAACCACCTCTTCAGGCAAACTCCTTCGCCTATAGGTTTTGCGCAGCTTCTCCAACTCGCTGGGTTTGAGGCCCAAAAGCTTGCCTTGTGGAGCCCTCATAATACCCCACAAAAAGAGGGGGCTGTGGAGGAGAAAAAAGCGCGGCAGCTGGGGTAGCAAAAAAGAAAAAAAGACAGTGAGTATGGCATATACATGCTATGGGTAGCCCAGGGCAGGGGAATTTCCAGGAGAATGGAAGGGGTTGAGGGAGATTTGGTGCAAGCTGGGGAGTTTATGTGGACGTTTTTCAAATTGGGCTTGAAGGCCGCGCTTGGCCTTGGGTTTATAGGGGCGGGGACCGTGGTGTGGATATATTGCTATGGGAGGGCCAGTGGCACAAGCCCCAAAAAAAAGGGGGAGGCCATTGTGGTGATGGGTGCCAGAGTATTGCCCCGTGGGCAGCCCTCCAAGGCCCTGCGCGCACGCGCGGAGCGTGCCGCCCAACTCTTCCATGAGGGTACAGCGCCCTGGGTGCTGATCAGCGGTGGCAGAGTGGATATGCCCAAATCCGAAGCCCAGGCCGGTTGCGAGGTGCTGGTGCAAAACCAAGTGCCCTCCCAGGCATGCCTGAGAGAAGAGCAAAGCCGCTCTACGGCGCAGAATGCCGAGTTTTCCGCACCTCTGCTGAAACAACACAATATAGGCCATATTGTGCTGGTGTCCGATGGATACCACCTGCTTCGCGCCTGCGCTTATTTCCGCCGCCAGGGCTTTTCCGTAACCCCCGTCGCCTCCGCACGTACCTTGCCCCTGCGGGATGAAATATATTGGACGGCACGCGAGGCCGTTGCCCTGCTTGCACGCCCCTGGGTTTTGTGGTGGACATTTGAGAGATAAGGCCCATGAGAGGAAGGCCAAGCCATGAGTGAGGCATTTTTAGAAAGCCATAGAGGCCAGTGGTTTGTTGTTAAAATAGGTGGTGAGTTGGCCATGGATAAGCAAGGCCTGGCCTATAGCCTGGGCATGTGTCTGGGGCAGATGTTGGAGGCGGGGATACGCCTGGTAGTTGTACACGGCGGGGGGCCTCAGGCCACCGCACTCTCAAGGCGCCTGGGCCTTAAAACCCAACACGTTGCGGGCCAACGCATCACCGACGAGGCCACCATGGAGGTTATAAAAATGGCGTTGGCAGGCCAGGCCTCCAGCGACCTGGCCTCGGCCATGCGCATGGCCAAGGTGCCCGCATTGTGCTTGAGCGGCCTCTCCGCAGGCCTTGTGCAAGCCAAGCGCCTGGGCAGCATTGCCGAAACGCCCCAAGCCCCCCCTGTGGATTTGGGGTTTGTGGGCCGCGTCCACTGGGTGGACACCGCGCTTTTGGAAAAACTCTCCGGGCTGGGCCTTGTGCCTGTGCTTTCCTCCCTGGCCGATGACGGACAAGGAGGCCCTCTCAATGTGAACGCTGACAGCCTCGCCGCCCAACTGGCCAAAAGCCTCAAAGCCCAATACCTTTTTCTCGTTTCCAATGTACCCGGTGTTTTGGAGGAGGTGGAAAAGCCCCAAAGCCGCTATGCCCACCTCAATGGAGCGCAGGTGGCCAAGCTTATGGCCAGCCAAAAAATTTATGGGGGCATGGTGCCCAAAGTAGAAGGGGCCCTCCTTGCCGCACGCGAAAGCCAAACCCACGTATGCCTCCTGGGCCTTTCCCCTCCCAACTCCCTGCTGGAGGCCCTCAAACACCCAGGCAGCATAGGCACCACCTTTGAGGCATAGGCCGCGGTTTATGCCGCTGAATAGAGAATTTTTAAATGAAAACCAGCAGAGGCAGCTGCCCCTGGCCAACAGGGAGCATTTCAGCTAAGAGGGCGCCATGTGCTTGGCTGTACCTGCAAAAATAATAAGCTTGCTGGGGAATGAGGAGGCCATGGTGGAGATGGAGGGGGTGCGCCAAACCATTTCCACGGCTTTTGTCCCCGAGGCCAAAGCAGGGGACCATGTGGTTATACACGTGGGTTTTGCGCTTTGCGTGCTGAATGAGGAGGAGGCACAAAAAAGCCTCAACTTGTTTGAAACCCTGGGAGGAGAGGAGGGCTCAACGCCACCCGCGAAGGCCACCCCGGAAGAAGGGGCCACCCCGGAAGAAGGGGCCACCCCGGAAGAAGGGGGCTTGGGGTGAATTATGCCCATGCCTTTGCCGACCCCGCCCTGGGTCGACGCTTGCTTTTGGCCATTGCCCGCGAGGCCGACAAGCCCAGGGACTATTTCCTCATGGAGTTTTGCGGAGGGCATACCCATGCACTGTGCAAATATGGCCTCCCCTCATTGCTGCCCCCCAACATACACCTGGTGCATGGCCCGGGCTGCCCCGTCTGCGTATTGCCCGCAGGACGCATAAGCCAAGCCCTGGAGCTGCTCTCCTCCTCCAAAGTGGTGCTCTGCAGCTTTGGCGACATGCTGCGCGTGCCCGGCAGCCACGGACAAAGCCTGCTGAGCGCCCGCGCCCAGGGCGCGGATGTACGCATGGTGCTGGGGCCTATGCAGGCACTGCAATTGGCCCAAACCCTGCCAGAGCATGAGGTGGTTTTTTTTGCCATAGGCTTTGAAACCACCACCCCACCCACGGCACAGGCCCTGCGGTTGGCCAAACAAAAAGGCCTCAAAAACTTCAGCATATTGTGCAACCACGTGCTGACCCCCCCCGCCATGCGCGGCGTGCTGCGGGCTTTTGGGGCTGCCCAGGGGGGGCTAGGCCTGGACGCCATGCTGGCCCCCGGGCACGTCAGCACCGTTATAGGCTATAAGCCCTTTGAGGAAGTGGCCCAGGCCTTTGGTATACCCACCTGTGTTTCAGGCTTTGAGCCTTTGGATTTGTTGGAGGCCATATACCGCCTGCTTTGCCAACTCAACCGCAACGAGGCACGCCTGGAAAACGGCTTTGCACGGGCCACCACACGTGAAGGAAACCCCACCGCCCAACAATATATGCGAGAGACGTTTGTGCTCCGCCCAAACTTTGAGTGGCGCGGCCTGGGCAACTTGCCTGAGAGTGCACTGGGCATTGCACCCGCCTATGCCGCGTGGGATGCGCAGGCCAAATGGCAACTGCCCTATAAGCCTGTGGCAGATAACCCCCGCTGCTGCTGCGCACAGGTGTTGTTGGGGCAAAAAAAGCCCCCCGAGTGTACCCTGTTTGCCAAGGCCTGCACCCCGGCCTCCCCCATGGGAGCCTGCATGCTCAGCCCCGAAGGTGCCTGCTCCGCCTATTATGCTTATGTACAAGAGGAGCCCATGGCAGTGCTGAGGGTGAAAAAAACAGAGGAAACCCCATGAAGCCCCTCAACTGGAAAGAAGGCCACGTGGAGATGAGCCATGGCGCCGGCGGTCGTGCCATGGCCCAGCTGATAGAGGCCTTTATAGAGGCCTTTGACAACCCTTTGCTGGCCTTGCAAGAGGACAGCGCCACCTTTGAGGCCCCTCGCGGACGCATGGCCCTCAGCACGGATGCCTTTGTTGTTTCCCCCTTGTTTTTCCCCGGGGGGGACATCGGCAAGCTTGCCGTTTGCGGCACCATAAACGACTTGGCCATGGCTGGTGCACGCCCTCTCTATTTGAGTGCGAGTTTTATTTTGGAAGAGGGCTTCCCTTTGGCCCAATTGCGGCGGGTGGTGGACTCCATGGCCCACACGGCAAAAGAGGCCGGCATAAAAATTGTTGCGGGTGACACCAAGGTGGTGGAGCGCCACAAGGCCGACGGCCTTTTTATTAGCACCACGGGCATAGGGCAGGTAGAGGCGGGGCTGGGTTTGGGGGCCACACAGCCCAGGCCTGGGGATGCGGTGTTGCTTTCAGGCAGCCTGGGCGAGCATGGCATTGCCTTGCTTTCAGCGCGCGAGTTGTTGGGTTTTGAGGTCGACATTGGCTCGGACTGTGCATGCCTGCACGGCCTGGTGAAGGCCATGGTGGACTCGGGTGCATGCTTGCGTTTTTTGAGGGATGCTACGCGTGGAGGCCTTTCAGCGGTGCTGAATGAGCTAGCAAGGGCTTCAGGCCTGGGGGTGCTTATAAGGGAGGCGGACATTGTTGTGAGCAAACCCGTAGCCTCCGCCTGTGCTTTGCTGGGCCTTGAGGCCCTGGAAATAGCCAACGAGGGCAAGCTTGTCGCCATATGTGCTCCGGAGGATGCTTTGCGGCTGCTTGGGGCCATGCGCGCCCACCCCCTGGGCCGGGAGGCCAGCCTCATAGGCCACATGAAGGAGGGCCCCAAAGGCCAAGTAGAAATGCAGTTGGCTTTTGGCGGCCGTCGTGTGCTAAACTGGCCCCTGGGAGAGCAGCTGCCGCGCATTTGCTAGCGGGAGAGGGGTGGTGGTGAAAAAACGCCACAGGGGAGCGGGTTGTTTTGAAACATTCAGCAGGAGAAAACAGCGGACTTGGCCGGGCCGGAACATCCCAAAAGTTGGGGGACAAAAAAATGGGGAACAACAGGAGTATTCACATGCACAACAACGTTTTCTTTTTAAACACCCGAGAAAAACCCCGGGCCTTGAGCTTTGGCCTTGCTTTATGGGCTGCCGTTTTTTTGTGGGGCTGCGCCTCCGGAGGCGGCATTGTTTGCACCATGGCAGAGGGTGAGGAGAGCTGTTTGCTCAAACAGCCACAAGAGCTTCTTCAGGGAGGCGACCCTTGCGACGATAAGACATGCGAAGAAGGAAAAACCTGCAAAGTCCAAAATGAGGAAGCCACATGCGTGGAAGACACCACTGAGCCCGACCCCGAGTTTTGCGACCTGGATGAACAGGATGCATGCGAAGACGGAAAAATATGCCTATCCACAGAGGGTGCACCCGAGGGGAAAGGCACATGCACGGACATTGTCTGTATACCTCAAGAGCCTGAAACGGGAGCAGTGAGAGAAGGGAGTGGATGCGAAGACGGAGAAAGATGCCAAGCCACGTCAGATGGGAGAGGCGAATGTGTGCAGATTTCAACAATAGTGCGTTGGACTCTTTGGCAGCATGGAGAGTCCGTGGACCCCGGGGGCGCGGTGGAACCATACACGGAAGTACACATAGAGATTGTTACAAACCAGCTTGTGGATTTCGTAGACCTAGGGGTATTGGCGATACTTTCCTCCCCCACCACAGGGGAAACTGATGAGATGCGGTGTGAAGTACAGGAGAGCATAGAGCCCTATCCCACAGGGGAATATGGTTGGTCTTGCATCTTTCCCAGAGGCTTTCTCGATACGTGGAGAAATATAGAGATACACCTGCAGGTTGAGGGGGAGGAGCAAACCCAGAGCTACCAACTGATGTACATGCCGCAAGATGTGGATGCAGGCGCGACAGGCGAAGGCGAACAATGAAATGACCCATGAATGAGCCTAAGAAATTTTGCCCTTCCCCCCAGGTTTTTGGCTGGGGGGCCATAGGGCAAAAATAAGGGCACGCCAAAAAAACTTCTGCTTTGGTGTGCTCATGCTATGGAGTGGGCATGTCCGAAGCTTCCCCTCCTGAAATACAGCTCCAAATTGTTTTGGATGAGCAAGTGGCCAATGGCCTTTATTGCAACATGGCCCTCATTAACCTCACGGAAACTGAGTTTACGATGGATTTTCTCTATATTCAGCCTCAGCAAAACCGTGCCAAGGTGCTCAGCCGCATTATTACCAACCCCAGGCATATGAAGCGTTTGCTGGCCACCCTCAAAGACAGCCTCGCTCGCTATGAGGCCCAATATGGCCCCATTGAGGTGGGCGAGGCCCACAGGCCTTTGCATTAGGCCGCTTTCACTTGAGGCTCGTTAGCACTCGCCTGCGCTACGCTCCGGGAAAAATGCGAAAGCTTTGCTCTCCTCTTTCTCTATGCTCCGTTGAGGCTCGCTTTGCTCGCCTATTCCGCTCCGTGAGGGGCTTTGGGCAAAGTGGAGTGCCCTAGACAAGCAAAGCACTTGCCTATAGCTTGCCGGCATGGAACTCCAGGAAAAATCCACACTCACCCCCCAACACACTCTCTGGGGTGAATGGCTGCTTGACGAATATAGCACCACACGCCTGCGCGTCAGCAAACGCCCTCAAGCTTTTTTCAGGGATATTGGCCGTCAGGCCCTCAGCACCCTGATGGCTTTGGCCATTGCCTTTGCACTCTTTATAAACCTCTATGCCAATGTTTTGGACACAGGCTGGTTGCTGTGGCCACTCATTGCCTTGTTTTTGGTAGTGGCTTTTTTTGGCCTGTTGGGGGTTGTGCGCGCCATAAGGCAGGCTTGGGGTGGCACGCGCATTGAGGTGGATGCTCAACAAAAAACCCTGTGGGGGAGTGCTCGCCCCCAGGGTTTATGGAAAAGTTATATGGCCAAAACACAGTGCCATGGCTTGCAACAAGTGCACGCTGTGGTGCTGCATACCTTCCATAACGCAGGCGCTGAGCGCAAAAGCAACAGCGCCATGTGTGAGCTCCTCATAGAGTTGAAGGACGGACAATGCCTGCAAGGCCCTGAGGTGTGGGCGCCGGAAGCCTCATATAACCATGCACAAGAGCGCCTGCACCCCCTGGCAGAGGCCATTGCACAAATGGCCCACGCCCCCCTGCTGCTTAAAGAGACAGCCTGCGCCGACCCCAAAACCAGCCTGCCGCCGGTTGCTTTAAACCCTGCAGAGCACAAGGCCAACAACCCTCAAAGCTCCGCGTCAGCCTCTGGAAACCCCCCGGGCACTGCCTTGGAAACTTCCGCAAAAACCACCCAAAAAGACGCTTAAAGAGCGCTTGTCTGCTATAGGACAAAAATACGAAGCCCGTGAAGGGGAGGACATGAACGTTGAAGCGTTGGCAAAACTGTGTTTGAGGTTGTGTGAAATACCCAGCCCAACCGGCGAAGAAAAGCTTATTGCGGACCATATAGAAGCCTGGGCCTACCAACATTTTCCACCCCAGGAGGTGGTGCGCATTGGACACTCTCTCGTCCTCGGCCGCCTGGAGAGCCACCTCCCCAGCATTGGCCTCTTTGGCCACCTGGATACTGTACCCGCACACCCCCAGGGTACCCCTTTCCGCATTGAAGAGGGCAAAGTATGGGGCAGAGGCTCCACCGACATGAAGTCCGGCGTGGCGGTGATGATGGGGTTGGCCATGGCGTTGAAGCAGTTGCCGCTGCCTTTTAACCTCATTTGGGTTTTTTATGAGGCCGAAGAAGGCAGTTATGAGCAAAACGGCTTGGGGCCTCTCATGCAAAACTTGCCCTCCTTGCACAACATGGCTTTTGGCATTGCCTTGGAGCCTACGGATCAGAGCATTATGCTTGGCTGCATGGGCAGCATGCACCTCTCCCTCACCCTGCAAGGCAAAGCCGCGCACTCCGCACGCCCTTGGCAAGGAGAAAACGCTATACACGCGGCAGGCCCCCTGCTGAGCATGCTTCTGGCCCAAAAACCTCAGGAGGTGAAAGTAGAGGGCTATGCCTTCTATGAAGTTTTGTCGGCCACGTGGGCTCGCGGCGGCAAAGCACTCAATGTTATTCCAGAGCAGTTTGAGTTAAACCTCAACTACCGCTTTGCCCCAGGCAAAACCATTGAAGAAGCCTTTGAGGAAATGAAAACCCTGCTGGGCCCCTATGGCTACCTCCACATAACGGATGCCTCACCCCCAGGAAAGGTGTGCACCCAAAACCCCCTCTTCCAAAAACTCCTGCGCGATACGGCCCTCCCCACCCGCCCCAAACAAGCCTGGACGGATGTGGGCCGACTCTCAACCTTGGGCATTGAAGCTGTTAACTTTGGCCCCGGGGAAACCACCGAAGCCCACCAGCAAAACGAGTGCGCCACCCTGGAGTCCATTGCCCATGTTTATGCTTGCCTGCACAAATTCCTCTCTACGCCCTAGCTGTTCAGTCCCACTCTCCACGCGCGCGGCATTCAAAGCGCGTATACTCTGAGAGGAAGACGAGCTCCACGGAGCCGATGGGGCCGTTGCGTTGTTTGGCGACAATGAGCTCCATGGGGACGGTGGTTTTGTTTTTGTTGTCTTCGTTGTCGTCTTCTCGGTGGATGAACATGACGACGTCGGCGTCCTGCTCAATGGCGCCGGACTCACGCAAGTCAGACAACATGGGGCGCCCGCCCTTGCGTTCTTCTACTTTGCGGCTCAGTTGGGAGAGGGCGACGACGGGGACGTCCAACTCTTTGGCCAGTTGTTTGAGGGAGCGGCTGATTTCGGCGACTTCCAGTTGTCTGCTTTCTACGCGTCCTCTTTGGTGCATGAGTTGGAGGTAGTCTATAACAATGAGGGCCAATTCAGGTTCCTTGGCTTTAAGCCTTCGTGCTTTAGCCCTCAAGTCAAAGGAGGAGAGGGCGCCGGTGTCATCTATATAGAGTTTAACCTGGAAGAGTTCCGCGGCAGCCTCTTGGAGTTTGGCTTCGTCGTTGGCGCTTAAGCGGCCTCCGCGCAGTTTTTTAACGTCCACGCGGGCGGTGGTGGCCAAAAGTCTGGAGAGCAGCTGCAAGGAGGGCATTTCCAGGGAGAAGATGCCTACGGCGCGGTTTTCTTTTTTTGAGACGCTTAAGGCCATATTCATGGCCAGGGAGGTTTTTCCCACGCCTGGGCGAGCGGCGATGACAATTAACTCACCGGGGTGGAAACCTGTGAGGAGATAGTCCAAGTCAACGAAGCCTGTTGAGAGGCCTGTGACGCCGGAGTCTGACTTTCGCATGCGCTCAAGCAGTGCCAGGGCGGAGTCCATAAGCTCAGCCATGGGCACCAAGTCCCCCGTACGTCGTTTGTCAGAGACATAGAAGAGTTTGCGCTCGGCCTCGTCGATGATGGCATCCAACTCGCCGGTGCTTTGGGAGGCGAGCTGAAAAATTTCTTTGGCGACATGGGCGAGGTTTCTGCGCGTGGCCTTCTCTTTGACAATTTTTGCATAGGGGGCTGCGTTATGGGCGAAGGGGACGCCCTGATCCAAGCTTGTCAAATAAGCCGGCCCGCCTATAGTGGTGAGTTTTCCTCGAGTTTTGAGCTCCTCTGCAAGCGTCAGCAAGTCAACGGGGCGGTGGCTCAAGTCCAAAGCCAGCATTGCCGAGAAAATTTCAGCATGTGCGGGCAAGGCAAAGTCTTCAGGCAGCAGAATTTCCGCGACAGAGCTCAGCAAGGAGCCGTCAAAAAGCAAAGCGCCGAGCACGGCGCGCTCGGCACTTAAGTCTTCATGTTTGCGCTCAGAAAGAAGTTCCACGGCACGCACAAGGCATTAAGCTTCGTCAACAATCTCAAGCTTAATTTGGGTATGGACGTCTTTATGTAACCTCAACTCAATATCAAAGGTACCTGCCATTTTGATGGGCTCAGGCAGGTGGATGGTACGACGCTCTATTTCAAAACCTTTGGCTGCCAGTGCATCTGAAATATCCAAAGAGGTGACAGAGCCATAAAGTCTGCCTTGCTCACCCACCTTGCGTGCAATTTGCAGGTTGAGGTTAGAGAGTTGTCCGGCCAATGCTTCGGCAGAGTTTTTCACTTTGTATTGGTGCAGAGCAATGACGGCTTTGTCATGCTCCAGCTGGCGGATGTTGGAAGCGTTTGCGATGACGGCTAATTTTTTGGGCAACAAATAGTTGCGGGCAAAACCATCCTTGACGTTGAGCAGCTCGCCGGATTTTCCAAGTTTGGGAACGTCTTCTCTTAAAATAATTTTCATGGCAAAACCCCACTATCCTTGGACGACCAAATAGGGAATGAGCGCCAATGCGCGAGCACGTTTAATGGCTTTGGCAATTTGGCGTTGATGTTTGGCGCAGTTGCCGGAAATGCGGCGCGGAATAATTTTTCCTCGCTCTGTGACGAAATATTTGAGGGCGACCTGGTCCTTAAAATCCACCTCAAGGTTTTTGTCTGAGCAATAGCGGCAAGCCTTTTTGCGACTAAAAGCCCGGGTGCCGCGTTTGTCATCTTCTGTTGCGCTACGGTCAGCGTTTCGCGAATATTTTTCGCTGTTTGAGTTATTCATGTTGTTTTCCCGAAATTAAAAGTCATCGCCCATATCATCATCCCCATCCCCGTCAAAAACACCCATTTCAGCTCTTTCGGCATCGCGCTCAGCGCCACCCAAGGGACGGTTGTCGTCAACATCTCCGGAGAGTTTAATGTCTTCGGAGACGGGGCGGGTGTTGGGGTCGACATTGTCCGCGAGCCTCACGGAGAGGTAGCGAAGGACGTTGTCAAAGTTGCGCAGGTTGCGCTCCAGCTCGGCCACCAATGCAGAGCCACCCAAATAAAGCGCGTGTATATAGATGGCGCGAGGCTGTGCTTTCACTGGATACATGGTGCGTTTTTTGCCCCAAGTCGTAAAGCGAAGCAGCTTGCCACCTTCGCGGTTGACGATGGTGCGAATGCGCTCTTTGGTCTGGTCAACAAGCTCGTCCGGCAATTCGGGTTTCAGCAGGAAAACGGTTTCATACTCTCGCAGTTTGGTGACTGCTGATGTTTGTGTCATGTGTTTCCTCCCCTTGGGGAAAGCCCCCCTTATGGAGGGGAGCGGGGAACAGCCGGCTTTTGGCAAGCTGTGGACGGGGAGCAACGCGCCCGTCACGCCGCGTTTTGAAGCAGACAAGCTCATAAATGCGGGGGCGGGGGTTTGTCAACCTTGAGTTAGAAGAAAAGCGATGGGGCTGAAGGAGGCAAGAAAAACCTAAAGCGGGGTACATTGGTATTTTTCCAGCAGATCATCCACAGCTTCGCGCAAATATTCACTTTGTGCAATGCGGGTTTTGCGGGACAACTCACGCAATTTGTCAACTTGCTCTGCGCTGACGAGTACATGTGTACAGCTTGAGTTTTCAGGTGGGGCTTCAGGAGGAGGCAGCGGTGAAGGGGTGAGAGGTTTCAGTATCATAAAGGCCTCATAGGTGGAGCTGGCTTTTCTGCATTAAAGAAGGCTTTGAGGCGAAGTCAAAAAAAAGCCCTGAGCGTGAGGTCGGGGCCATTTTCCTCCTCAACGAAGCCAGGGGCCTTGCTTTCTCCCGGGAGGGGTTTTGTTGAATTAAAATCACCCTCTGTTAAACAAGCAACGACGAATATTTGAAGCAAGAGTGCACAGACTGCCTGAAAGCTTTGGGGGTGCGGCTTGCACAAAGGCCAAGTTGAATTTTTCGAGGAAAAAATGATGAAAATGGGTTTGCTCAGAAAAGAAAGCATTGCAGTGGTGGCGCTTGGGGCCTTGTCTTTGCTGGGGTGCAGCAGCAGTCCATTTTCAGCAACCATTTTGGAGCAACCGTCTTTTGTGGCAGCGGAGGTTTGCCAGGAGGAGTTGCTTTATTCACACAACATACAGACGCGGGAGCGTTGTCAGCAAGCGGCAGAAGGAGGGGACGCGGGCGCGCAATATTATGTGGGGCAGATGATATTGGGCCGCAAAGGCGGCGAGGAGAACGCAAAAAAGGCGCAGAGGTGGTTCAAAAAAGCAGCCGAACAAGGGGAGGCGAAGGCGCAATTTATTCTCGGGAAGATCTATCAGGATGGCTATGGCGCAAAGAAAGACGAAAAAGAAGCTGCGAAGTGGTTCAGCAAGGCACTGAAGCAATTCAAAAAAGAAGCCGAACAAGGGGACGCAAAGGCGCAATTTATTCTCGGGGAGATGTATCAGAATGGCGATGGCGTAGAAGAAGACAGAGAAGAAGCCGCGAAGTGGTTCAGCAAGGCACTGGAGCAATTCAGCGAAGCAGCAGAACAAGGGGACGCAAAGGCGCAATACCAGCTTGGGGTGCTCTATCGCTGGGGGCACTATAGAAGTAACTATTACGTCAAGGAAGACAAAAAAGAAGCCATAAAGCAGCTGAAGGCGGCGGCGGAGCAGAGGCATACGTGGGCGCAACTTCACCTGGCGGAGGAGCAACATGCATATGGTTTGGACGACGAAGACAAAGCGGAATTGAAGGCGTGGTTTAAAAAAGCAGCGCACAATTCCACAAAAGCAGCAGAAGCAGGAGAAGCGAGCGCGCAATTTTTCCTTGGGCTGAGCCATTTTGAAGGCCTGGGTGTTGAGAAAGACGAAGCTCAGGCCGAAAAGTGGTTCAGCAAAGCAGCAGAGCAAGGGCATGCAGAGGCTAAAGAGCTGCTTCTAAAGGTGCAGGAGAAAGCAAAGGCGACAAGGAAGCGCATAAGCGCGGCCAAGCAAGGAAACGCACATGCGCAGTTTACCCTGGGGCAGAACTATTTAGAAGGCGAAGGCATTGCGAAAGACGAAACAGAAGCCGTGAAGTGGTTCCAAGAGGCAGCAAGGCAAGGGTATTTAAGGGCACAAGTGGCCCTTGGGCAGAGCTATTTCAAAGGCCTGGGTGTTGAGAAGGACAAGGTGGAGTCCGTGAAGTGGCTCATGAAAGCGTTGAAAAAAGCGGAGCCGCGGGCGATGTGGGAGATGGAGCGCTTCATGGAAATAGCCGGCGTCGAGTGGCTTGAAGAAGCGGCGAAGCAGGGGCACGCGAAAGTGCAATTTATTTTGGGAGAGCTCTATTTAGAAGGCAAAGGCGTCGCGAAAGACGAAACCCAAGCCGCACAATGGTTCAAAGAAGCGGCGAAGCAAGGCCACGTGAGCGCGCAACACGCTCTTGCAAAGAGCTATTTGAGCGGCAAAGGCGTCGCAAAAGACGAAGCCCAGGCGGTGAAGTGGCTCCAAGCAGCCGCAGATAGGGGAGATAAAGATGCACTGGAGTTGTTGAGGGGATTGGCAAAACAAGGAAATGCCCAAGTTGCACGGTGGCTGAGAGAAGAGGAAAAACAAAGAGAGGCAGAAGCGCTGAAGCAATTTAAAAAAGCAGCAGAGTGGGGAGATGAGCATGCGCAATGCCACCTTGGGGTGGCATATGCCAGCGGCTTAGGGGTGCCCAAGGACAATGCAGCAGCGGCGAAGTGGATGAGAAAAGCGGCGAGGCAAGACCATAAGGAGGCCGTGCGCTGGCTCGAAAATGAAGCGAAACAAGGCAAGGCGAATGCGCTGAAGTGGCTCAAAGAAGCAGCGTCTGAAAAAGAAAACAAACGCGCTCAATATGCTCTTGGAGAGCTCTATTTTTATGGCAAGGGCACTTCAAAAAACCACGCAGAAGCGGCGAAGTGGTTCAAAAAAGTGGAAGAAAAAAGAGGGCTGCTTAACTACCCTATGGAGGACTCGCAATATAAGCTTGGGCTGATTTATTCCGAAGGCCAAGGTGTCGCGAAGAACCCTGCAGAAGCAACAAGGTGGATGGGAGAGGCGGCGCAACGGGGGAATAAGCAAGCCGAGAAATGGCTTGAAGAAGCCGCGCAACGGGGGGATGCGGAAGCGCAATATAACCTCGGGATGATGAGGGACTACGACAGGGAGGAAGCCGATACATGGCTCCAAAAAGCGGCAGCGCAAGGGCATATAAAAGCACAACACACCCTTGGGAAGCGCAGACACTTTGCGAAGGACGATGCCCAGGCGCAGAAGTGGCTCCAAGAAGCAGCGGAACAAGGAGATGAAGAGGCCAAGTGGAAGCTTAGAGAAGCGGCTGCACAAGGAGATGCCCAAGCGCTGAAGTGGCGCAGAGCAGAGGTGAAAAAAGGCGCGGAGCAAGGAGATAGCGCGGAGCAACGCACCCTTGGGGAGATGTATTTAAAAGGGGAAGGCGTCGAGAAAGACGAAGCCCAGGCGATGAAGTGGTTTGCCAAAGCGGCGGCACAAGGAGATGTGATGGCCGAGAGGGAGCTTAGAGAAGCGGCAAAAAAAGGAAATGCCCAAGCACTGGAGGGGCTTAGAGAGGCAGCGGAAAAAGGAGACGCGGGAAAAGGAGACAGAGGACTGCAACACCACCTTGGGCTGATGTATTTAGTAGGCGAAGGCGTTGCAAAGGATGAAGCAGAAGCCGCAAAGTGGTTCAAAAAAGCGGCTGAGAGCACATATCTTCATGGAGACGCGCAATACCAGCTTGGACTCATGTATTTAGAAGGCAAAGGTGTTGCGAAGGACGAACTGCAGGCGGCGAAGTGGTTTGCCAAAGCAGCGGAGGAAAAACATAGCGATGCGCAATACCAGCTTGGGCTGAGCTATTCCGAAGGCAGAGGTGTTGCGAAAAACCACGCAGAAGCGTTGAGGTGGATGAGAAAAGCGGGGGGAGGGGAACATAGAAAGGCCCTCAAGTGGCTTGAGGAATCCGCAGAGCAAGGAGATGTCGAAGAGCAATACTACCTATATGATCAGCAAAGAAGCAGCTTAACCCCCAATGACAGGAAAGCCGCAAAGTGGCTCGCCAAAGCAGCAGAGCAAGGGCATGTGGAAGCACAATACCACCTTGGGCAGAGCTATTGGGGAGGCTGGAGCCGCAAGCAAAACCATGCAAAAGCCGCAGAGTGGTTTAGAAAGGCAGCAGAGCAAGGGCATGTGAAAGCACAATACCACCTCGGGTTAGGCTATTTTAAAGGCGAAGGTGTGGCAAAGGACGAGGCCCAAGCCCTGAAGTGGCTCACCCAAACGGCAAAGCAAGGAGAAGTGTATGCGCAGCTTTTTCTCGGGAAAATATATTTCCAAGGCCTGGGGGTTTCGAGAGACGAAGCGGAGGCAATGAAGTGGTTGGCGAAGGCGGCAGAGCAAGGCAACACAGAAGCCATGGCGCAAATAACACAAGAAGCCGACGAAGGAAGCGCCCCGGCTTTCCAATGGATGAAAACAGCCGCAGCAGGGGGGAATGAACAAGCCCTGAAATGGCTCCAACAGAAAGCAACAGACAAGGAACCCCAAAACACAGAAGCTATGAAGTGGATAAGAGAAGCCGCAGAGCGAGGAAACGTGCACGCGCAATATACTCTTGGGGAAATGTATAGCAGAGGTGAAGGTGTGACCCAAAACCCCGCAAAAGCCGCCAAGTGGCATGCAAAGGCGGCAGAGCAAGGAGGTGAAAAAGCAGACACCTCGCGCAGGGGAATGTATACCGCATTGTTTGAGCTGGTGCATAAGGCATGCAAGTGAAGTGGCATTGCACCGCGCCGACGTTGTAGAGAGGTTAAAATGCAAAACCATTTTCAAACATTGTTGGAGCAGGCGAAAGAGGAGATAGAGGCAGGGGACTCCCCCGCACAGCTGGAGGCCCTTCGGGTGAAATACCTGGGGAAGAAGGGGGCCCTCTCCCAGGGGCTTTCCCAAATGGGAAAACTGCCCCACGAGGAACGAAAAAAAATAGGCGCGGTGGCCAACCAGGTGAAGGCAGCGGTGGAGGCCTTGTTGGAGCGCGCCATGCAGCGCGCCGAAGAAGCGGCACTTAAAGCTTCACTTAAAGGCCCCAAACTCGACATAAGCCTGCCGGGGCGCCTTTGCCGCCAGGGGCACCGCCACCCCGTCAGCCAAACCATGGACGACATTGTTGACATATTTGTGGGCATGGGCTTTGAGGTGGCCGACGGCCCCGAGGTAGAGCTTGGCTGGTATAATTTTGAGGCACTCAATTTCCTCGAAAACCACCCCGCGCGCGACATGCAGGACAGCTTTTATGTCAGCCCCGAGGGCTTTGGCGAAAATGCCCCCCCCATGGTTTTGCGCACGCACACCTCCCCGGTGCAAATACGCGCCATGCAGGCCTCCCCACCGCCCCTGCGCGCCATTATGCCCGGCCGCGTATACCGCCGGGACTTTGACATTACGCACACCCCCATGTTCCACCAGGTGGAGGGCCTCTTTGTCGACACCCACGTCAGCATGGCGGACTTGAAAGGCACCCTCAACGCTTTTGTGCGCGCCTTCTTCGGCGAAAGCGTGAAGACGCGTTTTCGCGCAAGCTATTTCCCCTTCACCGAGCCCTCCGCCGAAGTGGACATTGGCTGCGTCATATGCCAGGGCACAGGCTGCCGCGTCTGCAAAATGAGCGGGTGGCTTGAAATTTTGGGCGCGGGCATGGTGCACCCGAATGTGTTTTCGGCCTCGGGCTATAACCCTCAGGAGGTGACGGGTTTTGCCTTTGGCATGGGCATAGAGCGCACGGCCATGCTTCGCTATGGCCTGGGTGACTTGCGTGCGCTGTTTGAAAACGACGTACGCTTTTTGGCGCAATTTTGAGAAGGGTTTGAAAGCAATGAAAGTCTCCCTAAAATGGTTGTCGGACTATGTGCATGTGCCTGCGGAATTAAAGGCAGAGGCATTGGCAGAGCGCCTCACTTTGGCCGGCCTGGAGGTAGAAGGGTTGAGCCACACAGGGGCGGGCCTGGAAGCAGTGGTGGTGGCGCAAGTTGTGTCCGTGGAAAAGCACCCCAACGCCGAAAAGCTGAGCGTGGTGAAGGTGGACTGCGGCGAGGGAGGGCCCCTGCAAATAGTATGCGGCGCGCGCAACTTCAAAAGTGGCGACAAAGTGCCTTTGGCGAAAGAGGGGGCGAAGCTCCCAAACGGCATGCACATTTCCCGGGCTGTGGTGCGCGGCGTTGAAAGTTTTGGCATGTTGTGCTCCGCGAAGGAGTTGGGTTTGTCCGAGGACGCAGAAGGCCTGTTGTTGTTGGAGGAGGCGCTTAAGGTGGGGGAGCCTTTGGCGAAGGCCCTCGAGTTGGACGACGTGGTGCTGGAGGTGAACATAACACCGGACCGCCCCGACGCCCTAAGCCACCTCGGCATTGCCCGCGACATTTCGGCACTCCTTTCGCTGCCTTTGCAACTTCCCGAGGCGCCGTGTGCAACGCCGCCTCAAGCGAGTGCTTCGCACCCGAGTGGTTTTGGCATTGAAATAGCCGCCAAAGAGCGCTGTCTGCGCTATGCGGCATGCCTTGTGGAGGGCCTCACGGTTGCCCCCTCCCCGCAGTGGATGCGAAGGAGGCTTGCGGCTTGCGGCATACGCGCTATTAACAACCTTGTCGACGTCACCAACTATGTACTCCTGGAATATGGCCAGCCCCTGCACGCTTTTGACGTGGACAAGCTGCCGGCCAAGCGCATGGTGGTGCGCCTGGCGCGCGAGGGAGAGGTGCTGACCACCTTGGACGAGAAGGCGCGCGTGTTGTCCGCGGAGGATTTGCTTATTTGCGACGGGGAGCGCCCCTTGGCATTGGCAGGGGTCATGGGCGGAAAAGACAGCGAGGTGAGCGCGCAGACGCGCAAAGTATTGTTGGAGTGCGCGGTGTTTTCGCCTGTGCACACGCGAAAGACGGCCAAGCGCCACGGTTTGCAGACAGAGTCCTCGCACCGTTTTGAGCGCGGCGTGGACATTTCTCAGGTGCACATGGCATTAAAGCGGGCGGCGAAGTTGTTGGCACAGCTTGGGGGTGGCGAAATAGCGGGAGACATTTTTGAAGTCTACCCGGAGGAGAAGCCACAAAGGGTATTGCCATGGAGGGCTTCCAAGTTTCGCCAGGTGGTAGGCCACGAGGTGGAGGAGGCGGAGGCCGCGCGCATTTTGTCGGCCCTGGGTTTTCAAAAACAGGGTGAAGGGGCCTATGAGGTGCCCTCCTCGCGCAGTGACATATTGCATGAGGAGGATTTAATAGCGGAGGTGGCGCGCATTATGGGTTATGCCCATATTCCCTCGCTTCCCCCGCGCATGTTGCGTCCTGCGCAGTTGCCCGAAGCGCTTTTTTGGGAGCGAAAAATACGCCAGCTTTTGTGCGGCATGGGTTTGAGTGAAGTCCTCAACTACTCCTTTGCGCAGCCTTCGCATGTGGCGCTTTTGGGTGAAAAAGCCCCTGTCATTTTGCAAAACCCCATGAGTGAAGAGATGTCGGTTTTGCGCACGAGTTTATTTCCGGGGCTGTTGCACAACATTGGCCGTGCGAAGCGTCACCAAGCGGAGTCTGCGGCCTTGTTTGAGGTGGGGCGCAGCTATTTCCCCCGCGCGCACAGTGGGGGAAGCGGGGCGCCTCCGGCCTTGGAGCGCCACGAGGTAGCCGGCGCGTTATGGGGGCTGCGCACGGGCAAACGCACATGGACTGCAGCCGAAGAGAGTTATGGTTTTTTTGACATGAAGGGGATGGTGGAGTCTCTGCTTAAGGCGTTGAAGGTAGAGGGGGTGCGTTTTGAGCCCTTGGAGGAGGCGGCCTACCACCCGAGGGCCAGTGCCTCTGTTTGGGCAGGAGAGGAGCGTATAGGCAGCCTGGGAGAAGTGCACCCGCGCGTGGCCAAGCACATGGACGTGCCGTCGAATGTTTTTTTGTTTCAGTTGGAGCTTGAAAAGTTGAAGCTTTGTGCTTCCAAGCAGCCGCGAAAATGCGCGCTCAGCGAGCACCCCTCGGTGCTTCGGGACTTGGCCGTGGTGTTGCCGCGAGCGTGCAGCCATGAGCGGGTGGTGGAGCTGATGTATAAAACAGGTGCGCCTTTGCTTGAGGAAGTCCAGCTTTTTGACATTTATTTGGGCAAACCCATTGCCGAAACCCATAAAAGTTTCGCGTTTGCCCTGCGTTATTCAGACCCAAACCGGACTTTGGCCGATGGGGAAGTCAATGAGGTCCACGAGAGAATTGTTGAGGAAATATCAACGGTTTTGGGTGGGAAGCGGCGCATTTGAGAGGCCTGTTTCAAAAAGTTTTAAGAAAATACTGAAGTTTTCCATAAAGCCTTTGTTGACATGCAAAGCGCCCTCTGTAAGTTATTGAATTATGACGAAAGCAGACATTATTGAGAGTGTCTACGAGCGCGTAGGCTTCTCGAAGAAAGAATCAGCTGAAATTGTCGAATATGTTTTTGACTTATTGAAGGATGCTTTGGAGCGCGGCGAAAAAGTAAAAATTTCCGGCTTTGGCAATTTTCAAGTTCGCTATAAAAAATCGCGAATAGGAAGGAACCCTCAAACTGGAGATGCGTTGGAGATTGCGTCGCGCCACCGACTGACATTTCGCTTAAGCCAAGTATTAAAAGCGGAGTTGAATGCGAAGTCTGCAGCTGAAGTACCGGCGGGTGGGGCATTCCTTGCTTGACCTTAGGCTGTGAACTGGGCATAAGGGCGCCGGTTGTGGAATTTTTCCGGGGCGTGGCGCAGCCTGGTAGCGCACTTGCTTGGGGTGCAAGTGGTCGCTGGTTCAAATCCAGTCGCCCCGACTTTTTTGTTTTGCCGGCCTCTCCCCCTGGAGGCCGGTTTTTTTTCCAGACCGCTTTCACTTGAGGCTCACTTCAAACGAAAACCGCTCTTTGACGAGCGCAGTGGAGCAGGCAAGCTCAAGCTCGCCTCGCGCAGCGAGCCTATTTCAACCCACCGTGGACTGTGTTTTTGACGGTGGACTGTGTTGACGGTGGACTGTGTTTTTGGGGGTTGGGTGTGTGGGGGGGGCAAAGGCTGTTTTTTTAAGTATCTTGGCGGATAATTTCTTCGATGGATTTGTTGGGGTTCAAATATTCAGCCATTTTTTTTGAAAGGTATTTGTGGGCAGGCCCTCGCAGCAGGAGGCCTGGATCATTCGCGGAGCCGCTGACTTTGTTATCCAGAATGTGGATTTCAGCCTCCAGTTGTATGCCCATGAAGCTTCCGTTGAGTTGACATGCATTGTCCACCCAAGCTCTCTGGAAGCCATATTGTCTGTGCCAATAATCCACGAGGGCCGTTATGCGTTGTTGAGCTTCTTGAGGCTTCAGAGAGTGGGGGACTTCGATTGAGAGTTTTCTCATTTTTTTGCTTATTTTGAGTGGCTTAAATTGTGGGACACGTTGTTTTTGGACACGTTGTTTTGAGGCACGTTGTTTTGAGGCACGTTGTTTTTGGACACGCTGTTTTGAGGCACGTTATTTGGGACCACGTCTATCACAAAAATGTGCAGGCACTTAAGTTAAATGCGTCGGGTGGATTGGTGGAGCTCGAGGATGATGGCACCATTTTTGAAGAAGCGCACAGCTCCTGAAGTTTGGCTGACGGCCAAGGCGAGGCATTCTGTCCTGGAAGTAATGGTGGCAGCGGCGGTATGGCGTGCCCCCATGCCCAGAGGAATTTGCACATTCTCATCCGTAGCTGTGAGATAGCGTCCTGCTGCGAGGACGACGCCGTCTTCTCGAATGATGAAGGCGCCATCCAGGACAGAGAAGTTTTTAATGGCCTCTCTTATTTTTGGATCCAAAATATTGCGCTCTGTTTCAGGAATACCTTGGAAGGGGTTGAGTGTGAGTTGGCGGCTTTGGGCCATGACGGCTTCACAGTCGCCAATGGTGAGGATGGTGCCGATGGGGTGTCCTTCAAAACCTTCTTTTCCAATTTGCAGGGCCAGTTGAATGAGCGCGTCAATAACCTGGGAGTTGAAGCGCTCTCCGAGTTTGACGCCTTCTGCAGCGACGCAGTCATCGAGAGCGTTTCCAACCTGGACTTGCATGAGCGTGTCAATGGGTTTTCCCAGGAGGCCTGTGACGCAGATGGCAATGTTTTTGTCTTTTATTTTTTCGCTTGACGTAGAAGCAATGAGTGCGACTTTGACGCGCTCTGCTCTGGAATAGTCATAGGGGGGAACCAAAACGACGGAATATTTTTGTTTGCGAAGACGTTCGGCCAATTTTTCTGAAGTCACCGCATAAATCAGCTTTTTTTTGCAAGGTTTCCCGCGCAACTCCTGGGGGGGGATAGGCGTGTCAGACACATAGAGCAAACGGTCGACATCTGTACTGTTGGCCAGTTTTATGGCTGCGCGCAAAAAGTCAAGGCTGAGTTTATTTGTATTGGGCATACGTCTATTTCTCGTATGAGAGTGTTATAGCTTACCTTGACAGGAGGAGCGGAATGCTTAATGCTCTATGCATTGTTTTTCGAATTATTTCTCCGAATTGTTTTTCCGGCAGAGTTGTTTTTCTGACAGAAGGGAGTTTCCGTGAGTCCGAAGGATTTGAAGCGTTTTAAGAAGATGCTTGAAGACAGCAAAGTTGCGCTCCTGGAAAACGCCAAGAAAACCTTAATGGAAGAATCCAATTTTGATACGGACGACCTTCCGGATGAGATTGATCTGGCTTCGAGTGAATATGCGCAGAGCATGGTATTTCGTTTGCGTGACAGAGAGAAATTTTTGCTTAAGAAAATTGAGCGTGCCTTAAGTCGCATTGAGGAAGGCAGTTTTGGCATTTGCGAGCGTTGTGAAGAAGAAATTTCTCTCAAGCGCCTGGAGGCGCGTCCTGTGACGACACTTTGCATTCGTTGCAAGGAGGAGCAAGAGAAGAAGGAGCGCTCCTATGGGTGAGGGGGCATTTTTTTTGCCCGTTTTTTTGCCCGTTTTTTTGCCTGTTTTTTTATGTGAGTTTTTTCGTTTTCTGGTTTTTTGGCCTTCTGGTTTCCTGGTTTTTTAATTTTGGATATCGACGCGCATCAGCTGTCGGCCCAGGAGGAACTGGTCACCATTTTCGACGAAGGCGGGGGCGGCGAGGCGCAAGAAGGTGCCGTTGGAGGAGCCCACGTCTCTGATGGTGAGTTTTTCTGGGGAGGCGGAGATGACGGCATGTCTGCCTGAAATAAACCCATCATTGAGGAAATAAATATCGCCTGCTTCGCGGCCCAGGTTGTTGTCGCCTATTTTGAGGGGGAAGACGGCGCCGCGTATACCGCCTTCGAGGATTTGGACGAGGCGGAAGCGGAAGCCGATGTCAGGGGAGCCCCATGCCGTCGTACCATCTGCGTTTGGAGCGAGAGGGGGGATGGCTTCGACGAGGAGGCGTTGTCGTCCGGCGCGCACCTCGCTGCCTGGAGCAATTTCTCGTTCCTGGCGCAGGCGCGTGAAGACGCCGTTGCCGCCGCCGATGTCTTCAATGGCCAAACGTCCTCCGGAGAAGAAGAAGCGGATTTGCACATCAGCGATGAATGGATCATCCGGCAAGCTCAGCTCGCTTGTGCGGCCGCAAAGCAGGACATCCGTTTTCATGGGGTATACATTTTCGGTGCCCCCATCAGCTCGGACGACGCGGATGGTTACGGAGGGTTTTTTGACTTGAGGCATGGCTTTGTCAGGTCCTCATTGTGAGGAGAGGGGGGTTATGTTGTCAAGGAGGCAGGTGGAATTTAGAGGGGGGCCTCGAGTTGAAGAATTTGTTGGCCGATGCGGAGGCGATCTCCGGGGCTGAGCAAGCGGTCTCCTGCGATGCGCACATAAGTGCCAAGGCCGTTGGAGAGGTCGCAAAGCATTGCGGATTGAGGCATAAGCGTCAGCTCGCAATGCCGTGGAGCCATGCCTTCGTCGAGGGAATAAGAGAGGTCGCACTTGGTAGAGCCTATAAAAATGCTGGGGCCGGCGGAGATGAAGGTACGTCCAGGCCTATCCCCGATGAGAATTTCTTCAATGGCATAATTGGGTTGATCGACGGGGACTGGGGTACCATGGATGACGAGGCGTCCGGGGATATAGGGTGGTGTAGGAGGCAGTTGACCCAAATAGCGAAAGAGACGCATTCCCACGCAAAATTTCTGTTGAGCGGAGATGGTTTCCTTATTGGGGATGCTGACATAAACGCCTGAGACACTGCCTTCGTCCCGTACAAATACTTTTTGGTTATACAGCCACAAGCTGGCATGGGCAGGGGAGACGAAAGGGTCGTCCGAGAAGAGCAATTGTCCGCGGGTGCGGCCTATTTGCATTTTTTGATAGAGGGCGAAGCGTTGTCCTCTATAGGTTCCGCTCAATGCCAGGAGGGTATAGGGTTTGGTTTGCAGGAGGGAGAGGCGCTGTGGCGTAGGCGCTGTGGCATGGGGCACCTGGGGTGGCGGATAGGCCTGTGGAGGTGTAGGATAGGTATGCGTAGCGGCATAAAGCATGGCCCCTGGCGTATCGACGTGGGGGAGAGGAGAAGGCGGCAGGAGTGAAGCGGGGGGAGAGGTGTGGCTAGGTTGCGTAGGTGTTTGCGAGGGAGCTTGAGGTGGAGTGGGGACTTGCAAGCTGCTGGAGGAGGGGGTGGCTTTCAGAGGAGAGAGAGGAGGAGGTGTTATGGCGGGTGCCTCTGGGAGGCTTTGGGCGCAGCTTAAGCACTGGCGTGAAGCGGCGGGGTTAAGAAAGTCACAATTTTGACAGATGATACCTAAGTTATTGAGCAAAAGCGACGCCATGACAACCTCGGAATACGAGCTAAAAGCGGACGGAGGCAAGAGACAAGCATTGCCGAATATAGCCTCTCCGCGATAGCATCTTAACCATTGATACGCTTAAGTGACATTTTGCAACGAGTGAGTTCTTATCACCCGAATCCAGATCTGGAAATGATCAAAAAGGCCTATGTGTATTCTGCCAAGGTGCACCAAGGCCAAATCCGCAAATCTGGGGAGCCTTATTTGGTGCATCCTCTGGAAGTTGCGGGTTTGTTGGCCCAAATGCATTTGGATGAAGCCTCGATTGTTGCTGGGCTATTGCATGACACATTGGAAGACACCCTGGCCACGGAAGCAGAGTTAAAGGAGTTGTTTGGGCTTGAAGTGCTCTCTTTGGTGGATGGGGTGACGAAGCTTTCAAAATATTCTGCGGCTGCCAATTTAGGGCAAGAGGAGAAGCAGGCGGAGAACATTCGGAAGATGTTGGTGGCGATGGCCCAGGACATTCGCGTCATTCTTGTCAAGCTGGCCGATCGCACGCACAACATGCGGACGATGGATCACATGAAAGAAGAGGCGCAAGTGCGGATTGCGCGCGAGACGGTGGACATTTTTGCTCCACTGGCCAACCGCCTTGGCATTGGGTGGATAAAAGCGGAGCTTGAAGATCTATCATTCAAATATTTAAAGCCCACAGAATATAGCGCTTTGGTGAAGCAGGTGCAGGGCAAGAAGAAGGAGCGGGACAAATACATTGATGAGGTATGCGAGGTGATAGGGCAGAAACTGAAAGGGGAAGGCATAGAGGCAACGGTTGCAGGCCGCTTCAAACACCTCTCAAGCATTTATAGAAAGATGCGCAACCAGAACATTGAGTTTGATCAAATTTCAGACATTATCGCCTTTCGCATTGTGGTCGACGAATTGGCGCAATGTTATGAGTCCCTGGGTTTGGTGCACCAAATGTGGAAACCCGTTCCGGGGCGTTTTAAGGACTTTATTGCCATACCCAAGCCCAACCTTTATCAGTCGCTGCACACGACGGTGATAGGGCCTTTGTCCGAGCGTATTGAGATACAAATTCGCACCAAAGAGATGCACCGAATTGCCGAGGAAGGCATTGCTGCGCATTGGGCCTATAAAGAAGGAAAAAGCACTTCTTCCAAGGGAAATTTTTCTTCCCAGAACAGTTTTGCGGCCAAGAGCAATGAAGCTTTTGCATGGCTTCGGCAGCTGGTGGAGTGGCAGACGGACTTAAAGGATTCGCGCGAGTTTTTGGACACGGTGAAGGTGGATTTGTTTACCGACGAGGTATTTGTGTTTACGCCCATGGGGGAGGTGCGCTCTTTGCCGAGGGGTGCGACGCCGGTGGATTTTGCCTATGCCATCCATTCTGATGTGGGCAACCGTTGTGTGGGGGCGAAGGTGAACGGGAAGATAGTGCCCTTGCGCTATAAGTTGAAGAATGGGGATACGGTGGAGGTGCTCACCAATCCACAGATGCACCCCTCAAGTGATTGGCTCAACTTTGTGAAGACGGGGCGTGCGCAGCAGCGCATTCGTGGATTTATAAAACAGCAGCAGCGGGAAATTAGTTTAAGGCTTGGCAGTGAATTGGCCGACAAAGAGTTTCGCAAACTCTCTTTGAACCGAAGCAAGCTGAGCAAGGCGGGCAAGTTAAAAGCCCTGGCTGAAAGCCAAGGTTACCGTACAGAAAATGACTTATTGGTTGCCATTGGCTATGGGAAAGTGTCGGCCCTGCAGATGGCCGAGAAACTCCTCAGTGAAGAGAAGGAGCCCGCTTCTCGTGTACGCATGGGAAGTGTGACGGGTTTATTGGGAGATGGGATTGGCAAGATGACGAGTTTTGCCAAGAAGATAGTGGGGCAAAAGTCCAGCAGCAGTGGGGTGAGCATTGCAGGCATTAATGACGTGTTGGTGCGTTTTGGTCGTTGTTGCAACCCGGTGCCTGGGGATGCCATTGTTGGTTTTATTACGCGTGGCAGAGGGGTTACCATACACGTGTTGGGTTGCCCCAAGGCTTTGTCGACAGATCCAGACAGGCGTGTTGACGTAGAGTGGAACGTAGACGAAGGCTTCAAAAGGAGGGTGAGCCTGCGCGTGTTGACAACAGATCGCCCCGGTGTTTTGGCAGACATTTCCAACACCTTTTCCAAAAGAGACGTCAACATTTCCCAGGCCAATTGCCGCGCCACAGGAGATGCTCGCGCAGTGAATACTTTTGAGGTGGGCGTGAGTGATCTAAAGCAGCTCAATGAGTTAATGCGCAGCCTTGAAAAGTTAGAAGGGGTGTTTTCCGTAGAGCGCCTTTAGGAATGCCCCATGGATAGAAAGCGAAGGAGTATACATGTCAGGCCACAACCGGTGGACCAAAATTAAACGCCAGAAGGCGGCCCAGGGGGCCAGCAAGGGCAAGTTGTTTACGAAGTTAATTCGTGAAATTACGGTTTCGGCGAGACAAGGTGGCGGGGAGGTGGCGAGCAATGCGCGCCTTCGGCTTGCCGTACAGGCCGCACGTGAAGCCAACATGCCCAATGACACCATATTGAGAGCCATTAAAAAAGGCACGGGGGAGTTGGAAGGCTCCGCCCTCGAAGAAATAATATATGAGGGCTATGCGCCAGGTGGTGTTGCTGTTTTGGTGGAGTGCCTGACGGACAATGTCAACCGAACGGCGGGGGACATTCGCTCTATATTTACCAAGCAAGGGGGAAACCTTGGGGCAGCAGGCTCCGTACGTTTTCTTTTTGAGAAGAAAGGTGTTATTGGCTTTGAGCTTTCTCTGAGTGAGGAAGAGCTGATGGGAAAGGCCATTGAGGCGGGAGCAGAAGACATTGTTTTCACCGAAGGAGAGGGCTGGGAGGTGCACACGCTTGCGGCGGATTTGCACCAAGTGGCGCAGGCTCTGGAGCAAAGCCAACTCAAACCTCGCGTGGCCAAATGGAATTATTTTCCAAGCACCTTGGCCAAAGTTGAAGGGGCGGTGGCAGAGAAACTCATGAAGCTGCTGGAGTTGTTGGAAGAGCATGATGATGTGCAGAATGTGTTTTCCAACTTTGAAATGGATGATGCAACCATGGACGCTATTTCCGACGCTTAAGGAGGTGGTGAGGAGTGAAGATGCATAAGTGGAGGCCAGCGCAATGCGCATAGTGGGTGTGGATCCAGGAAGCAGGTTTGTTGGCTTTGGTGTGATTGAAATGAAGGGCCAGGCATACAGCTGTTTGGACTGTGGCGTTATTCGCGCAATACACTTGAAGCGTTTGGACGAAAAGTTGCTGTGCATTTTTCAGGCACTGCAGGCCTTGCTTTGCAAGCACAAGCCCGATGCGGTGGCGGTAGAAGATGTTTTTTTTGGCAGAAAAAAAAACCCGCGCGGCATTTTGTTGCTTGGCCAAGCACGCGGTGTGGTTTTGCTGGCAGCGGCTTTAGAAAAAATTCCTGTGTTTGAATATACCCCCTCGCGCATAAAGAGAGCCGTAGGTGCAGGAGGAGGAGGCAGCAAAGCTGCGGTGACGCGGATGGTGAAGACTTTGCTTGAGTTGCCAAAGCAGCAGATGAGAGCCGATGCTTATGATGGGCTGGCCATTGCGCTGTGCCATGCACATACGGTTTTGGGCTTTAGACAGCCTGGCGCACAAAACACCTCCTCACAGACCACCCTCTCGAAGGCGACTCTCTCGAAAACCACCCTCTCAAAAGCCACTTTTTCTTCATTTGCCGAGCGTTTGAAAAAAAGCTACGTCGCCCCAAGGGAAGTGAGATGATTGCTCGACTGTCCGGAACGCTTGAAGACAAAGCCAAGGATGAGGTGCTCCTCGACGTTGCAGGTGTGGGGTTTCGCGTGTTTTGCTCCGCACAAACCCTCTCTCGCCTGCCTGCTTTGCATGAGCCGCTCAACCTCAGGATACGCACCCTTGTGCGCGAAGATGCCATAGACTTATATGGCTTTGTTGAGCAAGCCGAAGAGGCCATGTTTATGCTGCTGACTTCGGTGTCTCATATAGGCCCTAAATTGGCCATGGGCATTCTCTCCGGCATGGCCGTTGACGGGTTGTGTGCTGCCTTGCAGCAAGGGGATTTGGCCTGCTTGACGCGTTTGCAAGGGGTTGGGAAAAAAACAGCCGAGCGGCTGATTCTTGAGTTGAAAGACAAAGTATCCGCTTTGAGCGTCAGCCCCGCAAATACAAGCAAGGCTCCTGCAAGCCTCCCTCTCTCTCCTGGAGCGCCTGCAGATGTTGTTTCCGCACTTGTCAACTTGGGTTACAAAGAAAACAAAGCACGCGCAGCCGTGCTTTTGGCCGTGGACCATTTGAGTGAAGAAGCTGAATTGGAAGCCCTTCTCAAAGAGTCCCTGAAATATTGCAGGCGTTGATAGAGGACGGTGGATACCTTGGCAAAACGAAAAACCTCTGTTTTGGAGCCCGAATGCGCCAAAGAAGATCTGCGCACAGAGCTCTCTTTGCGCCCCAAAACTTTTGCAGACTATGTGGGACAGACAGAACTTATAGAAAAAATTAAAATTTATGTGAAAGCAGCTCAAGAGCGTAGAGAGGCCTTAGATCATTGTTTGTTTTCAGGCCCTCCGGGGCTTGGAAAAACCTCCCTCGCACATATACTCGCTGCAGAAATGAGAGTGGGTTTGCATGTTAGCTCCGGGCCTGCTTTAGAAAAAAAGGGCGACCTGGCCGGAATACTCACGAACCTCTCCCCCGGGGATATACTTTTTATTGATGAAATTCACAGGCTAGGCTCTGTTGTCGAAGAATATTTATATCCGGCGATGGAGGATTATCGCTTGGATATTACGATTGATTCTGGTCCAGCGGCGCGTGCGATGAAAATAGATTTGGCGCCTTTTACGCTTGTGGCCGCCACGACGCGCGTCGGTTTGTTGACTTCACCACTGCGAAACCGTTTTCACATACAAGAGCGCTTGGAATTTTATACGCAGAAAGAGCTGATGCATATTTTGCGGCGCTCTGCGCAGATGCTTTCGGTGCAGTTGGACGCTGAGGGGGCTGCGGAAATTGCTCGGCGCTCTCGGGGCACGCCGCGTATTGCCATTCGCTTGCTTCGGCGTGTGAGAGATTTTGCCCAAATACAAAGCCAAAGCCACATTCACCTCCGCTTGGCATGTGAAGTTTTAGATCGCCTTCAGGTTGACAAACAAGGCTTGGATTTGATGGATAGACGCCTCCTGAGGGTTTTGGTCGAAAAATTTTCAGGAGGCCCCGTGGGGATTGAAACCTTGTCGGCGGCTTTAGGAGAAGAAAAGGAAACCCTGGAGGATGTGTGTGAACCTTTTTTGTTACAACAAGGTTTATTGCAAAGGACGCCCAGAGGCCGTCTTGCGACGGAGCGGACTTGGGAGTATATTGGATACCCAGCACCCAAGAGAGAAAACTCTGATTAGGTAGTTGCATATATGTTTAACACATGAGACAGCACCATTCCTGTCTTGTGAAGGGCGGCGTTAAGGTGGACCATGGTTTTATAACCTCCTTGGATTTAGGAAGGCTGATTCTTTAAATGAGCTCTGGTTGGCAATTAACATTGAGGCGATCTGCTTTTTGCGCTGGCATAGGCTTGCATTCCGGCAAGCCTGTGCAGTTGGTTATTTTGCCTGCACCTGTAGACAGTGGCATTGTGTTTGTGCGTGAAGATCTACCCAACAAACCTGTCATTCCCGCTCTTTCTGAAAAAGTTTTAGATACCTCATTGGCGACGACTCTGGGCCACGAGGGAGCCCACATAGGCACAGTTGAGCATTTGATGGCGGCCTTGAGGAGTTTAGGCATTGACAATGCACGCATTGAGGTGAATGGGCCGGAGTTGCCCATTTTAGATGGAAGTGCAGCCCCCTTCGTCTCCATATTGCAAGAGGCAGGCTTAAGAGAGCAAGAGGTGCCGAAGACTTATATGGTTATAAAAAAAACCATAACGGTCAGAAGTGGCGACAAGTTTGCGTCCCTGGCTCCTGCCTCTGAATTTTGGGTTGACTGCACCGTTGATTTTCAGCATCCGCTCATTATGAACCAGACTTTTGGAATGAGAATAACCCCAGAGTCCTTCATGGAAGAGTTGGCAAGGGCCAGAACCTTTTGTTTTTTGCAAGATGTGGAGCAGTTAAAGCAAGTGGGGCTGGCTCAGGGCGGGAGCCTGGAGAATGCGATAGTGGTGGACAAATTCTCCATTTTAAACCCTGAAGGCCTTCGTTTTCCTGATGAGTTTGTCCGCCACAAATTTTTGGATGTGTTGGGGGATTTGGCTTTGTTGGGCAAGCCTTTGCTGGCTCATATGACCGCTTATAAGACAGGGCACACCTTAAACCAGCAATTGGTCCAAGCCGTGTTGTCAGATGCGAATGCATTTGAATTGCTAAGCCTCAAACCCGAAGAAGCCAATTGCGGCGTTTCCGCGTGGATTCACGAGGTGTTTTCACCTTCGCCGCGCACTGCATAGCCGTGCGCTCAATGACTGTTCACCTTCGCCGCGCACTGCATAGCCGTGCGCTCAATGACAAAGCAAAGCCTTGCGCTTGGCCATGTTTCAGCATATGAGCTCCAGCATGTCGAACATGTCGAAATATTTTTATGTGGCTTTTGCTTCACTGGTTTTCATTTTGGGCTTGAGTGCTTGTACACCTCCTGCTTCCAAGGGCACCGCCCCAAAGAGCACCGAGAGGACTGCTGCTGAACGCGCAGACATGGTTGTTGCTGTGTTTAACGACAAGACGCTCACTCTGGAGGATGTCGATCTGGAGCTTGGTTTATATAACCTCAGAAAAAATGTTGCGATGAACATGGCTTTTGAGACCATTCTCAACGAGAAAGCCAAGCAAGAAGAGATGCCGGCAAGAGTTTTTATGAATAAGGAAATTCAAGCCCGCACAGAGCCTCCTACAGAAGCAGCAATTCTGGCCATGTATGAAGAAAACCGCTCCAGAATGCCCCCGGAGATGACCTTTGAAAAAGCGCGTGGGCAGATTGAAGGCTTTCTGAGAAACCAATCCAGCCAAAAAGTTGCCCAAGAAATTCAGAAGGCTTGGTTGGATGAGGCGGGCTTTAAGTTTATGTTGACTGAAGAGGGCATAGAAGCCATAGGCCCTTCTGTGGGGCCTCACAATGCCAAAGTGACCATTGTCGAGTTTTCAGATTTTGAATGCCCCTTTTGCCGAAAAGGCGCTGAAACCATTGCGGAGGTGGTGAAGGCCTATCCCACAGAGGTGAAATTATATTTCCGCAATTTCCCTCTGAAATTTCATGCAAAGGCCCCCAAAGCTGCCGAAGCGGCACTTTGTGCGCATGATCAGGGCAAGTTTTGGGAATACCATGATCTGTTGTTTGAGAACCAAAGCAAGTTGGACATTGAAGACTTGAAGGAGCATGCCAAAACGCTGGCCTTGGAGGCGCTCAAGTTTGCAGAATGCCTGGACTCTGGGCGACATGCTGAAACCGTTAAAAAAGACATGAGGGCGGGCAAGCGGGCAGGTGTTGAAGGGACGCCGGCATTCTTCATTAACGGTGTGCTGTTGAGTGGTGCGCAGCCCATTGAAAACTTCAAAGAAATAATAGAGCAGGCCTTGAAAGCCCAGTGAGAAAGGCCGCTGAAAAGCTGGTTTTAGCGGCGGACCTCCCTTTAGAGTTGGCACAGCGGCTTTATGCTCAAGTGGCTCTACATTTTGGGGTGGTCAAAATTGGCCTTTCGCTTTTTGTCGAGCATGGCCCCAAGGCGGTGGAGCTTTTCCGCAAGCTTGGGGCGCGTGTTTTTTTAGATCTCAAATTGCACGACATTCCCAACACCGTAGCCTTGGCCTCAGCACATGCAGCTTCCATGGGCGTTGACTATTTGACGGTGCATGCCTCAGGTGGAAAGGCCATGCTTTGTGCTGCCCTGGAGGGGGCGGCCCAAGGGGCTGCACGGGGTGGCCACCCTCCTCCCCAATTGTTGGCTGTGACGGTGTTGACGTCCATGGATGAGGCCGCCATGGAGACAGTAGGGGTTTTAGGTGGGCTCCACTCACAGGTGGAGCGTTTGGCATGCCTGGCAAAAGAGGCAGGCATTTCAGGCTTGGTGTGCTCTGTTGAAGAAGTACCTGCATTGAGGCGGCAGTTGGGAAACCCCATGCTGCTGTGCACCCCTGGCATAAGGCCTCAAGGAGGAAAAAAGGCAGACCAATACCGAGTGCAAACCCCAAGACAGGCCATTCTTTCAGGGGCGGATTTGTTGGTTGTCGGCAGGCCCATCTATGAGGCCCCAAACCCACAGCAAGCCGCATGCTTATTAGAAGAAGAAGCAACAAAAGCTTTGGAAGAAATTTAAAAAAAGCAAGGGAAGAGGCCCTAGGGCAACAATTTTAGCCGCAGGCCTTTGAGTTTTCCCACCTGAATGAGATATTCGCCGGCTTCCAACTCTGCTTTGGCGTTGCTGACTTTGTTGTGGTTGACGCGCACGCCTCCTTGCTCCAGAAGCCTGCGCGCTTGTGAGGCGGAGTCTGCCAGCTGTGTTTGCGCGAGAATTTTGGCAAGAGAGCATGTGGCCACTCCTTCAAGGCGCAACTCTTTGCATGCAAAGCTTTCAGCGTTTATTTCTTTGCGGGAAAAACGTCGCTCAAACGCTTCCGCAGCTTTTTGTGCAGCTTCATGGCCGCAGAAGCGCTGTGTCATTTCTAAAGCCAGCTCTATTTTTGCGTCTTTGGGGTTTTTCTCACCGAGGAGCGTTGCTTGTTTCAACGCCGAAAGCTCTTGGGTATTTTTGGAGGAGAGCAATTCAAAATAACGCCACATCAACTCATCCGAAATGGACATGAGTTTTCCGAAAATCTGCTCGGGAGGCTCGTCAATGCCCACATAGTTTCCGAGGCTTTTGGACATTTTGTCTCCCACAAGCCGCCCTTCTTCCATATGTGCATCAATGCCTTCCAAAATGGGGCCTGTCATGACGACTTGAGGCACAAGCCCATGATCCCTCATGAGGTGACGGCCCACAAGCAGGTTAAAAATTTGGTCCGTAGAGCCCAACTCCACATCCGCTTTGAGGACGACAGAGTCATAGGCTTGAAGCAGTGGATAGAGAAATTCATGCAAGGTGATGGTGCGCCCTTCGCGAAAGCGCTGTTTAAAGTCATCGCGCTCAAGCATTCTTGCGACGGAATAATGGGAGGCCAAGCGCACAAGCCCTTCGGTGCCCAGAGCGTCCAACCACTCTGAGTTGAAACGGACTTCTGTTTGTTGTGGATCCAAAATTTTGAAAACCTGTTTTTTATAGGTTTCGGCATTGGCAGAAACTTCATCGCGGCTTAAAGCTGGGCGGGTGAGGTTTTTCCCCGAAGGGTCTCCAATCATCGCCGTAAAATCGCCAATGAGAAAAACAACTTTATGGCCAAATTGTTGAAAGCGGCGCATGCGCATGAGCAGCAAAGTGTGCCCCAAATGCAAGTCAGGCCGACTGGGGTCGAAGCCTACTTTAATGGTTAGGGGTTTTTTTTCAGCAGAGGCACGTTTGAATTTTTCCAAAAGCTCCTTTTTAGAGTGGAGCTCCACACAGGCGCGGGTGGTTTCAAGAAGCTGCTCTTCCGGGGTTGTTTGAATATAAGAGGGCATGTCAAACTCAAAAAGCGAGGAACGAGAGCGCTTCCACTACTTCATTTTGCTCAAGTTATGCACTTGAAGTGCGCTCCGTTGGCTTATTAGCCTCCGCGTTTATGCATTTCAAGGTGGGGGTTTTCGAGGAGCTCTTTTTCTGTTTTGAAGGCTCTCCGGTTTTTTAATTGAAGCCTTTGCTCTGCGCCTTTTTCTGTGCGTTGTTTCCAGAAAGAGTGGATGAGTTGTTGCAATTCCGAGGGTGTTTTTCCGGCGCGCAATTCTTTTTTCAAGTCCAAACCTTCACTGGCATAGAGGCAGGCAAACAGTTTGCCGTCGGCACTCAGGCGTATGCGGTTACATTTCTCACAGAAGGGGGCAGAGGCGGAGGCGATGATTCCGAAGGTGGTGCCATTGCTCAGTTGATAGCGTTGGGCAGGGGCGGCATCTGCTGCTTCGAGGGCAAGGGCAGTGCCAAAGCTTTGCTCAATGCGCCTGAGCATTTCTTGGCGCACAACCACCTGCTCCCAGGACCAGCCCAGAGCCCCCGCCACGTCCATATATTCAATGAAGCGGATTTCCACATTCCTCTCATGCGCGAAGTGGAGCAATGCAGGCAACTCGTCATCGTTGAAGCCACGGATGATGACGGAGTCCAGCTTCAATTTTTTAGGAAAGCCGGCTTGGGTGGCGGCGTCAATGCCTTGGAGCACTTGGCGGTGGCTGTTGCGTTTGGATATGTGCTCAAAACGTTGGGGTTGCAAGCTGTCCAAACTCACGGTGAGCCGGTGCAACCCCGCTTCTTTGAGGGACAAAGCCAATGGAGCAAGTGCTACGCCGTTGGTGGTGAGTGCAAAGTCTTCCAGTTGTGGTTTGTTGGCCAGCAGGCAGATCAGTTTTGTGAGGTTTTTGCGCAACAAAGGCTCTCCGCCCGTCAGGCGCAGCTTGTGGACGCCCATGGAGAGGAAGAGCTCGACGAGAGAAGAAATTTCTTCAAAGGAGAGCATGTCGGCTTTGGGCAACCAGTTATAGTGGGTGCGTGGCATGCAATAAAAGCAACGCAGGTTGCACCTGTCTGTCAGCGAGAGGCGCAAATCCGACATGCCTCTATGGTGAGCATCGAAGATCATCTAAAATCGGCATTCACCAGCTGATCCGTTAAGGCTTCATGCCACAAGGGTTTGCTGTGGAGCTCATTGCAAAGGTGCAGCAACTCTTTTTCTCCTATGGACAAGAAAGCTTTGACGACCAGCGGATCAAACTGTTGGTGGGCATAACGGGTAATTTCTTTCAGGGCCAAAGAGAGCGCCATCCCTTTTCTATAAGGGCGGTCGCGTGTCATGGCATCCAAAGCATCCGCAATGGCAAAAATCCGCGCTCCAATGGGGATTTCTTCTGCCATTCGTCCATGGGGATAGCCTGTCCCATCATAATGCTCATGGTGGCTTAAAATAATTTCAGCAGCCTCACTCAGGAAGGGGATGGGTTTGATCATCTGATAGCCGACAAGAGGGTGGCGGCGCATTTGCTCCCACTCTTCTGGCGTCAACTGTCCGGGTTTCAGCAAGACGGCGTCGGGCACGCCTATTTTTCCAATGTCATGCAACAAGGCGCCTTGCCCAATAATTTGCAACTCCTTGCTGCTCAGCTCCAATTGCCTGGCAATGGCCAAGGCATAAGCGACGACACGCAATGAGTGCTCAGAGGTTTCCTGCTCTCTGGCATCCAATGCGGCGACGAGTGCCAACAGCGTATTTTGATAGCTTTGGTTGACGTTTTTGAGAGCTGTTTGCAATTCACGCGTGCGAGAGGCCACCGTGGCCTCCAACTCCCGTTGATAGCGCTCTTGTGCCAACTCAATGCTTTTTTTGGCCTGGACGCGCTCAATGGAGCGGACGAGCTCCGTTATTTTAGGTGGCTTGAGGAGATAGTCCGAAGCGCCTATACGCAGGCAACCGACAGCCAATTCCGCTTCACCCAAAGCTGTCAGCATAATGACGGGAGTTCCCGCATGTCGCTCTCGAATTTTTTCAAGCAACCAAGTCCCACTTTTGCCAGGCATTTTGACGTCGCTGATCACCAGGGAGAAGGGGGTGTTTTCCAGCATTTTCAGGGCAGCTTCTGCCTCATGTGCGACGGTGCATGGGTAGCCTTCTTCTTCCAGAAGCACCGAAAGCACATCGCGCACAGCAGGATCATCATCAACAATTAAAATGTTTTGTATGGAATGCTCATTGCTGTTGCTGGCCATGGTTTTTGTTTAGGTTGGGGTGTTGGCAAAGCGTGTATGGCAAAAAGGCCTTAAGTCGAAGGAAGGTGTTTTTCCGCAGACGAGCTCGGCCACCAGCTGTGCGGTTATGGGAGCCAAAGCAATGCCATTGCGAAAATGTCCGGTGGCCAAAACAAGCCCTTGAGGTGTTTTGGAGAGCAGAGGGAGCGTGTCGGTTGTGGCTGGGCGAAGGCCTGCAAAGCAGCGGAGGAAAGTGGCTGTGCCCAGTTGGGGGCAATAGTTTTGGGCCATGCTTAAAATGTGGCCAAGGCCCTGAGGGGTGTTGCTTTTGTTAAAGCCCACATTTTCCATGGTGCTCCCCAGCGTAACGCGTCCATCCGTCCTGGGTATTGCATAGGCACCTGTGGCCATGATGAAGTGCCTGAACAAGGGCCTTGGGCCTTCAACCTCCACCATTTGTCCTCTATAGGGGTATATGGATTGAGCGGGCAAGGGCAGGCCTTGCAAGAGGGAGCTCCACGCCCCCATGGCGACGACAACGTGCTCTGCCTCCAGCTGTTGGCCTTCAACCATGGCCCCGATGACGCGGCCTTGGCGCTCCACAATGGCTTGGGCCTTTTTGCGTTGAATGGTGACGCCGAGGTTGAGGGTGGCGGCCAGCAGGGCGCGCAGGAGGGCAGGGGAGTCCACCTGCAAGTCCTCAGGGAAGTGGAGGGCCTTCAACACACCAGGGGAGAGGGCAGGCTCCAAAGCACGCGCCTCATGTGTATCCAGCAACTCAAGCCTCAGCCCCTGGGCCTTTTGCCATTGGGCGGTTTGCTCCAACTCTTTGGCTTGGCTTGGCTCCAAAGCCACGCGTATAGCGCCAAAGCGCCGAAGCTCAACGGGCATTTGAGCATCCTTTTCAAGCTGGGCGACAAAAGTGGGCCAAAGCTTTCGGCTCAGGAGGCCCAACTCCAAGAGAGGGCCCGGCTCATGGGCCTCCATTTGCGGCCCAATCATCCCCCCCGCCGCCGCAGAGGCCTCTTGCCCCGGAATACCTGCCTCTATAAGCGTGCAGCTTTTCCCCAGGCGCGCGAGTTGATAAGCAATGGACAGGCCGATGATTCCGCCTCCGAGAATGAGTACGCTCATAAAAAATGTCCTCCCCATGAAGGAAGTGGGGCTTGCTTAAAATACATTAAATACAATAGATTTAATACATTACATTAACTATATTGCATTAACCACATTACATTCAATACATTACGTTAACTACATTGCATTAACCACGTTAAATTCAATACATTGCATTAACCACATTAAATTCAATACATTACGCTAACTACATTACATTCAATATATTATGTTAACTACATTTCCAGGGGCATGGACTCCAGGGGCATGGACGAGGGTGCGGGAGAGGCAGGAGCCGGAGCGGGAGGTATCGGTTTTTGACGCACAGGTTGAGGGCCACCTGTTTTCCAATAGAGGAAGGCATAGGCGGCCAGTGCCAAAAGCATGAGCACCAAAGTGCGTATAGGGAAAGGGCGCAAAAAAAAACCTCCAAAAGGCGCGAATGCCTCGCAAGACTTGCGCTATAGCACCAGGGTGCTATCAGGCCAAGAGACTCTCGCATATGAGGTATGCCCATGGCTGAAATTTTGGATTTGGTTATTATAGGCAGTGGCCCAGGCGGCTATGTTGCGGCCATACGCGCAGGGCAGCTGGGCCTGAAGACAGCCCTTGTTGAGAAAGAGGAAAAGCTTGGAGGCACTTGTTTGCACCGAGGCTGCATTCCCACCAAGTGCCTGTTATGGACGGCAGAGCTTTATTCCCACATATTAGAAGCTGCCACATTCGGCATAGAGTTGGAGAAGCCGCGCCTCAACTGGGAAGCTGCGCAGGCGCACAAAGCCAAGGTTGTTAACAAGGGCGCTTCAGGCATTGACTTCCTCATGAAGAAAAACAATGTGGAGGTGGTTTATGGCCATGGCCGCCTGTTGGGCAAAGGGCAAGTGGAAGTAGCCATGCCGGAGGCGAAAAAGCTGCTCCAAGCCAGGCACATTATTTTGGCGACAGGCTCCATTCCACGCCCCCTGTCCAATGTGGCGGTGGATGGTCATCGGGTATTAAACTCGGATTTTATGTTGGAAATTCCCCATATACCCTCAAGCCTCATTGTATTGGGGGCCGGTGCGGTGGGGACTGAGTTTGCTTCCATTTTCAACCAACTGGGCACGCAGGTGACTTTGGTAGAATACATGCCCCACATATTGCCTTTTGAAGATGAGGACATTTCTAAGGAGTTAGAGAAGCACCTGAAGCGGAAAAAAATGAAGTTGGCCTTGGGGACCTCCCTGGAAAGCATAGAAGCGGGGCCCAAGGGTGTGAAGGTGCTGACAAAGCAGGGGGAGGAGACAAAGCTGCTTGAGGCAGAATATTTGCTGTCAGCGGTGGGGCGTGCCCCGGCAACCTCTGGAGTGGGGCTTGAGAATACGGCCATTGTGTTGGACGGAAAGGGTTTTGTGCCTGTGGATGCTTTCCAACGCACGGTGGAGCCCCATGTTTATGCCATTGGCGACATTTGCCCCACGCCGATGTTGGCGCATGTGGCCTCTGCGCAGGCCGTGCTTGCGGTGGAGCACCTGGCTGGCAAGAGGGTGGAGCCCATCCGCTATGACAGAATTCCAAGCGCCACCTATGGCTTTCCCGAGGTGGCCTCGGTGGGCCTGAGTGAGAAGAAGGCCAAAGAGAAGGGCTATGAGGTGAAGACGGGCATTTTCCCTTTTTCAGCCATTAGCAAAGCCGGCATTTCCAACCAAGCCATAGGCCTTGCCAAAATGGTAGCCGACAAAAAATATGACGAGGTGCTGGGTATACACCTGGTGGGGCCGCATGCCACGGAGTTGCTGGCCGAAGCCTGCATTGCCTTGCGCCTGGAAAGTACGACGGAAGACATTGCACGCACCATACATGCACACCCGACGCTCTCTGAAATTATGAAAGAGGCGGCAGAAATGACTTTGGGCAGGCCAACCCATATATGAGTTTTGTGTTTTGCACCGGTTGAAAGGTTTTATGAGGGCCTATTCCCTGTGCCTCCACCGCTCTCCACCCAAGGGGGCAGCAGTTATATAGGTTTTTGTTAGCCAAGAGCCCCCTCTTTTAAATGCCTGGGGAAACAAAAAAGAAGGCGCCGCTCCAGGAGAGTGACGCCTGCTTTGTTTTGCTTTAGACCGTTTTCAGGTTGAAGTAATTCTCCAGACCGGTTTCAATTGAGGCGAGCTAAAGCTCGCCTGCACTACGCTCCATGAATGAAGAAAAAGGATGCTTTTTCTTCATTCCCTCCGCTCCGCTTGGACATGAGGTCGAGGCGGGCGAG
>Ga0099364_10000485_pt1 | contig 66984 bp, 58 predicted proteins | sample TergutTh196P3_FD_73070 | JGI IMG/M metagenome (GOLD analysis project Ga0099364, IMG submission 73070) | Microcerotermes parvus P3 segment gut microbial communities from Pointe-Noire, Republic of the Congo - Th196 P3 | ecosystem: Host-associated > Arthropoda: Insects > Digestive system > Gut ... | reverse complement strand
GAAGCGAAGCAATCCAGACGCCAAACTAGCGGGAAAACACTGCAACACATGGATTGCACAGTCTGGATTGCTTCGTCGCAAGCTCCTCGCAATGACGGGGCGGGGGTACTGAGCAGTTACAAATAATGAAACACAAGGGGCTGTTCCATATGGAAGGTAACAGTCCCTTGTGCAATTCACAGTCATTGCGGGCTTGACCCGCAATCCCCCCCACGGTACGCAGCGTTTATGGGATTCCGTGTCAAGCACGGAATGACGCAGGGGGTGGGTATTGCCGCTTAACTTAAATGACATTGCCCGAAAACAGTAACAAATATCAAAACACTCACTACAGACTGCTGAGCTTAAGATGCATCTTCAGACGCTTGAGAAGAAGGCTCCGGGAAAACGGCTTGAACACGTAGTCTTCCGCCCCCAATTCAAGGCCCCTGGTCTCGTTTTCCGGGTCGGCCTTTGCGGTCAGGAAAATTACGGGAATGCCCTTTGTTTTTTCGGAGCTTTTCAACGCGGAGATAACAGCGTACCCGTCCATTTCCGGCATTACGACGTCCAGCAGGATAATGTCCGGGGAGTGCTTTTGGGCGGCTTCAATGGCGTCGGGTCCGTTTGTCACTGCGAAAAGCGTGTAATCAGTACCCAAAATGCTCGTAAGCGCCTTGATGTTTGACGCCTCGTCATCCACGATCAAAACTTTGTGTTTCCTGTCCATATGCTTTTCCTCCAAACAGTTGAGCAATAATCATTAATCGTCCTCATATTCCAGCATACCGTAATCTATTACCGTCTTTTTTGTGATATTACCGTCTCTTAAAAGATTGGCGACGGAGGCGCCCATGCTGATCATGCCTTGGCTTGCCGAGGTTTCTAATACCATGTCGATCTGATGCGTTTTTCCTTCGCGGATGTATGTGCGTATCGCGTTATTTACATGCATAATCTCAAATGCCGGAATCAACCCGCCGGATATGTCCGGCAGCAGAAGTTGTGACACCACCGTCTTGAGCACCATGCTGAGCTGAACCCGTATCTGCTGCTGCTGGCCGGGCGGGAAAACGTCTATGATCCTATCCAGCGTTTTAACTGCGCCGGATGTATGCAGCGTCGAAAGCACTAGATGGCCTGTCTCTGCGGCGGTCATAGCCGTGCTAATCGTTTCAAGGTCTCGCATCTCGCCCAGCAGTATAATATTCGGAGCCTGGCGCAGGCTGGCGCGCAGGCCCGCGATGTAGGAACCGGTGTCGCTGGAAACCTCCCGCTGGTTGATGATGCTTTTTTTATGTTTATGCAGGTACTCGATCGGATCTTCCAGTGTGATGATGTGGCAGTTGCGCGATTGATTTATCCGTTCCAATATGCACGCCAGAGTGGTGGTCTTTCCGCTGCCCGCCGGACCGGTCACCAAAACAAGGCCGCTCCTTTCGGAGGCGATACCCATGATCTCGTCCGGGATACGAAGTTCCGTGTAGTCCGGGATACGAAACGAAACCACCCTTATGACCGCAGCCATCGTGCCGCGCTGCCTAAAAGCGTTGACCCGGAAACGGGCTATCCCTTTGACATGCATTGAAAAATCATCGTCGCCGGTTTCTATAAACTGTGTCATGGGCCTGTCCGCCATCTCATAAAGCCCGGTTATTATTTTCTCTATTTCGTCAGAACCGGGCTCGGCGTCGCCATGAGGCGTGATGACGCCGTTAATATTGAATGAAACCTTGCATCCCGCGCCAAGGAAAATATCCGAAGCCCGCAGGGCGATCGCCTGCTGCAAATAATCCCGTAATTCCACGCGGCTGCCCCTCCCTTTTATATTTCAGAATGACAGGTCTAAAATAAGATTCTTCCGAGTCATGTGCTCACCATTTGTCAATTAATGCCTTAAACTCCTTGAGCGCTTCCGCAGCAGCTTTGAAATTATAATCTTCCAAATGGCTCAGAACTTTGTACGCTTCAGGAACCGCCCGGAGACTTTCCGCCACATCCAAACTGTAAGGATCCAGGTTTTCCAGCATCGGCTCAAGTTTTATGATCAAATCCATTATCTGCTGCTTGTCCTTGGGGATCGGCGCTTCCGGTTTAGCAAGGCTGTCTGACCAAAGACTAAGCTGCTCAAGCGCCAGCTCCAGCTTGACTTTGAACTTTTCCATGCAGTGATCCGGTACAGGTTGTGTTCCATTATAGAAAACAGCCTCCAACTCCGCCGCAGCGACGCTCAAATCCATCATACCGATCATTGCCGCGTTGCTTTTCATGTTGTGTGCCAACCTATGGGCAAGAGCCATATCGTGCGCTTCAATGGCAGCGTTGATTTCAGCGTATCTGTCCCTATTCCTGCTGAGAAAATCGAGCCGCAGCTTATTACGCAGTTTATCGTCTAGATCATCGTCACTATCCGGCTCACGGCTCACGCCGCCATGAGAACTGCTGCGGGGCGTCCCGCAGCCATCTGCAACGGGAGTCAGATATTTCGTCAGGATGTGCAATAACTCCTGAAATGTGAAAGGCTTGCTCAGGTAATCGGGCATAGTGTTGTTTTTGAAATCTTCCGGTTCGCTTGTCGCTGAGATTGCCGTCATTGCCACTATCGGCGTACCCGTACCAAGCTCCGCAATTTTCGACGCCGCTTCAACGCCGTCCATGACCGGCATAAATATATCCATGAAGATAATGTCAAAGGGTCTTATCCCTTTTTTAATGCGCTTCTCTACTAATTCCACGCCAAGCATTCCGTTTTCCGCCGTTTCTGAACGCAATCCCATACGGTTGAGATGGAGTTCAATGACCTCCCGGTTCATGGGATTGTCGTCACAAATGAGGACTAAGCCGTCAAAACGGGGCATTTCCTGCATCTTGCCGTCCATCAATCAAAATACCTCTTTTTCAGTAGTAGAGTGTCGCTGTGTAATTCGCCGCGTCCCCGGCAAATGCCGAGGCGCCGACGCTCTGGCGTCTGCCGGATGTGAATGTCGGGTCCATCAGCATCCAACTGTGCCCGTCGAAGAATATTATTCCGTCGATCCAGCCTTCATCCTCGGAGAATACGCTGATCCACGCGTGATAATAGTCGTCTAAATACCCAAACACCATCTTTGTCGGTATCTCCAGGCTTCGGAGCATGGCGGTTATTAAAGCCGCGTAATCAAAGCAGATGCCTTTCCCGCGCTCCATTATCGCGTCTAAGTCAGGCAGATAGCCGCTTTCCACGGTGCCGACGATATCTAAATCATAAATTATGTTTGCCGTGACATAGTCATACACTGTGGCGATCACCGAAACCAAGTCTGTGTTTCCGGCCGCAAGCTCAGCGGCTTTCTTCACCGCTAAAGTACCGCCGCTATAGTTTACATACAGGTTTGGGCGCAGAAACGGCGCGAACGGATCCGCCAGTATCACATCTACATGCGCTCTAAGTATTACCTTGTATTTCATGTCGTCCGTTTGCTCGCACAGAGTTATCACGTATTGTCCGTCGCCTTCGGAAAAGGTAAATACCGCGTATTCCTCCGGGGCAACATCATATACATACTCTCCGCCGTTCGGTCCGTTAATGACTGCAATAAAGCTATTGGAGGAGTTTTGATGAAATTTGACCATCAGATACCCGTCCGAGGCGTTGGAAAAGTCGATGACCGCCTTGTCGTTTTCTTCGACGGCGATACCAGGGGCATAGGAAACGGGGATGAAAGTGCTGCGAACCGGCGCAGCCGGCTCGGACGCGTCCGGAGGCGTGACAGTTTCCACGCGCCCCGAATCAAGACAACCGGCAAGTATAGCTGCAGCCAATGCAAGCAACACCGCCCCCAATATCGCGTATCCGGCGATAAAATGAGCGTATCCGTTACGGGCGTGTGAGTAGAAGCGATTCATGCTCCAAGCCTCCCGTTTGCTGCATAACATAATTGACAAATGATGAAAACATGGATAGTATATGTGAATATATTGTTGAAAAATAAACAGGGGGTGCGGAGGTATATGAGTAATCAAGGGTATTTGCTGCTGGTCGAGGACGACCCTGCGATACAGGCGCACAACAAGCAACTGCTTACTGATTTGAAGTATCCTCTGCGACAAGCCCATACGCTGGCGGCGGCTAAGTCTATCATGGCGGCCGAGGGCACGCCGCGCGCCATTATTCTCGACGTAATACTACCGGACGGAAACGGTTTTGACTTTCTTCAAAAACTGCGGCAAACGTCCGACGTCCCGGTATTGATGCTGACTGCTGAGGATACGCGGGAAGACATGCTCAGAGGATTGACGGCCGGAGGAGACTACTATCTGACGAAGCCATGCCATCCGTCAGTTTTCCTCAGCCACGTCGAGGCGCTGCTCAGGCGCAGTGCGCTATTGCCCGAGATGCTGATTCTGGACTCTATCAGGCTTGAGCCTTCGTCCGGAAAAGCCTATCTAAATGGTAAGGATATCGTATTGTCCCAAAAGGAGTTTGCCCTGCTTCAGCAGTTCATACAGCACCCGAACAAAATTTTGCTTATCAGTGATCTGTATAAGAAAGTGTGGGGTCAGGAAATGCTGCCGGACGACTATTCATTGAGCAGCGCGATATACCGGCTCCGTAAAAAACTCGCGGGTTCCGGATATACGATAACATCCGAATACAAAGAGGGGTATGTCCTGGAGATGGAGTAAAGGACGGTTTGGCGTTGAAGGTTGTGAGTTGATAGCTGAGAGTTGATAGTTAAATGTTGGGGTTTGTGCTATCCTTGCGCGGCGATTACCGAGGCTTCCAGGCTTCTGCGGTTATTGATGATTTCAAGCTGGTTGCGCACCCTGTGCCTGACGACTATAGGAGAAAACGGCTTCGCGACATAATCCGCTGCGCCGTATTCAAGTCCTTTCTCCTCATCTGAGGCGGAGCCAAGCCCGGTAATAAAAATTACCGGTATGTTTTTCGTCTTGTCAGAGTTTTTGAGTGCGTCCATAACAGCGTATCCGTCCATATCCGGCATAATGACGTCCAGCAGGATAATGTCGGGCGAGTGCTTTTCCGCCGCTTCGATGGCGTCGCATCCGTTTTTTGCCGCTAAAAGCTTGTATTCAGAACCCAGGATATTCGAAAGCAGCCTGATGTTTGCGACCTCATCGTCTACGATCAGTATACTGTTTTTATTCTCCACTAGCGCGTCCTCCATTCTATTTATACCGGGGGCCTATCCGCCGGGCCAAACGGGACGGATTGTATCGGGACGCCAGTCCTCGGTATCCCGCATTCGCCAAATCAATACTTTGTAGTCATCGTCATAAATGGCTATTTTGGCGTGAAGCTCCTTCCTGTCCGAAACCACGCAGAAAAACTCCGCGATTTGCGCTGCTTCGGATGCGTCCCACTCCGACTCTATATTCACTCCGAACAGGTTTTCAGGTATCGTTTCCATCGACGTAAGCCCCGACGCAATACTTTCGGCGAGGGCGTCCGCTTCATAAAACCCTTTTATCAGCGCCGCCTCGGCCTCTGCCAAGGTCATATCGTTTTCTGCGGAGGTATATGAGATAAAGGCAAAAAGGGCGAGGCACAGCACGGTGAATATAAGAATAAGAGATGTGCTTCCAATGCCTATCCCGCTTCTATCCAACGCTTCCGCCCCCCCTTTTACAATTTATATGGATATAGATGCTGACACTGCAATGACGAATAACTCTTCTCCGCTTATCCTTTCAACGGACAGCTCACACATAAACGGTGATCCCTCGGCAGCTATGCTTGTCAGGCGCATGACATACGACGCATTAGAATATCCGTCGCACACCCGCCAGTCTTTATCGTAATAAACGGCCGATGCGCCAGGGCCGTACACGCGCCCCCCCATTACCGCGGCCGCTTCCTCCGGGTTCCCGAAAGACTTGTAGGCTTCAGCGCCGCTTTTCGCCGCAGCCAGGGCATAGCTGAGATCCCTCGCGTCATTCGCCTTGTAATAAGCTTCGGCAAAAACCCCGGCGCAGACCGCGGCACAAACCGCAAACACCGTTATCGCGATTATCTGCTCTATCAAAAAAAACAAAACTCTTGTACGCAAGTCCATACTTTCGACTCACTTTCCGTGTTTCCATCGTATGCCCGGAACTGCTCTCCCGACCTAACTTTCAACTCTCAACTCCATCCCACGTCACCGTCCCGCTTTCGGGTACAGAAACGCGCTTTCCGACCCGACAGATATTTTAATCAATCCGTTGTCCAGCCCCTCCGCCAGAAAGGAATCGTTTCTGACGACGGGCACTCCGTCCCTTGGCAAGTGATGGTATCCAGCTTCAAAAAACAGCTCATATACCCAGCCGTCATAGTGATAGATCGCTGTCCGATTCAGGACACCGCTTTCTTCTTCGTCAATGAACAGGGCTGTAAGGCCGTGGAAATCTCCCACATACACCATTGCGGCCTCATCCCCCATTTTTACTTTTGTCCAAATATATGAAAACAAGACGCGGTCTTCAAGTCCGTGCGTGGAAAGCATGTTTATGTTCCTGTACGTCCCTACGCCCAAGGCCAGCGCGGAAAATGCGGACACAATAAAGACGCACAGCAAAGCCGGCACGGCGTTCGCACCGGGTTTTTTCGCCTGTTTCATTTCAGTTCCACCACCGTTATGCCGGGCATCATGTTCCGGGCGAACACGTTATAAAACACGGCATACCTTGTGCGGTCTATGTGTACCCCATAGTGATCTTCGATGATCGAAATGCTTGCCGGATAGCTTCCCTCGATAGCATAGTGCCTGACAACGGCGTTTTTGATACTTTCTTCCAGTATGAGGCGTCCCTCTGCCCTGCCTGATACCTCGATATGCAGAAGGCCAAACATGATAACCGCCGTTACGGCAAGTACGAAGAGTATCTGCGGCAAGACGGTACGCAGTGAATCGGACAAGCTGTTTGAAAAAACCCTCACATTCATTATTACCCTCCTATGGAACTCATAATGCCCATTAGCGGCGCCATGACCGAAAGCAAAATGACGCCGACCATAACGGAAATCGTTATGATTATCGCGGGTTCGATCCGGCCGACGATGCGGTTTATCCTATCGAGCAGGTATCGTTCTTTTCTGTTCGAGATCTCAGCCAGCATAGTATCGGTCAAGCCGCCCAGTATACCAAAGCCCAGCATTTGCGCCTCACCCGCTGTCAGTATACCCGCTTCGCCCATAGCTTTGGCGAGATCCGCGCCATCATGCAGCAGACGGGCGCAGACGGCATTTTTTTTGTCAACAGCGGGTATGCCGCCGCTGACGTTGGAAGCAAGTTCTACCGCTTCTTTTAACTTGACGCCGCTCTCTACCGAAAGGGTCATCATTGAAATAAAATGGTATGAGGCAAGCTCCCCGATAATACCGCTGCCCCCCAATCTGTTTTTGGCAGCGGAAAACACGCCGCTGCGCATTCGCGGCAGGAGCCACATGAGAAGGGCAAAAACAAAAATAACGAAAAACAAGGCCGCGATGATCGCCGAAGCACCGACAAGCCACTGTCCAAACCGCATGAAGGATGTTGCCATAGGGGGCATACGGCTGCCGTGCCGGGCGTATACGTCGTTGAATATAGGCAATACCCGCGTGATCAGGATAATCACTACACCAACCATAATAGCAAGCAGAAGCAGCGGAAAAAAAACGGCATTTTTTACGGTGACCGCAAGCCGGTCCAGCCGGTCATAGTATTTTTCCAATGATTTGAGCATCTCAACGGTGCGGCCTGTCTTTTCCCCGGCCGCCACTACCCCGACCATATGCCCGGGGAAGTAACCTGAGTTATTCAGGGCTGATGATAAGGGCGCCTTTTTTACCAACTCGCCGAGCAGGCTCTCCAGAACAAGCCGCCTGTTCTTGTCCGCGTCGGCCAAAAGCGCCCGCACGCCGTCGATCAAAGGTATGCCGGCATGGAAGAGCACAGCCATCTCCATGCAGAATACGGACAGAAACGCCGGCGTCAGCTTCTTTTTCACAACGACTGCCTCCACAGGATCTATTCATAAGATTGATTCTACATCACTTCTGTTTGTTTTATTGTATTGGATACGCATAGTCGGAAATCTGCTTATTACTAATAATATTATTAGTAATATATGTATTACTAAACTCAGCCGTCCTTTGGCTATATGCCTTGAGAAACTAAAATGAGAACACGCTCGGTACGATCCGCTGTCCTATTTCACAATAAGATTTATCAGCTTATTCTTCACGACAATCGTCCTGACGATTTCTTTTCCTTCTATAATGCGTTTTACTTTTTCGTCGGACACGGCCGCGCTCAGGATGGCCTCATCATCCGAGTCCAGCGGCGTCATAACTGTGCTTCGAAGTTTGCCGCCGATTTGCACGGCAATTTCGCATTCTTGCTCAATCGTCTTGCTCTCGTCGTAGGTAGGCCAAGGCTGAAGCGCGACAAACCCTTCAAATCCCATCATTTCCCAAAGCTCCTCGGCAACGTGCGGCGCAAACGGCGACAGCAGCGTAAGCAATATCCTGATATCGCCCCGCGACGGGGAGTTATCGTAAAAACTGTTCACGAGGGCCATCAGCGTTGCTATTGCAGTGTTGAACTTGAGGCTCTCAATATCTGTGCTGACTTTTTTGATAGCGCGGTGTACTGCCATTTCATGGACAGAGGATATATCATCACCGTCAGGACTTGCTTCCGCGAGGTTCCAAATCCGGTCTAAAAACCTCTTGCAGCCCTTGACGGCGTTCGACGACCACAGTGCGGTTTTTTCAAAATCACCGACGAACATAATGTACAGCCGCAATGTGTCAGAACCGAACTGACTGACGATATCATCCGGGTTTACTACATTTCCAAGTGATTTGCTCATTTTTCTGCCGTCTTCACCCAGCAGCATTCCGTGACTCGTGCGCTTCATATACGGCTCAGAGGTTGGAACTACGCCGATATCATACAGGAACTTATGCCAGAATCGTGAATAGAGCAAATGCAGCGTGGTGTGCTCCATGCCTCCGTTATACCAGTCTACCGGCGTCCAATAATCAAGCGCCTCACGCGAGGCAAGCTCTTTTTTGTTATGGGGGTCTGTGTAGCGCAGAAAATACCAGCTTGAGCCGGCCCATTGCGGCATAGTATCTGTTTCACGCCGCGCCGGGCCTTTGCATTTCGGGCATGTTGTCGATATCCATTCAGTCATTGCTGCCAGAGGGCTTTCCCCTGTTTCCGTAGTCTCATATTTTTCCACTTCCGGCAAAATAAGAGGCAGCTCGCTCTCGGGAAGCGGCACATATCCGCATATATCACAATACACTATCGGGATTGGCTCGCCCCAATAGCGCTGGCGCGAGAATACCCAGTCGCGGAGCTTATAGTTTACTTTTTCTTCGCCCAAGCCCTGCTCTATAAGCCATTTTGTGATTTTGGCTTTTCCGTCTTCTACGGTCAGGCCGTCAATTAAGCCTGAGTTTACCATTATCCCTGTATCGCAGTCTGTATACGCTTCCTTTTCAATATCGCCTCCGGATACGACTTCTACAATCGGCAGCCCGAACTTTTTTGCAAACTCCCAGTCGCGCTGGTCATGGCCCGGAACAGCCATAATCGCGCCGGTACCATACGACGCGAGTACATAGTCGGATATGAATATCGGTATTTCGCTTCCGGTAACAGGGTTTATTGCGCGAATGCCCTTGATTTCAACACCGGTTTTTTCTTTCGTCAGCTCGGTGCGTTCAAAGTCTGATTTTCTGGAAGCCGCTTCCTGATAGTTCTTTATTTCATCAACATTTTCCGGCGACCACTTTTCGAGCAACGGGTGCTCAGGCGACATTACCATATATGTAGCGCCGAACAGCGTATCCTGACGTGTCGTAAAAATACGCATGACGTCGCCGGCAGTGGTTTTGAAGTCTACTTCGGCGCCGTCGGAGCGGCCAATCCAGTTTCGCTGCTGTATTTTTACCCTCTCGATATAGTCAACCTCGTCAAGGTCGTCAATGAGCCTCTGGGCATATTTCGTGATGCGAAGCATCCATTGGCTCTTTTCACGTCTGGTTGCCGGCTCGCCGCATCGTTCGCACCGGCCTTCCACCACTTCTTCATTTGCCAGTACGCATTTGCATGAAGGGCACCAGTTAACAGGTATCAGGGCCTTATATGCCAAATCGTTTTCAAAAAGCTTGAGGAATATCCACTGCGTCCACTTGTAATACTCAGGGTCAGTAGTGTCAACGCATCTGTCCCAGTCAAAACTATAGCCAAGCATTTTCAGTTGCTCGGTAAAACGCTTGATATTGTCACGGGTTACAGTTGCGGGGTGAATCTTGTTCTTTATCGCGTAATTTTCCGTCGGGAGGCCAAAGGCGTCAAAACCCATTGGCAAAAGCACGTTAAACCCATGCATACGCTTTTTTCTCGCCACAATATCCATCGCGGTATATGGGCGCGGATGTCCAAGATGAAGGCCGCTGCCGGATGGATACGGAAACTCAATCAGCGCATAAAACTTCGGTCTTTTATCACCGTTATAGGCGGCAAAAACCTTTTCCGCCTCCCACCTATCCTGCCATTTTTTCTCAACAATATGGAAATCGTATTTCATAGATCAACTACCTCCGCGTCCCCCCATAGGCGCTCTAACGTATAGAATTCGCGGGCCTCCTTTAAAAAGAGATGGACGACAACACATGCGTAATCAATAAGTATCCAGCCGCCCGACCTGCGCCCTTCAAGCCTGAGCGGAGTTTCGCCGTTTTCCTCCAGTACCTTTTCAACCTCGTCCGACAGCGTTTTGATATGAGTCGTTGAGCCTGCTGTACATACCACAAAATAATCGGCAAGTATCGTGACGTCTCTTGTCTTTAGCAATACGATATCCTGAGCTTTCTTACTGTCAAGAGCATTTACGGCCAAACCGGCAATTTCATATGGAGTAAGCATAGACTACAGCTCCTTTATTACAAAATTACAGCCTCTCAACTCTCCGTCCCCTCTCCGCCCTCATCCGGCGAGTTAGCTGTGGGGGCTTCCTCCGGCGGGCTTTGCACGGGAGTTTCGGTCTGCTCCGAACTGTCGCCGGTCTGCGGAGGTGTTTCCGGCGGCGGTTCTGCCTGAGGATCGGCCGCATCAGATGGAGGCGGCGGAGCGTCATTGTCCGGAGGCTCGTCATCGTCCGGAGGCTCGTCATCGTCCGGCTGAGCGGCGTCCTCAGGCGGTGTGGAGCTACCAGACGGAGCAGTACCGCTTGACGGGGTTGAGGAGCCGGTCTGAGTAGTACCTTCAGTATCTGGGCTGTCAGTGGCGTCGGGCTCGTCTGATTCAGGAATGCTGGTGTCTGTTGCGGCCGGTGTGCTAGAGCTTGAGGAGCTTCCGGAGCTTGATGAACTGCTCGAGCCGCCGCCACCGGAACCTCCACCAGTGGCCTCAGAGCTGCCTGAGCTGCCGGGCCTGATGTTGCCGCTGGGAGTGCGGGATATACTCAAGCCTCTCCATGACGAACCGCCCGCAATGTTGCCATCGGTCACGAAAAGCCTTCTGTTAGGGTCTCGTGTAAGGATACTGACGTGCTGCGGCGTAATCTCTTCATAGAACGGATTAAGAAACTCGTTGATTATTTCAAGCCATTCGTCAACATATATTGTCACGTAAGAATCCCCGCCAACAGAGTCCCAATAGTTTCCGGGCATTAAATGGAAATTCACATTTTCCGAGTCCATTTTCAAAAACTCCCTGCCGAACCAAAGAATATCGTCGAGGGCCAGGTCTGTTCTGACATGCCTTATAAAAATGGTCGCAAGATCCAAAACTCTCGCCGGGGTGATGCTCGCTATGATCTGCTGTGCCGCCGTGGCTAAAAATGCCTGTTGAGTGCCTATTCTGCCGATATCGGCATTCCTGAAGCTCCTGAATCTCAAAACCTCCAGAGATTGCTGGCCGTTCAGCCGCTGTAGGCCCCTCGTAAAGTTGATGTTCAGGTTTTGATGGGGGTCACGGTAATTCATATTTACAGGAACATCGAACATAATCCCGCCAACAGCTTCGACAACCGCGACGAATGCGCGCATATCGACATAAAGCCAGTAGTCAACTTCATAGCCCAAAATATCGCCAAATGCCTCAACAGTTTCATTCATAGCCAATTCCAGGGCGTCTTCACCCCTATGATTGAGCTGCTTATGGGCAAGTATCGAATTAACTTTCCTTACAGCCCAGCTCACGTTCACAAGCGTATCGCGGGGTATGTTGGCAACCTCAAACGTGTAATTAACGGTGTCAAATGTCGCGGTCATTATTGTGTCCGTATTGCTTCCGTCCGTACCCAGAATCAGAAAAGTATATACGCCATCTTTTATTATACCGTCGCTTTCCATCGGTTCTTCAGGTTCTTCGACAAGCCCGGACGACGTAGTGGTACTGCTGTTGCTGCTGGGAGTTGCGGCGGAACCCGGGTTCCGGCTCGGAGTCGGCCTTATGACGGCGTGCCGCTCCGGAGGCTCGCTGACAGCCATTCTAAAATAGATAAACAAAGCGGCGGCAAGCACAATAACAATGCCTAAGATAATAGCAAGGATCATCAGAAGCCTTTTTTTCCAACTCTTTGCGCCTTTTACCTTTTTCTCACTTTTATCGGCCTGTACGCGCTGAGGCGCTGAATTGCCGTTTTGTGAATGACCGTTTTGCGAATGCTGGCTTTGTCTTTTGGATCCTAATATTTTCATTGTTTTAACCATTCCTTTTGTTTGTATGAAGGTTATTTATACTCTATCTAAATCGTGCAAGGCGTAAAAAGTTGTCTCATTTGGATCAATTCCGCGCGCTTTCATGTCAATTACGCTTATTTCTATCCCCATCCTCATCGCCTCGTCGAGGCTTTCATAAGCTAGGGCGCGCAAAATGTCAACGCCGTCAAAATCCCTTGCCGGCTCAATGTAGTCGGCAAGGTATATGAGCTTTTCCAGCTTTGTCATCCGCGCTTTGCCCGTCGTATGCCACTTAATCGCTTCGGCTACGGCATTGGACGATCCGAACTCCGACCGGGCAATTATGGCGGCAGTCTTCGCGTGCAATAGCTTTTCCTCGCCTTTTTTCAACTCGCCGGCCGTAATTCCATGCTCTTTCATTATAGCCAGATTTTCTTCCGGTTCCAGTATTTTTGTTATATCGTGCAAAATAGCGGCTTCACGAGCTTCGTCCGCATCCTCTCCCCAATGTATCGCAAGACGGACGGCTTCCTCTTCACAGCCCAGAACATGGGGTATGCGCAAGGGACTGAGCATGGAATGAGCGCGGCGCCGCAGCCAGTTCCACTCCGGCTTTGCCCCGTACAGGCGGTTTTTTATTATATATGAATAACAAGCCTCCGCAATATATTCCACACCCTCCCGCTTTGGCAAAACCTCACGGAGGACGGAAGAAGATATCTCGACAACATTGTTAATAACAGTTTCCGTTTGTGCGCCGTACCGATTCAGTATGCCAAGGGAATAGTCGGCTATCTTGATAATATCATCTGATCCCCGGGAGAAAACGGCCGGCGTCGCAGTACTCAGCAATGCCTCGCAGTCTTTCCATTGGTCAAGTGACAGGTACATATCAGTCCCAACCAGAAGAAACATCTCCGCGCCGGGATAATCCCGCTTAATAGCGGCGACCGTGTCAACGGCATAGTTTGACGCCTTATCATTAATCTCAATATCAGACACGATTGTGTTTTCGCTGTCGCGGAACGCCAGCCGCGTCATTTCCAGACGCATATCTGCCGGCGGGGAATTATCAGGCAGAGGCTTATGGGGCGGAGACCCGGATGGAATTATTATAAGCAGATCAAGCTCAAGCTGCCTTGCGGCCGCCTTTGCGGAACGTATGTGGCCGATATGCGGCGGATTGAACGTACCGCCGAAAATACCAATCCTCATAAGCAATCACTTCCCTGCACGAGCCCGGGAGCTTGGGTCAAAAGTCCCAAACGCCCGGCAAATTCCCTAATCGCCGCGCCTCTGTGCGACAGGCTGTTTTTTTCATCAGGCGTAAGCTGCGCCATAGTTTTCTCGGCACCTTCAGGAATAAACACGGGGTCGTAGCCAAATCCGCCTGATCCGAGCGGCTCGGCCGCGATTTTGCCGCGGCACTCCCCTTCCGCGGACAATACTCTGCCGTCAGGGAAAACGCACACTATACTACAGACGAATTTTGCGCGCCTTTGTTCCATATTTTTCATATTTTGCAAAAGAAACGCGCATAATCCTGCATCATCAAGGTTTCCGCCGCCATACCGTTTTGAATAAACCCCGGGCGCGCCCCCTAATGCCTCGACTACCAGGCCGGAGTCATCCGCTATAGCCGGCATTCCCGAGGCTTCGCATATGGCTTTAGCTTTTATCAGTGCGTTTTCAAAAAATGTCTCACCGGTTTCCGGAACATCCAAATCAATACCGGCCTCAGCCTGAGAAATGACGTCGATGCCAAACGGAGACAGAATATCACTAATTTCACGCAGTTTACCTGTGTTGTTGGTAGCAATAATAAACTTCATTGAAAGACTGCCTCCGTAAACTCCCGGCCGTCGAATGGTATCAGATCCTCCGGTTTTTCACCGACGCCGATAAGCTTGACCGGTATGCGCAGCTCTTCGGCGATTGCAAATACGATACCGCCTTTAGCCGTTCCGTCAAGTTTTGTCAGGACGATTCCGGTTATGCCGGCTGTTTCTTTAAACTGCCGGGCTTGAATAAGCCCGTTTTGGCCTGTAGTAGCGTCGAGTACGAGCAGAGTTTCCCTGTCCGCGTCCGGCAGTTCACGGTCAATGACGCGATTTATCTTGCCCAGCTCGTTCATCAGATTTGCTTTGTTATGAAGCCGGCCGGCTGTATCGCAAATAACGATATCGACGCCTCTTGCCTTCGCGGCGTTCAAACCGTCAAAAATGACAGAAGCCGGATCTGCGCCTTCCTCACGTCGGACAATTCCGGCGCCGGAACGCTGCGCCCATATAGAAAGCTGTTCTCCGGCAGCCGCGCGAAAGGTGTCCCCTGCGCAAAGCAGAACCTTCTTTCCCTCGCTAACGTACTTTTGCGCAAGCTTTCCGATCGTAGTCGTCTTCCCTACTCCGTTGACTCCTATTACGAGTATTACCGACGGCTTTGTATTCAAATCCAAACAGACGTCGTCTGTTTCAAAAGAAGCCGCTAAAATATCCACAAGCGCTTTCTTAATCTCCTCGCCTGTACGAAAGCCTTCGGCACGTGCTTTTTCCCTAAGCTCAGAAACGGCTCTTGAGGCAGTCTTTGCGCCCAGGTCGGCAACGATCATCGTTTCCTCAAGCTCATCAAAGAATTCATCATTAGCTCCGGTAAAAGCCGAGAACACTCCGATAAGCTGAACAGATAAGCTCTTTGAAGTCTTAGCAAGCCCTTCTTTTAATTTACCAATTATTCCCAAGCGGTTTACCCTCCAGCCTATATGCTCCTATTACTTGCTGACAATAGATGTTATCTAATTTCTAACTTCTAACTACTAATCCTTCCTTAATGTGCTTCTCAGCTTCATCAAGATCTATCTTGAGCACACTAGAAACTCCAAGCTCTTGCATAGTTATACCGTACAAAACGTCGGATTCTTCCATAGTGACGCGCTTATGTGTTATGACTATCACTTGCGTCCTGCTTGACATCCTGCGCATGTGTTCGGAAAAACGCATAACATTTGCGTCGTCTAGCGCAGCTTCTATTTCGTCCATTACAACGAACGGGGGCGGTCGTACTGTAAGGATCGCAAAATAAATCGCTATCGCCACAAATGCCTTTTCCCCTCCTGAAAGCAGAGTAAGCGTCTTTAGCGACTTGCCCGGCGGCTGTACTTGAATGTCGATTCCGCATTCCAGGACGTCGTCCGCATCTTCAAGTACAAGGGAAGCCCGTCCGCCTCCGAAAAGCTCAATAAAGGTTTTCTCAAAGCTTTCATTGATAACCGCAAATTCTTTCAAAAATATCTCGCGCATTTGCGCGGTGATGTCGTCAATAATACCTGTTAGCTCGCTTTTTGCCTTTTCGACGTCGTCTCTTTGCGAAGTCAGATATGTATATCGGGAGTTGACGCGATCGAACTCTTCAATCGCGCCAATATTGGGGCTGCCTAACTCTTTTATCTGCAGTTTAATCGCCGAAATGCTCTTCTGAGCCGCCGCAAGACTTGTCAATGGCGCGGCGGCATTTGCAGCGGCGGTTCTGCTAAGCTCATAAGTATCCCATAGATTGTCCAAAATCTGCTTTTCTTCCATTTGCGCCGTGAGTCTTTTCTGCTCCAGACGCGAGCATTCGCGCTCAAAATCCATAATTTCTTTATTCTTTTCCTGGATTGATTTGTTTAGGCTTATCCGCTCGGACTCAATTTCGAGCTTATGTACGTTAAGTTCTGACAGGCGGTTTTTTTGCGAGTCAATCTCATTGGCGATAATAGCCGATAAGCGTTCTTTTTCCAGAATTTCAGCCCGTATCTGATTGCTTTGATTCTTCAGATCGTCTACCGTTTCCAATTGGCGTTCACGGCTGCCGTGCATCTCATCTCGCAATGTCGTAAGCTCTGAAACAGCCTTTTCAAGGGCGGCTTTTTCCGCGTCAAGTGAAGCGCAATTCGCACGCGCTTCCGACAGCAGCGCATTTACGCGCTCACGTTCCTCCGACAGGCGCTCCTGTCCGTGCGTAGTTTCCTCAATATCTACTTTTATTGTCTCCGCTTGCTCTTCGAGGGCGGCTATCCGCTCTCTTGCCGACAGAGTTTCCTCGCCGTTTTGGGCAATGCGCTGATTTATCGAGTCAAGCTCGCTGCTTAGTATGACAATCGACTCTTTGACTGACTGTAAGAGTTGTAGGCTAACGCTTTCTTCACTTTCCTGCCTTATTAGCTTTTCACGAGCTGCGGAAAGCTCGCCCTGAGCGGATTCAAGCTCATTTTCCGCCATTATTCTTTCGCGGTCGCATTCAGAAAGCTCGTCAGCAGCCTGTTCGAGCTGAAGCCTATGGGACTTAATCCGCTCGTCAAGCAGTTTTAATTCATTGGTTCTTGAAATGACGCCTGATCTGCTGACCGCCGATCCGCCTGTCATTGATCCGCCCGCATTGATTACTTGGCCGTCCAAAGTGACGATTTTGAATTTATGGCCATGCTTTTTGGCTATTCTGATCGCACTGCCTAAATCATCCGCTACAACTACGCGGCCCAGCAGATTTGCGTATATCTGCGCGTATTGCTCGTCATATTCGACAAGATTAATCGCTACGCCTTCAAATCCATCGTCGTCGCAGACTTCATCTTCGTTGATTATGACGCCATTTATCGTCGAGATTGGTAAAAATGTGGCCCTGCCCCCGTCACGGCTTTTGAGGAATTTTATTGCGGCTCTGGCGTCTTCTTCTGTAGCGACAATAATGTTTTGTACCGCGCCTCCAAGAGCTGTTTCAATAGCCGCGGCGTACTTATCATCGGTTCTGAGAAGAGCGGCGACGGTCCCATGTATGTTATTAAGGGCGCCCCGCGCCGAATCCTGCATTATCAGTTTAACGGCTTTTGAATAACCCTGATACTCTTTTTCCATCTCGCTGAGCAGACTGTGCCTTGATTCAAGGGTTTTCAGCTCATGGGAAATACGATCGCGTTTTTCGCCCGCCGCTTCGAACTTCTTAGCCTTGTTTTCAGATTTTATTGTAAGTCCGCTTATTACATTGCCGAAAACTGTCGTCTCTTCCCGGACTTTCTCAAGCTCACCGAGAGATTTCTCATGCTCCCCCGCCCTTTCCGTCAGACTCTCCGAAGCCGCGGCAAGCTCCTGCTTAATCGCGTTCTCCCTGTCGTACAGTTCTTGCGCTTGTGAGGCAAGGGCAGAGAGCCCGGCTCTGGTTTCATTCAGCGTGTCTTGAAGATCGTCTACGCTGCGCATTTTCTCGCCAAGCTTTTGTGCGGAGCTGCCGGACAAAGAAGAAATCTCGTGCAGCTTCCCATTATGCAAATCTGTTTGAGCATCGAGGGCTTTCTTTTCATCAGCGATTTCTAAAAGCCGTTTCTCACGGCTGCTTATTTGCTCGCCTACGCCGTCATGCTGCTCGTCCCGGCTCCGGAGTTCCTGATTAAGCCTTTCGATCTGTGCGGCGTTCCCCTCAAGCTGCGATCTCAGTACGGCGGCGGCGCTGCCTAAATCACTTTGGCGAGTTTCCGCAGACGAAATGTTGTTGCGCACTGATTCTAATTCGACTTCGCAACGCTGCATTTTCTCTGAAGCGGACTCAGTTTCCTCATAATAGTTTTCCAGCTCGCGTGTTGCGGCGTCCAGTGTGAGGTTCATGGAAATATGGTTCTTTTCGGCTTCTTCCGCTCTGACTCGAAGGGATTCAAGCTCGCGCATCCACACGGATATTTCAAGTCCGCGAAGCTCGTCTCTGAGAAGAAGGAACTTTTTTGCTACTTCAGCCTGCTCGCGGAGCGGGTCAATCTGTAATTCAAGCTCCGATATCTTGTCGCCGATTCGGAGTAGGTTCTCGTCCGTTTGCAGGAGTTTTCTTTGAGATTCATCCTTTCTGTGCCGGTAACGGGAAATACCTGCCGCCTCTTCAAATATTTCACGTCTGTCTTTGCTTTTTGTCGATAATATTTCAGCTATTTTGCCCTGACCTATAATGCTGTAGCCCTCGCGCCCCAGCCCGGTGTCCATCAGAAGCTCGTGCACGTCTTTAAGACGTACAAGCGAGCGGTTTATATAATACTCGCTCTCACCCGAGCGGTAATATCTTCTTGTAATCATTACCTCGGCAGAGTCTAGCCCAAGTACTTCGTCGGAGTTGTCGATAACGAGGGAAACCTCGGCAAACCCCAGTTGAGCGCGCCGCTGTGTCCCGCCAAAAATAACGTCTTCCATTTTTCCGCCGCGCAGCGAGCGAGAAGATTGCTCACCCATGACCCACAAAACAGCGTCGGAAATATTTGATTTGCCGCTGCCGTTAGGTCCGACGATTCCGGTAATCGGCTTTTCAAATGTCAGGCGCGTTTTTTCCGGAAAAGACTTAAAGCCCTGTATCTCCAGAGATTTTAAATACAGAATGATCACCCGTTTCGTTTGAAGTACTACAGTGTTCCCAAAGCGGCTTTTGCCGCGCTTTGTTCCGCCTCTTTTTTGCTTTTTCCAATTCCCCTGCCAATAACGGCGCCGTTGAGCCTCACCTCAACGTTGAATGATTTCATGTGGTCGGGACCGTTTTCGCCGATTATGTGGTAACTGAGGGTACGTCCGCTTTTTTCCTGGATAATTTCCTGCAAAACAGTTTTATAGTCGGTATTCTCTGTTTTTTTGCTGTCAATATGAGCGCCGAGATGCTCTGATATCAGACGTTCTACCGGACTAAACCCGCCGTCGAGATAAATCGCCGCAATAACAGCCTCCACAGCGTCGGCAAGTATCGATGGGCGTCCGCGTCCGCCGCATTTCTCTTCTCCGCGGCCCAGCATGAGATGCTCACCCAGTTTGAAAGTCATTGCAAGGGCCGCCAGGCTCTTCTCGCAGACAAGCTCTGCTCTAAGGCGTGTCATCTGCCCTTCCGGCATCTCCGGGTTTTCTATATAAATAAGCGAGGCCACAGTCATGCCGAGAACCGAATCTCCAAGAAATTCAAGCCTCTCATTACTAATAGAGCCATTTTGTCTGTTTTCGTTGGCGTATGAACTGTGCGTAAGCGCCGCTTTGAGCAATCCCGGTTCCTTAAATACATATCCCAGCCGCTTTTGCAGCTCATCCAGTGCTCCGATTGGCAATTAACAACACCATCCCTTGATTGTGCTAATAACCTGTAAAACAACACGACAAAGGCGGGTTGTGACCCGCCACCACAGGTTATTGCTTACTTAGCACATTAGTCACAGTTGGCTGAAAGGAATCGGAAGACGTCGCCAACTGTCGATAGCTCAGCAATGGCTTCCTCGTCTACCTCCGGTATGTAGAACTCCTCCTCTATCGCCATTGTAAGTTCAACAATGTCAAGAGAATCCGCGCCCAGATCATCAACAAAGGAAGTGTCCATGTTAATTGAGTCTACACTGACTGAAAACTGCTCGGCTATCATTGCACATAATTTCTCGTAAATCACAATAATCACCTCATGGCCATGACTTTTAACCATAAGCAGATATTAAAACGTATAAGAGTATTTGTCAACAGTTTTGATATAATATTATTCCGTCATATCAATTTTCATCCTGTCAATATTATCCTGCAGCCTTGACGCAGCCCCAAATTCCACGGCCTTAACAGCCTGACGTACCGCGCTGTATATTGCCGACGATTTTGAGGAGCCGTGAGCTTTTATCACAGGCTTTGATATGCCGAGCATCATCGTTCCGCCGATGGCATCGGGATCAATTTTCGACTTCAGCGCACTTAGATGCTTTTTTACCAGCAAAGCGGAAAGCTTGGTCGCCGGACTCTTCATAAATATTTTTTTCATCTCCGACATTACAAGAGCTGCCGTACCTTCAATCGCTTTGAGCAGTATATTTCCCGTAAAACCGTCGGTAACAAGGACGTCGCACGCTCCTGACAACGCATCTTTTGCCTCGAGATTCCCAATAAAATTCAGATGACCGTCTTTTCCCGCTTTTTCAATAAGACTGTATGCTTCAAGCATAATAGGCGTGCCTTTTGTCGGTTCCGAGCCGTTACTGAGCAGCCCGACGCGCGGCGCGCTTATATTCAGCATGTCTTCCGCGTAATATGAACCCATAAAAGCAAATTGCAGAAGATACTCCGCAGTACATTCAACATTCGCGCCGCAGTCGATTAAAATGAATCCGGAGCCTGATGCATTTGGGATAAAGGGCGCAAGCGCGGCTCTTCTGATACCTCGCACACGTTTTACTATAAGCGTTGCACCGGATAGCAGCGCGCCGGTATTTCCGGCTGAAACCAAAGCGTCGCCCCTCCCGTCACGAAGTAACTGCAGCGATATTGCAAGGGATGAGTCTTTTTTTGCACGCACGGCGTTCGAGGGATCGTCCTCCATCTCTATTACTTCAGAGGCGTTTACTATCTCAATACCGTCAGGAAGCTGTTTTAGTCCCATCCAGTCGATGACGCGCAGAATTTCCTCCCCTCTGCCGGTAAGCACAATATCTACTTCAAGCTCCCGCGCCGCGAGTAAAGCGCCCTTTACGATCTCCTCCGGCGCGTTGTCGCCGCCCATTGCGTCAATTATGATTTTCATAGCGCACTCCCCTCCTCCATTGCCGGCATGTCGTCAATGATCGCAAGCGACCTCTTTGAAATCGTCAGATTTTTCTCCCTTTTCCCCTTTACCCTGACGTCAAGGGGTTCGATTAGCCCAAAATTGATATTCATTGGCTGGAAATTTGAAACAGCCCCGCCGGAAGTGTAAAGCGCGAGCGCGCCTATTGCCGTCTCTTTCGGAAAGTCTGCGGGCGGCTTCTGAAGAAGCTCGAAGGCTGTTTCAAGCCCTGTGAGAAGCCCGGATGACGCAGATTCAATATAGCCTTCCACGCCTGTGATCTGACCTGCAAAGCTTACTCGCGGGCAGGATCTAAGGCGGTTATACCTGTCGAGCAGTTTTGGCGAATCCAGATAAGTATTGCGGTGCATGACGCCGTAACGTACAAATTGCGCTCTTGAGAGGGCAGGTATCATTGAAAACACACGCTGCTGCTCAGAAAACTTTAAGTGAGTCTGGAAGCCGACAAGATTATAAAGTGTCCCCTCGGTGTTATCTTTCCTGAGCTGGACAACGGCATATGATTCCTTCCCGGTTGCGGGGTCACGAAGGCCCACAGGCTTGAGGGAGGCAAAACGCATCGTTTCCTCTCCGCGCCGCGCCATGACTTCTATCGGTATGCAGCCTTCGAATATCAGATTATCCTCAAAACCGTGGATAGGCGCCTCTTCCGCAGCAATAAGCTCTAAGTAAAATGCCCTGTATTCCTCCCGGGTCATCGGGCAGTTTATATAGTCGGCGTCGCCTTTGTCATAACGAGAGGCAAAAAACGCCTTTTCCATGTCAACGCTTTCAAAGGTCACTATCGGGGCGGCGGAATCAAAGAAACTGAGCAGCTTCACATCCGGGAGCAATGAGGCGATTTTTTCAGCCAGCCGATCAGCCGTAAGCGGGCCGGTAGCGATTATCACGCGCCCATCCGGAATTTCTGTTATCTCACGCGCAGTGACAGTAATAAGCGGGTGACTTTTGATCATACACGTCACCATTGAGGCGAAACGCCCCCTGTCTACCGCCAGTGCGGAGCCTGCCGGAACGCGGCAAAAGTCGGCGCAATGCATGATAAGGCTCCCTAGCCTTCGCATTTCTTCTTTTAAGAGCCCTGCGGCGTTTGCAAGCTCGTTGCTCCGAAGTGAATTTGAACATACAAGCTCCGCAAAATCACCTGAAACATGCGCCGGAGACATTTTATCCGGCTTCATCTCAAACAGCTCTACAGCGATATTTCTTTCCGCGAGCTGCCAAGCTGCTTCGCATCCCGCAAGTCCCGCCCCAATGACAACAACACTCATTTTGCAGTTGTCTTTTTAGCTGCGGACTTTGGTGCAGTCTTCTTTTTTGCTGATGTCTTTGAGGTTGTCTTTTTCTTGGAGGCTGTCTTGGAGGCTGCCTTCTTTTTTGCCGGAGCATCCGCCGGGGTTTCCTCTTCCGCAGCTTTTTCACCCGTGCCGGAGTCCGCTGACTTCTTTCTGTAACCGCGATTGTCTTCGGGGACAAAGGCGGGGCATTCTTCGTTTATGCAAAATGGTTTTCTAAATCCCCTGCCGGAGGTTTTAAACATGGTCTGCTCACACTCGGGGCAATCGTCGGATACGGGTACGTCCCAAGTCATAAAACCGCATTCCTTCAGCTTTTCACAGGCATAATACGTATAGCCGTTTTTTGAGGTACGCTTCAGAATGCGAAGGCCGCATTTGGGGCATTTTCCGGGCATCTCTATTACCAGCGGCTTGGTGAAGCTGCACTCCGGATACCCCGGGCAAGCAAGAAATCTGCCGAAACGACCGGATTTGATCACAAGTTGCTTTCCGCATACGTCGCATATTTCCTCGGATACCTCGTCAGGAACTTTGATACGTTCGCCTTCAAGCGCGGTTTCAGCGTTATCCAGCGATTCTTTCAGTTCACCGTAAAAACCGCTCAGCACGTTTTTCCAGTCGTCTTTTCCTTTTTCAATACTGTCAAGGGATTCTTCCATGCGCGCGGTAAATTTCAAGTCCACAATGTCGGTAAATCGTTCCTTCATAAAGCCGGTGACAACTTCACCGAGGGGCGTTGGGCGGAGAAATTTCCCTTCTTTTACGACGTATTCGCGGTCGATGATAGTTGAAATCGTCGGCGCGTAGGTACTCGGGCGCCCGACTCCGGTTTCCTCCATAGCCCGGATAAGAGTCGCTTCAGTGTAGCGGGCCGGCGGTTGGGTGAATTTTTGTTCCTCTGACATTCCTTCCAGATTCAGCGAGTCTCCGTCTTTCAGTTCAGGCAGAGGGGATTGCCTGTAATTTCTGTCTTCGTCGCGCCCTTCTTCATATACGGCGGTAAACCCGGTAAATTTAATTACGGAATGATTTGCCCTGAATATATATCCGGCAGATATGGCGTCAAGCGTTACGCTGTCATATATTGCCGCAGTCATCTGGCTTGCGACAAAGCGGCTCCAAATCAGCCTGTATATCTTATATTGATCGCTTGTCAAGCTGGACTTGACCTTCTCGGGAGTAATTTGTACATTACTTGGACGTATCGCCTCATGGGCGTCCTGAGCTCCGCTTTTAGATTTATACAGGTTCGGCGTCTGCGGGTAGTGAGCGGCGCCGTATTGACCGATAATATAATCCCTGGCTTCAGTTATGGCCTCGTTTGAAATTCGAAGGGAATCTGTCCTCATGTATGTGATAAGGCCCAGCGTTCCTTCGCCCTTGATATCAACGCCTTCATATAGCTGCTGGGCTATTGACATTGCCCGCCTCGGAGTCATACCGTGCTTGCGGGAAGCCTCCTGCTGGAGAGTCGAAGTGATAAACGGCGGCGATGGGGCCCTCTTTTTATCAACCCGTTTTACCGAGTGTACGGAAAAAGGGGCGTCACGCACTGCATCGGTTACAGTCTTTACCTCTTCCGCGCTTGTAAGCTCAAGCTTTTTTTTCTCGTTTCCGTGAAAAGCCGCTGAAAACTTTCCGGGCACTGAGTCAGACTCAAGTTCAACGTTTAGCAGCCAGTATTCCTCCGCGTTAAACGCGCGGATTTCGTTTTCCCTATCGGCTACCATTCTTGAAGCGACCGACTGAACTCTTCCCGCAGAGAGTCCGCGTCGAATTTTCTTCCAGAGAAGCGGACTTAGTTTGTAGCCAACGATTCGATCCAGTATCCTCCGCGCTTGCTGCGCGTTGACAAGATCCTGATCTATTGAACGCGGGTTTAGTATACTGTCGCGCACAACATTTTTTGTTATTTCGTTAAAGGATATACGAAAGGTATTTTCATCCGGCAGCCCAAGAAGCTCTTTAAGATGCCATGATATTGCCTCGCCTTCCCTGTCCGGGTCTGTTGCGAGATAAACTTTTGAGCTGCTCTTTGCCGCGGCTTTAAGTTCCTTAATGGTGTCTTCACGACCTTTGACCGGTTGATATGACGGGGTAAACCCGTTGTCAATATCAACACCCAGAGTGCTCTTAGGAAGATCGCGCAGATGACCCATCGATGCTGTAACTCTATAACCCGGGCCAAGATACTTGCTTATGGTTTTTGCTTTTGCCGGAGATTCGACGATAACCAGATTGTTTTCCTTTGCCATTAATAAACCCCACCGCTAATAATTCATAATTGAGAAATTAGTTTTACCACAGCGCACAACAACTAATTTATATATTACTAATGCATAAAGCACTAATATTCAACTCAAACATAAAAACAATGCCGCCCATCAGTAAATTGTCCATTGTCAATTGTCAATTGCCATACCCCGCCGTTGCGTTTGGCGTAACCTTTTAATTCCAGCATGGTCAAGGCGGCCAGTACACGCTGCGCATTCAGGTTTGAACTAATAATTATCTCATCAGTATGCATTGTTGAAGATCCGATTGCTTCCGCGACAGTCTTTTCGTCGCCGGTCAGATTGCTGAGGATCACACCTTTGTCAATATATTCCACTTGGGGTTTCTTGTCAATCTCTTTTTGTAAATGATTACGCTGGTCGGATTGATTCCCGGAGTCTTCCCAAATAATCCTATCCGGAAACAGTTCGGCATACTCAGAGGCAATATCATCAGCACTTAGAATTGGTATCGCGCCTTCGCGCAGCAAGGAGTTTGAACCTTCGCAGCTCTTTGCACCTACATTGCCGGGCATGGCAAAAACGTCCCTGCCCTGTTCCAGAGCGCGGGCTGCGGTTATCAGGGCGCCGCTTCTTTTTGGTGATTCCAGTACCGCAACTCCGATGGAAACTCCGCTGAGTATCCTGTTGCGGGCGGGGAAGTTTTGGCTGAGGGGCGGGGTTCCCGGCGGATATTCGCTGATAATCGCCCCGGCAACACAGACGTCCTCATAAAGTTTTTTATTTTCCGGCGGATACACAACGTTGAGTCCGGATCCAATAACACCAATGACTCTGCCGCCGCCGCGCAGAGCGCCGCGCATCGCGGCCGCGTCAACGCCTTTGGCAAGGCCGCTCACAACGAGAATCCCTCTCCGGGCGAGATTGTACCCCAAGTCTTCGGCTGTAGTCAACCCATATGGGGTGCATTTCCTTGTGCCGACTACGCCTATGACGGCTTCCTCGTCGATGATAGGCAGCTTACCGCGTATGTAAAGGACTATTGGCGGGTCATAGATATTTCTAAGCCTCTCGGGGTACTGCGCGTCTTGCAGAGTTATTACGGAGCATTCGATTTCGTCACATGAGGCAAGTATTTTGTCTGCCGCGGCAATATTTTTTCTGTCAAGGGCTGAAAGATCATGTGACTTGACGCCTTCAGTATTCCTGAGTTCTTCCTTATCCGCAAAAAAAACCTTTTCCGGCGTCCCGAAGCGCCGCAGCAGATGCGCTGCCGTTACCGGCCCGACGCCGCTTGCAGATGCGAGCCATACCCAATGCTTAATAGACATGTTATTTTCCGACACCCCCTGAGTGCCTCATCAGGCCAGAACCTAAACATCTTCGCCGGGTCTTTTGCCGCCTGACTGCGTTGAAAGCCCTTGAAAGACGGGTGTATTGCTGCGGTCTTTCGCCTTGCCAGACGATAAAATCCCTCGGCGAATATGTTCAGAACCTAGCCAGATGAGGCACTAGTGCTTTCCCACATAATAATAGCAGCGGCGGTAGCCACGTTCAGTGATTCGCATTCAGGCTGCGTTGGTATTTTGAACTTTTCGGAGCATAAACCACTGACTTGCTCGGACAGCCCGCGCCCTTCGCTTCCCAAAGCTACGACCGAATTACCTAATTGAACATCAGAAATATCACGGCAAGCGTCATCAGGAGCCGCGCCGACAAATCTGACGCCTTTTCTTCTGAGTGAAGCAAGCTCGGAAAATGCGGCGTCGCAAACCCTCTGCCTGAAAATTGCTCCCATTGTTGCGCGGATAGTCTTCGGATTATATGGATCCGCGCATCCGCCGGTCAAAATAACCGTTTGGATGTTAAAGGCGTATGCGGCGCGGATTATTGACCCTACGTTTCCGGGGTCCTGCACGCCATCAAGTAATATATTTGTTCCTATTATATTTGTGAGGGCTTTTTTTTGCGGCATTTTGCATGTAAACAGAACTTCTTGCGCGTTTTTTAGGGGTGAGAGGGAATCAATGAGGTCGCGTGCTGTAAAGAATACACGCGTCTCTGCGGGCAATGTCATCGTTAAGCGAGACGCCGTCAGCACTTCTGTTATCTTCGCGCCGCTTTTCACCGCTTCTTCAAGAAGCTTCGCGCCGTCACACAAGAATTGCCCGCAAAGCTCTCTATAGCTCCGGGTAGTGCCCAACTTTTTTATATGCATCGCTAAAGGGTTTTTCCTGCTTAAAATCTTTTCCAATTTACTCAAACATCCTCAACAGGCTTCATTGTGGGGAAAAACAGCACGTCCCTTATTGATGAATTGTTTGTCAGCATCATCACGCAACGGTCTACGCCTATCCCAAGTCCGCCGGTAGGCGGCATTCCGTATTCGAGGGCGTTAATAAAGTCTTCATCCATCATGCCGGCTTCGTCGTCTCCCGCGTTCCTAAGTGCGGCCTGGCGCAGAAAGCGGCTCTTTTGGTCAATAGGGTCATTAAGCTCGCTGAATGCGTTACCCATCTCGCTCCGGCAGATAAAGAGTTCAAAACGTTCTGTCAGCCTGGGGTCGGAAGCCTTTTTCTTCGCAAGCGGAGAGACTTCAATTGGATGATCTATTATGAATACGGGCTGTATGAGCTTATCCTCGACCCGTTGATCAAAGACTTCGTACAGAAGGGCGCCCCATGAGGCCGGCTTGCCTTCAGGCATTTTGACGCCGATGGAGGCGGCGGACTCGATTGCCTGCTGAGTGTCGTCAAATGCCATGAAATCCAGCCCCGTGTGTTCTTTTACCGCTTCCGCCATCGAAATGCGCGGCCACCCCGGGGAAAGGTCAATCTCATTTTCCTGCCATACCAGCTTGCAGCCGCCCAAAAGCTTTCGTGCAGCGGAAGATAAAAGCTCTTCGAAGAGATCCATCATGCCGTGGTAATCAGAATATGCCTCATAAAGCTCAACAGACGTGAACTCGGGATTATGTTTCGTGCTTATGCCCTCATTGCGAAATATCCTGCCTATTTCATATACGCGTTCAATACCCCCGACGATAAGCCTTTTTAAATGGAGTTCAGTCGCGATACGAAGGTACATATCGAGTCCAAGCGTGTTGTGATGCGTTATAAACGGCCTTGCAGCCGCGCCTCCGGATACAGTGCTTAAAACCGGCGTCTCAACCTCCAAATATCCGCGCTCATCCAGAAAAGAACGGATGTGCCTTATAAATGCGCTGCGTGTCTCGAAAGTCGCGCGTGTTTCCGGGCTCATGATAAGGTCAACATATCGAAGGCGGTATTTTAGTTCCTGATTCGTCAGTCCGTGATATTTTTCCGGCAGCGGCCGCAGAGATTTTGCCAGAAGCGATACAGCTTTGCAGTGGACTGAAATCTCGCCCATACGCGTCTTGAATACGAAACCTGCTGCGCCTATTATATCGCCAATGTCTCCCTTTTTAATATCTGAAAAGCTTACATCTCCGACGTCATCACGCTTAACATAAAGCTGTAAACGGCCCTTGTCGTCCTGAATATCGACGAAAATTGCCTTCCCCATTTCGCGTTTTGCCATAACGCGCCCGGCGATTGACACATCAGTGTTTTCCATCTTATCATAATTATCGCGCACATCCGATGTGAAGGCTGTGCGCGAAAAGTTAGTTATCTCAAACGGGTCGCGGCCTTCATCCCGGAGCTTTGCAAGCTTATCCCTCCGAATCCGGAGAATTTCAGAAAGCTCAACTTCATCAGATTTACTTTGCGCAAGAACTTCTTCCATGCTGCTAAATGCTCCCAATTCATTCAATATTCAGTATCTCAAACTTCAAAACTCCGGCCGGAGCTTCGATATCGACTATATCGCCCTTTTTTCGATCCATCAATCCTTTGCCGAACGGGGAGTCGTCTGATACTCTGCTCTGTGCGGGATCGGCTTCTTGGGAGCCGACAATCTGATATGTTTCCTCAGAGTCAAACTCAAGATCACGCACAGTGACCTTGCTTCCAATGCCTACGCTGTCCGTCTTTTCTGAGGCTTGTACGATCTCGGCGTTTTCTATCAGGTTTTTTATTTCCGCGATTTTTGAATACAATTTTCCCTGTTCTGTCTTGGCTTCGTCGTATTCACTGTTTTCCGTGAGGTCGCCGTATGAACGCGCTTCTTTGATCTGCATCGCGACTTCTTTTTCACGGACTGTTTGAAGGTATATAAGCTCTTCTTTGAGTTCCTGAAGGCGCTCCTTGCTCATTTTATACCTTGCTTCTCTAACCATGTCTTTCAATCCTTTCCGGAATATATAAGTATTAATACCATCCGACTGCATGTATAACAAAAAGCCCAACAACTGGTTAGGCGTATACTTTTGGAATTATATTGAAAATCCTACACTTTGTCAACATTTATTTTATGTTTATGGAGACATAAGCAACTCAATTGCTTGTCTAAGCTGGGGGTCGTCTTCATTTGCCAAGCGCCCGGACAAAAACATACTATGCTCATCGTCAGTCAGGATAATTTGGTGATCGGGTATTATTCCGCCCGCGTCATGGAGGCTGACCCTGTTCTTTGTCAAATACTGCGCCGTTGATATATTAATCGCACCGCCTCCGGGCAGCTCTATGACTTGCTGGGAACGGCCCTTTCCCGTAGTCTGCTCGCCGACAATTTCGGCGTAATCATATTCCCGCAGTATGGCGGCAAAGTATTCAGCCGCGCTGTAGGAGTAGCGGTCTGCCAAAACGACTGCGGGCAAATCAATCGAGTTCGGGCCGGTATTGTAAAATATCTGTTCCTCGCCGCTTTTACCGACCGCAACAAAAAGCTCGCCACCCTCCGGCAGGAGATAGTTCAGCATCTCGAGCATCTCGGAAAGTAATCCGCCATAATTATTTCGGACGTCGAACACAAAAGAGCGTGCGCCGCTTTCAATAAGGTTCCCGGCTGCGGAAATAAAGCTATCCGCCGAGCCGGAGTTGAAGTTTGAAAGTGAAATATAACCAATATCACCGTCAAGCATTTCATAGGATACCGGATCGTCGAATACGAGTTCGTACATAACACTAAGCGTCTGCGTCACGCCGCTGTCACGCAGGATTTCGATTTCCGCCGCGCTTCCGATCGGGCGCGCAAGTGTGTCGCGGAGCATGTCCATATCATAACCGGTGACGTCTGTGCCGTCTACGCCGATAATTATGTCACCCGGTAAAATCCCGGCTTTTTCAGCGGATGAACCTGCGTAGACATATTGCACTCTCATTCCGCCGGTATCTTCATCAGGCACAACGCCGACGCCTATTCCGGAATATCTGTTGCTGGTTCTTTGAGTTTGCCTTGTGCGCTCTTCCGGCGTCAAATAATACGACCAATCATCGTCAAGGGCATCGACCGCTGCGCGCATCGCCGCAACGGATATATCGCTTTCGTCATACTCGCCTATAAAATGCCCTTCGATTTTATCCAGTAGAGCGGCAAATTGGTACACATGCTCAAGCCTGCCGCTGAATACCCCAAGCTGACGGCCCACGGTCAGGGCAAGCACTAAACACGTCAACGCTGACGCAAGCAGCATCAGCGTTATCGTAATAACAAATTGTCTTTTTTTCCGCATAATCTTATCTTAGTGTCATCCAAACCTGAAAAAGCTCATGGGATCACGTCTTGTGCCGTTTACGGAAACCTCAAAATGCAGATGCGGCCCTGTGGATACGCCTGTCGAGCCTACAAGTCCGATAACCTGCCCTTGCTCGACGGTCTGCCCCTGGCTTACTCTGCGTGAACTCATGTGGGCATACAGGGTAGTAGTGCCGTTGCCGTGGCTAATGACGACATAATGGCCATAAGAGGAGTTATAAGCCGAGGTAATAACAGTCCCCCTATCAGAGGCTATGATGTTAGCTCCATGCGAGGCGGCGACGTCAATGCCGTGATGCTGCCTTATTACACGGAAAGTCGGGTGCATCCGCGCCCCAAAGCCGCTGGTCACATTTGCGCTTGACGGCAATGGCCAAATAAGCCTTCCGCTCCCTGCGACGGTTCTTGCCCGTCTTGCGGCCTCCTGCCTTCTCAGCTCTTCAACTCTGGCATTGATTTCACGCTGTATCCGCTCTTCTTCTGCGGCTACCTCCCTGTGCAGCTCGCTTTCTGTCTCTATATTCGCCTCAAGCTGCGCGATGATCGCGCTCGCCTCGGCAATCTGCTCAACAAGCTCCGCCTGCTTTTCCTCTTGTAGAACCCTTTCCTCCTCCAGCTCATCTTTAGTACGCTCGAGGGATTCAACCGCCGCTGCCGTCACGTTCCTTGCTTCAACAAGGTCTTCATATTTCCTCACGTCGGCTCTCATTATGTCGCCTACGAAATCAATCCGCGCTAGGAGGTCGGAAAAGCTGCTGGCGCCAAATATGATTTCGAGATATGAGATTGAGCCGTTTTCTTCCATTCTGCGGACGCGTTCTTTATATAGTTGAAACTGCCCGGCCTCATCTTTTCTTGCCTCTTCAAGCTCAATTTCCTTTTCTTCAATAAGCAAGGTGTAGTCATGGATTGTTTCCGTAATGTTTTCGATTTCATATCCTGTCAGCATAATACGGTCGTCAAGGACTTCCTTTTTTGCGATTTCGGTTCGCTTTTCGAATTCGAGAGCATTTATCTGAGACTGAACTTCCTGCTTTCTTCTTTGTATCTCCCTTCTCTCTTCCCTCAATCTGTCTATCTGCGCCTGAGTGACGTTGGCGCCAGCGGTAAGTGCGCTGAGAACGCCAAAGAGTACGGAAATAAGCATAATCAAGGCTAACACAATAGCTATGATCCGAGCAGTACGCCTATTCATAAAACCACCCCTAACTACTTAGTACTTGTTACTTGCTGCCATTTACTTATTACGAGCTGCTTATATCTAACTACTAACTAACTACTAACTAATTACACCTTAAGGTACTTATTCAAAGCCAAGCCGCTTCCGCCTACGCCTACAGCAAATCCTATAGCTGCAAAGGCGATTAGCAGCGGCAGCGAAACGTTAGAAAACGGAACTAATGTTATAAGCTCCATATCAAACTCTATCACCCTGTTAACAGCAAGCCCATATAGCGCCCACAATGCTGCGTATGCCGATATGGAGCCGGCTATCCCCAGTATAAACCCTTCATAGACAAAAGGCCATCTGATAAAAGCGTTCGTAGCGCCGACCATTCTCATTATTGCGATTTCTTCACGCCGCTCAAAGGTAGCGAGTTTGATAGTATTCGACATAATGAACAAGGAAATCGCAAGAAGCACACCGGAAATTACAATGGACACGCCGTTTACGACATTACGCGCCGTCACAAGCCCTTGGGCTATCCTTAGGTTGGCGTTGACCCTCTCGACGCCATAAACAGAGGCAATGGCAAACTGCGTTTCACTTATAAGCGCCACATCGGTGACAAACACTTCATACCGATGCCGAAACCAGTCTGCTTCAACATCGTCAAACCGCTCGCGATCTTCGTATCTGCCTATAAAGCTAACCATAGCGTCTTCCCTTGTAGTAAATCTAACGCTGCTTACGTTCGGCATCTGGCGTAAATTCGCTGCAAGGCCGCGCGCTTGAGTTTCCGAGAGGCTTTCGTCTACATATGCCAGGATTATGTTATCGCTTTCGAGTTCCCCAATAATGCTGCCTATATTCACCGCAAGGAGGATAAAGCAACCCATTATGACCAAAAAAGCAATAATAATGCAGACTGACGCAAACGACATAAGTCCGTGCGTAAAAATGCTGCTGACGCCTTCTTTTATATAATAGCCAGTCCGGTTCCTACTCAACCTCATAGTTGTAATAACCATCCATTCCGTCGCTGATTATCCGGCCGCCGTCGATAGCGATAACGCGCTGTGAGAGTTTGTCAACGAGCGCCTTGGCATGAGTCACTACCAGGACTGTCGTTCCAAGCTCATTGATTTTATGCAGCAGCATAAGTATCTCAAGACTGCGCGCCGGATCAAGGTTGCCTGTAGGTTCGTCCGCGATTATTAGGGCGGGGTTATTAACAAGCGCTCTCGCGATAGCGACCCTTTGCTGCTCGCCTCCGGATAGTTCCGGAGGTTTTGCCCTTATCTTACCTTCAAGCCCGACCAACTCAAGGACATACGGCACGCGGCTGCGTATCTCCTTGCCGGGGGCGCCGACCACGCGCATGGCAAAAGCTATGTTCTCATAAACCGATTTCTCATCAATAAGCCGGAAATCCTGAAAAATGACTCCCAGAGTACGCCTCAAGTATGGCATTTTGCGGAGTTTAATTTTGTTCATATCATATCCATTGACGAGGATATGTCCGTCGGTCGGCGCGATTTCACCGGTCAGCAGCTTTATTATTGTTGATTTTCCGGAGCCGGAAGGCCCGACAAGAAAAGCAAACTCGCCGGTACCAAGGGAAAATGTGACGCCTTTAAGCGCTTTTGTACCGTTTGCATATACTTTGAAGACGTCGGTCATTCTAATCATGTGAATTTAGACTCCTGTGAGACAAGATACTTTTTGACCATAAGCGCGACTTTGAAAATGATGGCGTTATCAAACTCGCGAATATCCAAGCCTGTGATTTTTTTGATTTTTTCCAGCCTGTAGACAAGCGTGTTCCTGTGTACGAACAGTTTTCGCGCGGTTTCAGAAACATTGAGGCTATTTTCAAAAAAGTTGTCGATTGTGAAAAGTGTTTCCTGATCGATGGCTTCTATCGGGTTTAACTTGAAAACCTCCGACAGAAAAATTTCGCAAAGCGTAGTCGGGAGTTGGTATATCAGCCGGCCAATACCCAGGCTTTCATAGCATATTATCGTTTTGCCGTCTTCGAAAACTTTACCGACGTCAATGGATATCATCGCTTCTTTGTATCTGTCGGCAAGCTCTCTTATATGCCGCGCGGGAGCGCCGATTCCGATAACAGACTTAACCGCGAGTTCGTCATCAAGCTTCCGCTGAATCATTTCAGCCATTTTCTGAAGATATTTAAGATCGCCGGAAGACGGCATTTCTTTGATAAGCACAACATCCGTATCACTGACGGATATTACATAATCGCGCTGTTTGTCCGGGAAAGCTTCAGCAAGAAGCTCCGCTGCGGAAATCTCGGGTGAGGCGCCGTGACGGATAACCAGCACGCCTCTTGTGACGTCCGAGCTAAAACGCAGTTCTTTCGCACGCACATAAATATCCCCGGGCAGAATATTCTCCGTAATAATGCTTTTTACAAAGGCGCGTTTATCGTGATTCTCTTCAAAATATATTCCCGCTTCGTTGATGGCAATGTATGCCATGACACAGATCGTCTTGGCAAGATCGTCCTCGCCTTCGGCAAAAATGGTATGATCCATACCGCCGCCATATCCGAGGGCTTTAAAGGTTTTGCCTTCATTCTTGACCGTTTTGTCTCCGTTTTCATCGACCGGGATGGGGACTGTGCCGATACTATTACCAATAAGTGACAAATCATTACTCGCAACTACCGTACCGTCCGGTTCGGCGACGCCGATCAATCTGTTTGTGGCTTCATTCATCTGGATAATAACGCTTTGGTAAACCCTGCTTGACAATGTGCTCCCCCCACTCATCGCCTTATAAACTGCGCTGAATTAATTGTTGCTGACTATGCAATGTTTTATCTCATCCCATCCGTATATTTATATACTAAAACTCAAGAAATTTCAATAGTTAATTTGCAATTTTGTAATTATTTTTGATATTTTGTTACTTTTAGTATAATCATCAAGCGGCGCAATTGTCAGTTTGCGCCGCTTGCGTATCAAAACTAAGTGTCTACCAACTTATTTCCCGACAGACCCTTATTGCCGGCTTACTCATTAATGCCGATAACAACTCCTGAACCAACAGTGCGGCCGCCTTCGCGGATAGCAAAGCGCAGGCCCTGTTCAATTGCAATCGGTGTAATGAGTTCGACGTCCATCTCAACGTTGTCGCCGGGCATACACATTTCGACGCCGGCGGGAAGGTTTATCACGCCTGTAACGTCGGTTGTGCGGAAATAGAACTGCGGGCGGTAGTTATTAAAGAACGGCGTATGCCGGCCGCCTTCGTCCTTCGACAGGACGTAAACCTGGCCCTTGAATTTGGTGTACGGTTTGATGCTGCCGGGCTTTGCCAGAACTTGTCCCCTCTCGATCTCGGTCTTGGCGATACCGCGGAGCAGAGCGCCGATATTATCGCCGGCTTCCGCATAATCAAGAAGCTTTCTGAACATTTCTATTCCGGTGATGACCGTATCCCGCGGCTCATCCATCAGCCCGACGATCTGGATTTTGTCGTTCATGTTGATCTTTCCGCGCTCGACGCGGCCGGTGGCTACGGTGCCGCGGCCGGTGATGGTAAAGACGTCCTCGACAGGCATGAGGAACGGCTTATCCACACTGCGCTCCGGCGTCGGGATATAGCTGTCAACGTTGTCCATGAGTTCTTTGATACATGCGAACTCAGGGGCATCAATGTCGGTTGAATCCGATTCGAGAGCGTCGCGCGCGCTGCCTTTAATGATCGGGATATCGTCGCCCGGGAACTCGTACTTTGATAGAAGCTCGCGAACTTCCATTTCGACAAGCTCAATAAGCTCTTCATCGTCAACCTGATCGGCTTTGTTCAGAAAAACGACGATAGCGGGGACGCCGACCTGGCGAGCAAGCAGAATATGTTCGCGGGTCTGGGCCATAGGTCCGTCAGCAGCGGAAATAACAAGTATCGAGCCGTCCATCTGCGCCGCGCCTGTAATCATGTTTTTGATATAGTCCGCGTGGCCCGGACAGTCAACGTGGGCATAGTGGCGCGCGTCCGTTTCGTACTCGACGTGAGCCGTGTTTATTGTGATGCCGCGCTCACGCTCTTCGGGCGCTTTGTCGATTTTATCATATGATTCGAACTGCGCCTTTCCCTGAAGACTCAAATACTTCGTTATAGCGGCAGTCAGGGTCGTTTTACCGTGGTCAACGTGTCCGATCGTGCCGATATTGACATGAGGTTTGTTTCTTTCAAACTTTTGCTTAGCCATTGCTTATTAATCCTCCTTAAACGATTCAAATGCCGCTCAGCGGCTATTATAGCGTATCTTTTTCCATTTTGCAACTATATTTTATGTTATCTTTGTTATCTTCAGGGAAAACGAACAACAAGCCTCCTGCTTATCAGCTTTCGACTCACCAAGCCCTGCCTGTCATCTCTTCCTGAATTGATTTCGGCAGTTGGACATAATGGCTTGGTTCCATAGAAAAGATTCCCCTGCCCTGTGTGTATGAGCGAAGTATCGTTGCGTATCCGAACATCGTAGACAGCGGGACAAGCGAGAATATCTGCGAAGCGCCGCTCTTTGTATCCATGCCGGTTATCTGCCCGCGCCTTGAATTCAAATCACCCATAACATCTCCCATGTATTCCTCAGGCACGGTGACGATGACTTTCATTATTGGCTCAAGCATAACCGGATCCGCTTTGAGCATTGCCTCTTTAAAGGCCATGCTGCCGGCAATCTTAAATGCCATTTCGGAAGAATCCACATCATGGAATGATCCGTCGTACAGCGTTGCTTTGACGTCTACCACCTGATGTCCCGAAAGCGCGCCGGAGGCCATAGCTCCCTGAATGCCCTGGTCTACAGCGGGGATATATTCCTTTGGTATGGCGCCGCCGGTAACTTTGTCGATAAACTCGTAACCCTTGCCGGACTCATTAGGTTCAATAATCAGCTTGACATGCCCGTATTGGCCCTTGCCGCCTGTCTGGCGCACATATCTGACGTCTACGTTTGACGTGCCGAGTATCGTCTCTTTATAGGATACTTGAGGCTTGCCAACGTTTGCCTCTACCCGGAACTCCCGTAAAAGCCTGTCAACAATGATCTCAAGGTGAAGCTCACCCATTCCGGCAATAATTGTCTGCCCGGTATCTTCATCTGAGTACGACTTGAAAGTCGGGTCTTCTTCGGTGAGTTTGGCAAGCGCTACGCCCATTTTTTCCTGACCGGCTTTTGTCTTTGGCTCTATCGCCACCCTTATGACCGGTTCGGGGAATTCCATCGACTCCAGAATTATTTGGCTTTTCTCGTCGCAGAGGGTATCGCCCGTCGTTGTAGACTTGAGGCCGACAGCCGCGGCAATGTCCCCGGTATAGACGGCGTCTATGTCCTCTCTGTGGTTTGCGTGCATCTGGAGGATACGGCCCAGACGCTCCTTATGGCCCTTAGTAGAGTTATACACCATTGCTCCGGAATCCACGCAGCCGGAATAGACCCTGAAAAACGAAAGGCGCCCGACAAATGGGTCGGTCATTATTTTAAATGCGAGAGCCGAAAATGGCGCGTCATCCGAAGGCGGTCTGGTTATCGCCTCGTTTGAGCCGGGCTTAATACCGGTGACGTCCGGGATATCGACCGGCGAAGGCAAATAGTCAACGATCGCGTCCAGCAGCTTCTGGATACCTTTGTTTCTGTACGACGTGCCGCAGACGACAGGCACCATAACAGTCGCGATAGTCGCTTTCCGAATCGCGGTTTTAAGCGCGTCAACGGAGACTTCCTCGCCCTCCAGATACCTCTCCATTATCTCATCGTCAAAATCCGATACGGACTCTATGAGCTTCTGGCGATATTCCTCAGCCTGGGAAAGCATGTCAGGGGGTATTTCCTCTACTCGCATATCAGTGCCCAGGTCGTCATAATATATCCCGGCTTTCATGTCGACGAGGTCAATAATGCCTCGAAACTCAGCCTCAAGACCAATCGGCAGTTGTATAGCAACCGCGTTGGACTTGAGCCTGTCATGAACCATTTTTATCACGTTATGAAAGTCCGCGCCGGTGATATCCATTTTATTGACATATATTATGCGTGGCACCTGATAATGATCGGCCTGTCGCCAGACCGTCTCAGACTGCGGCTCAACGCCTCCCCTGGCACACATGACGGCCACCGAACCGTCAAGCACCCTGAGGGATCTTTCAACCTCAACAGTAAAGTCAACGTGTCCGGGAGTATCAATAATGTTGACACGGTGGTCGTTCCAATAACATGTGGTCGCGGCGGAAGTAATCGTAATTCCGCGCTCCTGCTCAAGTTCCATCCAATCCATTGTGGCGGCACCCTCGTGTACTTCGCCAAGCTTGTACGTGCGCCCGGTGTAGAACAGAATACGCTCCGTCGTTGTTGTCTTTCCCGCGTCAATATGAGCCATTATGCCAATATTCCGCGTCTTTTCCTGCGGGTATTGTCTCGGCATATCACTCTCTCCTCTCTAAATCCCTCACGGACAGCGCCTTACCAGCGGTAATGTGCGAACGCCTTATTAGAGTCCGCCATCTTATGTGTGTCCTCACGCTTTTTCACAGCCGCTCCGGTACTGTTCGCAGCGTCCATGATCTCACCAGCGAGGCGCTCTCTCATTGTTTTCTCGTTTCTGGCCCTTGCGTAGTTGGTCAGCCAGCGCAAACCAAGGGTCTGCCGCCTGTCCGCCCTTACTTCAATGGGCACCTGATATGTCGCGCCGCCGACGCGGCGAGCCTTAACCTCAAGTGTCGGCATTATATTCTCGAGAGCCGTCATGAAAACCCCAAGGGGTTCCTTTCCGGTTTTCTGGCCGATAATATCGAACGCTCCGTATACGGCTTTTTGGGCCACTCCCTTTTTCCCATCGAGCATAATGCTGTTTATCAGTCTTGTTACCATTATTGATTGATAAAGGGGATCGGGCAAAACTACTCGCTTTGGCACGTTGCCTCTTCTGGGCACAATACTTCCCTCCTTCATATGAAATGATTTCACAGGTACTCCTGCCGGACCGGCCGGCAGGTCTATGCTCGGCTATGAGGCATACAACGCAGGGGTGTTGAAGCGTATATGCAATCTTCATGGCAAGCATAAAGCTAATATTACTTGGTTTTTGGTCTTTTCGCTCCGTATTTTGAGCGTGCCTGCATACGATCGGCAACGCCTTGGGTGTCCAGTGTGCCGCGTATTATATGATAACGCACACCGGGCAGATCCTTTACGCGTCCGCCCCTGATCATAACCACCGAGTGTTCCTGCAGATTATGACCGACGCCGGGGATGTATGCTGTGACCTCATGTCCGTTGGTCAGCCTGATACGCGCAATCTTTCTCAGCGCGGAGTTTGGCTTTTTGGGGGTCGAAGTCCTGACCGCCGTGCAGACTCCGCGTTTTTGCGGCGAACTAAGATCCGTTTCCCTGTTTTTCAGGGTATTCAGCCCTTTCTGCATGGCCGGGGAATTAGACTTGTAAACCTGCGTTTCCCTGCCTTTTCTGACCAGTTGATTAAAGGTTGGCATTTACTTCCTCCTTTCTATAATTTATCAATATTTGCAACACAGTTGAATATGCTAACACATGAGCCGCTGCAAGTCAAGAAGAAATTGCCGGAATCCTATAACATTCATACAACTAATGTGTATATAACTAATATACTGATTACTAACTTTGATATTACAGGCGGGCTGCTTCACAGCATTGGTTTCACAATTCTCATAGGGCGTTCCCGATTAACAGAGACAAGTCGATGTCGTCCTCCGGCTCGGAGTCTACTTCGTTTTCATAGCTAACCACATCTCCGTAAGCCCCTTCCGGCCTGTCAATTTCGCTGTCAAATTTCCTGTATATTGCCAGTCCGCTTCCGGCAGGGACGAGCTTGCCGATAATAACATTTTCTTTAAGCCCGATAAGCCTGTCAACCTTGCCTTTTATCGCGGCCTCCGTAAGCACCTTGGTTGTCTCCTGGAATGAAGCTGCCGAAAGGAATGATTCAGTTGCCAGGGACGCTTTTGTTATCCCCATAAGCAGCGGCGACGAGACTGCGGGGCGAAGCTCAGTTTCTCCCGCTTCGATCCGGGCACGGATATTACTGTTAGCCAGCCTGAAATCGTTAATGTCCGCTGTGATTCCGGCGATTAGATCAGTGTCGCCCGCGTCTTCGATTCTGACCTTTCTCATCATCTGGCGGACAATGACCTCGATGTGTTTGTCGTTAATATCGACGCCCTGCTGGCGGTAAACCTTCTGTACTTCAGTGATTAGATAGACCTGCGCAGCAGCCTTGCCTAGAATACGCATGACGTCATGGGGGTTGAGCGCCCCGTCTGTCAGCCTGTCGCCCGCCTTGACCGTATCTCCGGATCGTACTCTTATTCCTGCGGAATAAGGCGATTGATATACTTTGGTCTCGCCGTCTTCAGGATTCGTTATAGAAATGGCTACGATCGCGTTTTTGCGTGTCTCCTCAACCTCAACATTGCCGCTAATTTCAGATAATATTGACATTTTCTTTGGTTTGCGCGCCTCAAAAAGCTCCTCAACGCGGGGAAGCCCCTGTGTTATATCTTCGGTTGCAACTCCTCCGATGTGAAATGTCCTCATCGTCAATTGCGTTCCCGGTTCGCCTATGGATTGCGCGGCTATGACGCCGACCGCTTCTCCTATTGATACTATACCGCCTGTCGCCAGATTGACTCCGTAACACTTTGCGCAAATGCCGCTGAGCGCCTCGCAGTCCATTACAGTGCGTATCTTCGCGGAATGTACGCCGCGCTCGCTTAATTTAGCCGCGTCCGCCTCAGTGAGCATATCGTCTTTTGTGAAAAGGACTTCGCCTGTTTTTGCGTCAATAATGTCTTCCGCGGGATAACGCCCGTTGATAGCCTCGCCAAATGATTCGACCATACTGCCGTTTTCGGATATCTCGGAGGCGACGATGCCGTCAAGCGTTCCGCAGTCGCTCTCTCGTACAATGACGTCCTGAGAAACATCGACAAGCCGGCGGGTCAGATACCCGGAGTCTGCGGTTCGCAGCGCCGTGTCCGCCAGTCCCTTACGGGCGCCCCTTGACGAGACAAAGTATTCGAGTACTGTAAGGCCTTCACGGAAGTTCGCCTTAATTGGTATCTCTATCGTCCTGCCGGCAGTGTTTGCCATAAGCCCGCGCATCCCGGCCAATTGCCTGATCTGTATCATACTGCCCCGCGCGCCTGAGTTGGCCATCATAAATACGGGGTTGTACTCGCTGAGCGTGCTTGTCAGAGCATCTGTAACGTCCTTCGTCGTCTTTTCCCATTCCGCGACGACAAGGCGGTAGCGCTCGTCGTCAGTAATGAATCCGCGTCTGTATTGTTTTTCGATATCAATAACTTTTTGCTCGGTCTGCCTGATTAGCGTCCATTTCGCATCCGGCACGATCATATCGGATATGGAAATTGTGATAGCCCCCTGAGTGGAATACTTAAAACCGAGGGCCTTGATGTTATCCAGCACCCTTGCAGACATCGTGAATCCGTGCTTCGTGATGCAGCGTTCAATTATCTTTTCCAATTCCTTCTTGCCGGTGCGGAAGTTTATCTCATATTCGAAAACTTGCTCGGGATCGGATCTGTCAACGAACCCAAGATCCTGGGGTATTGGCTCGTTAAATATTATTCTTCCGACCGTCGTTTTGATTATCCGGGTTTTCAGCATACCGCCGACAATTTTTTTCACACGGACATTGATCGGCGCGTGAATCCCGATTTCGCCGCATTGATACGCCATCAGCGCCTCGTTTTGCGATACGAAATATTTGTCGGCGCCCGGTTCGTCGTCGCGCTGGAATGTGAGGTAGTATGAACCAAGGATCATGTCGTGAGTCGGCACGGTTACAGGGTGACCGTCTTTAGGGTGCAGGAGGTTATTGGCGGACAGCATAAGTATTCTGGCCTCCGCCTGCGCCTCTGCGGAAAGCGGCAAGTGAATCGCCATCTGATCGCCGTCAAAATCCGCGTTGTACGCTGTGCAGACGAGTGGATGCAGCTTTAGTGCCCTGCCCTCAACCAAAACGGGTTCGAACGCCTGGATGCCAAGCCTGTGCAGCGTCGGCGCGCGGTTTAAAAGCACCGGATGTTCTTTAATTACAACCTCAAGGGCGTCCCATACTTCGATGAGCCCTTTGTCAACGAGCTTCTTTGCTGATTTTATATTATTTGAAATCCCGTCTTCAACAAGCTTTTTCATGACAAAAGGCCGAAACAGCTCAATCGCCATTTCCTTTGGAACGCCGCATTGATACAGTTTCAGTTCAGGACCAACGACAATGACTGAGCGCCCTGAATAGTCAACACGTTTGCCAAGGAGGTTCTGCCTGAAGCGGCCCTGTTTGCCTTTGAGCATATCCGACAGGGATTTGAGTGCGCGGGAGTTCGCGCCTGTGACTGCCCTGCCGCGTCTTCCGTTGTCAATCAGCGCGTCCACAGCCTCCTGAAGCATTCTTTTCTCGTTTCTGACAATTATATCAGGCGCGTGGAGCTGCATCAGCCGCTTTAAGCGGTTGTTGCGGTTTATTACGCGGCGGTAAAGGTCGTTAAGATCCGACGTTGCAAAGCGTCCGCCGTCAAGCTGAACCATTGGCCGTATTTCCGGCGGAATGACAGGGAGTACATCAATAACCATCCATGTCGGATCGTTACCGGACTGGCGGAAAGCCTCGACCACTTCAAGCCTTTTGACGAGCTTTGCCTTTTTCTGCCCTGTCGCTTCGCGGGATTCAGCTTTCAACTGTTCTGAGAAGCTAGTGATATCAAGATCGGCAAGCAAGTCGCGGATCGCCTCTGCGCCCATCCCGGCCCTAAAATCGTCTTCGTATTTTTCGCGCATTTCACGGTATTCTTTTTCGGTAAGGAGTTGGTTTTTGCGCAGCGGCGTATTGCCGGGGTCTATTACGATATAGGTGGCAAAATACAGCACTTTTTCAAGGATTCTCGGAGTAAGGTCCAGCAGCAGGCCCATCCGGGACGGTATCCCCTTGAAGTACCATATATGCGAAACAGGCGCGGCAAGCTCTACATGCCCCATCCTTTCGCGGCGAACGTTTGATTTTGTCACCTCAACGCCGCAACGGTCGCACACCTTGCCTTTATATCGTATTTTCTTGAATTTGCCGCAGTGGCACTCCCAGTCTTTTGTCGGACCGAATATCTTTTCGCAGAATAGGCCGTCCCGTTCCGGCTTGAGTGTTCTGTAGTTAATGGTCTCAGGCTTCTTTACTTCACCGCTGGACCAACTGCGTATCATATCCGGAGAAGCCAGCCCTATTTGCATGGCGTCGAATGGTATGGCGCCCATTATTCGCTCTCCTCCTCTATCTCTTCTTCTTCATCATCGGCGAAATCGAATACTTCCTCGTAGTCTTCAAGCTCTTCAATTTCATCGTCCTCGTCTTCAGAATCGAAATAATCCTGTTCATCTACTTCTTCTATCGAATAGCCTCTGGCTATGAATTCTTCATCCCTGCTTTTGTAGAAGCTCCTGTCATTAACGTTGGCGCTTGGTTCCTCTTCCTCTTCGCCTTTCAACTCTATCTTCATGCCGTTTTCATCCAGTACGCGGACGTCGAGACAGAGTGATTGGAGTTCCTTGACAAGAACCTTAAAGGATTCCGGCACGCCGGGCTTTGGAATGTTGTGCCCTTTAACGATAGCTTCGTACGTTCTGACCCTGCCGGTCACATCGTCGGATTTTACGGTCAGAATCTCCTGAAGGGTGTATGCCGCGCCGTAAGCCTCCAGCGCCCACACTTCCATCTCTCCGAAACGCTGCCCGCCAAATTGCGCCTTCCCTCCGAGAGGCTGCTGCGTAACAAGGCTGTAAGGCCCTGTCGAGCGCGCGTGTATCTTGTCGTCCACAAGATGATGCAGTTTTAGGAAGTATACGTATCCGACAGTTACCGGGCTGTCAAACGGATCTCCGGTCCGCCCGTCGTACAGGACGCTTTTGCCGTCCTCACGCAGGCCCGCGAATTTTAGAGTGTCCCATATATCCTGCTCGTTCGCCCCGTTGAATATCGGCGTCGCGACTTTCCATCCAAGGGTTTTTGCCGCATAGCCAAGGTGAACCTCCAGCACTTGTCCGATGTTCATTCGAGACGGAACGCCAAGGGGGTTTAAGATAATGTCAAGTGGTGTGCCGTCCGGCAGGTAAGGCATGTCTTCTTTGGGGAGAATGCGCGATACGACGCCCTTATTCCCGTGGCGTCCGGCCATTTTGTCGCCGACGCTTATTTTTCTCTTGTGGGCGATATAGCATCTCACGACCATGTTGACGCCGGGATTCAGTTCGTCTCCGTTTTCCCTTGTAAACACTTTCACATCGACAACAATGCCGCTTTCACCGTGAGGAACCTTGAGTGACGTGTCCCTGACCTCACGGGCCTTCTCGCCGAATATTGCGCGCAGGAGGCGTTCCTCCGCCGTCAAGTCCGTTTCTCCCTTTGGCGTCACTTTTCCGACCAGAATATCCCCTGCCGTTACCTCCGCGCCGACAGAAATAATGCCGCGCTCATCAAGATACCGCAGCGCGTCCTCGCCTACGCCGGGAATGTCCCGCGTGATCTCCTCGGGCCCAAGTTTTGTATCCCTGGCGTCTATTTCATGCTCCTCTATATGTATGGATGTGAAAACGTCGTCCATTGCAAGACGCTCATTTATCAGGATTGCGTCCTCATAGTTGTAGCCTTCCCAAGTCATGAATCCTACAAGTATATTCTTGCCAAGCGATATTTCGCCCTCGCAGGTTGAAGGACCGTCCGCAATAGTATCGCCGTCGGCGACACGGTCGCCTACAGATACTATCGGGCGCTGGTTCGTGCATGTACCCTGATTGTTGCGCGCGAACTTTGTCAGAAAATGGTTCTTAGGGCCGGTTCGATCATAATTGACCGTTATTTGCGTTGAAGAAACATAAGTGACAACTCCATCCCCCTCCGCCAATAGTATGACGGTCGAATCGACGGCGCATTTGTGTTCTATGCCGGTCGCGACTATCGGCGCTTCCGACATCAGGAGCGGAACAGCCTGCCGCTGCATGTTCGCACCCATCAGGGCGCGGTTTGCGTCATCGTTTTCAAGGAACGGAATCATTGCCGTTGCAATCGACACCATCATGCTTGGGGATATGTCGATAAAATCTATCCTGTCCCGGCTGACTTCGATTATTTCATCCCGGTGGCGGCAGGTAATTCGAGGATTAAGCAGACATCCGTTCTCATCCACCGGTTCCGTGGCCTGGGCAACTATGTATTGATCCTCCATGTCTGCCGTGAGATACACGATTTCGTCTGTAACCCTATATGTATTTTTCTCCACTTTCCGGAACGGAGCTATCATGAATCCGTACTCGTTGACGCGCGCGTATGAAGCGAGGTAGGAAATAAGCCCGATATTCGGACCTTCCGGCGTCTCGATTGGGCACATGCGCCCGTAATGGCTGTAATGCACGTCGCGGACGTCAAAGCTCGCGCGTTCTCTCGAAAGCCCGCCGGGCCCGAGGGCCGAAAGGCGGCGCTTATGAGTGAGTTCCGCAAGAGGGTTAGTTTGATCCATAAACTGCGATAGGGGCGACGATCCGAAAAACTCCTTAATCGCAGCCGTGACCGGTCGAATATTGATAAGCGACTGGGGAGTTATTATATCAAGATCCTGCAATGTCATGCGTTCCCGGATAACACGCTCCATACGGGAAAAACCGACGCGAAATTGGTTTTGGAGCAGTTCTCCCACGCTTCTCATACGGCGGTTGCCGAGATGGTCTATATCGTCCGGCTCGCCGATACCGTGGGCGATGCAGTTGAGGTAATTTACGGACGCGAATATATCGTCGGGGATGAGATGTTTCGGAATCAGCGCGTCAATGTTGTCGCGGATCGCTTCTTTCAGTTCATCCCCTTTGTATTTTTCAAGGAGTTCTCTGAGTACAATAAAGCGTACCCTTTCTTTGATCCCCAGTTCATCTTGAGGGTCAAAATCAACAAAAGCGTCCATCCTGACCATTCCGTTCGCGAAAACCTTGACCTCGCGCCCATCGGCTTGAACATATGCGTCGTTTACTCCGGCGGCGTCAAGCTCTTCCGCCCGTTTGCGCGTCAGTACCTCGCCGGCTTCCGCGATTATTTCGCCTGTCATCGGGTCGGCGACAGGCCGGGCAAGCTCCTGTCCGGCAAGCCGGGCCCATATGGCCAGCTTTTTGTTGAACTTATAGCGCCCCACAGTGGAAATATCGTATCGCCGGGCGTCGAAAAATAAGTTTGTAAGAAGGGTCAGGGCGCTGTCCACGGTCGGGGGGTCGCCGGGCCGCAGCCTTCTGTAAAGCTCAATAAGGGCCTCTTCACAATTGCGGCAAGTATCCTTTTCCAGCGTCGAATTGATACGTTCGTCATCGCCGAATATATCCATTAACTGCTGTGTGGTTTCCGCGCCGTTTTCCGCTCCGGAAACGGATAAGCGTGAATAAACGCTTTCATTCGGAACGCCGACGGCGCGCAAAAGCCATGTTATCGGAAGCTTTCTGTTTTTATCCACGCGGACATAAAACCCGTCGGACGCATCGGTCTCGTATTCGAGCCATGCGCCCCTGTATGGTATCATAGTTGCGGCGTAGATCGTAACGGCGGTCTTCAAATCCGCCCTCTTTTCATAGTAAACGCTGGGGGAGCGAATGATCTGCGATACGACAACACGTTCCGCGCCGTTAATAATGAACGTGCCGGCATTTGTCATGATCGGGAAATCCCCCATGAAGATCTCCTGCTCTTTTATCTCTTCAGTTTCTCTGTTTCTGAGGCGTACGCTGACCTTAATAGGGGCCGCGTAAGTGGCGTCTCTGGCTTTGCATTCTTCCACTGAATACTTGGGGTTTTCGGTCATGCTGTAGTCTATGAAAGTAAGCTCAAGGTTACCGGTGTGGTCGCTGATAGCGGCAACGTCGCGGAAAACTTCCCTCAACCCGGTTTCAAGAAACCAGTTGTAGGAATGCTTCTGGACCTCCAGAAGGTTTGGCATCTCCTGAATCTCTTCGGTTTTGGCATAACTTTTTCGTAAAGTTTTGCCGTATACCACGTCTTTTGGCATCAGCTTCACTCCTGCATTTCATTATTCGCTGCCGTATATGCTGTTTATAGGATAGCCGCTGACAAATAAGCGTCAAGCAGCCATTATTTGACACACACGGTCGCGTTGTTGCGTTTTCTGCATTTGCGCATTGACAATATTATGTTAAATATGTTAGCATACAAGAGGTGGAGTGACGTTGCCACTCCACTCAGCGCACACCATTGCCCATTTTACCACGATTCTGATATTTGTCAAGAGTTTTTTTGTGAATATTCGGGCGTGATTTATAATTAGCAACATGTAGCAACACGATTAAGGCGAGCTTATGCTCGCCTTTTATGTATGCCCCATTCGTAACTATTATTAGCTCATCTTCGCCGCCTTGCCAATAGTACAAAGCGCAGGAGCTGCATCAGAGACACCGCCAAAGCCCCCACATATGTCAGCGCGGCGGCAGTTAAGACTTTTTTTGATCCCGGCAGTTCTTCAAAGGTCAGTAGTTTAGTGTCTCTCAGCGCCTCTACAGCCCGGCCGGAAGCGTTGAACTCTACCGGGAGGGTAATGAGCTGAAACACCACAACGGCGCCGAACAGCAATATAGCGAGATTGATAAGCCCCGTCAGCTCGAACGCAAATCCGAAAATCGCAAGCGGCATGGCCAGTTTTGAGCCAATGCTTGTCACCGGAAGGATAGCCATGCGTATCTTAATCGGAGCATAACTGACCGCGTACTGTATCGCGTGGCCGGCTTCATGAGCCGCAACGCCGACCGCCGCGACCGTCGGTGCGTCAAACACCGAGTCGGACAGCCTGATAACATTGGAGCGCGGGTCAAAATGATCGGTCAGGTTGCCTCTGACCCGCTCTATTCTTACATCGCTGACGCCGGCATACCGCAAAACCTCGCGCGCAGCCTCTGCGCCGGTAATACGTTTGCTCGTAAGTTGTTTTGAATATTTTTTGAAACTGCCGGATACCATAAACTGGGCCAACATGGCGAATAAAATCGCGGGCAGCACCAAATAAACATACAAAGGATCAAAAGGCATATATAGCATAACTATCCCCCATTAGGGTATGTACGGAAACTCCCGGCCCGGGTGCGGTACTATGATGAGCTTGTCAGGAAGAATGCTCTGTGCCTGACTGACGTTGCGGTTCCAAGACTCTCAGACCACAGCTCATAGTCCCTTTCACGCAGAAGGTTTCCTGCAATCATATCTCTATACATCTCCCCAAAGCCTGATAAGAAAACCAGGTGATAACCAAAAGCTTCGGTAAAAATCAGCTCATAATCGCCGACCTGCCTGTCGGGGTCAAAAAGCCATCCGTCAATCTCCGGAACCATCGTCCCTTTTTGTATTTCCGTGTACAGTCCGCCTTCAGACCAATCATCCGAGTGTTCATCCATCATGTCAATCAAGAGCTGTTCAGTAGCACCGCCTTCAACAAACAGCGCAAGCACGGACTCCGCCCGTTCTCTCAGCTCAGCTTCCGTCATGGACTCATCGGCTTCGTCAAAAATATCAAAATCATCCCACTCATCATAGAAGTCATAATCTTCCTCATCGCGCATTATGAGTATCTGGCGCATTTCAGGCAAATAATAGCTGTTGTCGTCCCTGTCGATGTAAAACAGCACGATAACGCCGTCAGGTTCCACCGGGAATACTCCAACGTCCCCGTACGTGCGCTCGTCTTCAACGATCCACTCATCGTAATGGGCGACCATCTGGCCTCCGGCGGCCTCCATCAGGGTAGAGTCGTCTTCCTCAAACATTTCCTCGTCTAGGCTCCTTGCAGCGGAAATATAAGCTTCCTCCCGGTCGTCAATTTCAACAGCCCTGATTTCCGACGCGATTTCCTCCGCCCTTGCGACAGCATCAGGGAAGAGGTTCTCTCTCGCCGCTTCATATTCCCCGATGGATTCGAAATCCAATATGTCGATTTCTTCCGTGCTCACCTGAAAATACCTGAAAGTAAAAACATCATATGTGTCTCTGTTTTCAAAGTATTCTTCCGCCAACTCCTCCGCGCTGTAGGTAAACGAATCAATAATATGCTCGCGGAAAGAGTTTGAGACGTAGATGTACTCCATCACGTTTCGCAGGGACCTCTCGTTGAGGGGCGTATTGTAAAACGCGCGAAAAAAAGACTCCATTGAGGGAAATCCGCTCATTTCCGCCTGCGCCCTAAATTCCGTGATCGACTCTTCAAGAAACTCGCGCCTTTCATCCGGCATTACATAGCCGTACTCCATCGCGGCATTATACGCCGTAACCACCGCAGAAATCCTATTCACAGTCATCGTGTTAAAATAATCGGCCCATGTTTCGCCGGTGTCCGGATCGAAAATCTGGCTTGAATGCGGCCTGTCCGAAGACGGCAGCATACCGCTATCGGCAAAGCCCATACTATCAATGGTTTCACGGTAATCTGAAACTGTTGTATAGTAAAAATAGTCATACTCAACGGCCGTAAAACCTATGCCGCCAACTGTGATCACTGCGAACGTGCGGCGTATGTATCCTGAGTTAATGAAAAGCGCCCCGGCAAAAAGCACTACGAGGACGGCCGCGATTATGATCGCCGTGATTTTTGTCTTTTTCTCTTCACGCCGCTCCTTGGCCGCCCGGGCTTCCCTGCGCTCATCTCTTCCTGCCTTTTTCTCAAATAATCCACTCATTATTACTTCAATCCTTTTGCATTTCTAATAGAGTACCGTTAGTCTGTGCATTATACTCGAAAGCTCCGCTGAGCGCAACTGTTTATTTTCGCTCCCCCGCCGTGCCGTGCGGCCCATTTATAACCTGCACCGGTAGGCAGGTGGGTCGCCTCCTTCCGGTTTCGCTGCTTCCAACGTCCAAACCGCGTCACGCGCGGCCCGGGAGGCCTGCAATTCACCGAAAGAGTCCGGCGTCCCTTATTATAAATGTGGGTTTAAAAAGGCCTGTCACAAACAAAGCAGGGGGACTTTTTAGTTGAGAGTTGAAATTCAGTCTTCACCCGGCAGCTCAGAGAATCTTTCCGCGAAAGCTGCGTAGACGAAATCCAGTTCGTTTTCATCGTCTACCGTTACAAGTACTTCTTCCTCGCCTTCTTGTACAACTTTTAGTATGACGTGGCCGTAGTCCTCGTCGCTCTCGTCCATATCCGCCGGTAAGAACAGCATATACAGCTCGCCGTCAACTTCCGCCGTATCCAGATGCTCCAGCTCGAATTCATTGCCGGTATCATCCGTTACGATGATATAATCGTTCCCGTATCCGCCGTCCATTTAAGCACCTCTCACAATACCGCTTATCGCCCAAATAAATCTCAACTAACAATTTCTGTTGCCCATATTACTCTATTGATAACAAAAAATCAAGGCTATTACAATATAAATTCTGCACAAATTTGACAATGTGTGCTGCTGCTTTCATTTTTTTAGGGACTCAATCTGTATTCGAGATATCTATTGTGCAATATGAAAACTCACTGTAGGGGTGTGCATTTTTAAAAAGGGTGTGCATAGCCGAAAAGCCTTAAAATACAAGAATACCACAGGAGCGATTAAAGCCGCCACCATAGGATTTTCCGTATCATACGCCACGCACTCCTATGCTTTTTCAGCCAGAACCCGCAGAGCATCAATCGTCATCTCCCAAGTGACATCGGCGGCATAGCTGTATTTTTTACGGTACTTCTCCCAAAGGTCAATCATGACCGGGCTTTCCATTATCATCTCGATGGCGTCCGGCATATCCATCATTTGCTCGGAAGTGCCGCGCTTTTCAACCGTCTTTTGCATAGCTGCCTTGTCCATCGTGGTACGCGTGTCAATGCCGACCATCGCAGCGATGAGCATACCGCCTTTGAGGATGAAGCTGTTCTTGTAATCGGAAAAGGCAATGCGTTCCAAGAACCGTTCCTGCATGAAATTCCGTAGAAGGATTTCCGCTTCCACGTTCGCTTTTTTGGAGAGGTTACGAACGAGAGCCTTTAGTTGCGTCGATGTTTTCATAGGAGTACCTCCATGTAGCTTCTGAGCCGTTTTGCGACTTGGAATGTTTCAGCCATACGCATGAGCATGTTCAAGTTCTTGTCTTTTCGCCCTGCGTATCGTTTGATTGCGTCTGTTACGACGGCGATATCCATTTGGTTTCGGCTTCGCAGACAGTCGCAGATTGTGCGCTCCAAATCGTAAGCGGCAACGGTATGCCCGAACATCGTCGCAAGTTCCGTCTTACCAAGCTCGTGTAATTCCCTCTTAATAGTGAACACAGTTAGCCCGTCTGCCCGCAGCCTTGTGGCGTTATAACCCGTCGGCACAGTCACGCAGTAGCAAAGGGGATCGCGGTCAGTCAGGTCATGCAGGAACAGCGCCGTTTCATGCGAGTAGATGACCTTCGGACGACGTAGCTGAACAGTGTACATTTCATCAACAAACTCGTCTGGCGAAACGTAAACGCCAAAAGCCACACGTTCCAATTCGCCCGCTTTCACAAGCAGGCGCAAACGTTCATTGGAAACACCGATCGTATTCGCTTGAGCAGTAGTGACAGTACCACCGTTTTTCGTTAAAATTGATTGTAATTCAACAGGCAGAGCCATGCGACCACCTCCAATTTGATATTTACGCTCTTATTGTATCACTAACTTGTATGAAAATCAAGCATAAAATTGATTTTCATGCTTGCATGAGAAATGAAAGAAGCACAAATATCAAAATCCCACGAAAGCGTTTAGTGCCATAACTGTTGCTCTTACTTTGGGAATTTACCGGGTATGAAAATTAAATTCATGGCAGTAGCATTTTTCGCTGCTGTGTAGTATAATGTTTGGGATAAGCCGTTAACAACATGTTGTCTGAGGATTTTTAGTCATGACCGATAGAAATAAGAGAACAGCAATGATAATCGCCAGGACAGGGGTATGGGCGATAGGAGATATTGTTGCGCTTGTTTTGAAGATTGCGGGCACAGTGGTTCTGACCGCATTGACTACCGGCGCCATATTTGCGTGTATTTTTGTTATATACCTGAGAACTAACCTTGCGACGGGGCTTGACGTAAACCCCGCGACTTTTGATATGAGCCTGTCAAGCGTAATTTATTACATAGACAAAGAGACCGGTCAGGAACGTGAACTTGTCACCCTCCAAAGCCTTGAATTTCGCTTATGGGTAAATTATGAAGATATACCCGAGCATATGATACAGGCCCTTGTCGCAATCGAGGATCACCGGTTTTATGATCATCAGGGCGTAGACTGGTATCGCACGGGAGGCGCGTTTCTGAATATGTTTCTGAGTATGAGAGATACATTCGGCGGCTCAACTATCACTCAGCAGCTTATTAAAAACCTGACCCATGATGATGATACGACCGTTCAAAGAAAGATGCTGGAGATTTTCAGGGCTTTGGAATTTGAAAGACAGTATCAAAAAGAAGAGATAATCGAATGGTATCTTAACTTCGTCTACTTCGGCCACGGCCGTTACGGCATTGGCGCGGCAGCAGACTATTACTTCGGCAAGGAAGTATCCGAGCTTACCGTCGCCGAATCCGCAGCCATTATCGGCATTACGAACAACCCTTCAAGATTCAGCCCATACGCCGACAGAACCGCGAATAAAGAGCGCCAGGAGACCATCCTGTTTCGTATGCATGAACTCGGATACATTGAAACCGAGCGTGAATACAGGCGGGCGCTCAATCAGAACCTTGAATTCCGGCGCGGCGAGCACAGCGTGCGTGAAGAAGTTGTATACACCTGGTTTGAGGAGGCTATCATCGCTGACGTCATTCGGGATCTGATGGCTTTAGAAGGCCATTCCGAGCAACAGGCCAGAAGGATCCTTTTTACAAACGGTTTGAGGATAATCTCCACAATCGACCTTGAAATACAAGAAATCGTCGATCAGACATACACAAATCCGGATTCGCTGCCGAATGTTACCGGTTCCGCGCAGCCATTGCAATCGGGGATTGTCATAGCCGATCCGTATACAGGCGAGATAAAGGCGCTATCGGGCGGCGTTGGAAGAAAGCGGGCCAATATCCTGCTCAACCGCGCAACCGGCACGCGCAGGCCGCCCGGCTCGGCGATAAAACCCATATCTGTTTACGCGCCGGCTATGGAACACGGCTTTATTACGCCTGAAACAAGATTTAACGACAGCGCGCACTCAAGCCTCACAGGGACAAATTGGATGCCGCGAAATGCCGACCGTTCATACAGCGGCATGGTGACAGTAAGAACAGCGCTCCGCCGCTCCCTTAATACCGTCTCCGCTCTGGCGCTCGACAAGATGGGGGTCTCTATTTCTTATCAGTTTATGAAGGAGTCACTCGGCTTTAACCTCCACGCCGACGATGAGAATTATGCCCCACTCGCAGCCGGACAGCTCACTTACGGCGCGACTGTGCGCGAAATGGCCTCGGCGTTTACTATTTTCCCCAATGGCGGGGAGCGCGCCGAGCTGCGTACATATTCGAGGATCTACGACTCGACCGGCGCAATTCTTATCGACAATGCGCCGCAATACACCAACGCGATCAGCGAAAGTACCGCATATTGGATGACAGATATGCTTTTAGATGCGGTGAGGTCCGGAACCGGCACCGCTGCCAACCTCGGCAACAATTATCCTACCGCGGGCAAAACAGGCACCTCTACAGACAGCAAAGACCGTTGGTTCGTCGGTTTTACGCCCTACTACATTGCCGCTGTGTGGACCGGCTTTGATATGCCTGTTCCCATGAACTCCAGCGGGAACCCGGCCGCACAAATTTTCAGGCAGATAATGCTCCCAATCCATGAGGGGCTGCTGCCGAGGCAATTCGTCAGGCCGGACGACGTAAACCTGCCGCCGCCGGTACAGTCGACAAACAATGTCGAATATATTATCAGAGGGATAGCTTTAGATGGAAGAATCGTCTATGAGTCGGTCGAGAGCGCGCCCTTGGGCACGGAGCTGGTCGTATCGGCGCCTCCGCTTACCGGCTATACGATCGACGGCTCTACGTCATGGCATATGACGTTGGGTGAGGATCCGATGATGAACATTGCGTTGTTTATATACGTGGAGTTGTATCCGTCATACACCGAAGACCCGGTAGACACGCCCGACCCGCCGGAGGAGACACAGCCGCCGACAGATGATGATCCCCCTACAGATCCACCGACGGAACCACCGCCGACAGATGATCCCCCAACAGATCCACCGCCGCCGGAACCACCGCCGCCGGAACCACCGCCGCCGGAAGATCCGCCGGAAACAGAGTAGGGAGGATAGGGGTGGAAAGGGCAATCGCCTACGAAAACAATATGTGCTACACTGGCTTTTCGATTATCATGTGCTGCATAGAAAGCGAAGGCGGCTATGGGATACATGACAGTTCGGCAAACCGCCGGCAAATGGGATTTGTAAATACGGCGGTACTGCTTTTCCACCTAAAAGTATAAAAATCAGATGAAATTTACAACTTAAACCTGTTTCAATTGATTGAAACACTTGAACCAACTCTCTGTGACAAAAATGGAAGAAGCAGGTAAAACCGCCGATCGACAAGCTCTTCAACATCGTAATTCAATAATCTAATAACTGTGATATCGAAATTTATAGCATCTTCACTACCGGACAGCCGTATCTTTGCAGGCATCTTGTCCGCTAAACTCTCGTCCTTGTCGAGCTGGATCAGCACCGGCACGGGCAGCTCAAATTCTACCACGTCCCTAGCGCCCTTGTTTCTCATTGTGCTCAAAGGTGGATTTCGGGCGCGAGCAGTTCATCGTGGAGCTAAAGCGACGAGTCGGGGCACGATAAGGCGTACAAGCAGCTTCTCGGCTACATGCGCAGCAAGGGCGCTGCCGAAGGCTACATGCTGACGTTCGATTTCCGCAAATCCGCAAGCAAGCAGCCATACGCAAAGTGGGTCGAGCTCGCCGGGGCGAGGATTTTTGACGTGGTCGTGTGAGCGTAGCTACTACACTAAAGGGACGAATCTGACATTCAACTTTTCATGAATGTTAGGCTCGTCCCTGCGTTCATTATTTAACCCGTATACGAAATTTACTCAGTATATGAAGCCGACGCATCAATCCCGATAGTGCTTGCCGCCTCGTCCCATGTCACGCCGATGTCGAGGGCGCGCATAAGTTCGCGCAATTGGAAGAAGTTGTTGCCGCCGATGTTATATGCAATAAGGTTCAGCTCCTGCCCGTCGAGCAATACCCTTGATGTCGTCGGGTTCGCGGTTTGGGGTACCCCGCCGCCCTGCTCCATCTCACCGCCGACCGGCTCATACGGCTGCCTGCTTGTTAGCGATATCGCGTTTGCCTCACCATCCCAGCCTACCGCAAACTGTTTGCTTGAGCCGCTGAGCGCAAAGGCAAGGTCACGCAGCTTGAAGAAGTTGTTGCCGCCTATGAGATACGCCTCAAATGCCGTAGCCTCGCCGTTGACAATGACTGTCGAGGCAGTGGGGTTGACGGTCTGCGATGCGGGAGGCGCAGTTGGCTCCGGCGTGGGTTGTTGCGGCGGCGGGGTCACAGGCGCTGCGCCCGGTAGCATGACGCCGTCCATAACATGTCCCGGGGATGTGCGGCGATCACCATAGAAGCCTCCCGTGCCGTCGCCGAGCTGCCCGCTTCCATTCGAGCCCCAAGCCCACAATGTGCCATCCGTTTTGATTGCCATTGTGTGACCAGTGCCGGCCGATACTGCGGCAACGCGGTCCAGAACCTGTACCGGGGATGTGCGGTCGGTTGTTGTGCCGTCGCCGAGCTGCCCGTAAAAATTACTCCCCCCAGCCCACAATGTGCCATCCGTTTTGATTGCCATTGTGTGTAGAGCGCCCACCGACACTGCGGCAACGCCGTCCATAACCTGTACCGGGGATGTGCGGTCGGTTGTTGTGCCGTCGCCGAGCTGCCCTTCAGTATTCCTTCCCCAAGCCCACAATGTGCCGTCCGTTTTGATTGCCATTGTGTGAGCGCTGCCCGCCGACACTGATACAACGCCGTCCATAACCTGTATCGGGGATTGGTGGAAGAGAAAAATTGCGCCGTCGCCGATTTGCCCCTGTTCATTCGACCCCCAAGCCCACAATGTGTCGTCCGTTTTGATTGCCATTGTGTGAGCTAAGCCGGCCGACACTGATACAACGCCGTCCATAACCTGTACCGGGAATCTGCGGGTGGTTTCCGTGTCGTCGCCGAGTTGCCCGGAACTGTTCGACCCCCAAGCCCACAATGTGCCGTCCGCTTTGATTGCCATTGTGTGACCAGTGCCCGCAGAAATCGTTGCGAACAAATCGCCCTGTGCCGCCGCCGGGGGCGATATCGCCGGCAGCAGCGCGAGGATCAGGGCAAGCGCGAGCGCTGTGGATAATATGCGTTTTTTCATTACAAGATACATTCCTTTCTTAATTTAACGACTATAAAAAAGTCACTTTTTTTAGTGCGCTATTTTTTGTGAAATGACGCAGAAAACGCCCGATTTGTGACAAATTATCACATAAAAACAGTGATTGTCAAGAAATTTAGAGACTATAAAAAAGTTCACCTTTTTATAGTGCGCTGATTAATTTGCCATATAAAGCACACGATATTTTCTGATTTTACTTATGGTCTGCGGGAAACAAACTCTCAAACATGCTTGAAGCTGTATGTGCTTATAGCATAATAGCCAATATCAACAGGTTAGGCCCTCTAAACCCCCTTCGCGCACGGAGGGGTGGCGCGGAGCGCCGGGGGTTGTTCACCGACGTGCCTGAAGGCTCATGGTACACTGACGCCGTTATATGGGCGGCAAATAACGGCATAGTCAGCGGGATCGACCTGCCTGCCGGACAGGCGGGCGGCGGGCTGTTTGGGCCGGATGACAATATCTCAAGGCAGGATTTGGCAGTCATCCTCAATAACTACGCCGTGTTTGCCGGATTGAAACTGCCTGTTAATCGGAGTTACACAGGATTTAACGACGAAGCGGACATGGCTGGCTATGCAACGGAGGCCATAGAGCGACTATACCGGGCGGGCGTAATCAGCGGCAAGCCGGGCAATGCATACGACCCAATGGGCAGCGCAACCCGCGCCGAGGTTGCAACCATGCTGATGAATTTCCTGCACGCTGTAGATCAGGCATTGGCGGATGCGCCGGGCGGCGCGCCCGGAGCGCAGCTCACGCTCTCAAACACATCGTCGCCGGACGCGCTTATCGACAGGCGGGCACGCAAGCTCGTCGAAGCGCCTGTACCATCCGTTGACAATAAAGATGATATCGACTTGATAATGAACTTGCTTTGGGACTGATACCTCAAAGAGTCGCATGGGCGGGAACCCCCGCCCATGCGACTCTAACTTGATAAGACTATTCTATAAAAGCAGTCTGTAAATCCCGTCTCCCATAAAGGATTCTTGCTACGTTTACAATGGAGCGTTCATCATCGACAAGATAAAAAATTAGATAGTTTCCGATAGCGACGAAACGGTATCCTTCCGAACGAAGCCTCTCGTCATGGTGCAGTGGGTAAATATAGGGGTGTTCGCTAATCAACTCGAGTTTTTCGTTTACGGCTTTGAAAAAGTTCTCAGCAGACTGCGGATTAAGCAAATCATCGCAAATGTATCTAATAATATCGTCAAGATCGATTGCCGCTTGCTCAGAAAGCTTAGCCTGAAAAACCATATTTTTCACCTATGCGCGCCAAGGCTATATCAGCTTCGATTACTTTGCCATCCTTGATCTGTTCCATCCCAACGCCGAGTTTTTCGTACAGCTCATCTTTGCTTCTCACCACAACGTTTCCCGGCGCCATAGGAATCCTTACGTCAAACGGCAGCCCACCGACAAGGTAAACTTGATGAAGAAGCAAATTGACTGCTTCAGATATAGATAGGCCGAGCATTTCAAGTGTTTTTTCCGCTCTTAATTTAACTACATCGTTTACACGTATATGAAGAGTTTCATTTTTTGCCACGCAATACCACCTCCTCCTGAATAATAATGTATCACATTCATTACGCAAAATCAATACATATTAAAAACAATCCGGCAATCCGGAGACGGTAAGCATTCCGGTCATTTTCCTTCCAGCCGGCAGCAGCCATGATTCTGCGGAAATCCTCAACATACAAAGCGCCGCTTATGCATTCCCCGCGCAATACGGGATCGGCTGCCAGTGATTCCGATATGCGGCAATTCGCGAAAACATCGGAGAAATAAAGTTCGCCGCCCGGTTTTAGGACACGGAATATTTCCTCGAATACACGCTCTTTTGCGGAAGAAAGATTGATGTCCACTCTCCTCTCTCCCCTCTCCTCTTCTTTAAAGCACTTTCGCCAAAAAGCTTTGGAGCCTCTCGCTTTTTGGGGCGGTAAATATCTCTTCCGGGGTGTTTTCTTCCACTATTTTTCCTTCGTCCATGAATATGACCCGCGTGCCTACCTCTCTGGCAAAGCCCATTTCATGGGTCACGACGACCATTGTCATCCCGTCCCGGGCAAGCTGCTTCATAACGTCCAGCACCTCCCCGACCATTTCGGGGTCGAGGGCGCTGGTCGGTTCATCGAACAGCATTACGTCGGGGTCCATGCACAGGGCGCGGACAATTGCGATACGCTGCTTTTGACCACCGGAAAGCTGGCTTGGATATGCGTCCGCCCTGTCCGGCAATCCGACCCGCTCAAGCAGCGCCATCGCTTTCGCTTCAGCGGCCTCTTTCGGCATTCCGAGCAGCTTCAGCGGCGCTATGGTCATATTCTTAAGCACCGTCATATGCGGAAAAAGATTAAAATGCTGAAAAACCATCCCCATTTTCTGGCGGTGAATATTAATATTGACCTTTGGATCGGTGATATCGACGCCTTCAAATGTGACCGTACCGCCGGTCGGCGCCTCAAGCAGATTCAGGCATCGCAAAAGGGTCGATTTCCCGCTCCCGGATGGCCCGATGACGACCAGCACCTCGCCTTTGTGCACCTCAACATCTATCCCATCAAGAGCCTTAATATCGGCTTTAGAAAAATACTTCTCCAAACCGCCGGTCCGGATAAGTATCTCATTTTTTGCATTGTCATCGCTCACTGCTTCTCAGCCTCCTCTCAAGCCTGCCGACAAGCCATGTGAAGAACATTACAAGAATCAGATAAACAATAGCGACGGCAATAAGGGGCAAAAACGGCGAAAATGTGCGCCCGCGTATTATATCCCCCGCCTTCGTTATATCCTGTACGGCGACATAGCCGACCACCGCCGTTTCTTTCAGCAGCACTATAAACTCATTAACTAAAGTCGGAAGCGTGTTTTTGAATGCTTGCGGCACAATGATATATCGCATAGTTTGCAAGTAGTTGAACCCCAAACTTCGTCCGGCTTCAAACTGGCCGTTGTCTATCGCCATTATGCCGCTTCTGAAAATCTCGGCAATATATGCGCCGGAATTGATTCCAAAAGTCAAGATCCCTATTATAACTCCGCTTCTGACACTGACAAGTATTATGAAAAAGAAAATCATCAGTTGAACGACGATCGGCGTGCCGCGAATAACTGTCAGGTATAACCTGCATATCAGGTTCATTAACCTGAGCATTATGCGCAGCGGGCCGCGTCTCATGCCGCTTATGTTCTTGTCGTGCGTTGAACGCACAATCGCGACGATAACGCCAATAGTCAGTCCGATCAGCAACGCGAAAAAAGTAATTCTAAGAGTGACCCCAAGGCCGTTCCACAGGAGCCTCCATCTGTCGTCTACGATGAAATTCAGGACAAACTGTCTTCGTAATCCTTCAAACCATTCCTGCAAAGAAACCCGCTCCTTAGTCAGCCCCCAAGTGCTGTACAACGTAATTACGCCTACCATAGTTGCGCCTAAATTTTTTCTTCTGTCAAAACGAAAATACCCAACGCAATTATTGCCACGCTAATTCGTAATCGCAGTATTAGTCAGCCGTTATGTATTTATCTATGATCCGCTGGATCGTGCCGTCGGCTTTCAGCTCGCTCAGTGCGTTGTTGACAGCTTCGAGCAAGGCGTTGTTTTCTTTGCCGATTGCGATGGCATAATCCTCTACAGCGTACTCGGTATCCAGTATCTTGAGTCCGGGATTCGCTTCAACAAATGATTTTGCAGGCTCATTGTCTATAATTACTGCGTCTGCCCTTTCGGTTACAAGGGCTAAGATAGCGTCCCCGCCTCTCCTGAAACGGTGGATAGTTGCCAGACCGGCGTCCTCAAGGTCTTCCGAAGCATAAATATCGCCCGTGGTAGACTCCTGAACGGCTATTTCGTAGTGGGCGCCTTCTTCAAACAAGTCGTCAACGTTTGTGATTTCCGAACCTTCCCGTACGATAACGACCTGTACGCCGGTAGAATAACTATCGGCGAAATTGACGTTTTCCAGGCGATCCGGCCTGACCGTCATGCCGGCCATACCTATGTCCGCCCTGCCGCTGACGACTGCCGGTATTATGGCGTTAAAATCCATGTCGTCAATACGCAGAGTAAGGCCAAGTTTTTCCGCGATTGCGGCCGCTATCTCGGCGTCAATTCCGACTATTACGCCGCCGTCTACAAACTCATACGGAGGGAAGTCGGCGCTCGTTGCCATAACAAGCACGCCCTGTTCCGCTGTCAGGCTCACTGTGTTGTTGCTTCCGCCGCAGGCGGAAAGTGTAAGTAACATCGCAATAATCAATGCGCACGTCAACACCCATGTTGCTTTTTTCATTTTTCATCCTCCATTTGCACAGATCAAGTAATAGTATTCGTTATTATATAGCCTGCCGATACTGAATACAAGTTAAACTTCTTTTTCGCTGCACCGCGCCCGTACACTACTCTGCCGCCTTCATCATAATCGCGCATTCGATGCGTTTTTTGAACATCTCGCAGCCAAGCTCATATATGCCGCCAATGTCGCCTGACGCATTATAGGCGTTTGCGGCGCAGCCACCGCTGCAATAGTATCGCGCCCAGCACCGTCGGCATTCGCCGCGTGAAAATATATCGTTGCCGCCGAACTCGCCGCGCAGCTTCTCATTGAAAACGCCGCTGTAAATATCGCCCATCAGGAATTTTTCATTGCCCGCAAACTGGTGGCATGGGTATAGTTCCCCGCTCGGAGTCACCGCCAGATATTCCGTACCAACCCCGCACCCGGCTACACGCTTATGCACGCACGGCCCGCCGGTCAGATCCAGGTTGTAATGATAAAAGAAAAAAGCTTTCCCCTGCCTTTTTCGCTCAATCATCTCAAACGCCAGCCGCTCATACTGATTGCAAATCGCTGTCAAATCGCTTATCGTCAGGCCGTGGGGAGCGCCGGGTTTTGTTACGACAGGTTCCATCGACAGTTGCGTAAATCCAAGGTCGGCAATGTGCAAGATATCATTGACAAAATCAAGGTTTTCGCCCGTAAAAGTACCTCTGATATAGTATTCCGCGCCGCCGCGCGATTCCGCCAGCTTCTTTAGCTTGGGCAAAACCTCGGAGTAGCTCCCTCCCCCGCCATTCGGGAGTTTGCGCATTGCGTCGTTGGTTTCCGGGCGGCCATCGAGGCTGAGAACCACATTATGCATTTGTTTATTTGTGAAGGAGATAACATCCTCGTCGATTAGCAGTCCGTTTGTCGTAAGAGTGAACCGAAATCGCTTACCGCTCTCCGGTTCCCTGCCGCGCGCGTAATTGACGATTTCTTTTACCACGCCCCAGTTGAGCAGCGGCTCCCCGCCAAAGAAGTCAACGTCAAGATTCTTTCGGTTTCCGGAGTTTTCTATCAAAAAATCAATAGAGCGTTTACCCGTTTCAAGGGCCATCAGTCCGGCGCCGCCGTACTCACCCTTGCCGGCAAAGCAATATGAGCATGTCATATTGCACAAGTGCGACACATTCATGCACAAGGCTTTAAGCGGCCATATGCCGCGCCGGATTTTAAAATTATCGGGCGTGAATAGCTTGCCCTGATTTTTCAGCTTAACTATCTCGGCGGCAAGCTCATCAATCTCAGCACCAGTCAACTGCGGGTGTTTTTCCATGAGGAGTACGGCAAGGCCATCCTCGCCGCCGTTTTCATATAATCCTATTGCATCGTAAGCTATGTCGTCAACTTTGTGTATAGACCCGCTTGCGGGATCAACGACAATATTAAGCCCGCCCAGCTTATACCGATGACACAAGGGGACGGCTACCTCGTGTTCGTTCGCGAACACACAAGAACCATCCCCTTGCGCACGCGTATGCGTTTCTACGATTCTCAACTCTTTAAAGTTTTCAATTCCGAACTGCGCGGCAGAGCTGTGGCGGAGCATTGCTGATTTGCGACGCCGCAGGAAGTCTTACACGCCGACTGGCAAGAAGTCTGGCATTCGCCGCAGCCGCCGTCCCCGGCGCTATGCGCAAGGTCTCGCGTCTCAATGGTCACAATTCTATTCATATATTATCACCTTTCATATATTACCTTTTCCGATAAAAACTAACATATTTCCGCCCGATTGTCAATTAATACGGTCTAAAACCTTGATAAAAAAAGATTTCAGGAGTATAATAACCGTAATTAATAATATACAGGAGTGAAATGATCATGATCAAAACATTGACAGCGTATACGGCCGAGTTAGACGACGAAGAACTGGCAATCCAGCAGATCAACTCCCAACTCAGCCTTGGCGGGGGACTCATGAAAAACACTATAGGCATTGTCGCTTGCCACTATGAATTTGTAATATCAGATGTTTTCAAATCCATATGCGAAGCCCTGCCTTTTGACGTCGCCGGTACAATATCATCCGGTCAGTCCACCCAGGGCCAGTCAGGGTCGCTTCTCCTGACGCTGACGGTTCTGACCAGCGACGACGTTGAATTTGATTTGGTATTAACTCAGTCTTTACTCACTGAGCCGGCCGCCGCCATAGCTGAAAGCTACAAGAACACTGTCAGGGATGTCAAGCCGGCTTTGATTCTCACATTTGCGCCGTTTATTCTCCAGAATTGCGGCGATGATTACGTGAATGTTCTGACCGATGTATCAGGCGGCGTCCCATGCTTCGGTACCTTGGCTGTTGACGATACCCTGGATTTTTCAAATTGCTTTATGCTGGCGGGCGGCGAGCATTACCGTGACTCAATGGCGATGGTTTTAGTTTATGGTGACATACGCCCCAAGTTTCATGTCGCTAATATATCTGAAAACAGAATGCTTGAAAAGAGCGCCGTGGTGACTAAAAGCGCGGGTCCTGTCCTTATGGAGCTAAACAAGCGCCCGGTAATAGATTACTTTGAAGACTTGGGGCTGGTGAAGGCCAGCGAAACGCAGTACGCTATGGCTTCGCTGCCGTTCTTGCTCGATTACAATGACGGGACGCCAAAAGTTTCAAAAATACTGGTCACACTCACACCGGAAAAATACGTCATATGCGCCGGCGCAATGCCCGAGGGCAGCACGTTGTACATGGCGACGACCGATAAGGACGACGTAATCCTGACGACAGGTCTGGCCGTTGACAAAATCATTGACGAAATTGACGGCGCCTCAGTGCTGCTAATTTATTCCTGCATCGGCAGGAGCATGACGATGGGCTCGGATCAATATAGGGAAATGGAACTTATCAACCAGAAAATCGGCAGCAAACTGCCATATATGATGGCAAACTCAGGCGGTGAAATCTGTCCGACCCAATTGTCTGAGGGGAAAGCAATCAACCGTTTCCACAACAATGCGTTTGTAGCCTGCATGTTTTAAGAACCATTTGCCGGAGAGGGGGGATAACTTGCCGGAGATTTCTTTGGATGAAGAAAATCATATTCTTGTCGAAGAAAACGCAAAACTTTTGAGTGAAATCAGCGAATTAAAGCGAGAAATTAAGAAATCGGCGCGTGAGCTTAGGATAACAAACAGCTTACTCGACAAGGTATCAAAGGCGGCTGAGGCAAAGGACGCCCTCAATGTCACACTGTCCGACGCCAATGTAAAACAGCGCGCGTATACAGACATGCTGCTGCAAAGCTGCCCTAACATAATCATACTTTTCGACGGCGACGGGCGTTTTGCACTATCAACCAGATCCCTGATGACTGCTATGAATATCCCGAATTTCGATTATATAAAAAACAGAAAATTCGGTGAAGTGTTCCCCAGTTATTTTACCGATGAAGGAGTTGCCGCCTTTTCCTCCGCGTTTGACAAAGCCGCTTCCTCCGATGAAATCGTCCGATTTGACTCATATATCGACTTTGACCTGAGCGGAATGCCAAAGTTCTACTCATTGGAGCTGAGCCGTGCCGGGGCAGGGCTGAATGGCGGCAGCGCCGACATGTCCGGAGTTTTGGCGGTCATGGTCGATTTGACCGACTATATGCGCGAAAAGAAGCGGGCCGAGGATGCAAGTAATGCCAAGTCAGATTTTCTGGCGACAATGAGCCATGAAATCAGGACGCCCATGAACGCAATCATCGGTTTGAGCGAAATGCTTGACCGCTCCACCATGTCCGAAAAGCAAAAAGAGTACGTATTCGACATTAAAAAATCCTCTGCCGCCCTTTTGGACATTATAAACGATATTCTTGATTTCTCCAAAATTGAAGCCGGAAAAATGGAGCTGCACAATGCAAATTTCAGCTTAAAAACCCTTCTGAATAATCTGCGCTCCATGTTTGCCATACTCTGCCGAAAAAAAGGACTCGATTTGCGTTTTAATATGTGTGACGGTATGCCGGAAATCGTTTTCGGTGATGAAACCAGGCTTCGCCAGATCTTGATAAATCTTCTGTCAAACGCGGTAAAATATACAAAAAAAGGAAGCGTTACCTTCCATGCGCGTACAGACGGCGATAATTTACTGGTTTCCGTTACGGACACCGGCATCGGCGTACGTGAACAGGACTACGGGAAATTGTTCGAGCCATTTGAACAATTGGACGTCCGCAAAAACAGTAACACCATAGGAACGGGGCTCGGGCTTACCATTTCATATAACCTATGCCGAATGATGGGCGGTGACCTTAGTTTTGACAGTGTCTACGGAGAAGGCTCTACTTTCCGCGTCAGCATCCCTTATGAAAAAGCGAACCTGGAACTCTACGAAGAAAATATTGACGTCATTCAATTCGCCGCCCCTGAGGCAAGAGTACTTGTCGTTGATGACATTGAGATAAACCTGACGGTTGCCGAGGCGTTGCTGGGTACTTTCGAAATTGTCCCCGATCTGGCCTTGAGCGGAAAAGAAGCAATGGATCTCATAGGCAGGAATCAATACGATATAATATTTATGGATCATATGATGCCGGAAATGGATGGGATAGAAACGACTCTTCTTATCCGCGAGCTTGGCGGCTGGTACGAAAAGACGCCAATAGTTGCGCTGACCGCAAACGCGATCACAGGCATGGAGCAGGTGTTTCTGGATAACCGAATGGATGGTTTTTTACCAAAACCCGTAGAAATTGACTCCTTGAACTTATGCCTCAGAAAATGGCTGCCCCCGGATATCGTTCATTATCAGTGAGTTTCCTCGAAAACTCAGTACGTCATTGCTATCCCCCGAACTCCGCAGGGGATGGCGGGTCAAGCCCGCCATGACGCGGAGGTGAGGTTTTTGGCTCGAAACTTCAATGCCTGTAGTTGCAATGGTTCGGAGTTTTCGAGGATACTCTTAGTACCTCATCAGACTAGTGGTCTGCAAAGTCTAAATGTTGCAAATTATTTGCGAGAATTTTTTTCGTCAAGTGGAGCGGCAAAACCGCAGTAATGCCTGTGGCCTTTCAAGGTTTTGACGTGTCCGCTTGGCGGAAAAAAGGCCGAAAATAATGCAAATTTTTAGACTTTACAGACCACTAGGTTCTGATGAGGTACTATACTGCGGCTTCAAGGCGGTTTACAAGCAGAAAAATGCCCCCATGCCCGGGTAGCGGGCGGCGGAACCAAGTTCGTCCTCTATCCTGAGTAGTTGGTTATATTTTGCAACACGGTCTGTTCTTGAGGGCGCGCCGGTCTTTATCTGCCCGGCGTTAACAGCTACAGACACGTCGGCGATTGTCGTATCCTCGGTTTCGCCTGAGCGGTGCGATACAACTGCGGTATAGCCCGCTCTGTGTGCGGTCTGGATGGCGTCTAAGGTTTCGGTCAGAGAACCGATCTGGTTGAGCTTTATTAGTATGGAATTTGTAACTCCGAGGTCGATTCCTTTTTTCAGCCGCCCGGTGTTTGTAACAAACAGGTCGTCGCCAACGATCTGTATTTTTTTACCCAGCGCATCAGTCATCATCTTCCAGCCTTCCCAGTCTTCTTCCGCCATGCCGTCCTCAATGGAAATGATTGGGTATTTGTTCACAAATCCGACCCACATATCGACCATTTCCTGTCTGGTCATTACGTTTTTCCGTTTTGGCAGATGGTAGCATCCGTCTTTCTCATCAAACCAATCGGAAACCGCGGGGTCCAAAGCAATCATAAAGTCTTCGCCCGGCCTGTAGCCCGCTGTTTCAATAGCCTTCATAAGCGCGCCCAGGGCGTCTTCGTCCGCCGCGAGATCCGGGGCGTATCCGCCTTCGTCCCCAACCCCTGAAGACGGCACGACTTTTTTCAGAGAGTGAAACACTTCGGCGCTCATACGCAACGCCTCACGGAAGCTTCCTGCGGAAACGGGCATTACCATAAATTCCTGTATATCCACGCTGTTGTTGGCGTGGGCGCCGCCATTGAGAACGTTCATCATCGGCACCGGGAGCGTATTTGCGGAAGTACCTCCAATGTAGCGGTACAGCGGCGTCTTGAGCGACTCTGAGACAGCTTTCGCACATGCCAGAGACACGCCCAAAATGGCGTTCGCTCCGAGCTTTGACTTATTCGGGGTACCGTCGAGCGCAATGAGCATATTGTCAATCGCGGACTGATCCATTGCATTGCTTCCGATAAGTGCGTCCGCAATATCTTCGTCAATATGCGAAACGGCCTTTAACACGCCTTTGCCATGATAACGGCTATTATCGCCGTCGCGCAGCTCGCACGCCTCAAACTGGCCCGTGGACGCCCCGGACGGAACGGCAGCACGCCCGACAGTCCCGTCTAAAAGCCAAACCTCAGCCTCAACAGTAGGATTCCCCCTGGAATCCAGAATCTCACGCCCGGTAACATCAAGAATTTCCAAATAATCTTTCATAACCAAATACTCCTTAAAATACTTAAATTTATGTAACTGTTCACAACCCCCGCTGCTGAAACCTTCCAAGCCTCGTCATTGCGGCCTCCGAGCCGCAATCCCCTCGAAATCCGCAGGGGATTGCGGGTCAAGCCCGCAATGACGGGAGGGGGGTCTGAATAGTTGCGTTTATTCATCGTTGCTTTGCAGGGGGGATTTTTAAT